>Ga0207701_10006905_pt1 | contig 11312 bp, 9 predicted proteins | sample KBSSwiSSwithPhiX_FD_184294 | JGI IMG/M metagenome (GOLD analysis project Ga0207701, IMG submission 184294) | Switchgrass rhizosphere bulk soil microbial communities from Kellogg Biological Station, Michigan, USA, with PhiX - S5 (SPAdes) (version 2) | ecosystem: Environmental > Terrestrial > Soil...
AAAAGCCCTTGTCATCGGTTCTGAAACATTGTCACGGGTGGTCGACAAATATGACCGGGACAGTATGATTTTTTCTGATGGAGCTGGTGCTTCGGTTATAGAATACCGGGAGACCGGAGAACGGGGAGAGGGGATACTCGGCGCAAGTGTGCAGTCGCATTGTATTGACGAAGCATATTATATCAATATGGGGAAATCTAATTTTCCAGGTAGTGATCCACTTGTGAAGTTCATAAAAATGAAAGGGAGAAAAGTTTACGAATATGCAATTAAGCATGTGCCACTTGCAATGAAAGCCTGCCTGGACAATGCTGGCGTGGAAATAAATGATCTTAAGAAAATTTTCATTCACCAGGCCAATGAAAAAATGGACGAAGCCATCATTAAGGCGATGTTCAAATTATACGACACACCTATTCCGGATGACATAATGCCAATGAGCATACATTGGCTGGGAAATAGTTCGGTGGCCACCATTCCAACACTGATGGATCTGGTACTGAGGGGAAAACAAAACGGCCATTCTTTGCATAAAGGTGACGTCATACTATTTGCTTCCGTTGGCGCAGGCATGAATATCAATGCCGTGGCGTATAGGGTCTAAAATAGAGCATGATATTGTCAGTTACCGGACATAAAAAAACCAGAAATAAGCGTTGCAATCCACTTTTTTCTGGCATTAAAATTTGCACACCTGCATATTTACATATATGCAGATTGTTTGCTAGCCTTTTTTCGGTTCCAGCAATTTAAAGAACTGGTCTAGTTGAGGAAGGATAACAATGCGTGTACGACGGTTGGCAGCCCTTCCTTCAGCAGTTGCATTGGATGCTATAGGAAGATATTGTGAACGGCCGGCAGCAGACATTTTAGTAGGATCCAGGTTATACTTTTTCTGAAGAACCCTAACTACCGAAGTGGCCCTTTTACAGGAAAGATCCCAGTTGTCGATCAATACCCCCTTGGAATAAGGAATACTGTCAGTATGTCCTTCTACCATGAATTCAATATTGGGTTGGTTTTTCAACACAATCGCTACTTTACCGAGTACTTCACTTGCCCTGTCAGTAATATCATAACTACCTGTCTTAAATAGAAGTTTATCGGAGATATCAATAAAAACAACACCTTTATCAACCTTAACATTTATGTCTTCATCTTCAAGATTTCCAAGCGCTCCTTTAATATTCATCACCAATGCCATATTCAGAGAATCTTTACGCGCCATTTGAGTTTGCAGGTCTTGTATATACATATCTTTCGCGCCAATATTGTCCATCGATTTTTTTATACTTTCAGCCTGTGCAGAAGAAATGACAGACATATTTTCAAGCTGTTTCAGCGCCTGGTTATTGTTTTGTTTTAGCATTTCATTCTGCTTCCTCAGGTTATCCAGTTCAGCCTCATCAGCAGCTCTTTTTCTTTCGAGTTCAGATTTTTCATCACGACAGGTACGGAGATCACCCTGGACTCCAACCATGGATGTATTACAGTCATTATATTTCTTGTTTAGGGCATCGAATTTTTTCGAACTCACACAGGAAAACAGCAGTACGGAAAGGAGAAGCACAAGTGTAGGACGAATCGGTTTCATAATCAGATAGTTTAATTTAAGATTCGGCAAATATCGTTCTTTATAGATGCATTAAATTCGTGAAATAAGAAATTTATTCTCATGTTGAAATCAATTTTCATTGTTCTAAACTGCATTTATCTGATCCCATGTTTTGGCCAGAAATCCGTTTCGGGTGGTGCCCTAAAACCCGAACAAGCCGTTATGGATATTCGTCACTATACGCTCAATCTTGATGTTTCACCCGAAACCAAGTCGTACAAAGGATTTACCGAAATACGTCTTAACCTGACCTCATCTTCGGGCCGGTTATTATTTGATCTTGATAGTCGTTTTACCGTGAGCAGGATATGGGTTAACGGAAAAACAAAAGCGTTTACCCATAAAAATAATATGGTGGAAATTTTGTCTGATCCCGCATATGCACCGGGTAAAATGGTGGTGAAAATTGAGTATGGTGGAACACCGATGATTGCAAAAAGACCACCGTGGGACGGAGGTATACAGTTTACCAAAGACAGCCTTGGGCGCGACTGGATTGCCATGAGTTGCCAGTCTGATGGGGCACAGATATTTTTCCCCTGTAAAGATCATCCCAGCGATGAACCCAATGAAGGTGCCGATGTAATTATCACCGTTCCAAAAGGATTGGTAGTTGCTGGTCCGGGTATGCTTATCAAAACCAGTTCCTCGGGTAAAAAATCAACATTTCACTGGAAAACAAATTATACGATCAGCAATTACTGTATCCTTTTTAATGTTGCCTATTATAAAGTGGTTACTCGGAGTTACACCACAGTTAACGGTACGAAGACTCCAATGCAATATTATGTGCTGGATTACAATTTACCCCGTGCAGATCAACTGATGGATATTTTAGAAAGATCTGCCAGACTGTTGGAAAAGTATTTTGGTGAATACCCCTGGGCAAAAGAAAGAATTGGTGTTAGTGAAACGCCACATCTCGGAATGGAACATCAAACCAATATTGCGTACGGAAATAAATACCGTTATACTAAGGTCGGCAGTGTAGATTTCGACTGGCTACTTCATCATGAATTTGGACATGAATGGTGGGCCAATAAAGTCAGCAATAAAGACTGGGCCCATATGTGGATACAGGAAGGTATCTGCAGTTTTGGCGATGCCCTGTTCTATGAAGATTATGGTGGGAAGCAGGTATATCTTGACCGCATGAAAAATATTGCGATCCAAACCGAGAATAAACTACCTGTAGTACAGGGTGAGGTTGTAGATTCAAGACAAACCTACCAGGGAGATATCTATGGGAAAGGCGCATTCTTTATGCATACACTCCGGTATGTTCTCGGAGATAGTGTATTTTTCCCCGCGTTGAAAGGATTTATCAACGATCCGAAATACACGTATGATAATATGGTCACCACAAATGACCTGATGTTGTATTTTAATACTGCATCAAAGATGAACCTGAAGCCATTATTCGACCTATTCATTTATTCCACCGATCGGTTATCGATCACCGTAAAACAAACCGGGCTGAACACTTACAAGGTGAGCCTGGGAAATATGGATATGAATCTCCCGTTAGAGATCATGACCGATGCCGGGAAACAAAAAATTATGGTGGGTAAAAAAGCCGTGGATATTAAAAGCACTATTATTCCAGTGATCGATCCCGATAGTTATTATTTGAAAAAACTAACACTGGAATAATTTGCACATCTGCAGATTTGCAAAAATGCAGATTGTTTAGTCGTTGTCGACCTCAACTTTAATGAAAGCGGAACGCCTTGGTGCGGGCATTACCGAATGCTCGCCTCTTACCGCTTTCCAGATCACTTCATTAAACTCAAGGTCCGGGGCAGCATCTTCTTTACTGAAATTGAAGGACAAACTTTTTAGAGCAAGTGCAGTTTTTTTGTCGGGATTGCGATCGTTCAAATTAACATTGGAAGGAAGTGCCACATATGGAGTAAAATCAGGTGTACTGGTAAATGATCTCCACAATGATGTAGCGGCTGCGTCGTACTGCGACATAGGTGGAAGTCCGAGTATCAACTCTATTGTTCGAAGTATGGATGTAGTCGAATACATTTCATGATCGATAAATTTTCTTTTCACAAATCCGCCAGCAATATAAGCCGTTGAACGATGTGCATCAACATGGTCGGGGCCGTTTTGAGCATCATCTTCTAAAATGAAAACAACGCTTTCTTTCCAGATCGGGCTATGCGAAAGATGTTCTACAAATAATCCTACAGCCAGGTCATTGTCTGCAGCATGCGCAAACGGCGTTGCTTTATTCGGACTAAGACCTTCTGTATGATCATTCCCCATTCTCAACGTATTAAAACGGGGAACAGCGTTGATCACCAACAATGAATCAAATTCTCTTTTCCATTGATAGAATCTCGAGGTATCCCTGGTATCCATATCCCAACCGGTATAGTATGGACAAAAATGATTTTCCAGTGTTTTGATATTCGCTTTGCTCTCATCAGCGAATTCGCCATAGGTACGATAACTGATTCCTTTTTGCTGACATCGACCCCATATATATCCATTTTTATCACTGGCAATTTCACGGTTGCCTTCACTATCATAATTACCACCCCTATCACCATAGCTGGTAGGCCATGTTTTTTCAAGATAGTCATTGGCATAAGCTCCCATCGACCAGCTATGTCCGTCGGCACTCACTTCCGCATCAACATAAAAATTATCGAGCAACACAAATTCATTTACCAGCGCGTGTTGGTTAGGAGTATAATGTTTTCCAAAAAGTAAAAGACTGGTATCGCCATTTCCACCTTCCACATCACTTAATACCTGGTCATAGGTCCTGTTTTCTTTAATTATATAGAAGACATATTTAATAGGTGAAGAATCTCCCAGCTTCATTGGGATCGGATTCCCTGGTTCACCTTTTGCCAGCAGTTCCACTTCTTTGGAATAAGGCGTATTGTCATAAACGGCTTTCGACCAGATTGCCAGCGTTTTTTCATCTGGAACATCGATCACGGACATGGTGCCCTTAAATAATCCACCTATATATTCCACTTCAATTGGCGTTGTGTTATCGCCTTTTTGATAATTTACCTGCTGTCTTGGGCGATAAGGATCAGGGCCATTAGGATTAGCTTTCGAACTAAATCCTTTTCCGTTCGATACAAATAGTTTTTTACCGATTACTTTAATATTTGTAGGATACCATCCAACCGGAATAAATCCCTCTGAATGACTATACCCGGGTTTTTCAACGTCAAATACGGCAACGCAATTATTATCGGCGTTTGCTATGTATAAAGTTTTTTGATCCGGGCTCAGGGCAACTGCATTTGAAGTTGAGCCGGTAGGTGAAGAAGGATATAATGCAGCATTCAATGTTTCTATTGTCCGACCATCACGGGTATCAATAACCGAAACTGAATTGTCGTTGGCATTAGCTACAAAAAGATAGCGACCATTTTTAGTGAGACAGATTTCATTAGGATGAGCACCTGCCTGCCATTTTTTTAATTCCCCTGTTTCAGTATTCCAGGCGAAGATTTTTTCATTGCCCCAAACAGAGATATACAGTATTTTTTTATCTGGCGATAGCAGACAGGTATACGCTTCTGACATCAGTAGGACCTGTTGAATAACCTTTTTTGTTTTCAAGTCGATCACATAAAGACTATTGTCTTCTTTTGTGACTACATACATCAGTTTCTTTGCATCATTTATCTCAATACCTGTAGGCGATATTTTATTAGGCCATTTCTCTCCCAGTTTGATACTGTCTTTCAGCATCAGTGTGTCTTTAATAATGGCGTATTGTAATATCCAGTTATCGTGACCTCCCGATGCATAAAGAAATTTTTCATCGGCACTGAATTTCAAACCATACCAGGATTTAGGAATGGTCACGGTGAAGAGTATTTTTTCTGTCGATGGCTGGATGAGCTGAATAGACTGCACGGACTGCCCGTTATTTGTAACAGCCATATATCGCTGGCTTTTTGACACAGCAATATTCAGCGGAAGATCACCCAAAGGAAAACTTCTACCTGCCGGACTAATACTCCATCCATTGGGTAACATTTTAGGCGCAGGAAGTTGTGCAAAAGCGAAATTGGAAACTGCTGTCAACAGACAAATAGCCAGATACTTCATAAAAAATTATTGAACGATCAGGGTAGCAATGGAATGCGCCGGACTAACAATTTCGGCCGCCTGGTTATTGATCCAAAGGAAATAATTCACCGGCTGATTTCCCTGGTTCATGACAACAGTAAACAGCTGACCATTTTTATTTACGAAAGCAGTACTCATCAAGGCAGATCTGCTGGGTGCGCTGGAAACACGTTTAGCACCAGGCCTGATAAATTTTGAGAAATGTCCGATATAATAATATTCGTTGGTGTAGATGAGTTCACCATTTGCTGTATTAGCATGAACCGGTGCGAAGCAGAAATTCTTAACGTGATTTGGTCCGCCGGTTTCATCGAGCAGAATATTCCAATCGGTCCAGGCAATGCTACCGTTATTAAAATCATTGATCATCGACTTACCATAATTTTCACCGAGTTTCCATTCGTTGATCTTGGACATATTGAATGGACCATTACAACCTTCTGTGAACAGAATGTTTTTATCCGGATAGGCTTCATGAACTTTTCTTACGTTATCAAACATTGGTGTGCCACCGCTCCAGTCTTCATACCAGTGGAAGCCGATACCCCATGCATATTTTGCAGCTTGTGGGTCATCTAATAATGTACTTGCCCGTTGAAAAATGAGATCACGGTTATGATCCCAGACTATTATTTTTTTGTCGGACAGTCCATTTTTTTGAAGGGTTGGGCCGAGATAATTTTTTAGAAAATCCCTTTCCTGTTCTGCAGTATAAATGCAGGACTCCCAGGTTTGCGTGGCCATGGGTTCGTTTTGTATGGAAACACCAAATAGCGGGATGCCTTCTTTCTGATAGGCATTGATGAACTTGACATAATAATTAGCCCAGGCCTGGTAATATTCCGGAAGAAGGGAACCGCCATGAAGCATATCATTATTGCTTTTCATAAAAGCAGGCGGACTCCAGGGACTGGCAAACATGGTCAGTTTTCCACCCGCGGCGGCGATAGCCTGTTTGATCATGGGGATACGATATTGTTTATCGTGGTCAACAGTGAAAGACTTTAGTTCTTTGTCGCCCTCTTTAATATAAGTATAGCTTCCGCTGGAAAAATCGCTGCTATGAATTGTAGTGCGGGCAAAGCTGTAACCGATTCCTTTCTGGGGATCGTAGTAGGCCTGGATCAGTTCTTTTTGACGGGCGGGAGGGAGTTTGGCAAAGGTTTCAGCGGATGCGTCTGTGAGCGCGCCACCAATTCCCATGAAAGATTGGAAAGTCTTGGCAGGATCTACAAATACGCAGATCTGTGTTTCCTTAGGCTGTCCCATAGGAGAAAAACTAAGTGTATCCGTTGGCGTCAGCCGTAAATTGCTGCTGTCGGCTGTGGTATAAACGATAATTTTTTTTCCGGCTGTTGAGAATGGTTGTTGGGCGGTAGAGGGAAAAGCGGAAAGAAGTCCGACTGCGAACAGGAATCTATTCATAATTGAGATTGTACATATTTTGGGTATTGACAAAGAATCCCAATTGCTCCGGTCATATGCACATATTCAAATTTGCAGATGAGCATATTATTCAGCGACTCTGACTTTCATCATAATACGAGGACTCCTTTCGCAATAAACTGGAGTTCTTTTTTGGGTTCTTTGATCTTTTTGATTTCCTCTTCGGATTTGCCGGCGTCTTTAGCATAGTGCTGCAATTGTTTGACGGAAACTTCTTTTTCAACCACTTCGCCGTCGAGCACTACCTCTTTACCCATGATATCCTTAGGCATAAAAAAGCCATAGTCTTTAAATTTGACCATCATCTTATCGCCATTGCTTTTTTCAATCTTCATCCAGCAACCTTTTTCCTGGCAAACCTCTACAACCTTGCCCGTTATGCTACCGTTATATTTATTTTCCTTCAGATATTTAGGCAATTCGTTCACAGAAATGGCCCCTTCCTGCACGGCTCCGGCTCCATAACTTACTCCTTTAGCTGCAGGAGTGGGATCCTGTGCATAAATGAAAATAGATACAGTGATAGCGAAGCAGAACATGAACAGCTGTTTCATACAATTTCTTTGTGTAAATATAGAAAGGATTAGTGGTTATCTAAAAATACCACGAACATGGTATACGCCACGGATAATAATTATATTAGTTTCATATATGCAAACAGTCTCTACAATTGCATTTTAGTTTTCTCATGTTCCCCTGCTGTTTTTACAGCAGGGATTTTTTTTGGTGAAAAAACTAAAGAAATTAGTGAAAAAACTGCTAAAAAAGTTAGTGTGCATAAAAATATTCCCCTACCTTTAGCATAACAATTACATTGAAAACCTAAAAATCAAGACATGTCAAGCAGTAACGGTAGCAACGGCAGTAGCGAAAAGCAAAAGGCGCTAAAACTAACATTAGATAAGATCGAAAAGGACTATGGCAAGGGTAGTGTGATGATGATGAATGAAAAAGCTGATTTTGTCCAGGAAGTGATTTCTACCGGATCCATTGGGTTGGATATGGCATTGGGAATTGGAGGATTGCCAAAAGGCAGGGTGGTTGAGATCTACGGGCCGGAAAGTTCCGGTAAGACAACGGTAGCTATTCATGTAATTGCCGAAGCTCAGAAAAAAGGCGGTATATGCGCTATAATTGATGCTGAGCATGCTTTTGACAGTGCTTATGCCCAGAAACTTGGTGTTGATGTTGATAGTCTCCTGATCTCGCAGCCCGACTATGGTGAGCAGGCACTGGAGATTGCAGATCGGTTGATCCTTTCCGGAGCTTTGGATGTAGTAGTGATCGATTCAGTTGCAGCCCTGGTTCCAAAGAGTGAATTGGAAGGTGATATGGGAGATAGCAAGATGGGATTACAGGCAAGGCTGATGTCACAGGCATTGCGCAAGCTTACAGCGACAATCGCCAAGACTAATACAATCTGCATATTCATTAACCAGCTGAGAGAGAAGATCGGTGTCATGTTTGGGAATCCCGAAACTACTACCGGCGGTAATGCGCTTAAATTCTATGCTTCAGTGAGGCTGGATATACGTAGAATCGCCCAGATTAAAGATGGCGATGAGGCTGTTGGAAACCGTGTGAAGGTGAAAGTTGTAAAAAATAAAGTGGCACCTCCTTTTCGTGCTGCAGAATTTGATATCATATTTGGTGGAGGTATTTCCAAAGTGGGAGAGATAATTGACTTGGGTGTTGAATTGGGTATTGTTGGAAAAAGTGGGTCATGGTTTAATTATAATAACGACAAACTCGGACAGGGTCGTGATACAGTGAAACAATTAATGATCGATAATCCTGCGTTAGCAGATGAGATTGAAGGAAAGATCAGGGAAAAAGTGAAAGAAATGCAGGCAGGATAGTGGTTGTTGGTTAATGGTTGTTAGTTGTTGGTTTGTTTGAAGGTGGTGGGTTGAGGGTTAATATGATGTTAGCCTTCAACCCATTTCTTTTTTTGCTAATTTGTAGGAATGATTAGAAAGTTAAAAACGCGCAAACGCATAGCAATGGTGGCGCATGATAATAAGAAAGAGGATTTGATCGACTGGGCCTGGTATAATCGCGATGTTCTTGCTATGCATGAATTATTTGGGACAGGAACAACGGGAAGACTGCTGGAAGATAAATTGACCCAGCCGGTAGTGAAACTGATGAGCGGACCGTTAGGAGGGGATCAGCAAATAGGTTCGATGATAGCTGAAGGGAAAATCGATGTCCTGATATTTTTCTGGGATCCGATGGAAGCACAACCACACGATCCGGATATAAAAGCATTGTTGCGGCTTGCAGTTGTATGGAATCTGCCTTTTGCCTGCGATCGGGCAACGGCGGATTTTATTTTGACCTCTCCACTGATGCATACAGATTATGAGTGTAAACTGCCTGACTATACTGGTTATATAGGCAGAAAATTGTAAACCGATCCTATTATTATGGTTCAAATACGACCCTGGTTCTGGACAGATGCAGAACGATTAACACTGCTGCTCAACAACAAGAGTATTTGGGATAATGTCAGGGATTATCTGCCTTTCCCATACACATTGAATGACGCAAATTTGTTTCTGGAGAACAATGTAGACAATCATACATCTGTGAATTTTGCCATTTTATATCATGGACAGCTCGCCGGTGGAATTGGGTTTCTTCCAAAAGATGACGTCAATAAATGCAGTGCTGAAATTGGATATTGGGTTGGACAGCATTTTTGGGGGAAGGGAATTGCTACAGAAGCAGTGGGCCTGCTAATTGAAAAAATAAAGGAAAGAACTCCGCACGTGATCAGGGTCTATGCAGAAATATTTCAAAATAATAAAGCATCTATGAGAGCTCTGGAGAAAAACGGCTTCCATGAAGAAAGCGTCAGAAAAAAAGCGGTCATTAAAAATGGTAGAATCCTTGATGATCATATCTGGGTGAAATTGCTGGATGAAACGCCAGCCTAAAATGGATATCGATGAGCCAATTTAACCTACACGCACCTTTCGCACCCGCTGGTGATCAGCCAGAAGCGATTCAACAATTGATAGATGGCTTACTGCAGGGAGAAAGATACCAGACCCTGCTTGGTGTAACGGGATCGGGTAAAACTTTTACGATAGCAAATGTTATCCAGCAGGTCCAGCGACCCACTTTGGTATTGACCCATAATAAAACTTTGGTCGCCCAGTTATACGGTGAATTCAAACAGTTTTTTCCTGAAAACGCGGTCGGATATTTTGTATCCTATTATGATTACTATCAACCGGAAGCTTATATGCCGGTCAGCGATACTTATATTGAAAAAGACCTTTCTATAAATGAAGAACTCGATAAACTCAGGCTCCAGGCAACCTCACAATTACTGACAGGCCGAAGGGATATCATTGTTGTTGCATCAGTGAGTTGTATCTATGGTATCGGAAATCCGGCAGATTTTGAAAATGGAATTATCAGGATTCAGAAAGGACAGGTTTTGAGCAGACAGGGTTTTCTTCATGGATTGGTGAATGCATTATATAACAGGACCCAGGGAGATTTTACCCGGGGTACTTTCAGGGTTAAAGGCGATACTGTCGATATTAATCTTCCCTATCTCGATTATGGATACCGGATTACTTTTTTCGGAGACGAGATCGAAGAAATTGAAACAATAGATGTGCAGTCGTCCAAACGAATGAACATGTTGGAAAATGTTGCCATCTTCCCTGCCAATCTTTACCTGGCACCAAAAGATATGATGCAGCAGATCCTTTATGAAATGCAGGATGAATTGCAGGCGCAGGTGGAATATTTCAAATCAACCGGAAAATTTATTGAAGCACAACGGTTGAGTGAGCGCGTGAATTATGATATCGAAATGATCCGCGAACTGGGTTATTGTAACGGCGTAGAAAACTATTCAAGGTTTTTTGACCGGCGAAAACCAGGAACAAGGCCGTTCTGTCTGCTGGATTATTTTCCTAAAGATTTTCTTTGTGTGATCGATGAAAGTCATCAGACCATACCCCAGGTAAGTGGAATGTATGGGGGCGATAGAAGTCGAAAGTTAGTGTTGGTAGATTATGGATTCAGACTACCATCGGCATTGGATAACCGTCCTTTGAATTTTCATGAATTCGAAAATATCCTAAACCAGGTCATTTTTGTTTCAGCAACT
>Ga0207701_10006906_pt1 | contig 11311 bp, 8 predicted proteins | sample KBSSwiSSwithPhiX_FD_184294 | JGI IMG/M metagenome (GOLD analysis project Ga0207701, IMG submission 184294) | Switchgrass rhizosphere bulk soil microbial communities from Kellogg Biological Station, Michigan, USA, with PhiX - S5 (SPAdes) (version 2) | ecosystem: Environmental > Terrestrial > Soil...
TCGGGAATTCCGGCGGTTTCTGGATATCGCGATGGGCTCGGCCTGCGAGCTCGAATGCGAAACCATCCTCAGTTTCGATCTGGTTTTCGTCACCGAAGCCGTCCAGGAACGCGTCCTGGCCGTCCTGATCGAAATCAAGCGGATGCTCGGCGGCCTGATCAGACGGCTGGTCTGCCCAGTCCGCCGCCGCCCCCGGACCAACGGTCAACCCGTCCGACAGGCGCCGGTTCGTCCCCAAAAGCCCAATCCGAAGCCAGAAAGCTGAGAGCCGAGAGCTGAAAGCTGATAGCTGAAAGCTACGAGCGAAAGACGCTAAGATGAAAGACCTGCTGCCTGACGACCGGCCGCGCGAGAAGCTGCGGCACCACGGGGCCGCGGCGCTCGGCGACAACGAGCTCGTCGCGCTGGTGCTCGGCAGCGGATCGCGGCGCGGCGGCGCGTTGAGCGTCGCCAACGCCGTGCTGGCGGCATGCGGCGGCGTGCGGGGCCTGCGGCGGCTGACGCTCGACGAGCTGATGGCGATCGAGGGCATCGGCCGCGCGCGAGCGGCGCAGATTGTCGCCGCGCTCGAGCTGGGTCGGCGCAGCATGGCCGGGCCGCCGGGCGAGCGGTTGCAGATTCGCAATGCGCGCGACGCGGCGGCGTTCCTGATGCCGCGGTTTGGATTGGGAACGCTCGAGCAGCTCGGCATCGTCCTGCTCGATACGAAGCATCGTGTGCTTCGGACCGCCGTGCTGGCGCTCGGCACGCAGAACAGCTGCGCCGTCGAACCGCGCGACGTGTTCCGGGAGGCGGCCATCGGCGGTGCGGCGGCGATCGTGATTTTTCACACACATCCCTCCGGCGATCCTTCCCCCAGCCCCGACGACGTGGACTTGACGCGGCGGCTGGTCGCCGCCGGGGTGCTGATGGGGATCGACGTGATCGATCACCTGATCCTGGGCGACTCGCGGTACTGGAGCATGAAAGAGACGAGGGAGACGAGGACGCTGTGAGCCGGGTGCTCTACTTCGATTGCTTTTCGGGAATCTCGGGCGACATGGCACTCGGCGCGATGCTCGATGCCGGCCTGCCGCTCGACGACCTGAAGCGCGCCCTGGGGACGCTGGGGCTCGGCGACGTGCACGTCCATGCCGAGCGTGTCCTGCGGGCCGGCGTGTCGGCGACCAAGTTCACGGTCCACGAACACGCCCACGGGCACGACCGGCATTCGCACGGCACGAACGATCACTCGCACAGTCACGATCACGGCCACAGCCACGATCACAGCCACAGCCACGATCACGCGCACGATCATGTGCACGAGGGCGCGAACGCCCATCGCAGCCTGCCCGAGATCTTCACGCTCATCGACAGTTCGGGCCTGACGCCGCCGGGCCGCGCGCGCGCGAAGGCGATGTTCCAGCGCCTGGCCGAAGCCGAGGCCGCGATTCATCAGATGCCGGTCGAGCGTGTGCACCTGCACGAGGTCGGCGCGCTCGACTCGATCATCGACATCGTCGGCATCGTGTTCGCGATGGAGTGGGCCGGCGCCGATACGATCGCCTGCTCGCCGCTGAACGTTGGCGGCGGGATGGTGCACTCGGCGCACGGGCTCTTCCCGGTGCCGGCGCCGGCCACGGTGCGGCTGCTCGGCGACGCGCCGGTGTACAGCGGCGCGGTGCAGAAAGAGCTGGTGACGCCGACCGGCGCGCTGATCGCGACGACCTTCGCAACCTCGTTCGGGCCGCTGCCGGCGATGTCGGTGGAGCGTGTCGGCTACGGCGCGGGCGAGCGCGACGACCCGTCGACGCCCAATGTCCTCCGCGTGCTGGTCGGCCGCGCCGCCGAGAACACGACCGCGACCGAACGCGTCACAGTAATCGAGTGCGAGATCGACGACATGAACCCGCAGATCTTCGGTGTCGTCATGGACCAGCTGCACGGGGCGGGCGCACTCGACGTGTTTTATACGCCGGTGCAGATGAAGAAGAATCGTCCGGGCACGCTGCTGACGGTGGTGGCGAAGCCGGAGCGCAAGGGGGACATTGCCGATATCATCTTTCGCGAGACCACGACGATCGGGCTGCGCCACTCCGAGGTGGCCCGCGAGTGCCTGCAGCGTGAGCTGGTCACGGTGGACACGCCGCTTGGCGCGGTGCGCTTCAAGGTGGCGCGGCGCGACGGCCGGGTAGTGAACGCCGCGCCCGAGTTCGACGACTGTGCAAAGCTCGCCGCCGCTCATCACCTGCCGGTGAAAGAAGTGCAGGCCATCGCCAACAAGGCGTACAAGTCATGAGCCGCTATTTCCTCACCACGGCGATCGACTACGTGAACAGCAAGCCGCATCTCGGCACGGCGTACGAAAAGGTGTGCGCCGACGTGATCGCGCGCTACAAGCGGCTCTGCGGCTTCGAGGTGCGTTTCCTGATGGGGAACGACGAACACTCGCAGAACGTGTTCAAGAAGGCGGTCGAGCTCGGGCTCGAGCCGCTCGCGTACTGCGATCGGATGGAAGAGGAGTTCCGGGCGGCGTGGCGGCACCTCGACGTCTCGTTCGACGACTTCATCCGCACCACCGAGCCGCGCCACAAAGCCGGCGTCACCGAGCTCGCGCAACGGTTGTACGAGGCCGGCGACATCTATGAAGGCGTCTACGAGGGGTGGTACTGCGTCAGCTGCGAGGAGTTCAAGCAGGAGAAGGACCTCGTCAACGGCAACTGCCCGCTGCACCCGACGCTGAAGCCGGAGTGGATTCGCGAAAAGAACTTCTTTTTCCGGCTGTCGAAGTATCAGCAGCCGCTGCTCGATCATTTCGCCGCGCACCCGTCGTTTCTGGAACCGGACATCCGGCGCAACGAGATCCTCCGGCTGATCGAGGGCGGCCTGCAGGACATCTCGGTGAGCCGCGCCGGGCAGTCGTGGGGCATCCCGCTGCCATGGGATCCGTCGAGCGTCGTCTACGTGTGGTTCGATGCGCTGGTCAACTACGCCTCGGCGGTCGGTCTCGGCCAGCACGCCGGCATGATGGAGAAGTGGTGGCCGGCGGATCTGCACATCGTCGGCAAGGACATCACACGCTTCCATGCGGTCTTCTGGCCGGCGATGCTGATGGGCGCAGGGCTACCGCCGCCGCGGCACGTGTTCGGCCACGGCTTCCTGACAATCGACGGCCAGCGGATGAGCAAGACGCTTGGCACGATCGTCGATCCGATCGAGGCGGCCGATCGCCTCGGCGTCGATCCGCTGCGGCTGTATCTCGTCAAGGAGATCGCGTTTGGCGGCGACGGCGACTTCTCGTGGAAGCGCTACGACGAGCGCTACAACGTCGACCTCGCCAACAACCTCGGTAACCTGGTAAGCCGCGTCTCGGCGATGGCCGCGCGCTACCGGCAGGGGAGGCTCGCGCCAACCGGCGCGCCGTCGGAAACGCTGGCGCGACTGGGCGAGCAGGCCGCGGCGGATTACAAGCAGGCGATGGACGGGTTCGCGCTGCACGAAGGCGCGGCCGCCGCGTTCAGGTTGATCGATGGCACTAACGAGTTCATCGCGGCAACCGCGCCGTGGGCGCTGGCAAAGGATCCGGCATCGGCCGATCGCCTGACGCAAGTGCTGTTCGACGCGGCGGAAGCGATCCGGCTCGCGGCGGTGCTGTTGCATCCGGTCATGCCCGGATCGACCAAAGAGATCCTGCGGCGCGTCGGCGCCGCGAGCGAGCGGCTCGACTTCGAATGGGATGGCCAGTGGCGGAACGAGGGCGAGCGCGTGCTCGTCCAGGACGGGCCATTGTGGCCACGTAAGGAGCAGACCATAGTGAGCGACAACGACACGAAGACGGCGGCTGGTACGGCGGCGGCAAGCGCGCAGCCGCAGGCGGCGGCAGCGGCCGGTGCGGCGCCGGCTGGCGCAGGCGCTGGACCTGGCCCAACCGCAGCCGCGGGAGCGAGTCCAACCCCCTCAGCCCCGCCCGCCCAGTCGGATGCGGCGGTCGGCGCAATCGACAGCCGCATCTCGATCGACGACTTCATGAAGGTGGAGCTGCGCGTCGCAAAAGTGCTCGCGGCCGAACGGGTGGAGAAGTCGAAGAAGCTGTTGAAGCTGTCGGTGGACGTCGGCACCGAGCATCGGACGCTGGTCGCCGGCATCGCCGAAGCCTACGAGCCGGAGGCGCTGGTCGGCAAAACCGTCGTCATCGTGTTCAACCTGAAGCCGGCGAAGCTGATGGGGATCGAGTCGAACGGGATGGTGCTGGCCGCGAGCCCAGAGGGCGGCAAGCCAACCGTCGTCTCGTTCGAGCAGCCGCCGCCGCCCGGGACTCGCGTGCGGTGATGCGCCGCTCGTTGCGGGCGCTCACGCTGGCGATACTCGCGGCGCTGTGCCATTGCGGATTGCGCCCTTCGACATGCTCAGGGCGGCCTGAGGCTCTCGAAGGCCGGATTGCGGATTGCGGAGATTGGGGATTGACGATTGTCAGCGCTCAATCCGCGCCTCAATCGCCAAATCCGCAATCCCCAATCCGCAATCCGCAATCAATCCGCAATCCGCAATCCGCAATCCGCAATGCCGAGGACGCGACCGCGAAGTATTTCGCGTCCATCAAGGCCGAACCGTCGCTCCTGCTGGCATTTCTCAACCAGATGCCGAAGGGCGGCGATCTCCACAACCACCTCTCGGGCGCGATCTACGCCGAGAGCTACCTGCACTGGGCGGCGGAGGACGGCTTCTGCCTCCAGACGTCGACGATGACGATCGTCGATTCGCCGTGCGACTCGGCCACCGGACGTCCGACGGCGGCCGAAGTACTCCGCAACCCGACGATCTTCAACCAGGCCGTCGACGCGATGTCGATGCGGCACCGGAACCCGACGCTCAACGGCCACGATCATTTCTTCGCCACCTTCGGCAAGTTTGGCCCTCCCTCGGACAAGACCGGTCACATGCTCGCCGAGGTCGCGGCGCGCGCCGCCGGCGAGCGGGTCAGCTACCTCGAGCTGATGCTGACGCCGAACGGCGCCGGCGCGATCGCGCGCGGCCGCGCTGCCGGCTTCGACGCCGACTTCGGGCGCTTCCGCGACAAGCTGATCGCAGGCGGTTTTCAGGAGGTGATCACCGAGGCGCGCCGGCGGATCGACGTCGCCGAAGCGCGGCAGCGTGAGCTGCTGCGGTGTCAGGCGGCGGACGCGGATGCGGGGTGCAAGGTCATCATCCGCTACATCTCTCAGTCGGGAAGGGCGGGAGTTCCCGAGCAGGTGTTCGCGCAGCTGCTCGCCGCCTTCGAAATGGCGACGCAGGATCCGCGCTTCGTCGGCATCAACCTGGTGCAGCCCGAAGACGATCCGACCGCGGTCCGCGATTTCTCGCTGCAGATGCGGATGATCGAGTTTTTCCACGGCAAGTATCCGCAGGTGCAGATCGCGCTGCATGCCGGCGAGCTGGTCGAGGGACTGGTGCCGCCCGAGGCGCTGCGCTTCCACATCCGCGACTCGGTCCGCATCGGCCACGCGCGCCGCATCGGCCACGGCGGCGGCATCATGTACGAAGACGACGCGCTGGATCTGCTCCGCGAGATGGCCTCGAAGCGGATCCTGGTCGAAGTCGCGCTGAGCAGCAACGACCTGATCCTGGGCGTCAAGGGCAAGCGCCACCCGCTGGGGATGTATCTCAAGTTCGGCGTCCCGGTCGCGCTGGTGACCGACGATGCCGGCGTCGCAAGATCGACGCTGACGCTGGAGTTCCGCAAGGCGGTGGAAGAGCAGGGCGTCGATTACCCCGCGCTGAAGCGGATGGTGCAGAACTCGCTCGAGTACTCCTTCGCCGACACCGCCACCAAGTCGCGCCTGAAGGCCGACCTGGGGTCCGCGCTCACCGCCTTCGAGCGCCGGATGCAGCAGAACCCCGAACGGCGAACCGCCGCCGCCGCGGAGCCACGGACGCCGTAAGGCGTCAGGCGTGAGCCGGACGCGACGCAAGAGTCCCAACCCCTGCTTCCGATGGTTGACAGCCACTGCCACCTCGCCGACGAAACGTTCGCATCCGATATGGGCGCGGTGATCGCGCGCGCGAAGGAGGCCGGGCTGGAGCGCACGCTGGTCGTGCTCGAGGCCGGCAACGAGAAGGAGGCCGCGCAGGCGGGGAAGGTCTCGGCGCTCTGGCCGGAGACTCGCTTCGCCATCGGCGTGCACCCGCACCAGGCGCACCAGTTCGCGGACGACCCCGAGCGCGCCGTGGCCGTGGTCCGCGAGCAGTCGGCGGCGACGCCGTCGGCGCGGGCCGTCGGCGAGATCGGGCTCGACTACCACTACGACTTCTCGCCGCGTGAGGTGCAACAGGCGGTCTTCCGCGCGCAGATCCGGCTCGCGCGTGAGCTCGACCGGCCGGTTGTCATCCACACCCGCGAGGCCGACGAGGACACGCTGGCGATTCTGCGCGAGGAGGGCGGCGGCGCGCTGCGCGGCGTCCTGCACTGTTTCACGGGAAATGACGCGCTCGCCGACGCCGGCCTGGCGCTCGGGCTTTTCGTGTCACTGGCCGGGATCGTGACCTTCCCCAAGGCGGGGTCGCTGCGCGAGACGGCCCGGCGCGTGCCGCTCGATCGGCTGCTGGTCGAAACCGATAGCCCGTTTCTGGCGCCGGTCCCGTACCGCGGGAAGCGGAATGAGCCGGCATACGTCGCGCGCGTGGTCGAGGCCCTGGCCGCCATGCATAGCCTCCCGCCCGAGCGTCTGGCGGACCTGACCACCGCAAACTTTCACAGCCTGTTCAGGCCGTGATAAAGTTTTGGCCTGAACAGCTTAAACCCTGTGGAAAAGTCGTCGCTCGCCCTGTCGCAGATCTTCGAGCCGATCCGCGCCGACCTCGAGAAGGTTGACGAGGAGTTCGCGCGCCACGTGCAGTCGAAGGTCGAGCTGATCCCGCAGATCGGCCAGTACATCCGCACCAGCGGCGGCAAGCGCATCCGCCCGGCGGTGCTGCTGATGGCGGCGCGCCTGGTCGGCTACCACGGCGATCGCTCGATCCTCTACGCCGCCGTCGTCGAGTTCATCCACACGGCCACGCTCGTCCACGACGACATCATCGACGACTCCGACTTGCGCCGCGGGCGCCTCGCCGTGCACTCGCGGTGGGGCAACGACATCACGGTGCTGCTCGGCGACTATCTCTACATCAAGTCGATGGCGCTGGCGCTGACCCACGACGAGCTGGAGATCATCCGCAACCTCTGCGACGTGACGCTGCGGATGATCGAGGGCGAGCTGTACCAGCTGACCAAGAACGGCGACGCCGACATCACCGAGGAAGAGCATTTCGACATCATGCGGCGCAAGACCGCATATCTGTTCGGCGGCTGCGCGCAGATCGGCGGCATGCTCGGCAAGGTGTCGTCCGAGCGCGAGCAGGCGCTGAAAGAGTACGGCTTCAACCTCGGCATGGCGTTCCAGATTGTCGACGACCTGCTCGACTTCACGGGCGACGCCGAAGCGGTGGGCAAGCCGATTGCCAGTGATCTGCGCGAGGGCAAGGTGACGCTGCCGCTGATCCACCTGCAGCAGCACGACCGCACCGGCGACGGCGCCCGCATCATCCGCGACGTCATCGCGGCGCGCAACGCGACGCAGGAGCAGTGGCACGAGCTGCTGCGCTGCCTGAAGGAGCACGCGTCGATCGACTACGCCTACCGCAAGGCGGTCGAGTTCACCGAGCGGGCCAAGAAACCGCTCTACGCGTTTCCTCCCAGCTCGGAGCGCGATGCGCTGCTCGCGCTGCCCGACTACGTGCTGTCGCGCGACCGTTGATAGCCTTCCGGCTGCCGCTCGCGGCACCCGATAACACCGCTTCCGCGTCCCTGCCGTTGCTGACCCTGGAGATCGCCGACGGCGACCTCGCCGCCGAGGCGACCGATGCGGTCGTCAACGCCGCGAACAATCATTTCTGGATGGGCGGCGGCGTGGCCGGGGCGCTCAAGGCGCGCGGCGGGCCAGCGATCGAAGCCGAGGCGATGGCGCAGGGGCCGGTCGAGCCGGGCGAGTGCGTCATCACGTCGGCCGGGAACCTTCCGGCCCGTTACGTGATCCACGCGGCGGTGATGGGGCAGGACCTTCGGACCTCGGCGGCGTTGATCGAGCGCGCGACGCGCAACTCGCTCGAGCTCGCCGTGTCGCATCAGCTCACGTCGGCCGCGTTTCCCGCGTTCGGCACCGGCGTCGGCGGCTTTCCGCCGGCGGAATGCGCGCAAATCATGGTCCGCGCGATTGCCGCCCACGCGCGCACCGCCACACCGCTGCGGCGCGTCCGGCTCGTGCTGTTCGGCCAGGCGACATATCGCACCTTCGCTGAGACTGCGGCGGCGCTGCTCGGCCCCCCGCTCGACGGCGCGCCGGATTGTCCGCTATCGTCGTGATGGAATGCCGCGGCCCTAAGGGCCGCCCTACGTACCTGTTCGCGGGGCGTCCCTCACGGCCGCTGAGTAGGGCGGCCCTTAGGGCCGCCTTTAATTTAGGTCCCGATGACGGCGCCCGAAGAACGACTCAAAGAGCTGCGTGATGCCATCCGGCATCACGAAGAGCGCTATTACATCCACAACGATCCCGAGATCTCCGACGAGGAGTTCGACTCGCTCCTGCACGAGCTCGAACGCCTCGAGGCCGAGCACCCGGATCTGGTCACCGCCGACTCGCCGACGCAGCGCGTCGCCGGACGTCCGGTTGAGGGATTCGAGCAGGTCGACCACCTGGTGCCGATGCTCAGTCTCGACAACGCCTACGACGAAGCCGAATTACGCGCGTTCGACGAGCGCGTCCGTAAGGGCGCCGGCGTCGGCGAGCTTGGCGTCGCCTACGTCGCGGAGCTGAAGATCGACGGCCTGAGCATCGCCCTCACCTACGCCGATGGCCGGCTGCTGCGCGGCGCGACGCGCGGGAGCGGCACTCGCGGCGATGACGTGACCGTCAACGTCCGCACGATCCGGGCGATCCCGCTGACCCTTCGCGGCGCGCCGCCCTCCGGCCGCATCGAGGTGCGCGGAGAGGTCTACCTGCCGCGCGCCTCGTTCGAGCGGATCAACCGCGAGATGGAAGACGCCGGCGAGCCGCCGTACGCCAATCCCCGCAACACCGCCGCCGGGACGATGCGCAACCTCGATCCCGCGCTCGTCTCGAAGCGCAGCCTCGGTGCGTTCGTCTACCAGTTGGTCGCAAGCGGGCCCGGCGACGCCGGGCCCTTCGACACGCACTCGGACAGCCTCACCGCGATGTGCGAATGGGGGCTGCCGGTCGAGCGCCACTGGCGGCGCTGCGCCAACGTCGACGAGGTCGCCGCCTTCTGTGCCGAGTGGGCCGACAAGCGCCAGACCCTCGACTTCGACACCGATGGCGTCGTCGTCAAGGTGGACGCGCTGGCGATGCGCGAGCGTCTCGGCACCACCGCCAAGTTTCCGCGCTGGGCGACGGCGTTCAAGTTCCCGGCGCAGCAGGCGACGACGACGCTGAAGGCGATCGAGGTGAACGTGGGGCGGACCGGCGCGGTCACGCCGTACGCGGTCCTCGAACCGGTGAAGCTGGCGGGCTCGACCATCGGGATGGCGACCCTGCACAACGCCGAGGACGTGGCGCGCAAGGACCTGCGCCCGGGCGACCGCGTGCTGATTGAAAAAGGCGGCGACGTCATCCCGAAGGTGGTGAAGGCGATCCTGCCGCACCCCGACGGGGTGCCGCGCAGCGAGCCGTGGCAGATGCCGCTCAATTGCCCGGAGTGCCAGAGTGCGCTGCACCGCGACGAGGAGGAAGTCGTCTGGCGCTGCGAGAACACCTCGTGCCCGGCGCGGCTGCGCCGCAGCCTCGAGCACTTCGCGTCGCGATCGGCGATGAACATCGAAGGCCTGGGCGCATCGATCGTCGATCAGCTGATCGACCAGGGCCTCGTCGCCGATTTCGCGGACCTCTATCACCTCACCGCCGGCCAGCTCGAGACGCTGGTCGTCGCGCCGAAGGAACCACGCTCGGAGCGTGCTGTCCCGCGCAAGCTTGGGAAGGTCGGTATCAACGTCGTCGCGCAGCTCGAGCGCAGCAAGGCGAGCGATCTGTCGCGCCTGATCTATGCGCTCGGGATCCGTCATGTCGGCGAGAAGGCCGCGGCGACGCTGGCGCGCCACTTCCGAACCATGGATCGGATCCTGTCGGAGCCGCCCGAGGCGCTGCAGTCGGTCTCGGAGATCGGCCCGGTCGTGGCGGCGTCGGTCCGCGCGTTCGCGGACGAGCCGCGCAACCGCACGCTCATCGCTCGATTGAAGGACGCCGGCGTCAACATGGAGAGCCAGGCGCCGCCGCCGAGCGAAGACCCCGGACCGTTGGCGGGCAAAACGGTTGTGCTGACCGGTACGCTTGCGTCGATGTCGCGCGAGGATGCGACCGAGGCGCTCGAGCGGCTCGGCGCCAGGGTGTCGGGCTCGGTCAGCAAGAAGACGAGCTACCTGGTCTTCGGCGAGGACGCCGGCAGTAAGTTGGAGAAGGCGCGCCAGCTCGGGGTGGAAACGCTGGATGAGGAAAAGTTCCTGACGCTTATAATGAAACGCTAGAGATAGGCATCGATGTCACGCCGCTTTACGTTCGTCACGGTCGTGCTGACCGCGTTTGTCGCCTTCCTGGTTGGCGCGATTTTCGCCGGCGGCGTGGCGCGATCGGCCGTCTCGGCCGGCGCGCCGCAGAAGAGCGCCACCGCGCGCGTCGCCGCGAGGCCGGGCGGCGCCTCGGCGCTCCCGCCGCTGGTCAACTTCGCCGACGTCGTCGAGCGCATCAACCCCGCGGTCGTGAACATCGATGCGACCACGCGCGGGCGCGACGGCCGGCGCCGGCGCGGCCGGAGCGGCGCCCCTGAGGCGCCGGATCCATTCGATGGCCCGTTCGACTTCGGTACCCCGCGCGAGCGCGAGACGCCGCGGCGCGGTGCCGGCAGCGGCTTCATCATCGACGCCGACGGCAGCATCCTGACCAACAACCACGTCGTCGATCGCGCGGAGCGGATCACGGTCAAGCTCGCCGACGGGCGGACGGTGCGCGCGCGCCTCATCGGCGCCGATCCCGATACCGACATCGCCCTCATCAAGATCGACGGTCAGAGCGGCCTGCCGGTCGCGCCGCTCGGCGATTCATCAACGCTGCGGATGGGCGAGTGGGTGTGCGCGATCGGCAACCCGCTGGGCTACGAGCACACGGTGACGGTCGGGGTCGTCAGCTTTCTCGGGCGGAAGCTGTTCGACATGAGCCTCGACGACTACATCCAGACCGACGCGGCGATCAACTTCGGCAACAGCGGCGGGCCGCTGATCAATTCGCGTGGC
>Ga0207701_10006907_pt1 | contig 11311 bp, 9 predicted proteins | sample KBSSwiSSwithPhiX_FD_184294 | JGI IMG/M metagenome (GOLD analysis project Ga0207701, IMG submission 184294) | Switchgrass rhizosphere bulk soil microbial communities from Kellogg Biological Station, Michigan, USA, with PhiX - S5 (SPAdes) (version 2) | ecosystem: Environmental > Terrestrial > Soil...
TACCTCGTCCCAGTTCAGTGGCACCGTCTCCGGCTTCTTCAACTTTACGCCGGGACCTGGCCCGTGCCCAACTTCGGCGCCGACTCGCTAAAACCGGTCACTTACCTGACAGGGCTGTGGCGAATGCCACGGCCCTGCCGCTTGTGACGTATTCGGCGTCAGAGATTCGGCGCAGGCGCCCGACCAGAAGCGCGCTTCCTCGCTGGATTTCGCTGTAGGGGCCTCTTTTGCAAGTTACTCCAGGGAATGCCTAAGAAAGCCTTGACCTGACCCACTGATAAGAGGCAATCTGAGCTTCGTATTGTAACGGGTACCCCCATACAGAATCTACGAGAAGTTATTACCAATCAATTACCTTAAGTGCGCGGGAATGGTGGGACCGGTTGCGTCCACCGCCCTTCCTATCTCGCTGCTTAAAGGCAATAAGTTTTTCCAAAAATCGAGGGAAATTTCTTGATATTTTTCTTTTGCTTCGGAAAATGTGCGGACCGTTCTGATGATCAGCTTGAAAACCCCAACCCAAACCTAAACTTAAATGAAATCTTATAACTCCATTATTTCACGTGTGCACATCGGCATTGCAACTGCGCTCATCTCTGCGGGAGCAGCAATGGTCGTAGTCGCTGCGAAACCCGGCGTTCGGTCGTCCGGCGTTGATCCCACCGAGATCGCACCAACTGCCGATAACACGATCGTCAACCGTTCTATCCCCCCGGGCGGCAGTCTGAGCCCGGCCCATGTGCCGGCCGCCTTCGTGCCGCGGCCAACCCCGCTCGCGGTGGTCGATCCAGGCGCCGAGCTCGGACTAAATTTTAGCGGCCTCAACTTCTTCAACCAACGGTTCGACGCCGATGGCGGCAACCAGTTCAGCGTCGAGCCGCCGGACCAGGGCCTCTGCGTCGGCAACGGCTACGTGCTCGAGGCGGTGAACACCGTGCTCGCGGTCTACAACGCGTCGACCGGCGCTCAGATCGGCGGTTTCGAATCACTGAACCAGTTCTTCACCGGCGACCACGCGATCCTTCGTTCGACTCCGCCGGTGTTCGGAACGTTCATCACTGATCCGAAGTGCATCTACGACGCCGACAGCGGCCGCTTCTTCATGACGGTAACGACGATCGGGCAAGACCCGGTGACCGGCGACTTCGAAAAGCCGTTCACGCTCTGGATCGCGACGAGCAAGACCAGCACGCCGACCGTGAACCCGTCCGATTGGTACTTCACGACCATCGATGTCACGAACGACGGCACGAACGGAACGCCCACGCACCCGGGCTGCCCGTGCGTCGGCGACCAGCCGTTGATCGGTGCGGATGCAAACGGTTTCTACATCACAACGAACGAGTTCCCGTTCTTCACGAGCGGCTTCAACGGCGCGCAGATCTACGCTCTGCAGAAGTCCGCGCTCATTGCGGGGACGACGCCGAACATCCAGCGCATCGAAGGTGCCCCGATCTCGCCCAACTACGGCGAGGGCATTCCGTACTCACTGCAACCGGCGATCTCGCCGAGCGCGGCTGACTTCGCGACCGGCAGCGGTGGCACGGAGTACCTGCTAGGCGCGCTCGAGTTCGGCAAGAGGCCGCCGGCATCCACGCTCGACAACCGGATCGCGGTCTGGGCGCTGACGAACACGTCGTCCCTGAACTCAACCCCCGCCATAACCGTCAGCACCAAGGTGATTCCGAGCCAGGTTTACGGCCTCCCCGGCTCGATCGTGCAGCGGAAAGGCCCGACGCCACTCGCGGACGCGGTCAAGGCGCACGAGAACCTGATCGACGGCGGCGACGACCGCATGCAGGCAGCTACCTACGCCCACGGCTTGCTCTGGGGCGCAGGCGACACCGTGGTCAAGACTCCGACGGGCTCTTCACAGGTCGGCGTCACGTATTACGTCGTCTCGCCCTCGGTGACCGGCTCGGCCGTGGACGGAACCGTCGTCAAGCAGGGCTACCTCTCGGTCGACGGCAACAGTGTCACGCGCCCCTCGCTTGGGGTGACCTCCGCGGGCAAAGCGGTGATCGGCGTATCGCTCGTCGGCCCGGACTACTTCCCGAGCGCGGCGTACGCGACGCTCGACGACACGCTTACCACGGCGCCGTCGACGTTGCATGTCGTCGCTGCGGGTACGAAGCCCGCCGACGGCTTCAGCGGCTACCCGGCATTCGGGGCCCCTTCTCCTCGTGTTGAGCGCTGGGGCGATTATGGCGCCGCGTCGGCTGTCGGCAACGACGTCTGGATCGCCAACGAATGGATCCAAGGTAACGTCAGCTTCCCCCCGGCGCTTGCGAACTGGAACACTTTCGTGAGCAAGATCACGCCGTAGCGTCCGCGCTGCTGCGGCTCAGTGTCGATTCCCGCAGCCTCGCAGGCAACGCGTTCGTGAGCGCGCTGCGCCGCAGCACCTTACCGCATCCCGGTGTCGCACTGCCACTCTACCTTTGTGATCTGGCCCGCGACAACGTCGACATCGAACGGACCATATCGCCCGATTCCGCCTTTCTTGTCCTTTATCGAGACCGTGTAGTAACCAGCGTCTAACGAAATTCGAAAGTGTCCCTGTTCATCGGTCGTGAAAGAGGTTACTACGCCTTCTTTGTTTTGTACTATGAAAGTAGCATTGCCGAGGGCCTTCGAACTGGGGATACCCTCCCTAGCCGGCCCGGGATGAATCGGACCGATCGTAATTACCCCTTCGATCCCACTTCTCGGTTTGGATTGTGTTTGTCCCAAGGAAAACCAACAAGACATGGCAAGGACCACTAGAATTATTCGGACTGTTCGGAGCTGCATGTTATCTCCGTAGGCTCACGACCTCGAATCGGCAAATTTTTGCGCAGGAACCATTCAACGTTTTAACAATTTCGGGCTGTTCCTCGATTGGACCAAAGGATCATCGCTCAGCGTTGCTCTAGGGCAGAGCATTAGCGGACCAGAAGGAGCTGGTGGGCAATTCCTACTGTCCTGTTCGTCACGGCGAATCCGTCCGGTGGCGGATCGAGCGAATATGCCAGTCTGATCCGCCAATTGGACGCTCGTTCCGCGGCGAGCTCGGACTGAGACGTCTCTAACTGTTCTCTTCAGCAGAATAGAATGAGATTTCTCGGCTTCGCTCGAAATGACAAGGATTGACAAACGCACACGAGTGCGGTTGAATTTATCTGTTAGTCCGCCTCCTCGGTAGATTTCTCTTCGAGGCGCGCCCGTTTCCTGAATCACCGGATTTCTGGCCAGGCGAGCTTTCACAAAAATTATTCGCCCGAAGTTATGGCGGGACACAGCAAGTGGTCGAAGGTAAAACGCTTCAAAGGCGCTATTGACGCGAAGCGCGGTCAGATTTTCAGCAAGCTCTCGAAAGAGATTTCGATTGCGGCGAAAAGCGGCGGCGGCGATCCCGATGGAAATCCGAGATTGCGCAGCGCCATCCTGGCGGCGCGTTCGGCCAGCATGCCCAACGACAACGTCGAGCGCGCCATCAAACGCGGCACCGGCGAAGGAACGGATGCGCAACACTTCGATGAAATTACCTACGAGGGCTACGCGCCTGGGGGTGTGGCGGTGATCGTGGAGGCGGCCACCGACAATAAGAATCGTACCGCGGCCGAAATCCGCAGCATCTTTACAAAAAATCACGGCAATCTTGGATCGAGCGGAAGCGTTTCCTACATGTTTCATCGCAAGGGCCAGATCATCGTTCCGCGCTCTTCCATCAACGAAGAGCGAATCTTTGAGCTGGCGCTGGAGGCGGGGGCGGAGGAGTTGACAAACCAGGAGGATGCGTATCTTGTTATCACCGCTCCCGATCAGCTCTATGCTGTAGCTGAGGCGCTCAGAAAAGCGGGCGTCACGACCGAGAGCCAAAAGTTTACTTTCATCCCCGATACCACAATTACAGTCGCCGACGAGTCCGTGGCGCAGCAGATTTTGCGCTTGTGCGACGCGCTCGAAGACGATGATGACGTCCAAAACGTCTATTCCAACCTAGAGATTCCTGACGAAATGCTGGCGAAATTGCCGGCCTGAAACTGAATAAAGAAACGGAGACTGCGCTGAACCCGCACGCGCGCGTGAATTCATATGAGCGAAGAGAACGAAAGCCGGCCGATTGAGGCACGCACCGAAACCGAGCCCCGGCCGCAGACTGAACCGCGCCCGGATCGCGAACGGCAGCGGCGCCCTCGCCGGCGTTATCCACGACGCCGGAACTACAACTCCGATTACATGAATTCCGATCGGGAAAGTGGGTTCAACAACGACGCACCGGCAGAGTCGTCCTCCGATGTCCAAACCGACGTGGTCAGCGCTGGTGAAGGTGAAACCGGCGAGCCACGTGAACCTGAGTTCGGAGAAGGGATCATTGAAATTTCAGGAAAAGGATTCGGATTTCTTCGCGATCCGAAGCGCAATTTCGTCCAGGCGCCACAGGATATTTTTGTGACGCCGGAAATCGTGCGCCGTTTTGGATTACGCGATGGAATGTGGATTTACGGCGAGACCCGGCGGGGAAATCGTGGACCACAATTGATCAAGCTCCTAAAGATCAATGAGGACGAGCCGACGAAATACCAGGGGCTCCGTCCATTTGAAGAATTAACGACGATTAATCCGAACAAAAAGATCAAACTCGAAACGGTCCCCGACCGTTACACCACGCGGATCATGGATTTGATGACGCCGCTGGGAATGGGACAGCGCGGTCTCATCGTCGCTCCACCACGAACCGGGAAAACGACACTGTTGCATCATATCGCAGATGCGGTCGTCAAAAATCACCCGGAAATGAAGTTAATCATTTTGCTGGTGGACGAACGGCCGGAAGAAGTCACCGATTTCAAGCGGTCGCATCCGAAATCCGAAATTATCGCCAGCTCAAACGACAGTGATATCAAGAGTCATACTCGCATCGCGCAGTTGGCGATCGAGCGGGCCAAACGTTTGGTGGAAGCAGGCAAACATGTTTTCATCCTGCTCGACTCAATCACCCGCACCGCCCGCGCCTTTAACAATGCGATGGGCAGCGGTGGACGGACCATGAGTGGCGGCGTCGATGCCCGCGCCATGGAAATACCGCGCAAAATTTTCGCGGCCGCGCGCAACACCGAAGAAGCTGGTTCGCTTACCATCGTCGCGACCGCCCTTATTGAAACCGGCAGTCGCATGGACGAACTGATTTTCCAGGAATTTAAAGGCACTGGAAACATGGAAATGGTGCTGGATCGCAAGATTAGCGACCAGCGCATTTATCCGGCGATGGATATTTTCCTTTCCGGCACCCGGCGCGAAGAATTGCTTTTGCAGCCGTGGGAGCTGGAAAAGGTCAATTTGATTCGGCGCGGTCTCGCCGGTCACAAACCAGGTGAAGCAATTGAGCGTCTGTTGATGTTCGTGAAAAAATTCCCGACTAACACCGAAATGCTCAAAGGCATTCCGGGGTAGTGCGCCGGGCATTCTAACTTACTTCCGTTGCGCATTCGCAAGGTCATACGGCGGGTGCGACGCACAAAAAAAGGGAAGTCGGCGCCCAGTTCGAAATTAAGCACCCCAGGGATCCAGGAAGCGGTGATGACCGCAATCGCGGCGACGAATATTCAGTCACCCCTGCCCGGCGAAGCGCTCGACATTGGTAGCGGCAAAGGCGAACTCATTGGTGCCATTCGCACGCGCTTCGGGCTGCGCACCACAGCCTGTGATTATACCGATACGCTGATGAACGATTCCACTCAGCGAGTGGACATCGTTGATCTCAACGCCGGCAAATTGCCATATTCCGATGGTCGTTTTTGTCTGGTCACCTGCGTCGAAACCATCGAACACCTCGAACAAACGCGTTCTCTATTGCGCGAAATCTATCGCGTGCTCGAGCCCGGCGGGCTCGCCGTTATTACCACGCCCAATATCCTGAATTTGCGTTCGCGCCTGCGCTACCTCATGACCGGTTTTTTCAATCTCTTCGGCCCGCTTCCGATTGGCGATCGACGTGTCTACAATCCGGGCGGACACATCAATCCGATCAACTATTTTTATCTCGGCCATGCTTCGCGCGAAACGGGCTTCGTCGATCTCCGGCCGAGTGTCGACCATTACCAGCGCCGCTCCTGGCTGCCGTTCGTGATCCTTTTTCTGCCAATGAAAGTCGCGCGCCTCTTTTTTTGGCAACGCGAGAAGAATAAATTCCGCACCATCACTCCGGAGAATCGTGACCTGGTCGCCGCTGTAAATTCGCGCGATCTTCTGCTCGGTCGTACTTTAATCGTATGCGCACGCAAACCGATGTGATCGAGCCGGAATGGGAAGTACTGCCGCCGGAAGAAAAGGACAAGCGCGCGCGGCTGGAGCCGCTTTTCCGTTGGGTCGCGGTCGTGATGGACGAGTTGATCGCATTTCCAAACACGAAGTTTAAGTTTGGACTCGATCCGATTATCGGTTTGGTTCCGGGTATTGGCGATACTGCGTCGGCCTTCGTTTCTGCGCTGGTCTTGATTCAAGCCGCCCGTCGTGGTGTGCCGAAAATTCTATTGGCGCGGATGTCGCTCAATATCTTGATCAACGAGATCGTTGGGATCATTCCGGGTTTGGGCGACGCGTTTTCCTTTTGGTTCAAATCGAATAAGCGCAATTATCAGCTATTTCTCGCCCACACCGCCGCGCCACAACGCGCCCGTGCATCAGATTGGCTCTTCGTCATTGTCGTGCTCGCAGCGCTTTTTATCGTCGTGGCAACAGGAATTTTCGTTAGCTTCCTCGTCTTGCGCGGCATTGCGCAATTGCTGGGGCTGCATTGACCGTCAGCCGACGAAATGCTTGCCGCAGATGGCGTGAATATCTGCGCGAGCGCTTCCGTAGGCCTGTTGCCAATCTTCGCGACCTTTGAATCCCATACGAATAGCGAGCTTGCGCTGCTCGATTGGGTCGGGTGGCAAAGATGATGCGCTCGTGTTGCGCCAGCGCCGCAGGACAGTTTCAAGGTGCCGCAAAAATTCATAACTGCAGCCGAGCAAGGCGGAATCCTCGGACGAAATAATGTTGGCAAGTTTGGAGATCGCCAGCCGCACCGAAGTTTCGCGCACGTCGTGTCGCATCTGCAGCGCCTGAACGAGAAACTCGGCCTCGACGATTCCTCCAATGCCCGTCTTGAAATCGAGCATGTCGTTGCCACTTCCCCGTTCCGCGCGGACGCGGCGTAACATAGCGTCGATCTTGTCGAACAGATCCGGATCGCGGCCTGCGATGGACCAGGCCGCATGCGCGATTGCGCGAAAAGTTTCCTGGTTCGGACCGGTTACCGGCCGGGCGCGAGTGAGCGCCTGAATCTCCCAAAACTGCGCACGATCGCGATAGTAGGCCTCGAAGGCCTCGAGCGAGCCGACGAGCGGCCCTTTTTCCCCTTCAGGACGCAAGCGCGCATCAACCGATGCGATGACACCTTCGGCACTTGGGATTGAAAGAACAGTGATGAGATTTTGTGCCGCGCGAAAATCATCGCCGACAAACATGAGATCGAGATCAGAGGCATAGGTCAGCTCGCGGCCCCCAAATTTTCCCATCGCGATGATCGTCAGATTGTTCGCGCCCACAATTGCAGCAGCGGCAAGAAGACAAGCTTCAGCGAGGTCTGTAATTTCCTGCCACAGATCTGGCAGAGGGCAGAGCCCTAACACATCGCGCATAGTCGTGCGCAGCAACTGCGTTTGCCGATAAACCCGAATGGAATCGAGATCGCCGCGTTCGACCAAAGGATGAAGCGAGGCGGTATGTTCTGACAGCGACAAGGAATGGTTGAGCGTGGCGCTGCGAGTGATTTCCTCGAGCAGATGAGGATGACGAATCAGAACATTGGTCGCAAAGAAACTGGCATCAAATGTTCGCACCAGCAGCTCGAGAAGTTTGGGATTGGTCGCGAGCAATTCGAAAAGCAGGCTGCGCAAACCGAAGGCTTCAACGAAACGGACAATGGCGACGAGAGTAGCATCGGGATCGGCGCACTGCGCCAGTTGCTCAAGCAAAAGCGGGCGAAGTCTGCGAAAAATTTGCCGCGTACGGGGGGCAACGTGAAAGGAAACGGAACCCTGTGCTAATTCGCTGAGCGCCCGCGTGGCGCGTGGCGGATCGGCAAAAATATCGAGATTGACCGCTGGCGCGGCGGTGCCGGAAGCGATGAGATGATGAAAAATTTCGCGGACGCGTTCATTGCTCGTCTGCAACTCGGCCAACAATGCCGCAGCGGAATCAAAGCCCAGACTGCGCGCGAGGCGCTCGCGCTTCTCGGGATCTTCAGGAATGGAATGCGTTTGCCGTTCCGCTTCTATCTGCAAGCGATGTTCAATGCGCCGCAGAAAACGATACGATTCATCGAGAGCGCGCACTTCTGAGGAGGGCAGCAATTCAAGCTGGGCGATAGCGCGCAATGCCTTCAGTGTTCCCTGCTCCTGCAAAAAAGCGTGTTTCGCACCGTGAATGAATTGGAGAGTTTGGACAACAAACTCGATCTCACGAATTCCGCCGGCGCCGAGTTTGACGTCCAATTCATCCGCCGGCACTTCGCGTTCAATTCGACGTTTGATCGCGGCAATTTCGTCGAGTAGCTCCGGCGTGGGGTTTTTAGGAAAAATGAAAGGCTGATGTTGCCGCGAGAATTCGTAGGCCAGCTCTTTGCTTCCGCAAACGTGGCGCGCTTTGATCAAGGCGAGCCGCTCCCACGTTTCGCCGAAGCCGGCATAGTAATTTTCCATGCTTTCAAGCGAACGGGCGAGTGGACCGGCTGAGCCCTCCGGCCGCAATCGCAGATCGATTCGGAACAGATTCGGTTCGCCGCCGGAGAACGATTTTACAATCTGTTCCGCCAGCCGGTTGTGCCATTCGTGATTCGTGAATCGCCCCTGACCTTCTTCGCCATAGAGGAAAATGAGGTCGATGTCGGAGCTGTGATTCAATTCCCGGCCGCCAAGCTTGCCCATGCCCAAAACGGTGAAGTCAGTCCCGGGCGCGCCTGCGCGCGCGCGCAAGCGTGTGTCGCATTCTTCGTAAACGGTGGCGAGGCAAACTCCAGCCAAGCATGATAGTTCGGCCGTCGTGTCCTCCAGTGCCGACGCCTCGGCCACTTCGCGCAAAGCGATGCGCGTCATTTCGCGCGCTTTCCACAAACGCAAAGGGCGAAAATTCTCAGCTGCAATTGATTCCGAGCTGCCGTGCAATTCGGCCAGCATTCGCCGAGACCCGCGGTCAGACATTGAAATTTCGGGGCGCGCCAGCCAACGAAGCAGCCCCGGATCGCGCTGCAATCGTTCCGCGCAAATCTGCGAAACCGCCAGAAGATGAATGAGCGCCTTTTCGCCGAGAGGGAAATCGCGCAAGAAATCTGGAAGCGAACCCTCCCAGCCGGATGCAATTTCGCTTAGCGCTGTTTCAACCTGAGCGGGATTGAGCGATCCCTCGGCTTTTGTCGTTATCCAGCGCGTTTGCGAGCTCATCGCGCCTTTGAATTAACAGCAAAGCGAGATCAGGGCTCGGTTTGCGAGAGCATTTTTTCCCGCGCCTGTTCGAGCAGTCGGCGCTCGCGCCGGCTCAAGCTTGCCAGACCGCGGCGAGAAATCTTTTCGAGCAAGGGATCTATTTCCTCGGCGACAAATTGATCGGCACTCAGGGAACGGAGCCGGGCCGCTTCGACCCGGCGCTGACGCAGCATTCGTTGAAAAAGCGAGGTGCGTCCAAATCCGAGAAGATGGGCATAAAACCAACCCGCGACGGCGCCACCGAGAAAGGAACTGTGACCGACACTGCCAGTGCGATCGAAAAGCAAGAGGGCAATGGCCGCGACCAGTGCTATCTGGGCGACGCGACGCATCTTTAATCGCACCGGCACCATGAACAGAAGCAGGGTTGTCATTTCCAATTCGGGCAAGATGGTCGCGTAGGCTACGAAGATGGCGGCGATGCCTCCCCCAGCCGCGAACAACACACAATCGCTCGGCATGAGAAAAAGATGACCGAGTTCGCCACTAAACGCGCCAAAGAGATAGAGGAAAAGAAATTGCCGCTGTCCGATGATCGCCTCCACATCGCGCCCGATAAAATAAAGGACCAGCATGCTGCCAATGAAATGCCAGATGTTGTTATAGAGCAGCGGGGCGGTAAAAAATTGCCAGGCATAAGCGTCCGAAATACCGCGGTCGCTAAGCCCGAGATATTCGAGAACGAATCCGCGATTCCAGGAGGTGAGGACAACCTGAATGATGAAGGCCGCGGCGTTCAGGCCGAGCAAGGAAAAGAGAACTATGCGCTGCGAAGGCGCCCATGAGCGCGTGAAACGCGACGCCTTTCGCCCTGATAGCCGCATACATTAAGTTTATCGCACTCGTCGAATGCTGTCGACGGGTGATTCGCCACGAAGAGAAATTAGCCGGGCGCAAGCACCCGGAGACCCCGTTCCCGCACCCGAAACTCTACCGGGCAGGCCCCGATCAACTCGCCGTCGACCTCGACCGGCACATCATCCTCGGATGAAACCCGCAAGCGTTTGGTCTGAAAATACTCCAGCTCCGGCACGCTGATGGAAGAGCTGAAGATCACCTCTTGCAGATAACGAATAATATCGAGATAACCGATTCGCTTAAATACGACGACATCGAGCAAGCCATCGTCGATGAGGGCGCGTTTGAAGAATGGGAATGGCCCACCATAAAGGCGACCATTTCCGATGAGGACGAAGGAGCCTTCCATGGTTTTCGCGCCTTTCGACTCAATCACGAGTTGCGGGGGCGGTCGGGAGGCGATCTGCGCCGCCGAAATAAGATAGCTAAGCGGGCCAAAGCTGCGTTTAAAGGCGACGCTGGTTTCCTTCACCGCCTGGGCATCGAGTCCGATGCCGGCGAGTTGCACGAAATGTTTTCCGTTCGCGTTGGGCAAATCAATCGTGCGGGTGTGTCCATCACAAATAATCTGCCAGCATTGCTTCAAGTCGCTCGAGGGCAAACCGAGTTCGGTGGCAAAGACGTTGATGGTGCCGATCGGCAACAAACCGAGCGCGGCCGATGTTCCGGCGAGACCATTAACCACTTCATTGATCGTTCCATCGCCGCCAGCCGCCACAATTCTCCGATACCCTTCCCGCGCCGCTTTGCGGGCGAGCGATTCTGCTTCGCCGATGCGTGAGGTCGAATGCAACGTCGCTCCCTGCGCCACCTTTTCCACTCGCGAACGCCAATGACGGGCACGGTCGCTACGGGCTGCCGGATTTAGAATAACAAGGGTATCCTGCACGAATGATTTACTGCGATGACGCGCTGGGTAATGTTTTTTGAATGTTCCGCCTCAG
>Ga0207701_10006908_pt1 | contig 11311 bp, 9 predicted proteins | sample KBSSwiSSwithPhiX_FD_184294 | JGI IMG/M metagenome (GOLD analysis project Ga0207701, IMG submission 184294) | Switchgrass rhizosphere bulk soil microbial communities from Kellogg Biological Station, Michigan, USA, with PhiX - S5 (SPAdes) (version 2) | ecosystem: Environmental > Terrestrial > Soil...
CCTACGTGATCCGCGACGACGGGCAGGGCTTTGACCCCGCGTCGCTGCCCGACCCGACCCTGCCGCAGAACCTGGAGCGCCGCACCGGCCGCGGCCTATTCCTGATCCGCACCTTCATGGACGAGGTCACCCACAACGAGGTGGGCAACGAGATCACCATGGTCAAGCGCCGCGACGTGGGCGGCGGCGGCGCCAAGGACAGCTGACCGATCCGGCCCGTCTCAGTTCGCCGTGTCGTCGTTGTCGTCGTTCTTGCGCGCGCCTTCGGGCAGGCCCTGGTCCAGATCCTCTTCGGTGACCGGGGCGCTGATCCGGTAGGCGCCGTCCAGCCAGCTGCCAAGGTCGATTGAACGGCAGCGTTCGGAACAGAACGGACGATGCGGTCCGGTCAGGCCTCCGACCAGGACCTTGTTGCAGGTCGGGCACTTCGGTTCGAAGCCACTCATGACGAAGGCAAACATAAAACGCGGCGCGTGCTCGGTAAAGACGGCGCGGGGCAGGCGCGAAAAAAACTCTCGCCCACCCGTCCCTTTACGTTAGAAAATCGGCCGTGGCGCACGGCGGAACGCCCGGCGACGACGACGGCGGCGACGACGCCCGGGCGCCCGCGTCCGCAGCCCCGGCCTCCGGCGCGCTGGCGGGCCCGCCCGCGACCCCGCGGCGCACCGGGTTGTTCCCGCGGGTCCGCCACCTGCCGCGGGTGGTCTGGCTGCTGGGCTTCGCCAGCCTGCTCAACGACGCCTCCAGCGAGGCGATCTTTCCGCTGCTGCCCCTGTTCCTGGCCAGCCTGGGCGCGCCGATGACCTTCATCGGCCTCATCGAGGGCAGCGCCAACGCCCTGGTCAGCGTGGTCAAGGTGGTGGCCGGCCGCCTGGCGGACCGCGGTCCGCGGCGCCTGCTGGTCATCGGGGGATACGCCTTGCCGGCCATCGCGCGCGCCGGCATCGCCCTGGCGCTGGCGCCCTGGCACGTGCTGACCGCGCGCCTGCTCGATCGGGTCGGCAAGGGCATCCGCTCCGGGCCGCGCGACGCGATGCTGGCCGACACGGTCCAGCCCACCGAGCGCGGGCGCGCCTTCGGCCTCAACCGGTCGATGGATCACCTGGGCGCGGCCATCGGTACGCTGCTGGCCAGTGGCCTCATGTGGATGGGTCTGGGCTATCGCCGGACCTTCGGGGTGGCGGCGCTCGTCGGCCTGCTGGCGCCGCTGCTGCTGTTCCTGCGGCTGCGCGATCCCCGCTCCGCCGCCGAACGCGCGCACGCCGCGGCCGGCCCGGCGACCACCGCCGCCCCCGCCGGCAAGCTGCAGAAGGGATTCGCGCCCTATCTGGCGGTCTGCGTGCTGTTCGCCTTCGGCAACTCGTCCGACCTGTTCCTGCTGGTGCGCGCGCGCGAGCTCGGCTGGGCACCGGCCGCCTTGCCGCTGCTGTGGTTCTTCCACCACCTGGTGAAGTCGGCGGTGGCCATCCCCGGCGGGGCGCTGTCGGATCGTCACTCGCGCGCCGTGGTGGTCGCCGCCGGCTGGGCCGCTTATGCGCTGACCTATCTCGGCTTCGCCTTCTGCAACGCCTGGTGGCAGATCCTGGCCCTGTTTCTGGCCTACGCGCTCTATCACGGCCTGGCCGAAGGCCCGGAGCGCGCGATCATCGCCGACCTGGCCGAGCCGGGCGCGCGCGGGCGCGCCTTTGGTCTGTATCACGGCCTGGTCGGCGTGGCCGCGCTGCCCGCCGGCCTGGGCACCGGCTGGGTCTGGGACCAATTTGGCGCGCGCTGGGCGCTGGGCCTCAACGCCGCCTTCGCCGCGCTGGCGGCCCTGGCGCTGTCCTGGATCGCCTTCCGCGGCTCCCTGCGCCGGCGCGACTGATTCAGGCGCCGATCCGGTTGCGGCCCGCCCTCTTGGCGTCGTAGAGGTGCTTGTCGGCGCGCGCGATCGCGTCCGAGACGGTCTCGCCGGCCGCGACCTCGGCCACGCCCGCGGACACGGTGACGCGCTCGACCGGCGGGCAGCGCAGGGTCTCCACGGCGGCGCGCGCGCGCTCGCAGAAGGTGCGCGCGCCCTCGAGGGGGACGTTGAGCACGGCCAGGAACTCTTCCCCGCCCCAGCGCGCGACCGTGTCGGTGAGCCGGGCCTGGCCGGCCAGCGTGCCGGCCACCGCGCGCAGGACCTGATCGCCGGCGCCGTGGCCGTGCACGTCGTTCACCTGCTTGAAGTGGTCGATGTCGAACAGCGCCACCGACATCGGCGTGCCGGCGCGCTTCATGCGCTGGCGCTCGGTGCGCAGCGCGGTCTCGGCGGCGCGCCGGTTGGGGATGCCGGTCAGCACGTCCAGCAGCAGCTGCTGCTCGCGTTCGCGCAACAGGTCTCGCTCGGCCGTGACGTCGTGCCAGGTGACCAGGATGCCGTCGCCGTCCGACAGCGGCACCCGCGTCCAGGTGCGGGTCAGGATGCGCCGCCGCGGCCGCGCGAAGGTGAACTCCCGGCCGACGTCCTCCGGCTGGGCGGCCAGCGCCTCGGCGAAGCCCTCGGCATCCTCCAGCAGCGGGCCGACCTGCCGCACGAAGCCCTCGCGGGTCAGGCCGATCACCTCGGCCGGCGTCAGGCCCAGCATGGCGGCGAAGGCGTGGTTGGCCAGCAGGATGCGGCTGTCCTCGTCGATCAACGCGACGCCATCCTCGATGTGCACCAGGGTGGTCTCGAACAGCGTGCGCTCGCGCGCCAGCGAGTCGCGCGCCTCGCTGGCCTCGAGGATCTGCCGCCGGCGGTCGGTGACGTCGTAGCTGGAGATCAGCGCGTGGGTCACCGCCTCACCGTCGTGGATGGGGACCACGCTCATGTCGTAGTAGCGCCCGTCGCGCTCGACCTCGGTGTCGGTGCGCTCGCCAGCCAGCGCGCGGCGGTAGCGATCCAGCACCACCTCGCGGTTGGCGGGAGACACCAGGTCGCCCGCGTAGCGTCCGATCAGGCCGCCCTCCAGACCGGCGCGCCGCTGGATCTCGGTCATCAGCGGTCCCTCGGCGCTGACGTAGCGCAGGTCGCGGTCCAGCACGAAGACCGCGCCGCTGGGCAGGTGCTGCACGATGGCGCGGTGGATCTGCTCGCTGCGTTTCAGCTCGGCGATCTGCTGGCGCCGGTCGTCCAGGGCCATGCGCAGCTCGATCTCGGTCACCACCGAGGCCGCCAGGTCCTGCAGCAGCTCGACCTGGTCGGGCCGCCACTGGCGTGGCCGGGCGTCGATGACGCAGAAGGCGCCGATGGCCTGGTCGTCGATCATCAGGGGGATGCCGGCGTAGGCGATCGCGGACAGGTCGCGGATGGCCAGGTTGTCGCGCAGCAGGGGATGCTCGCGGGCGTCGCTGACCACCAGGGGCGTGCGCTCGCGGGTCACGTACTGGCAAAAGGAGTGACTGATCGGCGTCTCCCGCCGCGACGCCCAGGGCTCCAGCAGGCCGAGCGCGCTCTTGAAGAACTGGCGCCGATCGTCGACCAGGCTGACCAGCGCCACCGGCGCGTCCAGCAGGCCGGCCGCCAGCCGGGTCAAGCGATCGAAGCTGGGCTCGGGCGGCGAATCGAGCAGGCCGGTCGATTCCAGCGTTCGTAGCCGGTCTGTCGCAGGGGATGACATGCGTCTGCCCGGCCCAGGTTATCGCTTAAATCGAGCCCCGAGAAGCGACTGCTGCAAGCTTGCAGCGCGCCTGCGGTGCCTCGCGCCTGCTTCCTCGAAGTCTTTTTTGCATCGTGTTCCAGGCCCAACGGTGGCAGCATGCGCGGTTCGAGAAAGGCGAGGCGCCATGTCCAGCAATGGAAGTCGCGCAGGCGTTAGGCCGGAGGAGTACTTCCGGGTTCTGGTCGAGCAGGCGGCGGACGGGATCTTCATCTCGACGGAGGAGGGGGTTTATGTGGAGGTCAACGCGAGCGGCCATCGGCTGCTGGGCTACCCGCCTGGCGAGCTGGTAGGTAAGCGGATCAACGACATCGTGTCCCAGCCGGACCTGCACCGGGTAGAGGTGGCGGTCGCGGGCCTGCTCAAGGGCGAGGTGCAGACCGAGGAGTGGGTCATGCGGCGCAAGGACGGCTCGCTGATCGACACCGAGGTGACCGCCCAGCGGCTCAGCAACGGCCGGCTGCTGGGCGTGGTGCGCGATCTGCGGCCGCGGCGGACCATCGAGGAGAAAGTGCGCGCGTCGGAGGCGCAGCTGCGCTCGATCCTGCAGACCGCGCCCGACATCATCATGGCGGTCGATCGCGCCGGGAAGATCCTGTTCATCAACCGCACGGTGCCGTCGCTGTCGCCGGCCGACGTGGTGGGCACCATCTGCTACGACTACGTCCCGCCCGAGTCCCGGCCGCGTGTCGAGGCGGCGCTGAACAAGGTGTTCTCGACCGGCATGCTGGACGAGTACGAGGTGGAAGGCCCGCCCGGCGTCGACGGCGTGCGCGGCTGGTCGTCGGTGCGCGCCGGCCCGCTGGCCGAGGGCGACCGGGTGGTGGCGGCGATCCTGTGCGCGACCGACGTGAGCGCGCGGCGCAACGACGAGGCCCGGATCCGCGAGCTGGCGTCGCGCCTGCAGAAGATCTCCAGCCAGATCCCCGGCATGGTCTACCAGTACAAGCTGCGCCCCGACGGCACCTCTTGCTTCCCCTACGCCAGCGAGGGCATCCGCGAGATCTACCGGGTGTCGCCCGACGAGGTGCGCGAGGACGCCGCCAAGGTGTTCGCGATCCTGCATCCCGACGACTACGACGGCATCGTCGAGTCGATCACCGCCTCGGCCCGGACCATGCGGCCCTGGCAGTACGAGTATCGGGTCAAGTTCCCCAACGGCGACGTGCGCTGGCTGTACGGCAGCTCGGTGCCCGAGAGCGAGCCGGGCGGAGCGATCCTGTGGCACGGCTTCATCGCCGACATCAGCGCCCGCAAGGAGGCCGATCGCATGAAGGCGCAGCTGGAAGAGCAGCTGCGCCAGTCGCAGAAGGTCGAGAGCATCGGCAAGCTGGCCGGCGGGGTCGCGCACGACTTCAACAACCTGCTGACCTCGATGATGGGCTTCGTCGAGCTGGCGCTGATGGAGACACCGCCCGAGTCGCGCGCCACCGAGTACCTGGCCGGCGCGCTGGAGTCGGCCAAGCGGGGCGCGGCGCTGACCCAGCAGCTGCTGGCGTTCGCGCGCAAGAAGATCGTCCGCCCCGAGGTCATCGACCTGAACGAGGTGCTGCACCGGATGGCCTCGCTGATCCGGCGTCTGGTCGGCGAAAATCTGGAGCTGGTGCTGATGCCGGCGCCCCGGCTGGGGCTGGTCAAGGTGGACGTCGGCAGCATGGAGCAGGTGATCATGAACCTGGTGGTGAACGCGCGCGACGCCATCAGCGGCACCGGGCGCATCACCCTGGAGACCCAGGACGTGGTCCTCGACGAGGAGTACTGCCGCGCGCACGTCGAGACCGCGGCCGGGGAATACGTGATGCTCGCGGTCAGCGACACCGGCGTCGGCATGCCGCCCGAGATCGCGTCGCGGGTCTTCGAGCCCTTCTTCACCACCAAGCCGGTGGGCGAGGGGACCGGCCTGGGGCTGGCGATGTGCCACGGCATCGTGAAGCAGGCCGGCGGCAACATCTCGGTGTACAGCGAGGCGGGCGCGGGCAGCAGCTTCCGGGTCTATCTGCCGCGCGCGGTGGGCGGGCGGCCGGTGGCGCATACCTTGGCCCCGCGCCCCTCGTCGGCGACCGGGCACGAGACCATCCTGCTGGTCGAGGACGAGCACATGATCCTGCGCGTGGCGCGCGAAGCGCTGAGCGGTCTCGGCTACCGGGTGTTCACCGCCGGCGACGGCATCCAGGCGCTGGACATGGTGTCCCGCATGAGCGAGCCGGTGCACCTGCTGATCACCGACGTGGTGATGCCCAGGATGGGCGGCCGCGAGCTGGCGACCCAGCTGGCGCGGCTGTGTCCCGGTCTGCGGGTGCTGTTCAGCTCCGGCTACACCGAGAACGCCATCGTCGACCACGGCGTGCTCGACGAAGGCATCAACTTCTTGCAGAAGCCGTACACCCCGATGACCCTGGCGCGCCGGGTGCGCGAGGTGCTGGACAGGTAGCCGCGCGGGCGCCAGCCGCGGGCGATGCGCCCGGGTCGCTACTTCTTGCTGCGCCCCTTGCGGGACAAGCTGGCCGGCTTGGCCGACTTGGGCGCCTTGGCCGCCTTCGCGGTCTTGGGGGGCTTGGTCGGCTCTTTCTCCTCGGACTTCGCCTCGGCCTTCGACCCGGGCGCGCCCTCGGCGCCGGTGGTGCCTCCGGCGTTGTCGGCGGTCTTGTCGGGCTGGTCGGGCTCGCCCGTGCCCTCGCTGTCTCCCTCCTGGCTCGCGCCCTCGGTCTCCTGGCGCTCGCGCGCCTCGACGGCCTTCTGCGCTTCCTTCTCCGCGTCCTGCCGCTTCTTGTCTTCGTCCTGGGCGCGCTTGACCTCGACGGCCATCTCGCGATCGATCTCTTTTTGCCGCTTCTCGTCGCAGCCGACCGGCTCGCAGTCCTCGGGACAGGCGCACTTGGCGTTCTTGTTGGTGCACACGCAGGACTCGCCCCTGCGGTAGCAGCCGCAAGCGTTCAGCTGGACGCCCGCGGGCGCGCCGCCGCGCGCGGCCGGCGTTTCTTCAGCGGGGGCGGTGCCGTCCTTGGCAGGCCTGGCGCGCTTGGCGGCGCTGGCGTCGCCGCCGGCCCAGGTGAAGCCAACCAGGCCGACCACTCCGGCCAGCAGCAGCGCCCGCGGCAGTCGATGATTTTTGGTCATGTTGGATCGTCCTCAAGCTAGGTCTTGGTTGGATTCGGCTTGGCGCGCCGGGGCTGGCCCGGCGACTCTTCGGCTGGCGAGCCCGGGTCGTCTGCGAGCTCGATGTGGAAACGGTGCAGGAATCGGTGGGCCAGCGGCGCGACGATCAGGCCCGTACTGGCGATGAATACCACACCGCTGAACAGCGCGTACGCGCTGGCGAACAACTTGGCGCCCGCGCTGGGCAGCGGGGACACCGGGCCCATGCCGGTCAGGATCATCGAGGCGTTGAGCAGCGCGTCGATCCACTCGAGCCCGGCGATGGCGTGATAGCCGACCACCCCGACGCCCAGCGAGACCCCGAGCAGCGCCGTCGACACCGCGGCGCTGCGCGCGACGCGGCGCACGAAGGCCGGGTGGGGCGGCATGGGCCGCGGCCGGCGCTCAAGCATGCTGCTTGTCGTGGGCCGGCGAGCTGTCGTCAGAAGCCTTGGCGGCCTGCATCTGCTGCAGGTTCAGCTGTTCGCGCCGCTCGCGCAAGATCTCGCGCGCGATGATCTGCAGCGCGGCGACCACCGGGACCGCGACCACCGCGCCCATGATGCCGGCGATCTCGCCCAGGAACAGCACCGACACGGTCACCACCAGGGGGTTGAGGTGCACGGTGCGCCGGAAGATCAGCGGGCTCAGCACGTTGCCCTCGAGCTGGCCGTAGAGCACGAAGTAGATCCCGCAAGCCAGCCCGTGCCACACCCCCTGGGTGATCAGGGTCAGCAGCGAGATGAAGGTCCCGGTCACGAAGGGACCGGCGTACGGAATGGTGCTGGACGCGCCGCTGAGAATTCCCAGCGGCAGGAAGAAGGGGACGCGATTGATGGCCAGAAAGATCGTGGTCAGGGTGGCGTTGATGGTGCAGATCAGGGTCAGGCCGCTCAGGTAGCCGCCGATCGATCCATAGATCTTGCGCAGCACGCTCTCGTAGACCGGCCGCCGCTCGATCCGGGCCTCGGCCAGCGCCGCCCGGATCACCCGGCCGCCGAAGATCAACATGAACACGGTGAGCACCAGGATGGTGACCACCGCGCCCACCAGGCTGACCAGACCGCCCAGCGCGGCCAGGATCGGCGAGGCCGCTCCCTCCAGCATCTTCGGCAATTCCTTCTCGGCCTGCTCGATCCGCTTGGCCAGGTGATACTGCTGATCCAGCCGCACGAACAGCCGGCTCTGGCGCGCGGTGCGCACCAGGGTGGGCGCTTGCTGCACCAGGGCCTTGCCCTGATCCACCGCGGGCGGGATCAAGGTGAAGGCCAGACCGACCAGCAATCCCAGGGCGGCCAGGGTGACCACGCCGATGGCCAGCTCGCGGCGCAGGCGATGTCGGACCAGCCAGGCGACACCGTGGTCCAGCGCGACCGCCAGCAGGATCGAGGCCCCGGTGAGCGCGATGGCCAGCACCGAGTGGATCACCGCCCAGACCAGCGATGACACCAGCAGCACCCCGAAGCAGACGGTCAGCACCGTCTTCATGGTGACCTGCGAGGGGGCGACCTCTCGGGGTGTCCCCAGGGGCGCGGCGGCGGACGGAACGGGAACGGGGACGGGGACGGGCGCCGGGGCTGCGGATCGTCGCTTGGGATCCAAGACTGTTGTCGGCCTTCCTGACGCTATGGTGGGGCCGACCCGATCGTTCCGCAACGGCAAACCGGCGTAGTATTCCGGTGTGGTCAGGTTGGGAACCGATGCCGCTCCCGGTGATGAACGGGGCCAGCAGCGGCGCGGCGCGCTGCTGGGGCTGGCGGCGGCCGGGCTCTTCGGGGCCAGCGCGCCCCTGGCCAAGCGGCTGTTGCCGGGGGTGACGCCGGTGATGCTGGCCGGCCTGCTGTACGGGGGCGCGGGGCTGGCCCTGGCCGTCTGGGGCCTGGCCCGCCGGCGATCGCGGCAAGGCGCGGCGGGCGTCGAGGCGGCGCTGCGCCGGAGCGACGCTCCCACGCTGGCGGCGATCGTGATCCTGGGCGGCGTGGTCGGGCCCATCTGCATGCTGTGGGGGCTTGGCCGGCTATCGGCGATCAGCGGCGCGCTGCTGCTCAATCTCGAGTCCCCGCTGACCGCGCTGCTGGCGGTGCTGCTCTTTCGCGAGCACCTCGGCGGGCGCTCGGCGCTGGCCATCCTGGTGATCGTGGGCGGCGCCGCGCTGCTGGGGATCGGCGACGGGCCGGCGGCATCTGGCGTGGGGCTGGGCCTGGGCATGAGCGCCGGCGATCCGGCGCGGCCGGCGCTGGCGATCGGCGCCGCGTGCCTGGCCTGGGCCATCGACAACAACCTGACCCAGCGCCTGTCGGTGCGCGATCCGATCGCGGTGGTGCGTATCAAGGCGCTGGGCGCGGCAGGATGCAACCTGACGCTGGCGCTGGCCACCGGCAGCGCGCTGCCCGGCCGCGGGCTGCTGGTCGCGGCGCTGGCGGTCGGCGCCGCCAGCTACGGCGTCAGCGTGGTGCTGGATTTTCAGGCGCTGCGCGTCCTGGGCGCGGCGCGCGAGGCGGCCTACTTCGCCACCGCGCCCTTCGCCGGCGCGCTGCTGGCGATCCCGCTTTTGGGACAGCGGCCGGGACTGCGCGAGCTGGCGGCGGCGGTCGCGATGGCCGCCGGGGTGGTGATGCTGCTGCGCGATCGGCACGGCCACCCGCACACCCACGAAGCGCTGGAGCACGATCACCTGCACGTCCACGACGAGCACCACCAGCACTTCCAGGATCACCTGCACATCCACCCGCACCTCCCGGGCGCGGCGGCGCCCGGCGAGCCGCACGCGCATCCCCATCGTCACGAGCCGATCACCCACGAGCACCCACACACCTCCGACATTCACCACCGGCACCGACACTGAGGCAGCGAGGGGCGGGATTCTTCTGGCGGGATGAGCCGCGTGGTACAGTCGGCCTCCTGCTTAGTCTGGGGGCCTCTCTCATGATCCCATCCCGCATCCGATCGAGAGCAGCGTGGTGGCTCCCGATGTCCGTGCTTCTGTTCGTCTGGCTCGCGGCGTTGTCATCGCTGTTCTCACCTGGGATCGCGCGCGCCGGCACTGACTCCGAGGAGGCGCGCGCCTACTTCGACAAGGCGACCGCCTCGTTCGCGCTCGGGCGCTACCCGGCCGCCGCGGAGAACTTCGAGAAGGCCTTCGAGCTCAAACCCGATCCGGCGCTGCTGTACAACGCCGCGCAGGCGCACCGCCTGGCGGGCAACAAAGAGCGCGCGCTGATCCTCTATCAGAACTACCTGCGCCTGTATGCCAAGGCCGGCAAGCGCAGCGAGGTCGAGGGCCGCGTCGAGGAGCTCAAGAAGGCGATCGAGCACGACCGGGTGGTCGCGACCTCGCCACCCACCACGACCATGCCATCGGCGGCCCTGCCGGGCAGCCCGGCCGCCGTCGGGGAGCCGACCGGCGCCGCCGCGCCGCCCGCGCCGACGGCGAGCAAGCCGGGCGAGAGCGCCGCCGCGCCGCCCGCGGCCGGCACCCCGGTGGCGTCCGCCGGGTCCGCGGCGCCGGCGGTCGATCTGCGCCCGGCGCCGCCGCCGTCGTCACCGCCCGAGATGGTGACCCGCGCCGATTCGGGCGAATCGAAGTCCCTGACCCAGAAGCCGCTGTTCTGGGCGGTGGTCGCCGGCGGCGTCGCCACGGTGGTCGTGGTGGTGCTGGTGGTGGCCCTGAGCGGGCCCAAGGATCCTTCCCCCTCCCTCGGTGTGGTGCGATGAAGACTTCATCCAACAAGCTCGCGTGGCTGTGGCTGCTGGCGCTGGCGCCCGCGCTGGGACTGTTCGCTTGCGGCGAGACCCGGCTGTGCAAGTCGGGCACCCTGTTCCTCAGCGTCGATTTCCAGGGACCGGCGCTGGCCGCCGACAACCTGCTGGTGGTGGTCATGCCCGACGGCGATCCCCCGCGCCAGAACACGTTTGCGCATGCGCCCGGCGCCGCCACCGGCTCGGTCGAGATCGACTTTCCCGGTGGTTATCAGGCGGGCCGGCACGTGGCCATCGTGCTGACCGCGCAGCTGGCGGGCGCCGACGTCGCCACGGTGACCGGCTCGGTGGTGTTGTCCGCCGGCTGCAGCACGCTGAACATCCGCCTGGGCGCCGGCGGCGGTGACGCCGGCGGCGACGCGCCGGTCGGCACGGGCGGCGCGCCCGCAGACGGCGGAGGCACCGGCGGCCGCGCGGGGACCGGAGGCGGACCCGGGACCGACGGCGGCGGTACCGGCGGCACCAGCGGCGGCACCGGCGGGCGCGCCGACGGCGGCACCGGCACCGGCGGTGCGGTCGACGCTGGCTGCGTCCCGACCTCGGCCGAGGACTGCTACAACGGCATCGACGACGACTGCAACGGTCACATCGATTGCGACGATCCGGCCTGCACGCCGTCGACCATCTGCGTGCCGGCCGCGGGCACCAACGGCTTCGTGCCGGGCGCGTACGTGGATCCGGCGGCGACCTGTCCGACTCGCTTCGAGGCCGGCGAGACCGGGATCAACGCCACCCTGCTTCCGGGCGCGGGCTGC
>Ga0207701_10006911_pt1 | contig 11310 bp, 6 predicted proteins | sample KBSSwiSSwithPhiX_FD_184294 | JGI IMG/M metagenome (GOLD analysis project Ga0207701, IMG submission 184294) | Switchgrass rhizosphere bulk soil microbial communities from Kellogg Biological Station, Michigan, USA, with PhiX - S5 (SPAdes) (version 2) | ecosystem: Environmental > Terrestrial > Soil...
CGAGGGCTTGGTGGGCGCGGTCGAGCGGCGGGGTGACGACGCCGTCGCGGCCGTGGGCGGTGGCGGCGCGTTCGGATCCGGAGCGAGGCGCAACGGCGACCACTTCTGGCCGGCGTCCACGCTCTTCAAAACGCCGAGGTGCGTCCCGGCATACACCACCGACGGCGCCGCCGGATCGAGGGACAGCGCGCTGACGTAGAGATCCGGGTTCTGCATGGTCCAGTGGTTGCCGGTGTCGATCGACTTGTAGATCCCGATCGCGGTCGCGGCGTAGAGGGTCTTCGGATCCTTGGGGTCGATCGCGAGGGCGAGCACGTTCCAGCTCTTCAGGCTCTTGTGGAGCCCTTTCCACGTGACGCCGGAATCCTCGCTCCGGAAGAGGCCGGCGTGCGCGGTCGCGTAGACGGTCGCGCTCTTCGTCGGGTCGATCGCGAGGGACCAGATGGTGCCCTTGCTCAGCTGACCGGCGGTGTGGATCCAGGTCACTCCCCCGTCCGTGCTGCGGAAGATTCCCTCGCTGTTGGTGCCGGCGATGAGGAGTTGAGGATTCTGAGGATCGACGGCGATGGCCGTCACGGCGACCCGGGTCGTCAGCGGCGTGAGCTCGGACCACGTCGCGGCCGAGTCGGTGCTGCGGAAAATGCGGCCGGCTTCCGTGCCGGCGTAGACCGCCCCGCCCTGCACCGCGACAACGCCGATGTAGCGCGAGGTCAGCCCGACATTCGCCGCCGCCCACACGCCGCCGCCGTCGGTGCTCCTGTAGACCCCCCCGGTGTCGGTGGTGGCGTAAAGCATGTGCGAAGCGGGATCCACCGCGAGGGCAAGGACGGAATGACCTTCGAGGCCCCGGCTTCTGGCCTCCCAGCTCGCGCCCGAATCGGTCGAGCGATAGAGGCCTCTCGCCGTCGCCGCGTAGAGGGTGGAAGGAGTGGCCGGATCGAGAAGGAGAGCCGTGACCAGGCCCCCCTCCCCCTGGAGCACGAAGCCCGGACCCGACTCCGGTTCCTGGGCGTTCAGCCGCGGCGAGGCCAGGACAATCACGGCGATCAGCGCGATCGCCGCGGCTTCCCACCAGAGTCGCATGGCTCGATTCCGCATCTCAGTTTGCCGCCAGATTGATGTCCGCTTGCCCGCAGAACGCTCCCGGGCTTTCGTACTCGCGTACGGAGCCCGTGACTATATCCGTCACGGTCAATTTGTAGTCGAGGCCCGTCAGGCCGGCGTAGAAGAACCAGAAGTCTCCGTTGATCCCCCGCCCGTCGACCATCTTGACGACGACTTCGGGAAACTGCGGATCTCCCGTGACACCGGGGATTCCGAAGAAGCCCGATCGGTCGGTCAGAGCCGTCGCCTGACCGGCCACGGCTTGCCCGGTGCGCGGGTGATGCGCCTCCAGCGTCACGGAGAAGCGGCCGCCGAGCATTTCGAGAGCGGACGCGGACTTGGCGAAGGCCGCCGTCGACGCGCTCTGAACAAGCTGCGCAGACTCCTCGAACGCCCGGTCCGCGCCTCCGCACATGGGTGATTCGCGGTTGCTCGCGTAGACCTGCTGCTCCCCGGTCATGGTGTCGGTGACGGTCAGCCCGTAATGCAGCGTCGTCAGGCTGGTGTAGAAGACGGCGGCTCCGGGTTGCCCGAACGCTCCCTCACCCAGCACTTTGACGATGATCTCGGGCAGGTCCGGATCGCCAGTCGCGCTCGGAAGTCCGAAATAGCCCGCGCGGTCGCCAAGAGGGTGCGCCGCGCCCGGTTGGTATCGCGCCTCGTCCTTGCGGGCGGCGACGAGATCGAGAGCGTAGCGATTGCCCACGAGACACAGGCGCGTGTCGCTCGGAACACAGGGAAACGCGGGAGCCTCTCGGAGCTCGACGTCGTAGATGCCGCCGCCGGCCGTTCCGGCATGGAGACGGCGTCCGTCCGGCGAGATCGCGAGCGTCGAGACGGAAGTCGGCGTGAGGCCGGCGGAAAAGGCTTGCCAGGTGTGCCCCCCGTCGACCGAGCGGAAGACTCCCTGTTCCGTGTTCGCGTACAGGTGCCCGGGCCTCGCCGGATCGGCTACCAGGACTGACACGTAAGTGCCCGGCCCGGAGCCCGTGTGCTGCCAGTGGGTCCCGCCATCCACGCTCCAGGCCACGCCCGCGCCACCCGTGCCGGCGAAAAGGACGTTCTCGCGGAACGGGTCCTGAACGATCGAATACACGGCGCCCCCGAGGTCGTCGGGCGTCTTCGTGAAGTTTGCGCCGTGATCGACGCTGACGAAGATCGAGCCGCCCTGCGGGTAGCTGTAGTAGCCGTAGTAGCTGTACGAGAAGTCGTAGTAGGAACCCGCATAGACCTTGCCGGGCTGTCTCTGGTCGAAGAGGAGGCTGTACACGCTCTGGGCGAGGGACCGCGTCGTACCCCAGGTGAGGCCGCCGTCCTCGCTGATCTTGAGCCCTTCCCCGAGTGCGGCAAAGATACGGTTGGGCGATTCCGGTTCGATCGCCAGTGCGTAGATGCTGTACTGGCTGGGTCTCGACGAGCTCCAGGTCGCGCCGCCGTCCCCGGACCGGAAGACCGTGCCGGCGACCCCCGCCAGGATCGTGTTGGGGTCCGAGGGATGGATGGCGATGGTTTCGACCATCGGCGGACTTCCCCCTCCCACCGGCGACCAGGAGAGGCCCGAGTCGATCGAGTGAAACAGCCCGGGCGCTCCGCCGCCGTAGCCTGACGCGCCGGCCCACAGGTTCGACGGGTGGCCGGGATCCAGAGCGAGGGCGCGGATGTAGGTCGATTGCAATCCGGTGTTGGCCGGCGCCCAGGAGACTCCGAGGTTCTGGCTCCGGAACATCCGCCGGTCGTTTCCGGCCAGGATCAAACCCGAGGCCGCGTCTACGGCGAGGCCCAGGATCCAGGGCGTGGTTCCAAGTTCGCCGCCGAGCGGCGCCCACGTCACGCCGGAGTCTCCGCTCAAGAGCAGCCCGCGATCCGAGGACGCCAGCAGGCGAGGAGGCGCTCCTTGAACATCGGGCGGGATCTCGACGACGCGGATGAAGCCTCCCGCGCCGAGAGTGCTGCACGTCCAGGTTTCCGCCGAGTTCACCGTCCGGCAAAAGCGGTTGCCAGAGAGGCCGTACAACGTGCCCGCTCCTCCGAGGATCGACGCCGGGGACTGCGAGGTGAGAGTCCAGGAGACGCCGCCGTCCGAACTGCGGAAGAGCCCCTCGTACGTGACGACGTAAATGGCCCGCGTGTCGAACGCCATTGCCTGGATGTAGAAGTCGGCGAACCGCCTCGAGACCACGTTCCAGGTGGATCCGGAGTCGACCGACTTCACGATCACTCCGTCGGCCAGTCCGGCCCACACGGTCGACGCTTCCGCCGGATCGACGGCCGCGAAGTTCGCGTTCGACAGGACGTTCGTCCATGTTTCTCCGCCGTCCCGCGTCGCGTAGAGATCCGCGGTCACGTTGAAATCGCCGCTCGCGCGGGCATACACGGCGCTCGCCCCCGAACGCCCGAGGACCTGGCTGATCCACAGGCCTTTCAGGCCGGAGGACTGCCACGTCGATGCCCCGTCGACCGAGCGGAAGACGCCGTTGAACGTCCCGGCGTAAGCCGTGCCGTCGGCGATTGCGACGTCCGTCACCCAAGCGACGTCCGTGGGCCCGCGCGACGTCCAGACGTGCTCGTCGGCGAGAGCGCCAGTCGCCAAAGCGGCCCAGACGACAAAGGCGGCGGCGGCGCGAAGACGCATCGGCCAGGGAAGGGTGACTCGCATGGTGGCTCCTTGCTGTTCGTTCACGCTGGCTCCGGTCCTCCGGTTTCAGAATCGAAGGAACTCACCCCGCTCAGTTCCCGCTGGAAGGCCGTCGTTACGGGGATTCTTGCGGAGCCGGTCCGACTCCCGGTTTCGATAACATGGGGCCGCATTGGGGAACGAAGCAGGGCGAGGTCCGTCCCCCCAGGCCGAGGGCGGCGCCGGCCGAACGGCAGAGGACGTCGAGGCATTTCGGGAACGCCTTCTCTATTTTGCCGCCCGCCGTGTCCGAAACTTCGCTGACGCCGAAGACGTGGCTCAGGAGACGATCCGCCGCGGGATCGAAGCCTTGCAGGCCGGCCGCATCGAGAAGTTCGAGTCGTTGCCGTCGTTTCTTTTCCAGACCGCCGTCCACGTCTGCCAGCGGCGGTATCGCTCGGCGGGCCGGGAGTCCAAGGCCCTCCGCCGCTTCGGCGCCACGTCCCCGGAAGCCCCGGACGACCCCCTGGGCTCCCTGATTTCGGAGGAGCGGCGTGACCAGGTCCGGCAGGCGCTCGAACGACTGGACCCGGAGGATCGCGAGGTCCTCTCCCTGACCTATGCGGACGCGCTCCGGGCCTCGGACATCGCCGGGCGCCTCGGGATCTCGGAGGGCAACGTGCGGGTCCGCCGGCATCGGGCGCTCGGCCGACTGGCCGGACTTCTTGGTGTAACGCGAGGAACCCGTCGGGAACCCTAATGACGATGAGCGAGAAGGACTGTACGCGAGCGGATGGGGTCGAGCTGGCCCCCCTGTATCTGGCGGGGAAACTGACGGAGAGCGAAGCGGAACGGTTCGAGGCGCACTACCTGGGGTGTGCGTCATGCGCCGCGGCGCTCCGAGAGGCCGGTGAGATCCGGGCGGCCCTCGGAAAGCCGGTCCTCGTCCCGCGAGTCGAGGTGTCCCGCGGCTCGTACCGCGAGGTCGCCACCCTTCTCGCCGCAGCCGCGACCGTCGCGATGCTCTTCTTCGGCCTCCGCCAGCTCGCAGAGCGCCAGGCCACGGTTTCGGATTCCGTCGTCTATCGCAGCGCGAGCACGGATCGGGTCGCGCTGACCGTCACGAACGGATCGAGCGGCCAGCTCGTGCTCGCCTGGACATCACATCCGGACGCGCAGACCTACCGCCTCGAGATCGTGCGTTCCGACGGCGTCCCGGTGCTCGAGACCGAAACGCCGGGCCGCGAGATGGTCGTCGCGATCGACGATCTCCCGCCGCGTCCCGCGGGCGTGCAGCTGCTCGCGCGGATCGAGGCGCTCGATGGGCTCCACGAGGTCGTCGCGCGGAGCGAGCGGACGCTCCTGCCCACTCAGTAAGACCGCGCCTCCGTCCGACAAGGAGGCTCAGGCGCATCACCGCTCGAGAGCAGCGGTCCCGCGAGCCCTTGTCTACTCTCTACCGCCCCCGAGGGGCTGCCTGTGCCTTCGCCGCGGTGAGCGCATGGTTGGTCGCGGTGCTCGGCTGCAGGACGTTCTTTCCAGCCCCCCGCCTCGTGACGTAATGCACGTCGACCTTCGGATAGGGAATGCCCCGCGGGAGCTGCTCGAGCTCGTACTGCCACACCTCGAGGAATTCTTCGTCCGTGGAGAGGGCCCGATGCTCCGGACCCGCGTAGCGAGCCCAGAGTGATGACACGGCTCCCGTCCCCGACGACGACGACCCTTTCTGCGGGTTGGCTTTCACCGCAAGTTTGGCCTCCTGGGTCTCGACGCGAGACATTCCCGAGGGCTCGCTCGGATCCTCCCCGCTCCGCAGAGCCTTGCGCGAGGCGGTCCGGGGCGGGCCCAGCAGAATGAAGACCATGCCGCGGTCGGTGAGACTCCCCCGTTCCGCGCCGTCGTAGGCGAGGTAGGTATCCGCGAAAGCGACGCGACGCTCGAATTCCTGGCGATAGCTCCGGCTTCCCGCGCCGGGCAGCGCCGCGCGCTCTGCCCAGAAGCGCTCGACGAACGCGATCCTCACGTTGGGATCCGTGAGGCTCGCCCATTCCCTCTTTTCCTGGTCCGTGAGGATCCAGCGCACTGGACCGTCCGCCCAGAACTTGTCGGCCGGATCGGCCACGGCCGCGTCCGCCGACGGCGCGAAGGCCGCGTACGCACCGGTCAACGAAGGATGCCGATCCGCGACCGCTTTGCGGGCCTGGTCGAACGCGGCCACGGCCTGCCTGGAATGCACGGTCGAATCGATGGTGGCGTTCGGTTGCATCTTCAGGAACATGGTGAAGTCCGCAACCGCTTCATCTGACTGGCCGAGGTTCGCCTCGCAGACGCCGCGATAGAACGCGATCGGCGCCTCGAGCTTTTCGCGCGTCGCTTCGTTGCCGGGTTTCGCCGCTTCTGTTTGCAGTGTGGCCATCGTGCGCAGCGCCGCATCCCAGGAACGTGCGTTCACCTCGGATTTCATCTGCTGGAACAGATCGGGGAGTGATTGCGCCGCGGCGGCGGACGAAAGGCACAGAACGCCAACCAACGACAGCACGATTGCGAGTTTCGCCACCGGACGGTGCATCGACGACATCGCCTTCTCCTCCCAGCTTACATCCACCGGTCACTCCGGGAATCGCAAGTAATCCTTGTTTTTCGGCCCTGTAACGAAGGGCGTCGACCGGGAACTTTGCCCCGGAGGGCATCCGTGCGCCGCGGGTCTATGATGCCGAGGAGCCAGTGACTAGAAGCCGCACGATTCTGTCTTCGTGCTGCCTCGCGGCCCTCGTCGCCCTCGCCCCTTCCACGCCGTCGGCGCGGGACGCGTCCGTGGGCGGAGCCGGTGTCATCGTCGAACGCGTCGAGACCGGCGGGGCGGCTGCGCTCGCCGGCGTCCGGCGCGGTGACGTTCTGCTGTCCTGGCAGCGTCCCGCCCCACCGACGTCGACGGACTCCGCCCGAGGCGAGCTGCGATCCCCCTTCGAGCTTTCGCTCGTCGAGACCGAGCAGGGCCCTCGGGGAGTGGTCCGTCTTTCCGCGCTCCGGGAGGGGCGAGCCGTGCGCTTCGAGCTCCGACCGCGGGCCTGGGAACTGAAGACGCGGCCACGCCTTTCGGCTCCCGCTCTTGCGGCCTACGTCGAGGGAGAACGGGAGATCCGCGAGGGTCGTTTGCCCCGGGGAATCGCGGTCTGGCGGAACGCGGCGGCGCGATTTTCGAACGCGCGGCCCGCGGAGGGCGCCTGGTGGGAATTGCGGATCGCCGAGGTCTTCGCCCGCGCCGGGAACTTTCGAGAGTCCAACGAAGCCTGGGAGGCCGCGAACCGCAAGGCGTCCGACGGCGACTGGTGGACGCGCGTGAGCCTGCGCGCGTCCTATGCGGACGCGCTTCTGCGCGGCGGCCAGCCTGCCCGCGCGGCGTCCGAATACCGGAAGGCTCTCGACGTCGCCGGCCTCGCGGCGCCGGATAGTCTGGCCTTCGCGCTCCTGCTCGACGGACTGGGAGAGGTCGAGGAGTCGGTCGAGAACCTGACCGAGGCGCGCGATCTGTATGCGCGCGCCCTCGTCATCCGACAGCGGCTGGCGCCGGACAGCGTGGCCGTGGCTTCGAGCCTGAACGCCCTCGGACGGGTCGCGGCCGAAAGAGAGTCGGCCGAAGAGCTTTGCATCCGGTCCCTGTCTCTGTGGGAAGGTCTCGCGCCCGAGAGCCTGGAAGCGGCGCGCGCCCTCAACGATCTCGGAGCGCTCTACTTTCAACGGGGCGATGTGGTCGCCGCGAAGCGCCTTCATGAACGTGCGCTGGCGATCTGCCGGCGCAACGACCCCGAGGGACTCGACTTCGCGACGAGCCTCTATCGCCTCGGGAACGTCGCGTGGAGACGTGGAGACCTCGCCACCGCCGAAGAGCTCCATCGCCGCGCGCTCGCAATTCGGCAGACGCTCGCTCCCGGGAGCGCCGCGGTCGAGTCGAGCCTGAACTCCCTCGGCAACGTGGCCGGCACGCGGAAGGACCTCGCGTCCGCCGAGCGCTTTCATCGCGAAGCGCTCGCAATCGGCGAACAGCGCGCGCCTCAGACCGTCGACGCCATGATCCACAACCTCGGAGAGGACGCGCGATTGCTCGGCAACTACGCGGCCGCCGAAGCTCTCTTCCGGCGAGCGCTCGCCATGTACGACCGGCTTCCTTCGGGCAGTGCTCGCGACGCGGCGGTCGCGAACACTCTGGTCAGTCTGGCGGCTGTCGCTCGCGACCGCGGAAATCTGCCCGAAGCGGAGGACCTCGTTCGGCGCGCCCTCGCGATCCGAGAAATCCACGAGCCCGACAGTCTCCATCTCGCCGAGGATCGAGAGGTTCTCGCCGACATCCTTCGCGCGAGCGGCCGATACGCTGAAGCGCGCGAGTCGTACGGCCAGATTCTCCGAGTGGCGTCGCGCACGGTTCCGGGAAGCGAGCTCGAGGCGCGCGCGCTGCATGCCCTCGGGTCGCTCGACCGGAAAGAAGGCCGCGCGGACCAGGCCGCCGACATGTTCCGCCGGGCCGTCGACGCGCTCGACTCGCAGAAGGGAAAGCTCGGCGGACCGATGGAGGCCCGGGAAGTCTTCTCGGCCGTCTATGCCGATTACTACCGGGATCTCATCGAAGCTCTGGTCGATCGCCAGCGAGCCGCGGAGGCCTTCGCGGTGCTGGAACGATCGCATGCGCGGCTTCTCCTGACGATGCTCGCGGAGCGCGATCTGGTTCTGCCCTCCGGCCTTCCCCCGGCGCTCGAGGAGAAGCGGGATCGCGAGGACGCCGATTACGATGCGACGCTCCGCCAGCTCCGGGAGCTCGAACCGAACCAGCAGAAGAAGAGACAGGAACTTTGGGAGCGGCGCGCGGCCCTCCGCGACGGGCGCGCGGAGACTCTCGAGAAGATCAAGAGAGCGTCGCCGCAGTGGGCGTCCCTCCGCTATCCGCAGCCGCTGGACCTCGATGGCGCGCGCGCCGCCCTCGACCCGGGAACGCTTCTTCTCGCCTTCTCGGTCGGCAAGGAGCGCACACTTCTCTTCGCCGTGGAACCGGCGGGAGCCAGGGGGGCCGGCCTGACGGTTTACCCTCTTTCGGGCAACGACCGGTCTCTCCGAGAGGCCGTCGCAGCGCAGCGCAATCTCCTCGACTTCCGCGCTCCTGCGGGAACGGATGCCGGACGCCAGCTCTCCTCCCGCTCTCGCGCGCTCTACGAAGCGCTCCTGCAGCCGGCCGAGTCCCTGATCGCCGGTTACGAGCGTCTCCTGATCCTCCCCGACGGCCCGCTGCACACGCTCCCGTGGGCCGCGCTCGCCCTCGGCGCAAGAAGGGGGTTGCCGGGCTTCCTCGTCGAATGGAAGCCCATCCACACCGCCATTTCGGCAACCGTCTACGCCGAGCGGAGGAAGGGTGGCCCCCAGCGGCTCCGGGATACTGCGATCACGGTCGTGGCGTTCGGAGACCCGAAGTATCCGAAGCTCCCCGGGAAGAAGCTCGCAGAGCAAATCGACGGCGACGCCGAAGCGGAAATCGACTTGCCCGCCGATGACGCCGCCCGCGTGGAAGCCGAGGACGAGGATGTGCAGTCGCCCTCGGCCGCGCGCGGAGGCTTCCGCTTCGAACCGCTGCCGGAGACCCGCCGCGAGGTCCGGGAGATCGCGGCGCTCTTCGCCCCGAAGTCCACTGCCTACCTCGGCCTCGAAGCGACGGAAGAGCGAGCCAAGGCGATCGGCCGCGACGTGCCCCTGATCCACTACGCCTGCCACGCCGTCGTGAACGAGCGGTTCCCGCTCGACTCCGCTCTGGCGTTCACGATTCCGGACAAGCCCCGGGAAGGTCAGGACAACGGCCTGCTCCAGGCCTGGGAGATCTTCGAGAGGGTGCGCATCGACGCGGATCTCGTGACGCTCTCGGCTTGCGAGTCCGGGCTCGGCCGGGAGATGGGCGGCGAAGGGTTGATCGGGCTGACCCGCGCGTTCCAGTACGCCGGCGCGCGCTCGGTCCTGGCCTCCCTGTGGAAGGTCGAGGACAAGTCGACGGCGGAGCTGATGAAGCGGTTCTACGGGTACCTGAAAGCCGGACGCGCGAAAGACGATGCGCTGCGACTCGCGCAGATCGATCTGATCCGCTCCGCGGACTTCTCGCAACCCAGAGACTGGGCCGCGTTCCAGCTCAACGGGGACTGGAAGTGACAGCGGCGGCGCGAACCGGCGCATGCGGCACCTTCTCTGGCGGGGTGGGGCCCCCGCCTGGCGGCAGACCCGAATTCGGCGCGAGGTGCAGGGGCGACCATGTCGCGCCCGAGTCCACGCTCTTCAAGACGCCCAGATGCGTGCCGGCATACAGGACCGCGGGAGCGCTCGGATCCAGGGAGAGCGCGGTGACGAAGAGGTCGGAGTTCAACATCGCCCACGAGCTTCCCGCATCCAGAGACTTGTAGATGCCGATGGCCGTCGCGGCGTAGAGCGTCCTCGGAGTCTCCGGATCGATCGCGAGGGCGAGCACGTTCCCGCTTCTCAGGCTCTTGTGCAGCCCCTTCCACGTCGTTCCCGCATCGTCGCTGCGGAACAGCCCGTCGTGCGTCGCCGCATACACGGTCGATGATTTCGTCGGATCGATCACCAGGCCCCAGACCGTCCCCCGGCTCAACGGGGGCGCCGCATGGACCCAGGTCGACCCGGAGTCCGAGCTCCGAAAGACCCCCTCGCTGTTGGTGCCGGCGTAGATGACCCCGTCGGAAGGATCGACCGCGATCGCCGTCACGGCGACACGAGTGGTCGGCGGCGTCAGCTCCGCCCACGTCGTTGCCGCATCCACGCTGCGGAAGATCCGGCCGGCTTCGGTTCCCGCGTAGACGGCGCGGCCCTGCACCGCGACGACGCCGACGTAGCGCGAGGCCAACCCCTGGTTCGCCGCGGTCCAGCGGTTTCCCCCGTCCGGGCTCTTGTACACGCCTCCCGTGTCCGTCGTCGCGTACAGCGTGCCGTGCGCCGCCGGGTCCACGGCCAGCGCCAGCACCGAGTGGTCCTCGAGGCCCCGATTGCGCGACTCCCAGTGCGCTCCCGAGTCCGCCGACCGGTAGATCCCGCGCGCCGTGGACGCGAAGACCGTGGACGGCGACGACGGATCGAGAACGAGCACGGTGACCAGGCCCCCTTCGCCCTGAAGCACAAAACCGGGACCGGAATCCTGGGCCTGCGAGACGGCGCGGCAGAGCGCGAGCGCGAACGCAGTCAGGATCACGGCGGTGCGAGGAGAGAACCGCGGCATGTCAGCCTCCGTAGAGCAGAAGCTCCGACGTTCGGGGATTGTTGTTCATGGATCCTCCTGCCTGCAACGATCTCGGCGTCACTCCGAAGGCACCGAGTGCTGGTCGCGGAGCGTGTTGTCGGAATTCAGCCTCAGCAGCTCACCCTGGCCGTCGCTATTCAGGCAAAGAAGGCGGGTCTGGCCATCCGCACCCGCGGCGATGCGTCGCGGAGCAAATCCCGGAATGCTGTAGCGCTGGTCCGCCGTGAGACGTCCTTCGGGATCGATCGTCGCGATGGACGCCAGACCTCCGGGACTGGTCCGCAGAAGCCGTGGGCGACCGTCCGTCGCCACG
>Ga0207701_10006913_pt1:0-10000 | contig 11308 bp, 8 predicted proteins | sample KBSSwiSSwithPhiX_FD_184294 | JGI IMG/M metagenome (GOLD analysis project Ga0207701, IMG submission 184294) | Switchgrass rhizosphere bulk soil microbial communities from Kellogg Biological Station, Michigan, USA, with PhiX - S5 (SPAdes) (version 2) | ecosystem: Environmental >...
CGGCGCTCCGATCGCCGGTGTACCCGCGGCGATCGAGGGAGGCGACGGACGCGAGGACGGCTTCGCGTTTCTCGCCGACACGATGCGAGTCGAACCGGACGACGCGCCGGTGCGGTTGGCGTCGGATGCGGCCGGAGCAGGCGGTGCCGCACTCCGCGGTTGGATCGCCAGCTCGTCGCCCGCTTCCTGGTGGAGCGCGGTCGTGCCGGGCCCGCCCGCGCGCGACTCACAGCCGCTCGTGCTGGTGCGCAGTGCGGCGCGACGCGGCGCGATCACGAGCGTCTGGAGTTGGCGCGGCGCCGTGCGCTCGGCGGAGCTCGACGGTGACGCGGTCGCCGTAGGGCGAATCGACGGCTCGGTGCATGTGCATCGGTCGACGGGCGACGGCTGGTCGATCGATCGGGCGACGGACACTCCGCGCACCATCGAGCTCGGTCGCGGCCTCGCCGCGGATCCGCTCGTCGCGTCCTCGAGGGCTCGGTGGGCGACCGACGATTCGACGACGCCCGCTCGCCGTCTTTCGCTCCCCGTCCGCGCGTCGCTCGGTGCCGCGCACTACCGACGCTCCGAGCAGTCCTGGGACGAAGCCGGCAGACCGACCTGCGTCGTGTCTCTCGAGCGGTCGGGAGATCGTCTCGTCGTTCGTGTCGACGTCCCTCGCGCCGAGCGTCGCTTCATCGCCATCGACGCGGAGAACCCGTTCGACAACGATCCCGCCGCCATTCACGGCGACGGCGTCCAGCTCTACGTCGTCGCTGGCGCGGAAGCGTCGGGGTGGCTGCTCGTGCCGATCCCCGACTCGGCACACGTCGCGCGTCGAACGGCGGACGGCTGGAGCGACACGCTGCCGATAGACGCGACCTGGCGGCCGTCCTCGGACGGATACTCACTCACCGCGTCGGTGACGCTGCCACCGGGCACGATCTCTTTCGACGCCGATGTTCTCGTGAACGAGAACACCCCCGGCCGCAGTCGCCGGCGTGGCCAGCTCGTGCTCTCCGGCTCGCACGATGAGTTCGTGTATCTCCGAGCCGATCGCCACGATCGCGATCGGTTGCTGCGCTTCGCGTTCGCTGTTCCGTGATCGTGTGGAGGCTCAGGGCACTGGCCGCATGACCTGTCCGCCGGCTCGCGTGATCACCTGCTCGTAGGTGACCAGCTTCACCTTGTTGGACTTGACGAGACCGGCGAGCTCGGGAGAGAGCACCGCGTCGAGCTCGGCCTGTCGATGCTGCGCCACGAGCGGTACGCCCGCCGCGGTGTTCTGCGACGCGTCGTTGCGATCGAACAGCACGTCCATCTCCGGCGTGCGCTCAGCGACGTGCAGCACCCAGAGGTTGGTGCGTGCGGCGTCCGAGCGGCCGAGGCGTGTGATGAGCTCCGTCTTCTTCGCGTCGATCGGCGTGTCGAACAGTGTGTTGCTCACCTCGCCGTAGTATCGGGAGATCCCTACGTGGTACTTCTGGGCGATCCGCTCCACGATGGCGCGGAGCTGCGGCGTGGAGACCGCCGTCCCCATGTGGTAGTCGACATAAGTGATCTTGAGGCCCGACCCCACGGCGCGCTGCATCTGCGCATCGAGCTCGCGCTCCACCTCCCCCAGATCGTACTTGCTCGCCAGGAACTCTCGCACCGACGGGAGGAAGTAGCCGACCGAGTCGACGAGCGACGGCACGCCGGTCTTGCCCAGCACGGGTCCCCACCGGTAGTTGCGCCACTCGGAGTTGAGCACGAGGTGCACGCCCACGGTCACGTGCGGGTACTTCTTCAGCATCTCGGCCGCCTCCTGGTACCACGGACAGGCGAACATCACCGAGACCGAGAAGGGCAGGCCCGTCTTGGCCACGCGCTCGATCGCCGTGTTCACGGAGTGGTTCATCCCCACGTCGTCGAGGCGGAGCAGAACCTCGGGCGCGCCGCGCGTCTGGGCGTGCGCCGCCAGAGGTGCGGCGAGCGTGGCGAGGTAGAGCGTCAACGTGCGCAGGATCGGCATGGTCGGCATGGAGGGTACCACGGTGCGGAGGTGCGGCGAACATAGAGCGCCCGCCGAACCCCTTCAAGCGTGCTGTCGCGCCTCTACCTTTCGGCATGAGCGAGTCACGCCTTACCCGCATCGCCGTCGTGCTCTACGAGCCACAGGACCCCGTGAACATCGCCGCCACGGTGCGGGCGATGAAGAACATGGGCGTGTCCACCCTTCGGCTCGTCCGGCCGTGCGCGTACGATCCGGTGCGCCTCGAGGGCATCGCGCACGACACCTGGGACGTGATCGATCGCATCGCCCACTACGACGACTTCGATGCGGCCGTGGCCGACTGCGTGCGCCTCGTCGGATTCACGGCGCGGCGACGCGCCGCCAAATGGCAGATCCTCGATCCGCGCGGTGCGGCGCAGGACGCGCTCGCGCACGTCGACGACGGATGGGTCGGAATGGTGTTCGGCCGCGAGGACAACGGGTTGCCGAACGAGGTGCTCGATCGCCTCCACGCCGCCGTCACGATTCCCACGACGCAGCACGCCTCGCTGAACCTCGCACAGGCGGTGCTGATCGCGCTCTACGAGCTGCATCTCGCGGCGGGCGACGCCACCCGCACGCTCCCCGGTCCGCGCAAGGAGGCGCCGCCGGCCACCACCGAGGAGTTCGAGCGCTTCTTCGCCGAGGCCCATCAGGCGCTCGACGCGATCCAGTTCTTCAAGACGCGCTATCCCGAGCACATCATGCGCTCGCTCCGCGCGCTCACCTTCCGCGCCGCGCCCGATTCGCGCGAGCTGTCGCTGCTGCGCGCCACGGCGCTCGAGGTCGTCAGGTTTCTCGAGCGCACGGGCCGTGTCGAGCGCGCGCGCCCCGCCGACGCCGCGCCGCGGGCGCCGCGACACATCGTCCCGCGCCAGCACCGCGCCGCGTCCGACGACGCGGAGGATTGACGCCAACCGCCCCCGTTCCACCTTTTCCGACATGACCTTCTCACGATTCTTCGGACGTGGCCGCGATGCGGCACCCAGTGCGCCGCAGCCAGCCGACGCGCCCGCACCGGACGACGCGGTGGAGGCAGCGTCCGACGCGTCCGGAGACGACGAGACGTCGGAGGTGGACGACACCTCGCCGGAGGACGCGAGCCAGCGCACCTGGCGAGAGCGCGCGGAGGCCGTGATGCCGACGGGCGCATCCACGGGCAGCAAGCGGGCCGTTGCGCTCTGGGGCGACGACGTCGATCTCGGTCTCCCGACGCATCTGCTCTCGGCGCGCGGCTGCCGTGTCGTCGACGTTCAGGGCAACAGCTACGTCGACTGCACGATGGCGCTCGGCTCCGTCGCGCTCGGCTACGGTGAGCCGCGTGTCACACGAGCCGTCGTCGAGGCGGCGGGCGAGGGGCACGTCGGAGCGCTGTCGAGCTGGCGCGAGGTCGAGCTCGCCGAGCGCCTGCACACCCTGATCCCCTGTGCCGAACGCGTGCAATTCCTGAAGTCCGGCGCGGAGGCGGCGTCGGCGGCGGTGCGAATCGCGCGCACGTACACGGGGCGCGACCGGGTGGTCGCGAGCGGGTATTTCGGCTGGCACGACTGGGCGTCGGAGCAGGCAGGTGTGCCCGCTGCAGTCCTCGCCGCGACGCGCCATGTGCTGTTCGACGACGTCGAGACCCTCGAGCGCGCGGTCGCGGAAGCGGGCGACGACCTCGCGGCCGTCGTCATCGAGCCCGTCGTGGAGCGCACGCCGTCCGAAGCATGGTTGCGGCGCGCGCGGGAGCTGTGCGACGCACGCGGCGCCGTGCTCGTCTTCGACGAGGTGAAGACGGGCTTCCGTCTCGCGCCCGGCGGCTATCAGGAGGTGTGCGGCATCACGCCCGACCTCGCGACGTTCGGCAAGGCGCTCGCGAACGGCTACCCGCTCGCCGCGGTCGTCGGCCACGCCGCCGTGATGGATGCGGCGCGCAACACGTGGATCTCCTCCACCCTCGCGAGCGAGGCTACCGCGCTCGCGGCGGCGCTCGCCGTGCTCGACTGGCACGAGGAGGCCGACGTGTGTGCCACGCTGGCCGAGACGGGCCGCGAGATGCGAGCAGCGCTCGACCGCGCCATCGACGCGAGCGGCGTCGGCGCCGTCTCGACCGAGGGGCTCGATCCGATGTTCCTGCTCCGATGGGACGATCCGAAGCGCGAAGCCCGCTTCCTCGCCGAGTGCGCGCGGGCAGGCGTGATCGTGAAGCGCGGCGCGTACAACTTCGCCGCCGTGGCGCACGACGAGGAGGCGATCCAGGAGATCGAGGCGGCGGTGAGCAGTGCGCTCGTCACGCTCGGGGACTGGGAGCGCTCGGGTTGATGACCTTCCGCCCCGTCGATGCCATGCGGAGGTCCCTCGGCGAGGCGGGAGCGTCGGCCCAGTCCGAGGGAACTACCCGCCTGCTGCTGATCGATTGCCCCGACGAAGTCGGGCTGGTGCATCGGGTCACGGGTGTCCTGTTCCGCGCCGGATTCAGTGTCGTGAGCAACCATGAATACGTGGACCCGACGCGTCGGCACTTCTTCATGCGCACCGCGTTCGTCGGCCTGCGTCCCACCGGTGCGCTCCTCGACGAGCTGCGCGCCGAGCTGCCGGTGCGCGCGAACGTGCGCATCGCGACCACCGAGCCGCGTCGCGTCGTCCTGCTGGCGACCAAGGAGGCGCACTGCCTGGGCGACCTCCTGCTGCGGCACGCGGAAGGGGACATCCCGGCTCGCATCGAGGCGGTGATCAGCAACTACGCGACGCTCGGGCGACTGGTCCATCGCTTCGAGGTGCCGTTCCACCACGTGAGCCACGAAGGGCGCGATCGCGCCCAGCACGAAGCGGCGATTCGCGAGGTCCTCGCCGGCTACGACCCGGAGTTCCTCGTGCTCGCGAAGTACATGCGCGTGCTGTCGCCGAGCTTCGTCGCCGCCTATCCGGCGCGCATCGTCAACATTCACCACTCCTTCCTTCCCGCCTTCGTCGGTGCGAGGCCGTACCAGCAGGCGTTCGATCGCGGCGTGAAGATCATCGGCGCGACCGCCCACATCGTGACGGACGATCTCGACACCGGACCGATCATCGCGCAGGACGTCCGTCCCGTGACCCACGCGCACACCGCGGCCGACATGGCGCGGGCGGGTCGCGACGTCGAGAAGATCGTGCTCGCGCACGCGCTGACGCTGCTGCTGGAGGAACGCGTCTTCCTCAGCGGCGACCGCGCCGTGGTGTTCGAGTGAGCGAGCCCCTCGTCGACGCGCATGCGCACTTCTACCACGCCGAATCGGGACGCGGCGATTGGGAGCGCGTCAACGCCGCGCGCATGCGCGCCGGCGAGACGATGGGTGTGACGTATCACGTCGTGAGCGTGCTCGGCTCGTACGGCCACACGTCGCCGACGTACTTCCCGTCGCCCACCGACGTGTCGCGCGGCAACGACGTGATGCGCGCCATGGCCGACGCCGACCGCGAGCGGGTGCGCTGGTACGTGACCGTGAATCCGAATCATACCGCGCACGCGCTCGCCGAGATCTCGCGCGGCGTCGCCGCTGGTGCGGTCGGGGTCAAGCTGCTCGCGAGCCGGCGCGCCGATGATGCGCTCAACGATCCGATCTGTGATCTCGCCGCCGAGCACGGACTCCCCGTCCTGCATCACATCTGGCAGCACCGTACTCGCGAGTGGCCGAACCAGGAGATCTCCGACGGCCGCGACCTCGCGCGGCTCGCGGCGCGGCATCCGCGGGTCGCGTTCATCCTGGCGCATCTCGGCGGCGGCGGAGACTGGGCACACACGCTGCCGGCGGTCGTGGACACGGCGAACGTCTATCCCGATCTCTCCGGAAGCGGCGTCGACCGCGGCATGCTCGACGCAGCGCTGAACGTGCTCGGCGCCAGGCGCCTGCTCTGGGCGTGCGATCTGACCATGGAGACCGGCTTCGCCAAGCTGCGCGCGCTCGAGGTGATCGGCCTTTCAGCGGAGGACATGCGCGCCGTCCGGTGGGCGAACGCGGCGCGACTGTTCCCGCCCGGCACCTTTCCTCGGTGTGACGCCGCATGATCGACTGCGCGGCGTTCGTCGGCCCGTATCCATTTCGACAGCTTCCGCACCCCGATCCCGAGGTGCTGGTGCGCGTCCTCCAGCGGGAGGGCCTCGCCGGTGCCTGGGTCGGGCATCTGCCCGCGCCATGGCAGCGCGATCCGAGCGCGACGAACGAAGCGCTGTTCGCGGCGCTCGAGCCTCACCGCGCCATCCTGTACCCGGCTCCGGTCGTGCGGCCGGACTGGCCGCGCTGGGAGCGAACGCTGCGCACTCTGGTGGAGCAGGGAGCGCCGTGCGTCCGTGCCTATCCGATGCACTGGGGAATGGGCCCGCACGACCAGTCGATGCGCGCGCTCGCGCTCGCGTGCGGTGAGCTGCGCGTGCCGCTGGTGCTGACCGTGCGCTTCGAGGATGCGCGCCAGCGCAGCGCACTCGACGTCGCCGGCGATCTCACCGCCGCCCACGTGCGCACGCTCGCGAGAGCGGGTGAATCCGTGCGCCTCGTGGTGACCGGCGCGGGTCGCGAGCTGCTCGAGGAGACACACTGGAGCCTCACGCCGGACGAGCAGCGGCGCGTGTACTGGGACTTCGCCTGGGTCTGGGGACCTCCCGAGGACCACTTCGCGCATCTCGTTCGGACGATCGGCGCCGAGCGGTTCGTGTACGGCACCCACTGGCCGCTCCGTCTCACGCAGAATCCGCGCGCCAACCTCGAGCTGTTGCCCGATTCGCTGCGCGCCGCGGCGATCTCCGACGCTTCGTCGATCTGTCCGGTAGGGAAAACGCCGACTTGACCCCGGTCGCGGGTCCGGGAGCTTCTTCGAATCTCGCGGTCCGAACGATGCTGTCGTCGAGCGGCTTGCAGTCCTCCGCTTGCGGCGTGTCCGACGCGCGCTCAAATTTGCCAGCTGGACTGGAGCCTTGTGAATCCGTTCACAAGGAATTCCACTTCCGTAATCCCCTCACCACATCGCGATGACGCAGCGAAGAAAGTGGACGGCGATCCCAGGGCTGCTCCTGCTCGTGATCGGCGCCGTCGTGCTCTCCGCTTATAGTGGCGCATCATCCTCCCAGGGCAACCAGCCCACGCAGCCGATCAACTTCCCGCATCCCAGACATGCGGGCGCGGTGAAGGACGGCGGCCTTGGCATGAACTGCCTGTACTGCCACAACACCGCGAACAAGTCCTCGGACGTGGGCATGCCCGCCGTCGGCACGTGCATGGGCTGCCACACGATCGTCGCGGCGCAGAGGCCCGAGATCCAGAAGCTCGCGAAGTACGCCGCCGACAAGCGTCCGGTGCCGTGGGTGCGCATCCACAAGGTTCCGGAGTACGTGCACTTCCCGCATGTACGTCACGTGAACGCGGGTGTCACCTGCCAGACCTGTCACGGACAGGTCCAGAAGATGGCGCAGGTCTATCAGTACGCGTCGCTCAACATGGGCTGGTGCGTCAACTGCCACGTGAACGGCTACGATCCGAAGGAAGGCCAGAAGGCCGCAGGCTACGACAACGTGCCCCCGGCTGGCTACTCCGGTGGCGCGCCGTACGGGACCCCGGGAACCCGCGCTGGGATCTCGCTCTCGTCGCCCGGCCTGAACGTGTTCGCCGACTCGGCGCACGCCGCTGCGCCCGCGGCCACCGTCGCGTCGAACACCGCCAGCACCCCATCGGCCGAACGCCGGCGCGCGCGTTACGACTGCGCCTCCTGTCACTACTAGTCCGCCCGAGGATCTGATCGCATGAGCAACCACGCGGGGTCGACGGGCGTCAAGCGCCGCGACTTCCTGAAGGTGCTGGGAGCGTCCGGCGCGGCCGTCGCGACGGTGGGCTGCAGCTCCGAGAAGGTCGGCAACCTCGTGCCGTACCTGATCCATCCCGACGAGACGGTCGCGGGGGTCTCGACCTACTACGCGACGACGTGTCGGGAGTGCGCCGCCAGCTGCGGCCTCATTGCCGAAACGCGTGACGGTCGCGTCACGAAGCTCGAGGGAAATCCCGAGCATCCGCTCAACCGCGGGGCACTGTGTGCTCGCGGGCAGTCGGCGGTCCAGGGGCTGTATAACCCCGATCGCCTGCGCGGCCCGATGGTCAAGGAGGGCGGCGCGTGGAAGGCGATCGACTGGGACCGCGCCCTCACGCTGCTGAGCCAGAAGCTCGGTGAAGCGCGGAGTCGTGGCGGCGCCGCCAGCGCGGTGTTCCTCAATCAGCACGAGACGGGCAGCTTCCCCGTCTTCCTCGATGCGTGGCTCGCCGGCTTCGGGATGCGGCCACACCTCAGCGTCGACTTCGAGGCGGACAGCGCCGTCGTCGAAGCCAACCGTGCCGCCTACGGCGTCTCGTGGCCGCGGCTCTCCTTCCAGGACGCGAAGCTCATCGTCTCGTTCGGCGCGGACTTCCTCGACAACTGGGGGATGTCGGTGCCGCAGCAGCTCGACTTCGCCGACGCGCGCGCGAAGATCGAAGGTGCTCCGCGCTTCGTGTACGTCGGGCCGCGCCGCTCCCTCACCGGACTGAACGCGGATCAGTGGATCGCGTGTCGGCCCGGCTCCGAGCTGGCCATCGCCAACGCGCTCGCCGGCCGCGGCACGCTCTCCGAGGCGGCGAATGCCAGCGGTGTCGCCGAGGCCACGCTCGTGCGCCTGCAGCAGGAGCTTGCCGCGGCGAAGCCCGCCCTCGTGCTCGCGGGCGCGCGCGGACCGGATGCGCTCGCGATCGCGCAGGCGGTCGTCGCGATCAATCAGACGGCTGGTGCGGTCGGAGCCACGATCCGCCCCGCCGAAGGGAGCACCGCGTTCGACGGTGCGGCACGCGTCGCCGACGTCCTCGCCGCGGTGGAGCAGATGCGCTCCGGCGCGGTGCCGATTGCCTTCGTGCGCGGCGTGAATCCCGCCTATGCGCTGCCCGCCGGCGCGCGCTTCGCCGAGGCATTCGCGAAGGTGCCCTTCAAGGTCAGCTTCTCGATGTACCCGGACGAGACCACCGAGCTTTGCGACCTGATCCTCCCGGATCTGCATTCGCTGGAGTCGTGGGGCGATGCGCAGGCCGCGCCCAACGTGATCTCGCTCCAGCAGCCCGCGATGGATCCCGTGTTCTCGGGGACGCGCGCGACGGCGGACGTCCTCATCGCGGCCGCGCGCAAGGATCCCGCGAATGCCGCGCGCTATCCGCAGCCGGACTACCGCAGCTGGCTGATCTCGCGCTATGCCGGTGGCACGTCGGCCTTCACCGCCGCCGTCGCGAAGGGTCTCGGCACGGGTACCATCGCACCGCGCACCGCGCCGGCGCTGGTCGCCGTCGTGCCGGCTCAGGCCGCGCAGCCCCTCGTCGTCTCGCGCGGGGACTTCTATCTCGTCACGTACCTGTCGCCGGTCCTCGGCGACGGTCGCGGGGCCAACAAGCCGTGGCTGCAGGAGCTGCCCGATCCGGTCTCCAAGGTGCTCTGGAGCTCATGGGTCGAGATCCATCCGCAGACTGCAGCGCGGCTCGGGATCGAGCGCGGCGACATCGTCGAGGTGTCGACGCAGAACGGCAAGGTGCGCGCTCCCGCGTACCTCTATCTGGGCATCCACCCCGAGACGATCGCGCTCGCGATCGGCCAGGGGCACTCGTCCGCGACACGCCTCGATGCGTTCGAGCCGAAGCACACCGATCCGAAGACGATTCAGTGGGGCTACGGACGCTACGCGCGCGGCCTCGGCGCGCGGACGCAGGACTTGCTCGCCCCGCGCACCGATCTCGCCGGTGGACTCGCGCTCGTCTCGACGAAGGCCTCGCTCGCCAAGACGGGCGACCACGAGACGCTCATCTCCACCGAAGGCTCGGCGCGTCAGCACGGACGTGGCATCGCACAGGCCCTGACCGTCACCCAGCTCGCTGGGCTGCAGCAGGCGCGCGGCGCGGAGAACGCGAACGCGCTCGCGCCGCAGGGGAGCGCCAATCAGGAGAGCGGCGGCGGCGCGTCGCAGGGCGAAGG
>Ga0207701_10006914_pt1 | contig 11307 bp, 4 predicted proteins | sample KBSSwiSSwithPhiX_FD_184294 | JGI IMG/M metagenome (GOLD analysis project Ga0207701, IMG submission 184294) | Switchgrass rhizosphere bulk soil microbial communities from Kellogg Biological Station, Michigan, USA, with PhiX - S5 (SPAdes) (version 2) | ecosystem: Environmental > Terrestrial > Soil...
CGTGAACTGAGAACGATTGGCGAACTTGGCGCGTACCACACGCTGCGGCGGAACCTCGTGGTCGGCCGAACGGTCCCGGTACCCATCCAGACCGCGGAGATCACCGCTGCCGCGTTGCGCACCACGCGGGTGGCGGCCGGCGGCCCGGAAGGCGCGGCGCGGTAGATCAACACCGGCAGGCAGCTGTTGGGAAAGACCCCGTCGTCCGCGAATAGATGTTGGATAGGATCCGCCATGTTGAGCTCCTGTTCTCTATTTTACTTTAAGTTCCGCCGAGCTTGTCTCCCAGCCCCGAGGAACGCACCAGCGGCGCCGCGACGCCGGCGGCCAGCACGGCCGGCTCGCCGCACACCACCAGGGCCTGGCGCACCCGGGTGGCTGCGGTGTACAGCAGCTCGCGGGTCAGGATGGGGAGGGGAATGTCCGGCAAGATCAGCACTGCCAGGTCCAGCTCGGAGCCCTGCGACTTGTGCACGGTCATGGCATAGGACAGCTCCAGCCCCTCGCCGATCCCGTCCAGCGGGAAGGCCTGCCAGCCGAGCCCCGTGGGCAGGCGCAGCGGGAAGGCGGCCGCCAGGCGGGCGGGGCGCGCGTCACCCTCGTCGAGACGGATCACCACCCCCTGATCGCCGTTGTAAAGGCCGCGCTGGTAGTCGTTGCGCAGGGCCATGACCGGCTCGCCCGGCGCGAAGGGGGCCGGCCCGCCGCCCTGGCGCTGGTGCAGCCACTGGTTGATGGCCCAGGTGCCGGTGGGCCGCCCGCGGGTCACGCACAGCACGCGCGCGCGGTGCAGGTGCGCGTGCAGGCGGGTGAGGTCGGCCTCGTCACCGCTGGAGAACCGGCCGTCGCCACCGGCGCGGTAGGCGCGCTGCGCCGCCGCGGCGATGGCGGGGTCGGGCGCCAGCACGCTGTCGTACCAGCGCTCCAGCAGGGCCTCGCGATCGGCGGCCGGCACCGCTTCGACGCCTTCGAATCGCAGCGCGCCGGTCGGGGCAGGTGCCGGCGCCCGTGGCGCGCCGTCGCGGATGCCGCGCGCCAGGGCGGCCAGATCGCGCCCGCCGCCGGTGGCGGCGTCGACGCGGTGGCTGTGCTCCAGGCGGTGGGCCAGCGGGGTCAGGTCGCGGAACACCGCGCCGGCCTCGATCGACGGCAGCTGGTCGGCGTCGCCCAGCAACACCAGGCGAGCGTCGTCGGCCACCGAGCGCACCAGGCGCTCCATCAGGGTCAGGTCGACCATCGAGCTCTCGTCGACGATCACCGCTCGGTGCGCCAGGCGGTTGTTGTGGTGGTGGGCGAAGGTCCCTCGGGTGGGCGACCAGCCCAGCAACCGATGCAGGGTCTGCGCGGGCGGGGCGGCGCGTGCCAGCTCGGCGTCGGCGGTCGCGTTCGGCCCGGGTAGCCGGGCCAGGCCGTGCTGGATCGACTCCTCGAGGCGGTTGGCCGCCTTGCCGGTGGGGGCCGCCAGCGCCACCGCGGCGGCCGGGATGCCCAGCCGTGCCAGTCCGCGCACGATCGCCAGCGCGATGCTGGTCTTCCCGGTTCCCGGACCGCCGCTGACCACGGTCAGGCGGCCGGCCAGCGCGGCGCGCACCGCCGCCAGCTGCTGGTCGGTGAGGGGCGGTCCGCCGGCCGCCGCCACCACCGCCGTGACCGCCTGCTGCACCTGGGCCTCGCCGGCCAGCGGGGCTCCGTCGCGGCGCGCGCGCAGCGCCGCCGCCAGCCGATCCTCGCAGGCCAGCAGCCGCTGCGGATAGAGAAAGCCCCGGTCCAGGATGAAGGGGCAGCGCGCGCCGGGCGCGCCCACCACGGCGCCGGCGCGCGCCAGCAGGGCGCGATCACCGGCGCTGACCGCGGCGCGGGTGCTGCCGCCGGCGATCTGGATCAGCACCCGTACCAGCAGAGCGGTCAGATGGCTCCGCTCGGCGGGTGGCAGGTCGGTCGCCAGACCCGCCAGCTCCCAGGCCAGGAACAGCGACTCGGGGCCCAGGTCGGCGTCGCGCAGCCCGGCCAGCAGCTCGAAGGGGTAGTCGCCCGCGGCCGCGCCTTCCATCCGGCGGCGCACGGTGCCTAGCGGCGAGAGCTGGCCGGATTCGCTGTCGCGGCTCACGCCAGCCCCCAGTAGCGCGGCTCGAGCATCGCGCGCTGCCATCCCAGCACGTCGGCCCAGTCAGGCCGGCGAAAGTAGACGCCGGCCTGGGGATCGTCGGCGCGCATCCCGCGCAGGAAGCAATACAGCACGCCGCCGAAGCGGCTCTCGAAGGCGGCGGCGTCGCGCAGTCCCAGCAGGCGCGCGGCGGCCACGGTGTAGATCTGCGCCTGCACTGCGTAGTCCCGATCGCAGCGCGCGGCCAGTCCGGCCGGCTCCCAGCCGGGCAGGCTGTCGCTCTTCCAGTCGCACACGTAGACCCGCCCCTGGTGCTCGAAGAGGTAGTCGATGAAGCCCTTGACCACCCCGCGCTCGATCCGCCAGGCCGCCAGGTCCTCAGCGCCACCGTGGGCGTCGCCGCTGCCGGCAGGTCCCGGTGATAGGCCGGGGTGACGGAGCGACGGGATCGGGAACAGGAACTCCATCTCGCGCGTGGGCCGCTCGGCGCCGCCCAGCGCCGGCACAATCGTGTCGCCCAGCCGCACCGGCACCGCCAGCGCGGTGTGTACCAGGCGCTGGGCGTGGGCCAGGTGCGCGGGGTCGCGGTCGTGGCGCCGGCGCATGCGTTCGAACAGCTCGCCGACCTCGGGCAGCCGGCGCCAGTCCTCGAAGACCGGCGCGCGCGCCAGCGAGTCGAGCGGCAGATGCTCGATCAGGTCGTGCAGGAAGGTGCCCGAAAGCCGGCCCCGCGGCAGCTCGTCGGACGCCGGGGGCGCGACCAGCGGGGCGGGCAGATCCGAGTCGGCGCCGGCGTCGTCGGCGGCGGCGGGCTCCGCGTCAGGGGGCGCGTGAGGGTGAGAGGCGCGGATCGCCGAGTACGAGGTCACCACGAAACCTGCGCGGTTGGCGGCGGCCTCGCGGAAGGCGGGGTCGGGGTGGGGCGGAGCCAGCAGGGCGGCCGGCGGCTGCCAGTCCCTGATCGCGTCCGCGCCGGCGCCGCCAGGGGTGGCGCGGCCGTCCGGGTGGCCGGCGTCGGCCGGGCGCGGGCACGGCAGCGGATCCAGCTGGAACAGCCGCCGCACCTCGTCGGGGGTGATGCCGCCCAGCAGCGCGTTCAGGCGATCGTTCACCAACCCGTAGGCGCCGTTGATCGAGATGATCGAGCGCGCGGGAAAGCGCGGCAGGTACAGCCGGGCGCGCGCGCGCGTCAGGCCGACGTAAAGAACCCGGCGCTCCTCGTCGGCCTGCTCGTCGAGATAGGCATCCTCCTCGGCGGTGGGCTGGCGGCCGACGCGCACCACCCGCTGGCCGTCGCCGTCGTGGAACAGGCGGGCGTCGCCGCGCGGGCCGGGCCAGGTGGCGCCGTACAGGAACACCACCGACGCCTCCAGCCCCTTGGCGTGATGGATGGTCATGATCTGAACGGCGTCGGCGTCGGTCTCCAGGCGCTGGACGTCGCTGGTGCGATTGCCGTCGCGGTCGGCGGGACGGCGGGTGTTCGCGACATAACCGCCCAGGCGTTGAGCCAGCTCGCGCAGCGTGCACGGGCTCTGCGCCGCCTCTCGCTGCATGAGCTCGAACAGGTGCAGGTAGTTGGCCAGCGCGCGTTCGCTGGCGCGTCCCTTGACCCCCTGATCGAACAGCTCGCGCGACACCACCCCGCTGTCGTCCAGGATGCTGGCAAACATCTGGTCGACCTGGCCGCCCTCACCCAGCGCGCGCCAGCGCTCCAGCCGCTGGACCAGCGGGTGATCGGCGGGCAGGTCGTCGCACGCCGACAGGTCCAGCAACGACAGGCCGAAGAAGGGCGTGATGAAGGCCCGGAAGCGCGCCGATCGGTCGTCGGGCTCGGCCAGCGCGCGCAGCAGATCCAGGACCGCGCGCGCCTCGACGGTCTCGAACAGCTTCTCTTGCTTGAAGTAGGCGAAGGGGATGCGGCGCGCCCGCAGCGCCTCGCCGACCTCGCGGCTCTCGCGCACCGTGCGGGTCAGCACGAAGATGTCGCGCGGGCCGATCCGGGCGCTCCGGCCGTCGGGCGCGCGCAGCGACAGCGCGCCGGCGGGCGACAGCAGATCACCGATCTCGCGGGCGATTCGCTCCAGCAACGCGGGCTTGATCTCCCACAGGCGCAGCTTGGGCGTGGGCGCCTGCTCGCTGCGCTGGATGTCGAACACCACCAGCGGTGCCGCCGGCGCGCCGCGCGCGTCCAGCAGTGCCAGCTCGGGCTGGCCGCAGCTGACCGGATGATCGTAGTGGATGGGCCCCGCGGCGCGAAAAAAGGCCGCCGGGTCCCGCTGGTCCAGCAAGGCGTTCTGCGCCGCGGTCAGCGCCGCGGTCGACCGGTAGCTGGCGGTCAGGAACAGCGGCTCCTGCACGGCGCCGATCTCGCGCCGCGCGCGCAGATAAGTGTGCACGTCGGCGCCGCGGAACGAGTAGATCGCTTGCTTCGGGTCGCCGACCAGGGTCAGCACGCCCGGCGCGCCGGGCTCGAAGAACAGGCGCCGGAAGATCTGCCACTGGGTCTCGTCGGTGTCCTGAAACTCGTCGACCAGCGCGTAGCGGTAACGGGCGCGCAGCGCCGCGACCAGCTCCGCGGCCTCGGGCCGGTCCGGCTCCAGCCCGCGCGCCACCAGCGCCAGCATGTCCTGAAAATCCAGGCGGCCGGCCGCGCGCTTGCCTTGTTCCAGGCGCGCGCTGACCGCCGGCAGCAGGTGCTGCGCCAGCGCCGCCATCAAGGGCGGGGCCGCGGCGTCGATGGCGCGCGCCGCGCGCGCCAGCTGGTCGACCAGCTGGTCGGGCGCGGGCACCATCTCCAGACAGTCGGCCAGCTCGCGGAACAAGCCGAGCTTGGGCGGGCGCTTTTCCTTTTCCTTGTCCTTGGAGGACGTTCTGGCGGTGTAGGCGCGGTCGAGCATCTCCACCGCGCCCAGCAACGCCGCCGGCCCCGCGCCGCCCAGCGCCCGCAGCACCGCGTTCACCTCGGCCAGGCGGCGCAGCCAGGCCCCGGCGGTCGAGGGGTGGATCTTCTTCTGCTTCAGCAGCTGGCGCACCCGTGTCTCGCCGTCTCCGCCCTCGCCGTCCTGATAGCTGGGCCAGGCGGCGACCGCGGCCTGCAGCCGCGCCGCATCGAAGGCGGCGGGCGGTTGCAGCGCCGAGGGGCGCGGCGGGTAGACACACGACAGGCGCTTCTGGGTCTCGAACAGCAGCCGCTCCAGCTTGCCCAGCGGGTTGCCCACGCCACGCCAGGCCTCGATCAACGTCGCCTCGGCGCTGCCGGCGCGCACCTCGTGCCGCAGGGTCTCGACGAAGGCGGCGCTGAAGGCCTCGCGCTCGTCGATCACCTCCTCGTCGAAGAGGCGGCCCTGGATGAAGGCGTTCTCGGTCAGGATGCGCTGGCAGAAGGCGTGGATGGTCAGGATGTGGGCGCGGTCGAACCCGAGCAGGGCGCGGCGCAGGCGCTCGCGCGCCGGATCGTCGATCAGCCACAGATCCTCGTCGGCCGGCGCGGCCGCGTCGACCGCGCCCACGTCGCCGGGGCGCAGCTCGGACAGCGAGGCCAGCTTGCGGCGCAGGCGCGTGGTCAGCTCCGCGGTGGCCTTCTCGGTGAAGGTCACGACCAGGATCTGGTCCATGGTGGCGCCCGCCCGGAGCAACAGGTCGACCACCAGATGCTCCAGGACGTAGGTCTTGCCGGTGCCGGCCGACGCCTCGACGATGGCGTGCCGGCGGCCCAGCCGGCGCAGCTCGACCGGCTTGCGGTAGGCAACCGGTTCGCTCATGCCGCCTCCTCGGGGCCGGCCAGCAGGTCGAACAGCAGGCCGAAGCGGGTCGCGGCCATGCGCGCCGCTTCCTGGTCGGATGGTGGGGCGTGGCGCTCGACCGCCTGGGGCACCGGTCCATAGACCGAGACGAAAGGCCGGCTGCGTTCCAGGTACTGCTCGCGCCGATCCTCGATGGCCTCCACCAGCGACTTCCTGCCCTGGCGCGCCTCGAAGATCGCATCGAAGGGCAGCAGGTAAGGATGCACGCCGGTGGGCAGCCCGCTGGCCGGGTCGGGCGCGCCGGTCAGCAGATCGGTCACCAGCGCGCCGAGATAGCGGAGCGCGCCGTTGCGATCCAGGGGGCGCAGCAGCCGGCGGTCGAGCGCCGGCTGCCCCAGCCCGGCGACCTCGGCGGACGCCAGCAAGGCCTCGAAGGACCCGGACGAAAGCCCGGCGGCCGCCAGCGCCACGTGGTCGAGGAAGGCGCGCAAGAGCTCGCGCTCGCCGTCGCTGTCGTCGGAGGCGCGCCGGCAGGAGAAGACCAGCGATCCGGCGCCGGCCTGCCCACCCGCCGGTTCGACCAGCAGCTCGGTCCGGCCCACGATCTCGATCCGGCGCGGCTCGTCGCCGGCGCCGGGGGCGCCGGCGATCTCCAGCAGGATCGGCTCGCGCAGATCGCCGGCGTTCTCGTTCTCGCCGGCGCGCCCGAAGCGCACCACCCGCCCCGCGGGCGGCCGGCCGCCGCCCACTTCCAGGGTCTGCCGCCACCAGGTGGCCAGGATGCGCTCGTCGCCCGGGCGCTCGGCGGCGCGGTAGAGCCCGGTGGGGATCTGGCCCAGCAGCTCGCGCTGGCGGGCCAGCGCCTGGTAGCTGGCGCGCACGTCGCTCCAGTCCGGCGCGCCGGCGCCCGCGCTGTCGCCCTCTCGGGTCAACACCGCCAGCATCACCGCGCGCAGCAGGCTGGTGCGGTCGCGGCGCGCGGTCTCCAGGGGCTCGTCGTCGCGGTCGATGCGTTCTTCCTCGCCCTCGATCTCGCGCATGCGCAGGCGAAAGCCGGCCGCCCCCTGCAGCGGATCCTCCAGGAACTGCAGCAAGGTGCGCAGCGGCACCACCACGGCGGCGGCCCCGCCGCGCGCATCGGGGCGCGCGGCGGTCGCGCGCGGGGGCGGGCACAGGCCCAGCGCGTGCGCGACCCCGCGGTAGGTGGCGGGTGCGACCAGGTCGCCCAGCGATGACAGCTCGGGCGGCGGCGCGCCCTCGGGCAGCGCGGCCGCCAGCGAGCGGCCGAGCTCGCGCGCCCGGCTCTCGCGCAGGGCCGGGGGGTGGGCCTCCAGCCGGGCCTGGTCCTCGAAGCGGCGCAGCGGGATCGCCGGTGGCTCGTCGAGCAGCTTGCGCGCCTCGGCGGGCGGCAGGTAGCCGCGGCGCAGGATGTCGCCCAGCTCCAGGATCACCGACGACGGTTCCAGGCGGTCACCGGTCAGCTCGTCGCGGGCGACGTAGGACAGCACCAGGCGCTCGCGCGCGCCCAGCAGGGTCTCCAGGAACATGTACAGGTCCTGCTCGCGCGGGGAGACATCGCCGGGCAACCGGCGCGCGGCGCGCAGGTCGAGCTCGGCGCGGCGCGGGCCGCTGGGGAAGGCGCGGTGGCCCAGGCCGACCAGGAACACCGCGCGGAAGGGGATCGCGCGCATGGGGACGAACGACGCCACCGCGACCCCGCGCGCCAGGTGATGGCCGCGGCTGCCGCCCAGGCGCTGCAACCGGCGGCGCGCCAGCTCGGCGGCCACCCGGTACGAGACCGCGCGCCCGCCCAGCACCTGCGCCACCTCGTCGAGGTCGGACAGCGCGCGCAGCACCTGGGCGACGCGCGCGGCCTGGGCCTCGTCGGCGGCGGTCAGGTACTCGCCCACCAGGCCGCGCAGGAACTCCAGCCACTCGCCCAGCGGGCGCTCGCGCGCGCCGGTGATGCCGGCGGCGAAGCGGGCGTCGGCCAGCAGCGATCGCACCAGCAGGCCGAAGGCCAGGGCGGTGGGCGCCTCGCCCGCCGGGTGCTCGGCCGGCAGGTAAGCGCCGCCACCCAGGCGCACCGGCTGGTCGTCCCCGCTGCGCGGGCCGGTCATGACCGCGCCCAGGGCGGCGCGGCGCACGCCCTGGTCCCAGTTGAACAGGTCCTCTTCGATGTAAGTCCCGGCGTGGTCGCGGTGGTCGGCGCCGTGCATGATCGCCAGCTCGTCGCAGAGCGCGATCCAGTCGGCGGGCGCGATGCCGGGGAATCGCTGCGGCGACAGGATCGCCGGGTGGGTCAGCAGGGGCAGCAGCTCGCGGCGGGTGAAGCCGCCCAGCGGAAGGTCGATCAGGCGCTGGACCGCGTCGCCGATGCCGTGCGCCGGATCCGAGGGCAGATCGACGCCGCTCCAGGGCAGTTCGTGGCTCTCGCCGAAGACCGCGCCGATCTGGGACAGGTAGGCGTCCTTGCTCGCCTCGGGCACGATGACCGCGATCTGATTGAACCGCAGCGACGGGTCGGCGCGCACCAGGCGCCAGATCTCGGCGGCCACCACCTCCAGCTCGCGGCGCAGCCCGGGGCAGGGCAGGATGGCGATGCTGCCGTCGGCGGTCAGCGCCGGATCCGGCCGCTCGCGCGCCACGCGGTCGAGGATGTCGTCCTGCAGCCGGTGCAACAGCGACAGCGGCGGCGCGGCGCTGGCGTCGGCCGTGGGCGCGCGGTGGGCGCGGAAGCGGCCCTCGAAGTCCGCGTCGGTCAGCTGGTTCAGCAGGCGGACGTTCTCGCGGCCCGGGCGTCCCCACAGGCGCAGGGCCATCATCTCGGCCTCGCTGCCAAGGCCAAACGGATCGTCGTCCACCACCAGCAGCGGCTGCCGCCCTTCCCGCCGGGCCGGGAACAGGCGGCGGGTCTCCTTCTTGCTGCGCCGGGCGGCCGCCTCGCCGGCGGTGTCCAGGTCCTCCCAGAACTCGCGGCAGGGGTTCAGGGTGTAGATGCGCACGTCCAGGTGTCGCCCCAGCAGCGCCAGCATCCGGTGGTAGCTCTCGGCGACGTAGGAGATCCCGAACAGGTGCAGGGCGGGGCCCAGCGCCCGGACATCCAGCCCGCGCTCGGCCTGGACCAGCAGGTCGCCGAGCAGCAGGTGAAGCTTGCCGGTGCGTCGCGACAGCTCTTCCAGCGCTCCGCCCGCGGCGAAGATGCGCCGCCACAGCGCGCGTTGCCAGCGCTCGACGGCGCCCAGGCGCACGCGCTCATCGCGCGCCGGGCTGGCCGGATCGCCGCTCGCGCCAGCCCCGCTGGCGCCGTCGTCGCCGTCGTCGCCGGCGTGGGCGCGCCAGTCGGCCAGCATCTTGGCGCGCGAGCCGGCGTACTCGTCGAACAGGCGGGCCAGCTGAGCGGCCAGCTGGCCGCGCCGGCGATCGATCGTGTCGGAGCTGACGCGCGCGTCGGCGCTGTCGCCGGCGGCGCGCAGGTACTGGCGCACCGGCGCCAGCACCGGGGCCGCCAGCGCGGCATCGTCGTGAAACAGCGCCAGCAGACAGCCCTCGATCAGATCGGCGTCGACGGCACGGGCGTTGGGCAACGCGCGCTCGGCGATGCGGGCCAGGAATCGTCGCAGGAAGGTGACTTCGAGGTTCGCGGCGATGCCGGCGCGTTCGGCCAGGCCCAGCTTGACGTAGTTCTCCACGTTGGCGTTGGGGACGATCAGGCGCACCGGGTCCAGCGGGTGGCCAGCGGCGCGCTGTTCGCCGATCGCGCCGGCCAGCGCGTCCAGCAGCTCCTCGGTGGCGTTGGAGTAACAGAGACGAATCACGACGATTCCTCGCCGGCCGTCAGCGCCGCGACCAGCTGCTTCTTCTGGATCTTGCCCATGGCGTTGCGCGGGAGCGCGTCCAGCACGCGCAGCGCGCGCGGAATCTTGTAGACCGCCAGGCGATCGCGGGCGAAGGCCTTGAGCGCGTCCAGGGTCAGCGTCGCGCCGGCGCGCGGCACCACGCAGGCGGTGACCAGGTCGCCCCAGGTCAGCGTCGGGTCGGGCAGCCCCACCACGGCCAGATCGGCGATGTCCGGGTGCTCGCGCAGCGCCGCTTCGATCTCAAGCGCCGAGATCTTGTAGCCCCCGCTCTTCAGCACGTCGACGGAGGTGCGGCCCAGCAGCCGGATCACGCCGTCAGCGGCGTCGCGGGTCCCGGTGTCGCCGGTGCGAAAGCGCCCGGCGGCGTCGAACGAGGCGGCGGTGGCCGCGTCGTCGCCCAGGTAGCCGGTGAACAGCTGCGAGGTGCGAACGCGCAGCTCGCCGGGCTGGCCGTCGGCGGCCGGTTGTTCGTCGTCGCCCACGATGTCGACCTGGACGCCGGGCAGCGGGACCCCGACGGCGCCGGCCACGCGCGGGCCGTCGTAGCGGTTGGACAGCGCCATCCCGATCTCGGTCATGCCGTAGCGTTCGAGGATGGTGTGTCCGGTGGCGTCGTGGAAGGCGTGCAGCAGCGGAGCGGGCAGGGCGGCGGAGCCGCTGGTGAACAGGCGCAGGGCGCGCGCGCCGGCCGTCCAGGCGGCCCGGCGGTCGGGCGAGGCCGCCCGATAGGCATCGATCAGCTTGGCGTACATGGTGGGCACGCCCATGAACACCGTGACCTGGCCCAGGCGATCCCAGACCTGCTCGGCGTCGAAGGGCAGGAAGCTGAGAGTGGCGCCGGCCCACAGCGCGCCCAGCAGCGCGACGATCAGGCCGTGGGTGTGGTGCAGCGGAAGCACGTGCAGCAGGCGATCGTCGGCGCGCCAGCCCCAGGCCTGCTCCAGCGAGCTCAGCGTCGCGGCCACCGCGGCGTGGCTGAGGATCACCCCCTTGGGACGCCCGGTGGTCCCCGAGGTGTAGAGCAGGATCGCCGGCGCGTTGGCGGGCGGCGCGGTCGCGGGCGGGGGCGCGGCCTGCAGGCGCAAGGCGTTCGGTTCGACCACCGGCCGGCCGCCGGCGGCGGCCCTGGCAAGCGCAGCCAGCTCGGGCGTGGCGATGACCAGCCGGGGATTGGCGTTGGCGATGATGAACGCCAGCTCGGGCTGGGTGTGCAGCGGCGACAGCGGCACCGCCATCCCACCGGCGGCCAGGACGGCCAGCAAGACCCGCAGGAGCTCCGCCCCGGGAGGAATCAAGAAGGCGACCGGCGCGCCTTCCAGCGAGGGTCGCCCGCCGCACAGGGCCGCCGCCAGCTCATCCGTCGTAGCCGCTAGCGCGCCCCGGGTCCGCAAGCGCTCCAGCAGCGGCGAGAGCGAGAGGGATGGGGGCGAAGATCCGTGCAGCAAGCGGGCACGCTAGCGCTCGAAATTGGGTGCGTCAACGGCCGCGGAGCAGCATCGTCCTTCCCACGCCCGGCGCAGCCATTCACGTTGACGGCGACGTTGACGTTGACCTGGTCATTGACGGCGACGGCGACGTGGACTTTGACCACGCCTTTGAC
>Ga0207701_10006915_pt1 | contig 11307 bp, 7 predicted proteins | sample KBSSwiSSwithPhiX_FD_184294 | JGI IMG/M metagenome (GOLD analysis project Ga0207701, IMG submission 184294) | Switchgrass rhizosphere bulk soil microbial communities from Kellogg Biological Station, Michigan, USA, with PhiX - S5 (SPAdes) (version 2) | ecosystem: Environmental > Terrestrial > Soil...
AAGCGCTTGCTTCCGAACAAAAACTTCTGGCTCCTCGACCTGGGCTCGAACCAGGGACCTACCGAAGGGTCAGTTAGGCTGATTTCCGTCCTTGCGCCGGCGCACGACAAAGAACAGCATCGCCGCGACGACCAGGGCGATCAGCAGGTACCACGGCGTTCCCGACCCTGACGATTCGACCGGCGCGGGAACGGGCAGAGCTGCAGCCACCACTTGAGGAGTCGCCACCGGTGCGGTGGGTTGCACAGCGACGGCGGGCGATGCCGTCTTGGCGGGGGTCGAGTCGGTCTGGGTGGGAGGCGACTCCGGCTTGGTCGAGGCCGCCTCCGTCTTGGACTGGGACTGGGCCAGCGTTGCCTGCACATCCTGCTCCGTCACAACGACCGGAGGGTGTCGCGAGATGACCGTCGCCGTGATCTGATCGCCTTTGTTCAGTTGGGAGACGCCGATCGCGCGGCCGTCCTTGAAGATCTGCAGACCACGATCGTTCAATTGGTCCTGCGTGAACCGCTTTCGCAGACCATCCGTTTCATCACGCACTGTCACGGAACCCTGTCCCACCATCAACACGACGCCGCGGCGTATCTCGGTGACGACGACCGGCTTGATCGTGGTCGTGGTTGTCACGGTCGCCGTGCCCTTCATTCCCGCCTTCAGGTCTGACACCGACATCTTCTTGCCGTCGACCGTGAACAAGAAATCGCTTGGCACCGTGTACTCGTTGGTGCCCCTCTCATCGCGAAGGACCAGGTGGTTCCCGTCGACCGCGATCACCTCAAACTTGCGGACATCGACGGTGGTCGTCGTCTGTGTCTGTGCGAGGGGGGTGCCCGGGAGGGTGAGCCCCAACACAAGCATCACAAGGGCCCCGACCATCCATGCCGCCTTTTCCCTCGCCAGTCCGCTTGTCATCATGATCTCCCCGTTTTGTTGCTTTGCTGGAGCCGTGCGGGCCAGCCGACGCGTCTACGACAGCTAACGATTTACGGTCCTCCAATGCTGATATTACAGTTCGCAGCGAGGCTTCCCTGAGTTTCGAGCCTGATCAGCGAGGATGCATATTGGCGTATCGTCGAGGAGACAACGTCGGCGCGTCACGCAATCCCTGTCGTGGTTCCTGCCGTGGGTTTCTCGCTCGAAGTCGGGTCGGGATTGATGTTTGTGTCTGCTGCTTCCCGACACACTTTGCGTGCATCACCCCAGCTTGAGATAGTTGAGGGACACGCATCTCAATGGAATGATGCGGCCCCCTGCCCGTGACGACAATGTGGCAGAGACGTTCGTCGCCGTCTACGATCAACTGATCTTGCTCAACAGACGATTTCGCAACGGGACATGCGCGCTATGACGCCAACCCCACCGTTGCAGCCTTAGTCCGATCGCGCAGGCGACTCATAGTCTTCGTTAACCAACAAACTCCCACTTCTTCTTACCAATCGGCTGTTGGCGACTATTTGCCCCTCCGACAAGCCGATCGAATCGTTCACGCCCGCGATCCAGGTCGCATCAACTCGCTGGATCCAGTCGAGTCGCAGCATCGTGTTGCTGGGGGGCAAGGGCATGTACAAGGACATCGCCGTGGAGGTCGGGCTGGACCGTCGCCAAGGGGCGCTCCCCCGCCACGTTGGCGATAATCGACTTTTCGCGGATGACCGCGTCCACAGGAGTTTTCCATGCATCGCATTTCGGTACTCGCGGCAGCACTTGTCGCAACGACGGCGACGACATTCGCCATGGCGCAGGCGAGCGCGCCCAAGACGCGCGAAGAGGTGAAGGCGGAAACGCGTGCCGCCCAGGAGGCAGGCCAGATGACGCCCGCAGGCGGGGGCGAGGCGCCCAAGGCCAAGTCGACTAGCAAGTCGACGATGACGAAAGAAAAGCGCAAGGCGGAGACGATGGAGGCGCGTAAGAAAGGCGAGCTTGTGCCCGCCGGCGGCGGAAGCCCGAAACACAAGTCGACGAGCAAGTCGACGCTGACACGGGAACAGCGCAAGGCCGAGACGGTGGAGGCGCGCAAGAAAGGCGAGCTCGTTCCCGCCGGCGGGGGAAGCCCGGCCCCGAAGCAGTAGCGTTCGAACAAGACTCAATTCGCCGATGGCAAGCTGACCCGAGAAGCCTTCGAGGGCGAACTGGACGGCGACGCCTACCACCAGATGGTGAACGAGGCGCAGCGACAGATGGCTCGCTCGCTGTCGTGGTTCCTGCCCTAGATGCCTCGCCTGCGTTCCGATCGGGATTGATCGGGCAGGGTGCGGATACCGACAGATACCGACCCGCCGCGAAGAAACAAAGCGCCTAGATCGACGACCTAAGCGCTTGAAATTCCTGGCTCCTCGACCTGGGCTCGAACCAGGGACCTACGGATTAACAGTCCGCGGCTCGTTGTGGGAGCAGTCCCTGTGCCGTAATCACGCCTTGTTGTGGATGGAATCTGTCGCTGAGCTTTGTGCCCAAGTTAAGTTCGCGAGGAAAAGACCGGTGAACATCGGCGCGTTGGCTCGCCTGTCGATTTCGTTTCGACCAGTTGCTCTGCGACGAAGGCGCCCATCGCTAAAGCCGCGTTCCATCAGTAGGCCGTCTTAAGTTTTTCCTCCGCGTAGAGAGAAAGCTCGACCATGCGCTCGAGCAACTGCTCTGCGGACATTCCGGCAAAGTTCTTCAGCACCAGCTCCTTGACGTACAGCCGCACCAAATATCGCAGCTGCAGAGCCCGTGTCCTGGTCGCGAAAACGAAGTCGCGGTGTCCGTTGTTGACGACGATGACATTGCGCTCGGTATCGAATCTGGAGCGCCACAGTTCGCCGGCGGCCCGCTCGAATGTGTACCCGGGGAGGCCGCGCTTGTTAACCACAGCCGAGCCCGCCGAGGCGTCGAGGCTGTCGGTGACCGTCACCAAGGCCTCGGCGCAGCATGCGACCTCGCCCTGGGTCACGGTCACGCGCAGTCGCACGAGGCCTGGCTCTGCGCCCGCGGTGAACACGACTTCCTGATCGACCGTGTTGTCGACTGATTTTCCTTCGCCTTCGACGATCTCCCAGCCGAAGGCCAGTTCGTCCGTGACGCGCCGGCGCGAGCGATCGCGCGGCAACGCCCGGAATCGTCGCTGCTCATTGACCGGCACCGTGGTCGCCGCCGGCGAGATGACCACGGCATAGAGAGGGCCCGCATAGTCGAAGAAGTGGCGTTGGCTCTCATGGCCGGAGGCCGGCTCGGCGACGCCGAGGTCGTTGGTCTCGTCCTGTGCTGCTGAGCCGCCTGTGCGGAGCTCAACCCCGCTGCCGTCAGTACTCCGTCCGATTCCGGAGCGTGCCTGGACCTCGAACCAGTCGTACTCCTCGGGCGGCAACGCCAGCAGCGCTTCCCGGAATGCCCGCTGGATCGCGCGCAGAGCTTGCTGGCTGGCCTGCTCGTCTTCAGCCTTTTTCTGGGCCTCGATGAGCGCGTTGATGCTTGTCTCAAGCGGCTTCAGCGCCTTCAGCAAGGCGGCGTAGCGCTCGTCGTGGATGATCCCGCTTCTGGTTCCCGGCGTCAGGTTGAGGAACGGCGCGTCGATCAGCCCCTGCAGGTGTGGCGACGACCAAGGTGCGTCCTCGAGTCCCGGCAGTCTTGCAAGATGCTCGACGACGCGTGTCCCTGAGCGGGTCAGCGCCACCAGGCCGGGTTGCCCAGGTTGCGCCAGGTAGAGTTCGGCGTAGGCCTCGCCGTACGGTGTGCGGATCGGCGGAAGCTGGTGCAGCAGCCTGCCCTCGAACGCGCGCGGCTCGACTTCGTACTGCTTACGGGCGAGCTTGTCGATGACACGTACGCGCACCCCCGACGTGCGGAGCCGGTCGCGAAGCTCGGAGGCAAGGAACCACTGGATCTTCTCGCCGCTCAGGCTGCGTATGCCCTCGAGAAGGGGGCTGATCTTGAGCTCGGTGCCACCTTCCGCGAAGAGGACTCGGCGTTGCGTGACCTTGTAGCGCGAGTCCCCCTTGCTCATCGCCATCTGATAAGCACGCTGGTCGGCACCGGCAGACGTCATCGTCAAGGTGTTGCCGACGGTCCAGAAGCTCAGGAGCCCGATGCCGAACTCGCCTTGCAGTCCGCTGCCGTGGCCCTCCGTCTTCAGTCGGCGCTTGACCGAGTCGCAAATGTGCGTGGCGACATACTTGAAGTTCGGCAGACCTTCGTTGTCGCGCGGAATGCCGTCGCCGTCATCCTTGATCGAGAGGTAGTGCGCGCCGCCTTCCCGGCCGCGCGTGACGACGACGGAACTGGCGTGGGCGTCGATGCTGTTTTCCACGAACTCGGCGATCGCCTTGAGCGGGTTGCTCTGCGAGAGCGCGATGATGCGAATGGCATTCCAGTCGTCGCCGATCCTGAGTTTGCCGCCCTCAGCGGGTTTGCTCGGGTGGACTGAATGCGAGTCAGGCATCAAAGGCCGGAAGACGTTGAGCGTCGATGAGGAACGAGCACCAGGCGCGCCCGCCGAGTGGGTTTCGGAGAGGACCGGGGCAGGCGCGGACAGCTCAATAGTAGGGGCTGCAGATCGCGCACATGAAGCTTTGCGCGAGTCGACCGCGTTCTGGCTGGTGGCGTACCCGAGCCAGGGCCGCGAGATGCTGTTCGGTGTCCACACGTCATGCCCGTGTCCCACCCCGAGGGGACGCTGCAGAAGTCGGGGTCGTAGAGGTAGTGCGCGCACATCACGGCGAAGCGCGCGTTGACGGTTGAAAAAAATGTGCAGGACAGCCGTTGGCGCGTCTGGATTCGGTCACGAGGGCCGAGGCGCGGCTCTCGGGCGGCTAGAGCCTGCGCGGCATCAACGACCTCGTCATCGGGCCACGCAGACCACACTTCGGCGCTCCACGATATCGCGAGCGGAACGGCAGTCGTCCTCTGGGGTGATGGTGTCCACCGGGCTGGGTTCGACGGCCTGGCCGAAGAGCGTCGTGACGGGTGGGATCGCGTTGGCCAGGGCTGTCCACGGACTGCCGGTACAGCAGATCTATCAGCCCATCGCGTGGGATGCAAAGCAATTGACATTGGCGAGCCGTTTCCGGTCCGAACCCCGCAGGCGACGCTCGTATATGCAGAGCCCTTAACGCTCCGCTCGCGCGTGCCCGACGCGGCGTCATTTTCTCCGACGGAATGGAAGCCGACTTCCTGCGTTTTCATGCGGGCATGGAGGCCCTCATTGGCATCGCCGAAGTCCCAGGCCGACTCGTGGTGTGAAGCGCCGTTCTGCCTCTATTGAACTTGCGTTCGAGGCGTCGATAAGTGCCTGCGCAGAGAAGAGGCAGTTTGCTGTTCCCGGCATTGGCAGGTCCGCCACTGCAATGACGAGAGCGGTCACCCTTCGCCATGCCTTGTACAATTCGAACTTCTGCTCGTGAGACCAGCCGGATTCTCGCGCTCGTGACTTTTACGCATCGCGGCGGGCTGGCCGCCGATAAGCAGCGCGGTCGTCTTCCCGCCCTAACTTGCGGCCCACATGAGCATCGTGCGAAGGTCAAATCGCAAGATGGGCCGCATGGGCCGCAAATGCGGCCCAAAAAGCGGAGGGCCCGCTCACTGGCGGGCCCTTGAATTCATTGGTGCCGGTGAGAAGAGTCGAACTCCCGACCTTCGCATTACGAATGCGCTGCTCTACCAACTGAGCTACACCGGCGTCGACCGATGGCAATGCTGCCGTCGGGCGAAGTTGCGATTTTAGCGCATTCGAGTGCTGCTTCGACCGCATCCGCGGCGGGTCGAACGGGCATGTCGATTGTCGAACGCCACTGCCGTGCTGCTACTTCAGCTCGAACGGCCCGAGCTTCTTCGGTACCGGCACGTTGCGTAGCGTCACGTAGACCGGCAGCCCGTCGACATAGGTCGGATGGTCCTCGCCCTGGATCAGCGGCTTCAGGTAGCGCTTGCAGCGCGCGGTGATGCCGAAACCGTCTTCGGTGATGAAGTCGCGCGGCATGAACTTCTCGACGTTGGCGACGTCGGCGAGTGCCGCGGTGCCGATCCGATAGGCGTACGGCGAGTCGGAGATCCGCTCGACCGTCGGCATCACCGCGTTCTGGCCATCGAGCGCGAGCTCGACCGCTTTCTGGCCGAGCTCGTAGGCCTGTTGCACGTCGGTCTTCGAGGCGATATGGCGCGCGGCCCGTTGCAGGTAGTCGGCGACCGCCCAGTGGAACTTGTAGCCGAGGGCGTCCTTGACCATGTTGGCGACGACCGGTGCGGCGCCGCCGAGCTGCGCATGGCCGAACGCGTCGCGCGTGCCCTGCTCGGCGAGGAAGGTGCCGTCCGGGTGGTGGCAGCCCTCGGAGACGACCACCGTGCAGTAGCCGTGCTCGCGGACCAGCGCGTCGACGCGGGCAATGAAGCGCGCTTGGTCGAACTCGATCTCCGGGAACAGGATCACGACCGGAATGCCGTGGTCCTCGATCAGCCCGCCAGCGGCTGCGATCCAGCCCGCGTGGCGGCCCATCACCTCGAGCACGAAGACCTTCGTCGACGTGCGCGCCATCGAGCGCACATCGAACGACGCCTCGAGCGCCGACACCGCCACGTACTTCGCGACCGAGCCGAAGCCGGGGCAGCAGTCGGTGATCGGCAGGTCGTTGTCGACCGTCTTCGGCACGTGGATCGCCTGCAGCGGATAATCCATCGACGCCGACAGTTGGCTGACCTTGTAGCAGGTGTCGGCCGAATCGCCGCCACCGTTGTAGAAGAACCAGGCGATGTCGTGCGCCTTGAAGACCTCGATCAGGCGCTCGTATTCGCGCCGGTTGGCGTCGAGCGACTTCAGCTTGAAGCGGCACGAGCCGAATGCGCCCGAAGGCGTCGAGCGCAGACCGGCGATCGCCTCGGCCGACTCTTGCGAGGTGTCGATCAGGTCCTCGGTGAGCGCGCCGATGATGCCGTTGCGGCCGGCGAAGACGGTGCCGATCCGGTTGGCATGGCGGCGTGCGGTCTGGATCACGCCGCAGGCCGACGCGTTGATGACGGCGGTGACGCCGCCCGACTGGGCATAGAAGGCGTTCCGGGTGTTCATTCGATCATCTCCTTGAAGTTCAGCAGCCGAGCAAGGCGCGCGTCACGATCTCGCGCACGTCGCTCGACAGGTCAGGGCGCGCCGCGACCCGGTTGATCGCGTCGCGCGCGCCGGCACGATACGGCTCCGCCAGCTTGGTCCAGCGATCCATCACGCGCGCGATGCGCGCCGCCATCTGCGGGTTGGGGCCGTCGAGCTCGAGGACGCGATCGGCCCAGAACTGGTAGCCGCCGGCATCGGCCCGGTGGAACGCCGCCGGGTTGCTCATGCAGAACGCGCCGACCATGCTGCGGGCCCGGTTCGGGTTGCTCAACGTGAACGCCGGATGCCGAAGCAGCGCCTTGACGCGCTCGAAGACCTGGCCGTTGCGCTCGGGTGCGGTGGCCTGGAACGAGAACCACTTGTCGATCACCAGCGGGTGGTCGCGGTAGCGCTCGAAGAAGCGCTCGAGGGCCGGCTCTGCCAGTTCGGAATGGGAGCCGATGAGCGCCGCCAGCGCGCCTTGCGCGTCCGTCATGTGGACGGCGTCTTTGAAGCGCTGGTAAGCCCGGCCGGGCCAGACCGCATCAGCACGCGCGCTGGCGTCGAGGCAAAGCATCGAGAGCGCCAAGTTGGCGAGCGAACGACGACCCGATGACACCGCGTCGGCCGAGTACGGCCCAACGACCTGGTGCGTCTCGAAGGCCCAGGCCCAGTCGTCGCGCAGCGCGGTCGCCAGCTGGCGCTTCAGCGCTTCGCGCGCCATGTGGATGCGCAACGGGTCGCTGGCATCGAGCTGCTCGGCGACGTAGCCTTCGCTCGGCAAGGTCAGCACCAGTTCCTTGAACGCGGCATCGAGCGACGGATCGCGCAGCACGCCCCGCATCGCCGCGACGAAACCGTCGTCGAGCGCGACGGTCTCTTCGCCCCGCACCGCTTCGATCAGTCGCCCGAGCGCCAGGCGCTGAGCCGCTTCCCACCGGTTGAACGGATCGGGATCGTGCGAGAGCAGGACGAGCAGGTCGGCGTCGGTCAGCCCGTCGACCAAGGTCACCGGCGCCGAGAAGCCGCGCAGCAGCGACGGCACCGGCTCGACGTCGACGTTGACAAAGGTGACGAAGGTGCGCGGCTGGTCGACGACCAGCAGGCGCTCGGTCCGATCGGTGCTCGGCTCATCCTCGAGCTGCACCGGCAGCGACCGGCCGTCGCGCCCGAGCAGGCCGAGCAGGACCGGGATCACGCAGGGTTCCTGCGCGCCCGGCACGTTCGCGCCGGCCTGCTCGAGGCTCAGCGTGTAGGTGCGCGACGGCGCGTCATAGCGGCCGCGGGCGGTGAGGCACGGCGTGCCGGCCTGGCCGTACCAGCGCTTGAACGCATCGAGCCGCGTCGCCAGCTCGCTGCCCGGGTTCGCGTCGGCGATCGCCTGTGCGAAGTCGTCGCAGGTGACGGCCTGGCCGTCGTGGCGTTCGAAGTAGAGCGCCATCCCGCGCCGGAAGCCTTCGCGGCCGATCAGCGTCTGCATCATCCGCACGACCTCGGCACCCTTTTCGTAGACGGTCGCGGTGTAGAAGTTGTTGATCTGCACGTAGCTGTCGGGCCGCACCGGATGCGCCATCGGCCCGGCGTCCTCGGGAAACTGCACCTGGCGGAGCATCCGAACGTCCTCGATCCGCTTGACGGCGCGCGCGGTCGGGCTCGCGCCCATGTCCATGCTGAACTCTTGATCGCGAAAGACGGTGAGGCCTTCCTTCAAGCTCAGCTGGAACCAGTCGCGGCAGGTGATCCGGTTGCCGGTCCAGTTGTGGAAGTACTCGTGGCCGACCACCGATTCGATCGCGCTGTAGTCGGCATCGGTCGCCGTCGCCGGATTGGCCAGCACGTACTTGGTATTGAAGATGTTGAGGCCCTTGTTCTCCATGGCCCCGGTGTTGAAGTCGCCGACCGCGACGATCATGAAGCGCTCGAGGTCGAGGGCAAGCCCGAAGCGCGCCTCGTCCCAGACCACCGCCGCGACCAGCGAGTTCATCGCGTGCTCGGTCTTGTCGAGATCGCCGCGTCGCACGTAGACCTGCAGCAGATGGTTCTTGCCGGCGCGCGTGCGGATGTGCTGCTCGCGCGCGACCAGGTCGGCGGCAACCAGGGCGAACAGGTAGCTCGGCTTCGGAAACGGGTCGTGCCACTTGGCGACGTGGCGGCCATTCTCAAGATCACGCTGCTCGACCAGGTTGCCGTTCGACAGCAGCACCGGATAGGCCGCCTTCAATGCACGCAGGGTCACCGTGTAGACCGCCATCACGTCGGGCCGGTCGAGAAAGTACGTGATGCGCCGGAAGCCCTGCGCCTCGCATTGTGTGAAGAAGCCGCCACCCGAGGTGTAGAGACCGGACAGCGCGGTGTTCTTGTCGGGCGCGCAGGTGTTGCGCACCTCGAGCGTGAACGCCGCGGCATCCGGCGTGTCGATCACCAGCAGGCCGTCCTCGTGCCGAAACGACACCGATTCGCCGTCGATCAGCACGCGCGTCAGGTTCAGCGCCTCGCCGTGCAGCCGCAGTGGCTGGCGCGCCACGTCGGCGTTGCGCTCGACCTGCATCCGGTTGATGACCATCGTCTTCGCCGGATCGAGGTCGAAGGTCAGGTCGACCGCGCGAATCCAGTAGTCCGGCGGCGCATAGTCTTCGCGGCGGATCACGGGGGCGGTGGCTTCGCGCATGCTGTCTCGATTCGTTATGGGCGGGAGCGGGGGGACGTGTCGCGGCGGCCCGTTTCCCGATTGTCGGCGTCGGCCCGGACGGGTCAGACGCCCTGCTTCAGGCTCGCCTCGATGAAGGGATCGAGGTCGCCGTCGAGGACGCGCTGCGTGTTGCTGATCTCGACGTTGGTGCGCAGGTCCTTGATGCGGCTCTGGTCGAGCACGTAGCTGCGGATCTGGTGGCCCCAGCCGACATCGGTCTTGGTGTCCTCGAGCTTCTGCTGCGCCGCCATCCGGATCCGCATCTCGTGCTCGTACAAGCGCGAGCGCAGCATCTGCCAGGCCTCGTCGCGATTGCGGTGCTGCGAGCGGTCGTTCTGGCACTGCACGACGATCCCGGTCGGGATGTGCGTGAGGCGCACCGCCGAATCGGTCTTGTTGATGTGCTGGCCGCCGGCGCCGCTGGCGCGGAAGGTGTCGGTCCGCACGTCGGCCGGGTTGATGTCGATCTCGATCGAGTCGTCGACCTCGGGGTAGACGAACAAGCTCGCGAAGCTGGTGTGGCGGCCGCCGGCCGAGTCGAACGGGCTCTTGCGGACAAGCCTGTGCACGCCGGTCTCGGTGCGCAGCAGGCCGAACGCGTACTCGCCTTCGACCTTGATCGTCGCGCTGCGGATGCCGGCGACGTCGCCCTCGGTCTCTTCCATTACCTCGGTCTTGAAGCCCTTGCGCTCGCAGTACTTCAAATACTGGCGCAGCAGCATGGCCGCCCAGTCGCAGGCCTCGGTGCCGCCGGCACCGGCTTGGACGTCGATGAAGCAGTTGCTCGAATCGGCCGGGTTGTTGAACATCCGGCGGAACTCGAGCTCGCCGACCGTCGCTTGGAGCTTGCCGGCCTCGGCCTCTATTGCGAGCAGGCTCGCCTCGTCGCCGTCGGCTTTCGCCATGTCGTACAGCTCGGTGTTGTCGGCCAGGTTAGAACTGAGGTGGTCGATCGTCGCGACCACGGTGTCGAGCGTGCGCTTCTCGCGCCCCAGCTCCTGGGCCCGCTTCGGCTCGTTCCAGACGTTCGGGTTCTCGAGGGCGGCATTGACCTCGTTCAGTCGCAGCGCTTTGCGATCGTAGTCAAAGATACCCCCGGAGCGATTCGGTCCGCTGGGTCAGGTCGGCGAGCGAGTTGCCGATCGCATTGATGTGTTCGACGTCCATGGGAGCGCTTTCAGGTCTGGGGGGAAAGGGCGCGATTTTCTCATGCGCGGCGCGCTCCGGCGTCACCCATTCAGAAAGGCATCGAGGCGAGTCGCGAGCTGCTCCGGCTGGTCGTGGTGCAGCATGTGGCCGGCCGGCGCCAGCACGTGCTTCTCGACCTGGGCGACGACCTTCAGGCGCTCATGGAACTCGGCCTTCGTGTAGCGCTTGCCCCACCAGCGCCCGATGTCGGTCTGGTCGCCTTCGACCCACAACACCGGCGCGCTGATCTGCTTCCAGATTTCTAGCACATCCTCGACGTGGTACAGCACCGGCGTGCTGCGCTTGTGCGCCGGGTCGGCAAGCAGTTCCCAACTCTCTGCCTCGCCGGGCGCGCCCGCCTGCCGCGCCCATTGGC
>Ga0207701_10006916_pt1 | contig 11307 bp, 10 predicted proteins | sample KBSSwiSSwithPhiX_FD_184294 | JGI IMG/M metagenome (GOLD analysis project Ga0207701, IMG submission 184294) | Switchgrass rhizosphere bulk soil microbial communities from Kellogg Biological Station, Michigan, USA, with PhiX - S5 (SPAdes) (version 2) | ecosystem: Environmental > Terrestrial >...
AACCAGGCCGAGGTGTTCGACAGGATCAGCCGGTTGACCCGCTGCGGCGCGTTGGCGCCGAGCCACATGCCGACCATGCCGCCCATCGAGAGCCCGCACCAGTTGATCTTCTCGATCTTCAGCGCGTCGAGCACCGCCAGCACGTCGCGACCGAGCATCTCCATCGTGTAGGGGCCCTTCGGCACGCCGGACCGGCCGTGCCCGCGCCGGTCGTAGCGTACCAGGCGGAAATGCTGCGTCAGCGCCGCGACCTGCGGGTCCCACATGTGCAGGTCGGTGCCGAGCGAATTCGACAGCATCAGCACCGGCTTGTTCTCGGGTCCCTCGACCTCGACATGGATCGGGCAGCCGTTCGACTGGATCGTGGGCATTGTCTCTCCCCAAATGCGTGCTGATGCTTTATGGCCTTTGCTATCATCCGGGGCCGAGGCAAGCCAAGATGCACCACGACATGCATGGACTGCCGATTTCGGCCGCGTCGTCAGGCGCGGCGGCGGCGTTCGACCGCACAATGGCGGGCTATCTGAAGTATCGCGCGGATCTTGCGACGCGGCTGGGCGAGACGCTCGCCGCTGACGCGGACTTCGGCCTCGCGCATTGCCTGAAAGGCTATTTCGCGCTGCTCTCCTACAAGCAGGCGAATGTGCCGATGGCGGTCGAGGCGGCGCGCGCAGCACGACGGCTCACCGCGAATGCAACACCGCGCGAGCAGGCGCATGTGGCGGCACTCGAAGCCTGGATCGGCGGCGATCTCGATCGCGCGCTCGGCGTGTGGGAGCAGATCCTGAGCGAGCACCCGCTCGACGTGATCGCGTTTCGCCTGGCGCATTTCAACAATTTCTGGCTCGGACGGCCGGGCGAGATGCGCGCCTCGGTCGAGCGCGTGAAGCCGAAATGGGCGCGCGACCTGCCGGGCTACGGCACGGTTCTGTCGTGCCATTGTTTCTCTCTCGAAGAGTGCGGCGACTATGCCGGCGCGGAGCCCTCGGGCCGCGCCGCGATCGCGATCGATCCGGGCGACATCTGGGGCACGCACGCGGTCGCGCACATCATGGAGATGCAAGGCCGCCACGCCGAAGGCATCGCGTGGCTCGACGAACTTGAGCGGCACTGGGAGGGTGGCAACAACCTGCTGCATCATTTGTGGTGGCACCGCGCGCTGTTTCATCTCGATCGGCGCGAGTTCGATGCGGTGCTCGACCTCTACGACAAGCGCTTCCGCAACTTCGCAAGCCCGCTGACGCAGGCGCAGCCTGACCTTTACATAGACGTGCAGAACGCCGCCTCGATGCTGTTCCGGCTCGAACTCGCCGGCATCGATGCCGGCAACCGCTGGCGCGAGATCGCCGACAAGGCCGAGGGGCGCATCGGTGACTGCCTCTCGGCCTTCACCTTGCCGCACTGGATGATGGCGCTCGCCGCCGCCGGCCGCGATGACGTGGCGCGGCGCATGCTCGAGGCGATGCGTGCATTCGCGTCAGGCGAGGGAACCCTGCAGCGGATCGTCCGCATTGCCGCGATCCCGGTGTGCGAGGCCGTGCTGGCGCACCGCCGCGGCGATCACGCGCGCGCGGTCGCGCTGATGCGGCCGGCGCTCGGCGAGATGCACCAACTCGGCGGCAGCCATGCGCAGCAGGACGTGCTAATGCAGCTCTTCCTCGACAGCGCGGTGAAGGCCGATTGCGCCGACGACGTGCGTCTCATACTTTCCGCCGCGAAACGCGCGGGTTTCGAACTGAACGAACGGCTGGGCTACGCGCAGGCCGTGCGGCAGTTCGCGCATTGAAGGAGATCGATCGATGGCCATGACCATGACCGGCGAAGTGCAGCTCGCCGCGCCGCGCCAGACCGTGTGGGAAAAGCTGAACGACCCCGAGGTGCTCAAGGCCACGATCCCGGGTTGCGAGTCGCTGGAGAAGACGTCCGACACCTCTTTCCAGGCGGTGGCCGTGACCAAGATCGGCCCGGTGAAGGCGAAGTGGAAGGGCAAGGTCAACCTGACCGATCTCGACCCGCCGAACGGCTACAAGATCGTCGGCGAAGGCGAAGGCGGCGTCGCGGGCTTCGCCAAGGGCGCGGCCGACGTGCGGCTCTCCGACAAGGACGGCGGCACGCTGCTGACCTACAGCGTCGAGGCGCAGATCGGCGGCAAGCTCGCGCAGCTCGGCCAGCGGCTGATCAACGGCGCGGCGAAGAAAATGGCGGACGAGTTCTTCCAGAAGTTCGCCGCGGCTGTGGCCGCCGGCCAAGCCTGAGCAACGGCGCCACTCGATCGCGCCTCAATACAGCTCCATCAATCGCGCGTTGTCGGAGAGTTCCTCCGGCACGGTGTCGAGGATCACCTGCCCGGCTTTCATCACGACCACCCGGTCGGAAATCTTCAATGCCTCGCGCACATTCTGCTCGACCAGGATGACGGCCATGTTGACCTCGCGCTGGAGCGTGCGGATCGGCTGCAGCAGATCCTGGAACAGCTTCGGCGCGAGCCCGATCGAAGGCTCGTCCAGCATCAGGCAACGTGGCCGCGACAGGAGCGTGCGGCCGATCGAAACCATCTGCTGCTGGCCACCCGACAGAAAACCGGCGCGCTTGCCGTAGAACGCCTTGATCGGCGGAAGCAGGTTCAGCACCCAGTCGATCCGCGCGGCACGCTCGCCGGCTGCGATATTGCCGGACCACAGCGCGAGATCGAAGATCTCGGCGACCGTCAGCCCGGGGAAGATACCGCGCCCTTCCGGCATCAGCGCGACGCCATGGGCGGCAAGAACGCGCGGCACGTGATGGGCCAGCTCCTTGCCGTCGACGAGGATTTTTCCGGAGACCGGACGGGTGAGGCCGAACAGCGAGCGCATCAGCGTCGACTTGCCGGCGCCGTTGTGCCCGATCACGCAGAGCACCTCGCCGGCGCGCACCTCGATCGAGACATCGCTCAGGACAGGCCGCCCGCCATAACCGGCAACCAGCGACTGCGCCGCAAGGACCGGAGCAGCCATCATGGTCCGCGCTCGCCGAAATAGATTGCGGCGAGCGCCGGATCGGACAGGATCGTTTTCGGCTCCCCTTCGGCGAGCAGCTTACCCTGATCGAGAAACGCGATGCGATCCGAAATGCTCTGCACGATGTCGAGATTGTGCTCGATGATGCAGATCGTGACGCCCGACGTCACCTCGTTGCGCAACACCGTCAGGAAGCGGTCGTAGGAGCTGCGATCGAGGCCGGAGGCCGGCTCGTCGAGCAGCCACAGGCGCGCGCCGGACGCCATGATGCGCGCGATCGAGAGAAACTTCCGCTCCGCATAGGAGAGATCGACCGCCCGCGTGTCGCGGCGGCGCACAAGCTGCGTCGCCTCGAGCGCGCGCTCGACGCACTCGATTCGCGCAGCCTTCGCGGCGCGTCCGCCGGTTTGCCAGAGCCAGGAGCCCGACTCGGTCGCCGTCGTGACGTTCTCCAGCACCGTCATGTGCGAGAAGAGCTTCAGATCCTGGAATGTGCGTCCGACGCCGAGACGCGCGATCTTCCAGTGTGGAAGCCCGAGAATGCTCTTGCCAAGAAACGTCACCGAGCCCTGGTCCGGGACGAGATGTCCGGTCATCGCGTTGAACAGCGTCGTCTTGCCCGCGCCGTTCGGCCCGACCAGCGTGGTGACGATGCCGGCACGCAGCGCGAACGACACGTCGTTCACGGCTTTCAGCCCGCCGAAGGTTTTGGAGATGTTGTCGGCCTGGAACAGGATATCGCCCGTCATGGCGCGTCTCCCTTCCGGTCCTGCGACTGGCCGTAGCCCCACAGGCCGGAGGGACGGAAGATCATCAGCAACACCATCGCGAGCCCGTAGATCATCTGCTGGATCGAGCCGATTTCGGTCGGCGGCAGATACGGCAGATAGGTGAGCAGCGCTGGCAGGAGCAGCACGATCACCGCCCCGATCACGGGGCCGAGCAATGTGCCGGTGCCGCCGATGATCACCATCGCGATGATCTGAACGGACACTTCGAGAACGAAGCTTTCGACATTGATGAAGGACAAATAGAACGCGAACAGCGAGCCCGCGACCGCCGCGAACGACGACGACACCATCACGGCCAGCGTCTTCAGCAGCGCCACGTTCTTGCCGAGCGCGGAGGCCGCCGTCTCGTCGTCGCGGATGGCTTTCAGGCTGCGCCCGAAGCTTGAGCGCACCAGCGCGCGGATGACGATCATGATCAGGGCAAGGCACGCGATCGTCAGCCCGAGAAAGAGTACCGGATCGCTGACGTCGAAACCCAGGAACCGTACCGGCGGAATGCCGATCAGCCCGCCGATGCCGCCGGTCACCGACTTCCACTCCGAGAAGACCGTGACGGCGAGCATCTGCAGCCCGAGCGAGGCGGCCACGAAATATTCGCCGCGCACGCGCAGCGCCGGCAGCGCGAGCGCGAGCGAAATGACGCCGCTGATGACCATGCCGGCGGCCGTCGCGACCGTGAAATCGGCGCCGAACTTCATCGCGGCGATCGCCGCCGTATAGGCGCCGATCCCGAAGAAGATCGCGTGCGCGAGCGAAAAGATCCCCGCGTAGCCGAGGATGAAGTTCAGCGTCACCGCGAGGATCGCGTTGATGCCTATCAGGATCGCGAGGCTGATGATGTAGGTGGACATGCCGGGGCGCTACCGCGCAGCCGTCGGGCTGCCGAAGAAGCCCGATGGACGGAAGATGATGAACGCGAACAGCACCACGAAGGTGACCGCCTCGCTCCACTGCGGATCGAGCTTCCAGTAGGCGAGGTTCTCGGCGAGCCCGAGCAGCATTCCCCCGCATGCCGCGCCGCGCACGCTTCCGATGCCGCCGACGATCGTCGCTGCCAGGCTCACCAGCATCACGTGCGTGCCGATCGCCGGATTGAGCCCCGCGGTCATCGCGGTGAAGATCGCGCCCGGAACGACCACCGCGGATCCGATCACGAAGGCATATTGCGCGACGCGCCCGGGATCGAGGCCGAACACGCGCACGAGATCCGGATTTTCCGAGAGCGCACGCATCGCGATGCCGATATGCGTGCGGCCGAGGAAATACGACAGCGCGGTGAACACCACGATCGCGACGACGATCGAGATCGCCGAAATCGGCGCGACGAACAGCCCGTCCATGATCTCGACGCTGCGGCTGAGCGGCGTATTCACCGTCTCCATGCCGCGGCCCGCCACGGTGCCGATCAGGTTCTGGATGAACAGCTGCACGCCGAACGCCGCGATGAACACCGTGAAGAACGAGGCCTCATGGCGCTGGATCGGCCGGTAGATGAAGCGCTCCATCAGCAGGCCGAACGCCGCCGCGGCGATCACGGCCGCAAGCGTCGCGATCGGCCACGGCACGCCGAGCTTCGAGGCGAGCCACCAGTAGATATAGCCGCTGATAGCGAACGCCGAGCCGTGCGCGACGTGGAAGATCTTCGTCGAGCCGAAGATCAGCGAAAAGCCGACTGCAGTCAGCGCGTAGATCGCGCCGAGCTGCAGTCCGTTCAGGAAAAGCTGTAGCAGCACCATGACGGCTGAAGCCGCATTCCGCCGCTACTTGATGCGCTTGCCCGTGCCGGTGCCGTCGATTTCCTGGATCTGCACCGGCGCCGCGACGGTGCCGTTCTGCTGGAACGCCATCTTGCCGCCGATGAGGTCGAAGTTGGGGCTCGCGCGGCGCTGCTCCAGCAGGTTCGTGCCGGTGATCGGCTTGCCGGCTTTCTCGAGCTGCTGCGCCAGGATGCCGAACACCATCACTGCGTTATAGTAGTTCGCGACGTAGGCGTTCGCGTCCTTGCCGCTCAGTTCCTTGTATTCCTTCGCGACACGCTGGCCGAGCGCGCTCGTGGTGAAGTCGGCGGATTGCGTCGTGTACCAGGCGCCCTTCGCCTCGGGGAGCTCCGCGATCGAGGGCGTCGACATCGCCGAATAGCTCATCAGCTGCTGCGTGACGCCGTTATCGCGCAGCTGCTTGACGATCTGGTTCACCTGCGTGCCGAACGACGCGATGTAGATCGCGTCCGGCTTGAGCTGGCGAACGTTCGCGGCGATCGAGGCGAACTGCTGCGCGGCGCGCGGGACCTGCAATTCGCCGACGAGCTTTCCGCCGGCTTTCGGCACCTCGGCGCGCAGCACCTTCTGCACCGACTCGCCGAGCGGATCGTCGACGAAGATCAGCACGATGTTCTTCAGCCCCTTTTCCTTCACCACGAAGGGGATCAGCACTTCGGCCTCGAAGTTCACCAGCGGGATCACATTCCAGAAATAGTCACCCAGCTCCGCAAGGTCCGGCCCGACCGCGCCGCCGTTGATGCTGACCACCTTGGCGCGGTCGCCGACGGGCGCGATCGCCTTCGACACCGCCGTGTAGGCGCTGAGCACGTAGGGTACCTTGGTGACGCTGACGAGCTTGTTCATCGCCACCACGCCGCCCTGCGGCGTCGCCTGACTGTCCTCGATCGCGAGCTCGACCGGCTTCGAGAGCATCTTGTCGGCGTTGATGTGCTTCACGGCGATGCCGGCGGCGCGCGAGAAGATTTCGCCGAGCTCCGCGTTCGGCCCGCTCATCGGCAGGTTGGCGCCGACCTTGATCGTGTCCTGAGCCGTTGCGTTGCCGGCGGCGCCGAAGACCATGAGCGAGCCGACCAACGCGGCAGCAATCCGCGACTTGAGCATTCCCGTCCTCCCGTGTGTCGCGCGCCTTGGGGCGGCACGCGACCTTGTCGTGTTTGTTGCGGCTTACGATCCGACGAACGCACGCGCTTGTCCATGGGCTCGCCACTTACCCGCAACGTTCGTCGGTGCGAATATCAGCGGGCAACGATCGAGCGTGGAAACCCTTGGCCGCAGCACGCCCGACGCGAACGCGCCCGTCGTCCGCGCGTCCAGTCGCTTCGTCGCGCGCAAATGACCCAATGAGGGAAAGCGCCGTCACACACCCCTTCGCCGGATGGGTTCGGCGTGGGCAGGCAGGATCGCGGGGACCCCATGCCGGTCATGGGCGGAGTATGCCATGGACCGGGGTCGCATCCTGGACCCGGGTCCCTTGACCTTTCATACCTCCCCGGTTCAGAGTTGTTCTTGTTCCAATCAGCGATTTCCGGCAAAAACGCTCTGATTTCGCCACCCGTACCGGCCGAGCAGGTGTGTTCGGCCTCAAAATGAGGGCCTTTGGCCCCGCTTTTCGAGGAGGAGGGATATGCCCGCAGTCTCCATGACGGTGAACGGCAAGGCCGTCACCGCGGACGCCGACGCCCGCACCCTGCTGGTGCAATACCTGCGCGAGGGCCTGCGTCTCACCGGCACCCATGTGGGATGCGACACCTCGCAATGCGGCGCCTGCGTGGTCCACATGAACGGCAAGGCCGTGAAGGCCTGCACGATGTTTGCCTGGCAGGCCGAAGGCGCGACCATCACCACCATCGAGGGGCTGGCGCAGAACGGCACGCTGCACCCGATGCAGGAGGCCTTCCGCGACAATCACGGCCTGCAATGCGGCTTCTGCACGCCGGGCATGATCATGACCGCGGTCGACATGGTGAACCGCAAGGGTCACGACCTCGACGACAAGACCATCCGGCACGAGCTCGAAGGCAACATCTGCCGCTGCACCGGCTACCACAACATCGTGAAGTCGATTGCGGCCGGCGCGAAGGCGATGGCGTAAGCGCTGCCCGCAAGAGGCAGATCAGGAAACACCCAATCGAATCCCGCTGGAGGAAACGCCATGAGCGCGACCGGGATCGGCGCGGCCGTCCGCCGCAAGGAAGATTTCAGGTTCATCACCGGCAAGGGCCAGTACACTGACGACATCAATCGTCCGGGCCAGACCTACATCTACTTTGTCCGCTCGCCGCACGCGCACGCGAAGATCAGGAAGATCGACAGCGCGGAAGCGAAAGGCATGCCCGGCGTGGTCGCGGTACTGACCGGCGCCGATCTCGCGGCCGACAAGATCGGCAATCTCATTTGCGGCTGGGCGATTTCGTCGAAGGACGGCTCGCCGATGAAGATGTCGGCGCATCCGGCGATCGCCAGCGACAAGGCGAACCATGTCGGCGATGCGGTCGCGGTGGTGATCGCCGAGACGCTCGCACAGGCAAAAGACGCGGGCGAGAAGGTCAAGATCGACTACGAGGTGCTGCCCGCGGTCGCCGATCCTGCCAAGGCTCAGGGCGCCGGTGCGCCGCTGATCCACGACGTCGCGCCGAACAACACGATCTACCAGTGGCATCTCGGCGACCAGAAGGCGACCGAGGCGGCGTTCGCGAGCGCCAATCACATCACCAAGCTCGACATCGTCAACAACCGGCTGGTGCCGAACGCGATCGAGCCGCGTGCCGCGCTTGCCGACTACGATTCCGGCAACGACGCGCTGACGCTGTGGAATACGTCGCAGAACCCGCACGTCGCGCGCCTCGTGATCGCGGCGTTCGTCGGCATGGCGCCGGAACACAAGCTGCGCGTGATCGCGCCGGACGTCGGCGGCGGTTTCGGCTCGAAGATCTTCATCTACCCCGAAGAGGTCGTCTGCCTCTGGGCATCGCGCAAGGTGAACCGCCCGGTGAAGTGGAATTCGGATCGCTCGGAAGCCTTCCTCACCGACGCGCATGGCCGCGATCACGTCACGCATGCCGAGATGGCGTTCGACGCCGAGGGCAAGATCACCGGCCTGCGCGCCAAGACCATCGCCAACCTCGGCGCCTATATGTCGACCTTCTCGTCGTCGGTGCCGACCTATCTTTATGCGACCTTGCTGTCGGGCCAGTACGGCATCCCGAACATCTATTGCGAGGTCGATGCGGTCTATACCAACACCGTGCCGGTCGATGCGTATCGCGGCGCCGGCCGCCCGGAAGCGACCTTCGTGGTCGAGCGTCTGGTCGAGGTCGGTGCGCGCGAGCTCGGCATGGATCCCGCCGATCTGCGCAAGAAGAACTTCGTCAAGACGTTCCCGCACCAGACGCCGGTGATCATGGCGTATGACGCGGGCGACTATGGTGCCTCGCTGAAGAAGGCGCAGGACATCGCCGACGTCAAAGGCTTCGGGAAGCGCAAGCGCGACAGCGCGCGCAACGGCAAGCTGCGCGGCCTCGGCTACTCGACCTACATCGAGGCATGCGGCATCGCGCCCTCGCAGGCGGTCGGCTCGCTCGGCGCGGGCGTCGGCCTGTGGGAATCCGCCGAAGTGCGCGTCAATCCGACCGGCTCGGTCGAAGTCTTGACCGGCTCGCACAGCCACGGCCAAGGCCACGAAACGACCTTCGCGCAGCTCGTCTCGGAGCGCCTCGGCATCCCGATCGAGAACGTCTCGATCGTGCACGGCGACACCGACAAGGTGCAGTTCGGCATGGGCACCTACGGCTCGCGCTCCGGCGCGGTCGGCATGACGGCGATCGTCAAGGCGCTCGACAAGGTCGAGGCGAAAGCCAAGAAAGTTGCCGCGTTCATGCTGGAAGCCGCCGAAGGCGACATCGAGTTCAAGGACGGCAAGTTCACCGTCGCCGGCACCGACAAGGCGGCAGCCTTCGGCGACGTCGCGCTCAATGCCTACATCGCGCACAAGTTCACCGGCGCCGAACTGGAGCCGGGTCTGAAGGAGGGCGCGTTCTACGATCCGACCAACTTCACGTTCCCGGCCGGCTGCCACATCTGCGAGATCGAGATCGATCCCGAGACCGGCGACACCGAGATCGTCGGCTGGACCGCGGTCGACGACTTCGGCGTCATCATCAATCCGATGATCGTCGAAGGCCAGGTGCACGGCGGCATCGCGCAGGGCGTCGGCCAGGCGCTGTTCGAAGGCACCGTCTACGACAAGGAAGGACAGCTGGTGACCGGCTCGTACATGGACTACGCCATGCCGCGCGCCGACTATTTGCCGTCGTTCAAGGTCGATACGACCGTGACGAAATGTCCGTCCAACCCGCTCGGCATCAAGGGCTGCGGCGAAGCGGGGGCGATCGCGTCGCCGGCCGCGGTGATGAACGCGATCACCGATGCCCTCGGCACGGAAGATATCGCAATGCCTGCCACGCCCGCGGCGGTGTGGCGCGCCATTCAGAAACATCCGACCCGCCAGGCGGCGGAGTGATTTAAGGAGCGCACGATGTACAACTTCACATTTCACCGCCCGACCGGTCTGCGCCAGGCCGGCAACATGCTCGGCAAGCTCGAGGAGGCGAAGATCCTCGCCGGCGGGCAGACGCTGATCCCGACGATGAAGTTGCGGCTCGCCTCGCCGAACAACATCGTCGATCTCAACGCGATCGAGGGCGAACTCTCCGGCATCGAGCTGAAGGGACGCTCGATCGTGATCGGCGCGATGACGCGGCATGTCGATGTCGCGAACTCCGCCGTCGTGAAGGAGAACCTGCCTGCACTCGCGTATCTGGCGGGCCTGGTCGGCGATCCGGCGGTGCGCCACCGCGGCACGCTCGGCGGCTCGATCGCCAACAACGATCCGAACGCCGACTATCCGGCGGCATGCCTCGGGCTCGGCGCGACCATCATCACCACCAAGGGCAAGCACGAGGCCGACAGCTTCTTCAAAGGCCTGTTCGAGACCGCGCTGGCGCCGGACGAGATCATCACCAAGGTGAGCTTCCCGCTCGCCAAGAAGGCCGGCTACGAGAAATTCCGCAATCAGGCCTCGCGCTTCGCGCTGGTCGGCGTGTTCGCCTCGAAGCGCGGCTCGGAGATCCGCGTCGCGGTGACGGGCGCCGGGTCGAACGGCGTGTTCCGCGTGCCGTCGTTCGAGGAGGCGCTGAAGAAGCGCTTCGCACCGAAGTCGCTCGAGGGCCTGACCATCCCGGCCACCGGCATGAACGCCGACATCCACGGCAGCGCCGAGTACCGCGCCCACCTCGTGGGCGTGATGGCCCGCCGCGCGGTCGCGCGCGCCAATGACGGGCCGGGCGGCGAGGGCGAGGAGTAGTCTCCCCGTCGTTGCCAACTCTCTGAACCATGCATATCTACTTGATGCCCGGGCCTTGTCCCGGGCATCTCGCTTCGGAGGGCATGCCTCCCTTGCGCGCTGGCCGGGACACAGCCGGCCGTGACGGAGTAAGTTTGCCCTCATGAATTCCAAAGCCATCAAGCCGCCTGCCTCCATCGACGCGACCCTCGCTCTGCTCGCCTCGGCCGACTATCTCGCCGACCGCTCGCTCGCGACCGTGCTGTTCCTCGCGCTGCGCATGGGCCGTCCGATCTTCCTCGAAGGCGAGGCCGGTGTCGGCAAGACCGAGATCGCCAAGGTGCTCGCGTCCACGCTCGGCCGCCGGCTGATCCGGCTGCAGTGCTATGAGGGGCTCG
>Ga0207701_10006917_pt1 | contig 11306 bp, 5 predicted proteins | sample KBSSwiSSwithPhiX_FD_184294 | JGI IMG/M metagenome (GOLD analysis project Ga0207701, IMG submission 184294) | Switchgrass rhizosphere bulk soil microbial communities from Kellogg Biological Station, Michigan, USA, with PhiX - S5 (SPAdes) (version 2) | ecosystem: Environmental > Terrestrial > Soil...
ACTGCGGAATTCGCTGACTGCCATCAGGGACGAGGATGTCCAGCGGAACTCCTGAAGCGATTGTCAGGATCGGAGACACTTCGAATCGATAGGGAGCCTCAAAGACCGCCGCGAAGGCAAATCGGTGTCGTTGATCATTTGGCGTTGGGCCATATTCGAGTTGCAGATTATTCGGGTTTATAGGTCCATTCGAAAATGGAATCTGATCGTCATTCGCATAGTTGAAAGCCCTGGAGAACGTATACGCGGCACGGAACTGTGAACCGTGAGAGAAACGCTTCTCCAGTGAGAGCAGCAGGCCGTCATATTTTGTTTTTACGCTTGATTCGAGATTCTTAACGAGGTCTGGTCCACCGACGACAGGGTTAAAGACCTGACCAATAGTTCGACCGATGATGAAATGAGTGCCGAAGTTGTGGAGATAGTCCGCTCGTACAACCATGTCTCTGCCTAACTCTCTCTGGATCCCGATGTTTGTCTGTTGGACCATCGGGTTCTGCATGTCGTTATCGATGATATTGATACCTCCGGCGCCTGCGCCGGGAAGTATGAAACCTGTGAATGGGTTAGCAAGGGTAGGCGCGGGTGGTGGGAACGTCCCGTTCACCGGATCAAAAAGGAATGGAGGCGGAATGAAGAAAAGATTACCGGCGCGCACGTTGATTGGCAGCGCACGTCCGTCGAGCCCGCGTTCCAGCGACTGAATCTCGAGTGTTATTCGATCGTAGTAGATCCCGTAGCCAGCATGGAGACTAGTCTTGCCATCCATTGATGAGTAGTTCAATCCGAAACGTGGACCGAAATTGTTCTTATCTCGAGTGCGAGTTCCGTGAAGGAACGGAAGGATTAGAGGATTCAGTTCATTGACACGGCTGACATTTTTCACGTCCGTGTCCAACTCGTATCGCAGGCCTAGATTCAAGGTAAGCTGCGGATGTATTCGCCAGTCGTCCTGCACAAAACCTGCGAGGTATGTGTTGCTTGCATCAGGAATCAATAGCGGCTCAGTCGGCTTCGCGCTGCGGATCGTGACAGCGAAAAGCAGATCGTTATCGTCAACTCTGCCGTCTCCCGTGCGATCGAAGTCTGGAAAATCTTCGATGAGTTCGATACGTCCTTGTTGGAACACGCGAAGATCGAAGTCGCCTCTAACGCGCTGGATCTCACCGCCGAACTTCAGAATGTGATTGCCATGAACAAGCACAAGCGTGTCGCTGAACTGGAATCGGCGTTGCTTAGTTCCCTGGGGCACGCGAAACGAAGCGCCATCCTGGATGCTGGGGAAGGTAAGCTGTGGTCCCACTGATACAGGATCGATGTTGTTGTCGAAGTGACTGAAACCGAAGCTAAAACTATTAACTGTTCCAGCACTGAGAGTGTGGTCGTAGCGGCTAAGAAACGAGTGTGTATTGTTCCGGCTTTCCTGCCGTTCTGACGCGGAACCTATGGCGCGAATCAATGAGCTCGGTGCAATATCGTTTTCTCGCTGCAGCGAGTAGCGAAATGTGAGGTGAGCGTCGCGGGTGGGTGCCCAATCGAGGCGTTCAGTGCTTAGTAGATCGTTCAAGGGCGCTGCCGCGAATCCTTTTCTGATTGAACGAGTAGCGAGATCTCGAGAACCCACGAGCACCGCGCCGTCCTGGTTACGGTATTCAATGGATCCGAAGAACCAGGCCTTGTCTCGTTTTAACGGTCCGCCGATCGCAAACGCATACTGCTGACGATCAAATGGCGGTTCCTGGCCCAGCGCGCGATCAAAAGTCGCGGGCAGACCTTGCAACGCTCGGTCGCGAAAAAAGATTGAACCGGATCCATGGAATTCGTTGGTCCCTGATTTCGTGACAACGTTAATGACGGAGGAACCCGAGCGACCCAATTCAGCCGAGAAGCGGTTGGTTGCCATTTGAAACTCTCCCACGGCTTCCTGGGAAATGTTCTGTACGGCTCCACCCACAACATCGTCGTTGTTATCGGCGCCATCCACCGTGACGTTACCACCGCGACCCAATTGACCAGCTGAGGAAATAACTACTGTATTTGTCTTGGTGGGATCGAAATTTGGTGCGGGTGAGTTTCCGGGAACCAGAAGGGCAAGTTCAAGATAGTTCCGTCCGTTAAGCGGCAAGCTTTTGATGTCGCGTGAATCAATCGTATCTGCAACTGCGGAGGTGCTGGTCTGTACCAAAGGCACCTCAGCAGTGAGATCCACGATTTCGCCGACCGAGCCTACTTCTAAAGTCGCATCGAGTGTAACAGTTTCACCTACTTGCAACGTGACCGGTGCCGATGAAACCTTATCCTTAAAGCCCTCGGCACGAATCCGTACTTCATAAGATCCCGGCGACAAATTAGAAAACACGAACACACCACTATCGTTAGTTGTAGTTTCCCGCGAGATGCCAACACTCGGTTGCGTTGCCGTAACCCGCGCTCCGGCTATTACCGCGCCAACCGGATCGAGGACAGTGCCTCTCAACGTCGCGGTTGCGCCCTGCTGTGCAGCGACCGCGATCGGGTTAGCCAGGCAAAGCCAGACTAAAAGACCTGGGAGAAATGGAAAAGCGCTCCGAAACAGTTGGGCCATTTTATTCTCAGAAGGGTTTATGACCTGGTCAGTGTTAGTGCGCATTCCAGCTCCTTTTGCATTAGTCGTTTCGTTGGAGCTTCATCGCAGTGTCCAACGAATCCAAAAATGTGTACGCCCGCACACCTGCGGGATTCCCGCAGCGTTGGTGCTGGTATTCGTCTGCTTGAAATGGTGAGCCCGGTCCAGGGCTCGTAATGATAGCGTCAAAAGTCGGAGTTCAAGTTTGCAACAAAGTATAGGTAGGAGTCCGACCTTTAACTCAAAGAACCATGGACCGGGTTAAGATTGACTAACGCGCCAGAGGCTACCAGACGTGCGTTATCGTGTCATGGCCCTGAAGATTGGATTGGAAATCAAACTTTAGTTGGAGAGGGTCGCGAAAACTTTTGGAGTGCGGTGACCTGTCACCGCTTTTCTTTGCACGGAATGCTTTCGTCTTTGGGTGACCGATCAATGGCAACCAAAGCGGTGACAAGTCACCGCACTCCAAAGAGCAATCACAGGTGGACCAACCCGCGTTGCAACGCCGTTGTCGCAGCCTGCGTGCGATCCGTAACACCAAGTTTGCTGAGCAGACTGTTGATGTGACTCTTTACAGTCGCTTCGCTAATCGTCAGAGACTTCGCAATCTCCTTGTTCGACTGACCTTTCACAATTAGCTCCAGTACTTCTAACTCGCGGTCCGTCAGAGCTGAGCCAGACATCCGTTCCGCGAGTCGTTCAGCGATCACTGCGGGAATACGGCGCGAGCCGGCGTGAACTGATCTGATTGCCGTCTCCAATTCTTCGAAAAACATATCCTTCAAAAGATATCCTTTTGCGCCTGCCTGCAGTGATCGGTAGATGTCTTCATCACCGTCGTATGTAGTAAGAACGATCAAACGGGCTTCCGGAAACTCTTGTCGAATTTTTGTAATCGCTTCAACACCGCCGATGACGGGCATTCGTAGGTCAATCAGCATCACGTCAGGCTTGTGTTGACGATAGAGTTCGATTGCCTGCTCGCCGTTGATTCCCTCGGCGACTACTTCCATGTCTGCAACCGTATTGATCAAAGCGACGAAGCCTTGACGCACTACCGACTGATCGTCCACAACGATGATTCTGATCTTGTTGTCGCTCATCGAAACCTGTTCGCTTTTAGTGTTATCGCGGTCAATTATTGATCGGCACGTCAACTATGACCTCGGTGCCTGAACCATTCGCACTAGAAATCCAGAGTGAGCCGCCGATCTGCTCCGCTCGTTCTCGCATTCCTATTAGCCCGAAGTGATTCGTTCCATTCTGCTTCTCGCCGTAATCAAAACCTTTTCCGTCGTCACGCACAGACAGTTGTAGTCCTTTTGGATCGAACCTTAGATTCACGAAGATGTGCTCCGCGTTCGCATGCTTCACCGCGTTGTTGATTGCTTCCTGGCCGAGACGCAAAACGTTCTCTTCCACGAGCCGAGGTAGCGGTCTGAAAGTGCCGCTGACCGCGACCTGCGCCTGAATACCTGTGTCGGATGTTAAGCGGCGAGCTGTATCAGCTAACGCCTTCGGTAGATCGCTTTTCTCCAGCGCTTGAGATCGCAAATCCCAAACGTAACGACGAGCCTCTGCAATTCCATGGCGCACTAGAATCCGCACTCGATCCAGGTGATTCTTCGCCACCTCTGCGGATGGTGGCAGTGTGCGTGCAACTACCTCGAGTTGGACAGAAATTCCCAACATCTCCTGCGCGAGATTGTCATGTATCTCGCGCGCGATGCGAGTTCGTTCGGCAAGCACCGCTGCAAACTGAGCTTGCATCTGCCGTAGTCGGAAACGATAAACCTGCCAGCCGATAAGTATCAGCGCCAACAGGCAAAGAATGTAGAACCAGGTGGTCTGATAAAAATACGGCTTGAGATAGAAACCGAGACTGGCGCCGGTTTCGTTCCATACGCCATCGTTATTGCAGGCGATGACGAGGAAACGATAATTCCCCGGTCGCAGATTTGTGTATGAAGCGATGCGCCGTGTACCGCCATCGATCCAGTCTCTATCGAACCCTTCAAGTTTGTACTTGAACCGGATCTTCTCGGGCGCCACGAAGCTCGGAGCCGTGTAGTAAAAATCGAACCGTGTCTGGCCAGCAGAGATCACTGCGTTGTTGGCGAAAATCACAGACTGATCGTCGGTTCGCAATTGTTCGATTACGACTGGAGGTGCGTGCTCATTCTTCTTGATATTCGTTGGATCGATCATGGCCACGCCTCTGATCGTCGCGAACCATAGTCTTCCCGCATGGTCTTTCCACGCCGAAGGTGAACCTCCACCGCTACATTCCCGCGTCAACATTCCGTCGGCAGTGCTGTACGTGACGGCAGTAATCGAGGAAGCTTTTCCATTTGCGACTTGATCGAAATCCGACTTGCTGACGCGGAAGACACCTTTGCTGGAGCTAAACCAGAGGTTATTCCGAGCGTCTTCGAGCACGCTGTGAATGACGTCGTCAATTAATCCCTGTTTTGTTGTGTAAGCTGTGAAGGTACCGTTTTTGAAACGATTCACGCCTCCGCCGTCGGTTGTGATCCAGAGAGTTTGGTCAGAGTCTTGGTAAATAGCCGACACTAAATCACTCGAGAGGCCATCCTTGGTTGTGTAGGTCGTAAACTCTTGATTCTGAAATCTGGTCAAGCCACCGAGTGAACCAATCCAAAGTGCGCCGCCAGAATCCTGGTACAGAGCCGTGATCAGGTCATTCGGAAGACCGTCAGCTTCCGTAAAAGTCTTCGATTCAGCTCCTTTGATTCTCGTTAACCCACTGCGCGTGCCGATCCACAGATAGCCTTCGCGATCCTGATAAATCGATCTTACGTATTCGTTTGCTGGTCCATCTGTCGCACGCTGGGGCGTAAACTTTCCATCACGATAACGATTGAGACCGCTGGTCGTGCCGACCCAGACAGTTCCGGATGTATCAGCGAATAGAGAGATAGCGACATTGCTGGATAAGCCGGTCGCCGTCGAGTAATTGGTCAATTGTCCATTGCGCAGCAGACTCAGCCCACCTTCAGTGCCTATCCAAAGGTCACCGTTGCTACTGCCGTACACTGATTTGACCAGATTAGTAGCCAGGCCATTTCTCGTTGAGTAAGTTGTGAACTTCGTATCCTTCAGGAGATTAACCCCGCCGGACTCAGTGCCGATCCAAACGTTCCCCTCAACGTCTTCAAATAAAGCAAGGATAGTGCTTGTGGAGAGCGAGTCTGCTAACACGAATCCACTGAAATGATTGTCAGTCAATCGATTCAGACCGTTGGCAGTTCCGATAAGCAATGTTCCGTCTCGATCAGCGCACAACGACAAGATTCTGTCGCTATTGAGACCATCGCGCATCCTGAAAGTAGTGAAGACGCCATCTCTAAGCACGGTAAGACCAGATAACGTTCCAAACCATAAGCGACCATCTCGTGTTTGCTGGATGGCCCGAACACTGTTGCTACCGAGACCGTCACGCTCGGTGAACGTTGAAAACTTTCCGTCTTTAAACCGCGTCAATCCATAAGGGGTACCGATCCAGAAAGCGCCTTCCGCATCTTCAAATACCGTTTGGATGCTCCCGCTGACCGAGCGATCATTCACGGGGAAGGTGGTTACCTGATCGCCCTTCAGCACCGTTAGTCCACCCGTCGTGGCAACGCATACATTCCCAACTCGATCTTCATACAGCGATTGAATGCTGTTGTTTGGTAACCCTTCGACTCGCGTAAAGAGCGTCGCGTTTCCTGGCTGCAAACGAACCAAGCCTTCTGCCGTGCCGATCCAGAGGTTTCCCTGGCGATCTTCCATCAAGGCCCGAATGTAGTTGCTGGGTAGTTCAGGCGTATTTTGTCTGTCGAAGATCCGGAAGTTGACTCCGTCGTACCGTGCGAGCCCGCCTTCAGTGGCGATCCAAACGTAACCGTTTTTGGTTTGAGTGATTGCGTGCACAGTGTTTTGGGGCAGCCCGTTTTCAGTCAGCCAAACCTCTACTCCGAACTGCGATAACTCCCTCTTAGGGTCGAGAGCGTTCGCTGTTCCACTCCAGATTAGTAACGCGAAAATGAGATGAGTAGGGCGGAAAGACACTGGTTTCCGTGGATTTATATGTTCGACAATTCGTTCGGTAAGCCTGACTGCCAACAGTGTACCGCGGCAAATTTGTGGGAACAACATTCACCAATTGATATTGGCGATTCCAAGTGCCTGAGTTGACGTGCAATGGTTGAATGATCTAAATAGGGCTGCTCCGACCGAATCCAAACCTAAAGCCCTCCTATGACGATTGCACAAAACCGAATTGTTTCGCTAGATGTGTTTCGCGGTCTAACGATCGCGGGAATGGTGCTCGTGAACAACCCCGGCACTTGGAGCAATATCTACTGGCCGCTGGAACACGCGCAATGGCACGGATGGACGCCTACTGATCTTGTGTTTCCGTTCTTCCTCTTTATCGCGGGTGTTTCGATCCCACTTGCATTCGCGAATCGACTAGAGCGTGGCGGCAGCAAGCGCGATCTTCATCTCAAGGTGATCAAGCGAACGTTGATTATCTTCGCGCTTGGATTGTTCTTGAATGGCTTTCCTTATTTCAGTTTATCTGAGCTTCGGATTCCCGGTGTGCTTCAGCGAATAGCGATCTGCTACTTCTTTACGTCAATTATTTTTCTAAACACTAAGTTAAGAACGCAGATCTTCATTACCATTGCGCTCCTGCTTTTGTATTGGGCACTGATGAAGCTGGTGCCGGCGCCGGGCTTTGTCGCCGGAGATCTTACGAAGGAGGGAAGTCTGGCGTCGTACATCGATCGCGTCGTCTTCGGTAAGCACGTTTGGGCGCAGGCGAAGGTCTACGATCCTGAAGGGTTGCTGAGTACGATTCCGGCAATCGCTACAGCTCTAATGGGAGTTCTGACAGGGCAATGGCTCAGATCCGAAAAGTCGCAATATGAAAAAGTTTCCGGGATGTTTGTTGCGGGAGCAATCTGTGTCGCCGTTGGTTGGGCCTGGAATTCTTTCTTCGTCATAAACAAAGCCCTGTGGACTAGTTCCTACGTTTTGTTTACTGGAGGTTTGGCCTTGCAGTTCCTGGCGCTTTTCTACTGGATCGTCGACATAAAGGGATACCGTCGTTGGGCCAAACCGTTTGAGGTTTTTGGTCTGAACGCGATCGCGCTCTACGTCGGTTCAGGGCTGATGGCTGAATTATTGGGGTTGATAAAGGTGAATTCAGGCGGGGCTTCTGTTCCGTTGCAGTCGTGGATCTATGAAAACCTTTTTGCTTCGTGGGCCAGTCCGAATAATGCTTCGCTGGCATTTGCCATTGCCTTCGTCCTGGTATGGTTGGGAATAATGTGGATCCTCTATCGCCGAAAGATTTTTATTAGCGTCTGATCCACGCGGCAAACTAACTACTTCGGGATTTGATCGGCCTGCTTTCGAATCAGGCCGCTAAGATTGACGACGCTGGCCAGATCGCTCTTTGCTCGCGCCAGATATTTAGCGTCGACTGTTCCCGGAGTTTCGATGATAGGATTAGTAACGAATTCCTTGATGTAAGTGCAGAGCTTTATCACCGAGAATCTGATCTTGCTGCTGTCTGAGATCGACTTTGCCGACGCTGGCTTTTCCTCGTCCGTCTGTCGGAGCCAAAGATTAGATTGCAACCTCGTCGATCGCTTGTTGATTTCAGCTGAGGCGTCCGAAATAAAGTGGTAGTCAATTGGAGCGTCCGAATTGATCGCGCGCATTAATTCATTGTGAAGCGTCAAAATGCGCTTGAAGTCTTGATCGACCTGCGTCATCAACGCTTTCTTTTGCCTGTCATCGAGAGCTTTATTTGCTGCTGTACCCAGGTTCCGCAACTGATATTCGCGACTGCTCATATCTTGTTGCCGCAGGCGTTCGAGATTTGTGGTATCCGCAGGTTGCCCTACGCTCTGTGCTCCGGCTGATGCAGACAGCCAAAGGAACACTGCAATGAGCGCTAGCGACGAGCGGAAATAGGCGAGCCGATCTGAAATAGTCTAAGCTCTCCTTCCGAGGAATTGGTGTAGTATAGTGCGAAATAAACGTTGTTCACAACGCGCGTTGACGAAATCCCCAGGCGAGACGCGTTTCGTGGTTAAACGGTAGCCCCCGCGCCCAATCACCTGGACTTATTCCAAAAAGGAAAGATTGACCGACCACCCAGTCTTGTGCGTAGGTTGGCGTTTTGGTTCGTTGTTCAGAACCAAGTGAACGTTTCCCCACGAAAGCAATGCGACGAATCGACCTAAAGAAAGCAAACGTGGCTCGTTCAAACACGATCCGCGACATTAACCGACAGATCATTCTCAACTACATCCGTGAGAGAGGTCCGATCTCACGCGCAGATATTGCTCACGAAACAGCGTTGCAGCGATCGACCGTTTCGCTGATCGTTGAAGAGCTCGGGGCTGAAGGTTTGATTGAAGAGGTCAGTGGTAAATCCAGTGGGGGGCGCCCGCCGCTGTTGTTATCACTTCGCACCGCAGACGCTGTTGCAATTGGAGTCGATGTTGGAACCTCTCGGACGTTAGTTGCGACCAGCGATCTCGCAGGTCGTGTACTTCAATGGGAACGCTTCGATACGCCTCGTCATTCCGACGATCTGATCGCGAACATCATCACGAATTCGCGCGACTTAATCGCGAAGAATAAAAGTACGATTGAAGGTATCGGCATCAGTCTGCCCGGACTGGTTGATTCAGAAGGCACCAAACTTTACGTGCCACAGTTCAAGTGGCGCGACATTCCATTGGTCGAACAGGTATCAGCGGAGATTGGATTGCCAGTGTCCCTGGAAAACGATGCGAACGCAGCGGCGCTCGCGGAGCTTTGGTTCGGCCGGCCCGAGATCAGGGAAGTAAGAGATTTCATTTTAGTGTTAGTTGAAGAGGGTGTCGGAACGGGAATCGTGTTCGATGGGCAGGTCTATCGGGGAGAAGGTGGTGCTGCCGGAGAGTTTGGCCACATGACGATCGGCAGCGGCGCCCCTGTTGCTTGCGCGTCGGGTAGTCGCGAGTGTTGGGAAGCATTTGCTTCTGAACGTTCCGCTCTTGCGCGCTACAAAAGTCTTTCAGGCAATCACAACGGACATGCCAATCCGAACTTTAGTGACCTAATGGATCTCGCGTTGGACAACAACGATGCGGCGCGCTCGGCTCTCAAAGAAACTGCACACTACCTCGGCATCGGCATAGCGAATTTGATCCGGGGTCTGGCGCCAGAAGCAGTTATTGTTGGGGGGCCAATAGTTCGCGCCTGGCCGGTTATCAGCGAAGAGCTTCATAATACGGTTGAATCAAGTATTTGTCGGGGCTTACCGTCTACACGCATCATCGCCTCGACGCTTGGTCCTGAACCGACACTGATGGGCGCTCTAAGTCTTGTTTTGGCTAGCAAATTCGCCTCAGTTTCCTTTACCTGAGTCTCCCGAGAATCGTCAGTGCTCCAAACCAGGCTCTTCCCTCCGAAAAATAAACCCGCGAATAGCTATAGAGCCACGAAAAAGTGCTTGACACCAATGCAGATTAGTATTAAATACTTTTGCTAGCCTCTGCAACAAAGTAGCAACTCGATACAATTTGTAGAACGACGACCAAGCGGGCTGCGTTAGTTAAGAATTCGTAGTTCCATTCCGGATACCACCCTGGAGGTGTTGTATGTCGATCAGGTCTTGGATGCGGGCGTCATTACTCTTGCTTAGTATTGGTCTGCTTATAAGTGTGCACGGCCAGTCGAGCACCGCAGGAAACATCTCCGGCACGGTGAGAGATCCGCAAGGTGCCAGGGTTGCGAACGTGGAAGTGACAATCACTGACGAGAAGACTGGCACCGCCAGCCGTACCGTCACCACGGATGGCGATGGTTTTTACACTGTTTCGAGTTTGCCTGCCGGCCTTTATACCATTACTGCCGCGCCGAGCGGTTTCAAGAAAACCGTGACTACTGGGGTCGAGCTCCACGTCAGTGAAAACAAGACTGTCAACATCGATCTCCAAGTGGGCCAGGTAAGTGAAACTGTGACCATCACAAGCGAACAAGCTCCCGTGGAACTGCGCAGTGGTGAAGTGAGCAGTCTGATTTCTGAGAAGCAGGTAACTGAGTTGCCACTCAATGGTCGTAACTATGCGCAGCTTGCGCTGATGGTTCCGGGTGTTTCGCCCGTGACGCAATCAGGCGCGGGCGGTGCTTTCGCAACGAGAGGAACAGGACTCAACGCCGGCGTCGACATGTCGGTCAACGGCAACCAGTCGAATGCGAATCTGTGGACGGTTGACGGCGTCAACAACATGGACGTCGGATCGAATCGAACCCTTCTCGTCTTCCCGTCTGTCGACTCGATTCAGGAGTTCCGCGTAGAGCGCAACAGCTTTAGTGCAGAATTCGGACAAGCTCAGGGCGCAGTCGTGAACCTAATCACCAAGGGCGGTGGGAATGACTTTCACGGGAGCGTTTTCGAGTTCTACCGAAATGACAAGCTGAATGCGAATAACTTCTTCTTGAACCGCGCTGGTCAGCCTAAGCCAGAGTTGAAGTACAACAACTTTGGTGGCAACTTCAGTGGTCCAATAATTAAGAACAGAGCGTTTTTCTTCTGGTCGGAGGAGTGGAGAAAAGAACGACGAGGCTCAGTGCTTTCCGCAAGGGTTCCCACGGCTGCGGAAAAGCAGGGTGACTTTAGCGGAGT
>Ga0207701_10006919_pt1 | contig 11305 bp, 8 predicted proteins | sample KBSSwiSSwithPhiX_FD_184294 | JGI IMG/M metagenome (GOLD analysis project Ga0207701, IMG submission 184294) | Switchgrass rhizosphere bulk soil microbial communities from Kellogg Biological Station, Michigan, USA, with PhiX - S5 (SPAdes) (version 2) | ecosystem: Environmental > Terrestrial > Soil...
GCGCGAGGAGCTGCCGCTGGCGATCGTTGTCCGGCACCAGGGCGTGGAAGGCCTGCGCGAGACGATCGGTCGGGCCGCGCTCGTTGACGACCGAGCCGACGACGAACTCCGTGATCGCGCCGTCGCTCATGCGATGGACCATCGCCGACACGACGTCGACGTTGCCGGCCATGGCTTCCGGCTGCTGGCGGCGGAGCAGCAGCTCGAGCATGCCATCCGCCGTCAGCCGTCCCGCGGCGTTGCCGACCTGGCGCAGTGTCTGATCGAGCTGCGCGGGGTTGGTGCGGCCGACGTACTCGGCGAGCCCGCGCAGCAGGTTGAGGAACGCGCCGACCCGCACCGCTCCCGGCGAGTTCTCGGTGCGCTTCTCGAGCTCCTGCATCAGGGCCGTGAGCCTCGCCGGATCGCCGACGATCTCGAGCAGCAGCCGCATGCCGCTGTCGTCGAGCTCGAGCTGCGGGCTGAGCGCGGCGGTCACGAGCCGCTCGATCGCCTCGGCGTCCCCCTGTTTCTCGCGAAGCACCTCGGCGTAGTCGATCTCGAGGATCTCCATGCTCGGCCCGCCCGCGGTGGACCACAGGCGCCCGATGCCGCCGTCGGCGCGCACGTCTTCCGGCGGCCGCGACAGCAGCAGCAGCAGCGTGCGCCACGACTCGGCGTCGACGCCGGAGTTCAGGGTCAGCCGTCCGACCAGCTGACGGCGGAGCACATCGGAGAGCTCGACGATCGCGGAGTCGGGCTTGGCCGGGGCGGCGTCGCCGACCAGGATCGCCTGCGGCCGCACTTCGAGCGCGAACGGGCCGGCCACGGTCAGGCCGGCGGTGAGCTCGGTGAGACGGCCGAGCGTCGAGCCGATGGCCGGATGCCCGCCCGGGTAGAGCGACACGGCGCGCAGCGCCGCCTTGCAGGCGCGCGCGAATTCCGCGAGCCGGAAGGCCATGTCGGCGTCGAGCGTGGCGCGCACTTCTGCCATCGGTTCTACATGTACTCCAGCGGATCGACGCCCGCCGCGTCCGGATCGACCGCCTCGACGACCGCCCACGGGTATTCGCCGCGGCTGTCGGGCTCCCACGTGTTGACCAGCATCGTGTCTTCGAGCTTCCCGCCGTCGCGATCGCGGACGATCTTCACCTGCGGCCGGAACGGATCCGACGGATGCTCGTGGGTCACGACCCCGATCTCCTCAGTATTTAGCCGTACCAAGGTGCCGATCGGGAAGAGACCGATGAGGTTGATGAAGCGGCGCAGCAGTTTCTGGTTGAACGCCGGGTCGTCCTTCTTCCCCATGATCGACTTGATGCGGTCGCTGGGCAATCCTTCGCGGTAGACGCGGTTGCTGCGCAGCGCGTCGTAGACGTCGGCGATGCTGACGATCTGCGTGCACAGGTTCAGGCTGCGGTGGCCGACGTTCCCCGGGTAGCCCGAGAGATCCTGCCGCAGGTGGTGCTCGAAGGCGACGATCGGCGCCAGCGCCGGCATCTCCGGCGTGCGGCGCAGGATGTGCGCGCCGTCGACGACGTGGCGCTGCATGATCTCGAACTCTTCCTTGGTCAGCTTGTCGGGCTTGTTCAGCACCTCTTGCGGCGTGTGCACCTTGCCGATGTCGTGCATCAGCGCGGCAAAGCCGAACTCGCGCAGCAGCGTGCCGTCCATGTTGAGCGATCGCGCCTGCGCCATCGCCAGCACCGACACGTTGACCATGTGCGTGAAGGTGTAGTTGTCGTAGCGCTTCATCGCGGTGAGCGCCAGCAGCGACGTGCGATCGCCGCCGACCATCTTGGCCAGGCTGTCGATGATCTTGCGCGCCGCGGTGGGATCGGGCTTGTCGCCCGACTTGGCCTGCTGCCAGAGCTGCTCCGCGGTCTCGACCGCGGTGCCGTAGATCTTGCGCGCGGCGACGATCCCGGTGTTCCCCTCTTCTTCCTTCTCGATGGTCAGCCGGCCGATCGTGATCCGCGAGACGCCCTTCTGCTGCAGCCGCGTCGCCAGCGGCGTCGTCGCCCGCCGGTCGGGCAGCTCGAAGATGAAGGTGCGCAGCTCGTCGCGGCTGACGCCGCGCTGGATCGTGATCTTCTCGATCTCGCGCTCGCGCATGTCGCGGGCGAAGCCGACCAGCGCGGCCGCCGACTTCGGCAGCCGCTCCGAGTTGACGACGACCTCGTCGCCGATGAAGCCGATGACGATCGGGTCGGCGCGCCGCTGGCCGATCGTGGTGCAGAGGCCGGCCAGCGCGTCGATGCCGCGCTGCACCAGCGGATGGGTCGGCGAGTAGAGCGTGGCGCCGCGGATCCCCGCCGCGAGGCGGCGGACCAGGTCTTCGTAGGCGGTGACGTCGGCATCGATCATTGTTACGTCCGGGCGTTACGTCCCCGCCCCCGTCTCGCGCACCAGCTTCTTCAGCATCCGGTCGCCGGTCCTGCCGGCTTCCTCGATCGCGCGCTGCGCGCCGGCCGTCTTGATCGACCGCAGCGCCGCCAGCGAGCCCTCCTTCAGCGCGCGCGCCTTCTTGCGCGCGAACAGCTTCTTGCGCCGCATCAGCGTCGTGAGCGCCGGCACCGCCTGGTCGTCGCCGACCTGCGTCAGCGCGCCGAGCGCCTCGAGGACGATCGCGTGGTCGGGCCCGAACGGCTCACTCTCCTCGACGATCCGCACCAGCACCGGCACCACCCGCGCATCCTTCTGCGCGACGAGCGCGTCGACGACCGCGCGCCGCTGCTCGCCGGTGGCCGCGCGCAGCACGGTGTGGACCGCGCGCGCCGCCGCCGGGTCGTTGATGTTCGACAGCGCACGCACCGCGGCAGCGGTGACGCGCGCGTCCTGCCCGCGCAGCAGCGGCTGCAGCAGCGGCACCGCCTCCGCCGTCGCGATCTCGCCCAGCAGATCCGCGGCGTTGCGCTGCGCCGCCCATTGCTTCGACGAGACCAGCGGCGCCAGGCGCGTCACCGCGCGGGCGCCGTAGCGGCGGACGATCGCCGTCGCGCGGCTGCGGCCGACGGTCAGCTCTTCTACCTCGAAGTGCCCGCGCAACGCGTCCGTGGCCGCCGCGCCGATCGTGGCGCAGATGTCGGTGAAGCGCGCGGCCTCGGCATCGCTCATCTCGCCGAGCAGCTCCGTCGTCTCGACGAACGCCACGGTGTTGACCAGGCCGTCGAGGGCGAGGCGGCTGCCTTCCTTCGCGATCGATTTCGCGTCCCCCGCATGCTCCTGCAGCGCTTTCACGACGGTCAGCGCCGACTCGTAGTCGCCGGCGAGGAAGAGATCCTCGGCCAGCGCGGCGACGTCGCGCGCCAGCTCGGGGGCGCGCTGCGGATCGCGTTCGAGCCTGAGCAGGTCGATCACCAGACGCACCGACAGCCGCCGCACGTTGTCCTGTCCCAGCGTCTCGACGAGCTCGACGAGATCCTCGGGCACCGCGGCCGACATGCGCTCGGCGCGCGCCCCGATCTGGTCCAGCTCCTGCCGGTAGCTCTGCGAGACGAACGGCCGCTCGTTGTAGGTGAGCAGCAGCTCTTCCATCGACGACCACAGGTTCTGGAACGCGTCCTGCCGCCCGAAATCCGTCTCGCCGAGCATCCGCCGCGTCATCGACAGCACGCGGCGCTTCCGATCGTCGTCGGTCGCGATGGTGTTGAACACCGTCGCCAGCCGCTCGGACGCCTGCCCCTCGATCGCCAGCGTCGTCGCCAGCAGCTGCGCGACGCGCGAGTCGTCCATGGCGTCGATCAGGCCGGGCACGACCGCCGCGGCCGCGCTGTCGATCGGCACGCCGGTGCCTTCTTCTCCGCCGCCGGCCAGCATCTGCATCACGACGTGGGGATTCAGGTTGGCGGTCGCCGCCGCCAGGTTCTGCATGACCTCGCTGCGCCGCTCGGGCGACAGCACGTCGACGATGCCGACGAGGTGGTGATAGGCGGCGACCACCGCGGCGGCCTGCGACGTCAGCATCGGCGAGCCGTCGATGGTGTGATGCGGCGCGATGACGTCGCCGGCCAGCTCGCCGATGGCGACCACGTCGCCCGAGATCGCGAGCAGCCGCGCCTGCGCCGCCTCGTCGGTCGGGCGCCGCCGCTCGAGGATGCCGCGGACGATCGACCGCCACAGGTCGTCCTTGCGGCGGACCGGGTTGACGACGTCGCGGTCCTGGAGGACGTGGCTGAAATCCACCTGCTCGATGCGAATCGCGCCGTCCCCCTCCTGCTCCCAGACCTTCGCCGGGCCGCCGCGCTGGCGGATCACGCGCGAGTCTTCCGAGAGCATCGCGAGCAGGCGCTGCAGCGCCGCAACGGAAACCTCGGCCTCGAAGGTCAGCTCGAGGATTTCGCGATCGTGCAGCCAGCGCGCGGCTTCGGCGACCGACCCGCCGTCGCGGCCGGCCACGGGCAGTCCCGTGACCAGCAGGTCATCCGGTGTGACGCTGAAGGCGAACGGGTGTCCCTTGCAGGTGTCGGCGACCGCCCCGCGCAGCCGATCGAGCGAGCCGCCGATGGCCGGGTGGTCGGGCGGATACAGAGCCCAGCTGCGCGCGGTGGCGACCAAGGTCCGCGCCAGGGCCGAGACGCTGCGGGAGACTTCCGGTGAGAGGGTCGTGGCGTCCGCCATCAGCGAAGGAAAAGCGCACGTGAATTATACTCTTGGCCGCCCATGCGCGCCGTCGATCTCATTCGCACCAAACGGGATGGAGGCCAGCTGGACCGCGGCGCGATCGAATGGTTCGTTTCCGGCGTCACCGGGGGCTCGCTTCCCGACTACCAGGCCTCGGCCCTGCTGATGGCGATCGTGCTGCGGGGGATGACCGCGGAGGAAACGGCCGCGCTCACCGACGCGATGGTCCGGTCGGGGGTGCGCGTGGACTATCCGGGGCTGGCCGCCACTGCCGTCGACAAGCACAGCACCGGCGGCGTCGGCGACAAGACGTCGATCGTGCTGGCGCCGCTCGCGGCGGCCTGCGGGGCGCCGGTGCCCATGATGTCGGGCCGCGGCCTCGGGCATACCGGCGGCACGCTCGACAAGCTCGAGTCGATTCCCGGGTTCCGCACCGGCCTGTCGCTCGACGAGCTGCGCCGCGGCGTGCAGTCGATCGGGTGCGCGCTGATCGGGCAGACGGCCGAAGTCGCTCCCGCCGACAAGAAGCTCTACGCGCTGCGCGACGTCACCGGCACCGTCGAGAGCATCCCGCTCATCACCGCGTCGATCATGAGCAAGAAGATCGCGGAGGGGATCGGCGGGCTGGTCCTGGACGTGAAGTACGGCGACGGCGCCTTCATGAAGACCGAAGAGGACGCGCGCGCGCTGGCGCGGTCGCTGGTCGACACCGGCGAGCTGGCCGGCGTGCGGACCGAGGCGCTGCTGACGAACATGGACGCGCCGCTCGGCCGCGGCATCGGCAACGCGCTGGAGATCGTCGAGTCGATCGAGACGCTGAAGGGGCGCGGCCCCGGGGATCTCGAGTCGCTCTCGGTCGAGTTCGCCGCGCGCATGCTGGTGCTGAGCGGCGTCGAACCGGCGCTCGATCGCGCCACGGCGCGGATCCGCGAGGCGCTCGCGTCGGGCGCGGGCGTCGAGAAGCTGCGGCAGATCATCGCCAACCAGGGCGGCGACCCGAAGGTCGTCGACGACTACTCGCGCCTGCCGACGGCCCCCGACCGCGACACCGTCACGGCCGATCGCGACGGCTACGTCGTGGCGATGCGCGCCGAGTCGCTCGGCCGCGCGGCCGTCGGTCTCGGCGCCGGCCGCGACCGCCTCGACGCGGCGATCGATCCCGCCGTCGGCTTCACGGTCCTCGCGCCGGTCGGCACGCCTGTGAAGACGGGTGACGGCATCATCGAGATCCATCACCGCGGCGGGCGCGGTCTCGAGGAGGCGCGCCGGCTGCTCACCGCCGCGATCGCCATCGCCGATCAGCCGGCCCGGGCCCGCCCGCTCGTGCTCGACCGGATCCACGGACGATCTCAGTAAACAGGAAAGGGCGTAATGGCGACGACCGCACACGGAGTAACCGGAGAGCTTGCCTACCCACCGCCGCCGCGCCAGCCCTATGACAGCCGCGATTTCATGGTCCTCGGCGGTGCCGCGGTCGCCGCCGCCGTCTGTGCGGCGATCACTGCGCTGGCGGGGCTGCCGCGCTTCCAGGCCTTCACCGGGCTGTTCGTCATTCTCGGGATCGCCTACGCCTTTTCCACCAACCGCCGCGCCATCGACCGGCGGACGGTGGCCTGGGGGCTGGGCCTGCAGATCGTCTTCGCGCTGTTCGTGCTGAAGACGGCCATCGGGCAGAAGATCTTCACCGCGCTGGCGGGGGTGATCAACCGGCTGCTGGCGTTCTCCTTCGAAGGCTCGAGCATGGTGTTCGGGCCGCTGGGCAGCAAGGAGGCGTGGCCCGACATCATGAACCGCGTGCTCGGACCCGGGGGGGCGCGGTGGGGTGTCGTCTTCGCCTTCCAGGTGCTGCCGACGATCATCTTCATCGCGGCGCTGTTCGCCATCCTCTATTACCTGGGCATCATGCAGTTCGTCGTGCGCGCCTTCGCGGTGATGATGAACCGGGTGATGCGGGCCAGCGGCGCGGAGTCGCTGAACGTGGCGGCGAGCATCTTCATGGGGCAGACCGAGGCGCCCCTCACGATCCGTCCGTTCATCCCGCGCATGACCGAGTCGGAGCTGATGACGATCATGACCGCCGGGATGGCGCACATCTCGGGCGGCATCATGGCGGCCTACATCCTCTTCGGGGTCAAGGCCGAGCACCTGTTGACGGCCGTCATCATGACCGCGCCGGGGACGTTGATGATGGCCAAGATCTTCGTCCCCGAAACGCAGGTGCCCGAAACGATGGGCACGGTGAAGCTGGAAGTCGAGCGGACCGACGTCAACGTGATCGACGCCGCCGGCCGCGGCACCGGCGAAGGGCTGGCGCTCGCGCTGAACGTCGGCGCGATGCTGATCTCGTTCCTGGCCCTCGTCGCGCTCGTGAACGCGCTCCTCGGCCTCGCGCACCTGAGCCTGGAGCAGATTTTCGGCTGGGTGTTCTCGCCGATCGCGTGGGCGATGGGCGTCCCATGGAAGGACGCCGGCGTCGTCGGCAACCTGCTCGGCACTCGCATGGCGCTCAACGAGTTCATCGCCTACGCCAAACTCGGCCCGATGGCGGGGACGCTCGATCCGAAGTCGTTCACCATCGCCACCTTCGCGCTGTGCGGCTTCGCCAACTTCAGCTCGATCGGCATCCAGATCGGCGGCATCGGCGCGCTGGCCCCGACCCGCCGCCACGACCTGGCGCGCCTCGGGCTGCGCGCGATGTTCGCGGGGACGCTGGCCAACTTCATGACCGCCACGATCGCCGGGTTCTTGCTGTAATCGAGGCACTCCGAGGGTTCGCGGCATGTCTTACAGGAGGTAAGGAGATCAGGAGATCAAGAGTATTTTTGTTTTCCTGATCTCCTTATCTCCTGGCCTCCTGTAAAACGAGCGTGGAAGATTGATGGAATCACCGACATATTTCGAGCGTGTGGAGCAGGCGGCGGCGGACGTCAGGAAGCGGGCGGGCGCGGCGCCGGATGTGGCGGTGGTGCTCGGGTCGGGGCTTGGCGATTTCGCCAACCGCCTCGACGCCCCGGTGTCGATGCCGTACACCGATCTGCCGCACTGGCCGGCGTCCAGGGTGATCGGGCACGAAGGGCGGCTGGTGATCGGCACGCTCGCCGGGCGGCGCGTCGCCGCGCTCGCGGGGCGCGCGCATTACTACGAAGGGCATCACCTGCAGACGGTCGCCTTCGCCACGCGCGTGATGGGGCGGCTCGGCGTCAAGGTGCTGATCCTCACCAATGCGGCCGGCGGCATCAACGTCGCGCTGAAGCCCGGCACGCTCATGGTGATGGACGATCACATCAACCTGCTCGGCAGCAACCCGCTGATCGGGCCCAACGACGAGCAGTTCGGGGCGCGGTTCCCCGACATGAGCGAGGTCTACTCGCAGCGGCTGCGCGGCATCGCCGACGAGGTGGCGCGCGCGCAGGGGCTGTCGATCGGCCACGGGATCTACGTCGCGGTGCACGGCCCCAGCTACGAGACGCCCGCGGAGATCCGCTTCCTGCGCGCGATCGGCGCGGACGCCGTCGGCATGTCCACGGTGCCGGAGGCGATCGCGGCGCGGCACATGGGCGTGGAGGTGCTGGGGATCTCGTGCATCACCAACGCGGCCGCGGGGGTGCTGCCGCAGCCGCTCAATCACGACGAAGTGATGGAAGTGGCCAGGCGGGTGCGCGGGGCGTTCGCCGCTCTGCTCGAGGGGATCATTGGCCGGCTCTGATGGGAAGGGCTGGAAGGGCGATCGGCGCACCGGCGCGGACCGCCGCGGCAGCGCGCAGCGCCGCCGTCCCGCGGATCGCCGCGGCGATCCGTCGACGCGCCAGCCGGAGCGGCGCGTCTCGGGCGACCGCCGCGTCAGCGAGCGGCGCTCGGGGCACGAGCGGCGCAGCGAGGAAGGCTGGGAGCCGGTTCCGCTGGAGGGCGCCGCAGTGACGGCCAACGACGACACCGCGCTGGTCGCCGCGGCCCGCGGCGCCCGCGATCACGCTCGCGCCCGGTTCTCCAACTTCAAGGTCGGCGCCGCGCTCGAGACCACCACCGGCGAGGTCATCACCGGCTGCAACATCGAGAACGCGACCTACGGATTGACCATGTGCGCCGAGCGCGTCGCGCTCTACAAGGCGCTCTCGGACGGACGCGACGTGTTCACCCGCGTCGCGGTGGTCGCCGACACGCAGGACCCCACACCCCCGTGCGGCTCGTGCCGCCAGTTGCTGTGGGAGTACTGCGGCGACATCGAGGTCGTCATCGCCAACCTGACCGAGGTCAAGCGGCGCATCCGCCTTTCCGAGCTCCTGCCTCTACCGTTCGACGCGCACCTTCTGAAAGAGAAGACATAGAATACGCTCATGCTGCCCACGATCGATCGCCAGGACGATGTCATCGTCATGGTCGACCAGCGCAAGCTTCCCGGCCAGGAAATCTACGTCCGCTGCCGCACCGCGCCCGAGGTGGCGAAGGCGATCCGGACGATGGTGATCCGCGGCGCGCCGGCGATCGGCGTGGCGGCGGCGATGGGCATCGCCGTGGGCATGCGGCGCAGCAGCGCGAAAGGCACGCGCGACTTCGCCGTCGAGTTCCAGAAGACGTGCGACCTGATGGCGGCGACGCGGCCGACCGCGGTGAACCTGTTCTGGGCGATCGACCGCATGAAGCGGGTGTTCGCCGAAGGGGCGCAGTCGGGCGAGTCCCCCTCGGAGATCCTGGCCCGCCTCGACCGCGAGGCCCAGGCGATTCACGACGAGGACGTGGCGAACTGCCGCGCCATGGGCGGCCACGGCGCCGCGATGGTCCCCGACGGCGCGCGCGTGCTGACGCACTGCAACGCCGGCGCGCTGGCGACGGCGGGCTACGGCTCGGCGCTCGGCGTGATCCGCGCCGCGGTCGAGCAGGGCAAGAAGATCGCGGTCTTCGCCGACGAGACCCGGCCGTTCCTGCAGGGCGCGCGCCTGACCGCGTGGGAGCTGGTCCGCGACGGCATCAACACCACCGTCATCACCGAGAGCATGGCCGGGCCGCTCATGCGCCAGGGGGAGATCGACATCGTGGTGGTCGGCGCCGACCGCATCGCGGCCAACGGCGACACCGCGAACAAGATCGGCACCTACACCGTCGCCGTGCTCGCGCACGAGCACCGCATCCCGTTCTACGTCGCGGCGCCGCTGTCGACGATCGATCTCTCGACCCCCGACGGCGATCACATCCCGATCGAGGAGCGCGACCAGCGCGAGGTCAGCCACCTGGGCTCGTCGCGGCTGACCCCGGAAGGGGCGCACATCCGCAACCCCGCGTTCGACGTCACGCCGCATCGCTACATCACCGGCATCATCACCGAGCGCGGCATCCTGCGGCCCCCGTATGCGGAGTCGCTGAAGTCGGCGTTCGCGGAGCTCGCGGGGACCTGAGAAACTGAGACGGGCCACGGCCCAACCACGAAGAACACAAAGGTCACAAAGATCACAAAGGAACCTTTGTTCGTCTTCTTTGTGGTCTTGGTGTTCTTCGTGGTCTTCGTGCTTTAGCCGTGGGCCGTTGCAGCTGCCGCAACCATGAACGTTCTCGCGATAGAAACCTCTTGTGATGAAACCGCGGCCGCCGTCGTCGCCGAGACCGGCGATCCGGCGAAGCCCTGGTCGCTCAAGTCGAACATCGTCGCGTCGCAGGCCGACATCCATCGCGAGTGGGGCGGCGTGGTTCCCGAGCTGGCGTCACGCCAGCACCTGCGCGACATCTGCGGCGTCGTCGATCGCGCGCTCGAGACGGCGTCGGTGTCGTTTGCGGATCTCGGCGCCGTCGCCGTGACGCAGGGGCCGGGGCTGGTCGGGTCGCTGCTCGTCGGGGTGTCGTTCGCCAAGTCGCTGGCGTGGTCGTTCGGGATTCCGCTGATCCCGGTCCACCATCTCGCGGGACACATCGAGTCGCTGGTGCTGCAGCACGGCGAGCTGCCGCTGCCGGCCGCGGTGCTGGTCGTGTCGGGCGGGCACACCAGCCTGTATCTCGTGCGCGAGCCCGGGCGCTACGAGTTGATCGGCCGGACGAGAGACGACGCGGCGGGAGAAGCGTACGACAAGGTCGCGAAGCTCCTGGGGCTGGGGTATCCCGGCGGCCCGATCATCGATCGCCTGGCGAAGCAGGGGAACGATCGCGCCTACCGCTTCACGATGCCGCGGATGACGCACGCGGATCGCAACCAGCCGGCGCCGACCGCGCCGGCGGGGCTGCTGCCGAAGAAGATGGAGCGCAACGTCGACTTCTCGTTCAGCGGCCTCAAGACCGCCGTGCTGCGGCTGGTGCGGGAGAAGAGAGAGGCGCAGCAGGCGCTGACGCCGGCGGATGTCGCCGACATCAGCGCGAGTTTCCAGCGCGTCGTCGTCGACGCGCTGCTCGATCGGACGTTCGAGGCCGCGGGCTGGCTCGGCGCGCAGAGCATCGGGATTGCCGGCGGCGTGTCGGCGAACAGCCGCCTGCGCGCGGAAGCGGAAGCGCGCGGCGCGAAGCTCGGCGTGCCGGTGTTCGTCCCGCCGCTGTCGCTCTCGACCGACAACGCCGCGATGATCGCCGCCGCCGGCCTGCGCCGCCTGCGCGCGGGGGTGACTGCCGACTGGGACCTCAATGCGCTCGCGTCCCTCGCGCTGTAATCGGCAATCGGCATGACCGTTTTCACCGACTATCTCTGGTTCAGCACGAAGAAGCGGCAGGAATTCGTCCGCATCACCGA
>Ga0207701_10006922_pt1 | contig 11304 bp, 5 predicted proteins | sample KBSSwiSSwithPhiX_FD_184294 | JGI IMG/M metagenome (GOLD analysis project Ga0207701, IMG submission 184294) | Switchgrass rhizosphere bulk soil microbial communities from Kellogg Biological Station, Michigan, USA, with PhiX - S5 (SPAdes) (version 2) | ecosystem: Environmental > Terrestrial > Soil...
CGTTGTAAGCAAGCGTTACTCGTTGAAGGACTCGAAGGGACGGGCAATTGAAGAGTGGGCGGACATCGTTAGACGTGTTGTTGGCCATGTTTCGCAGGCGGAGAGAGATGCCGAAAAGCGCGATAAGTTTTTTGCGTCGATGAGCGAAGTGATGCTCGAGCGCGAGTTTTTGCCAAACACCCCTTGCCTTGTTAATGCCGGCAAAACCAACGGGCAACTTGCTGCATGTTTCGTGTTGGAGGTGCCTGATTCGCTGAACGGAATCATGGATCACGCGAAAGCTGCAGCCGCCATTCATCAAACAGGTGGCGGAACCGGAATGACCTACGAATTCCTGCGACCCTCGGGAGCGATGGTTAGTTCAAGGAGCGGTGTGGCGTCTGGTCCTGTGTCGTTCATGAACATCGTCAACCAGGTCACGGACGTAGTGAAACAGGGAGGTGTCCGTCGCGGAGCAAACATGGGAATGATGCGCGTTACGCATCCTGATGTACTGCGCTTCATTCATGCGAAGAACGATCAGCACTCGCTGACGAATTTCAATATCTCCGTCAACGTCACGGATAAGTTTCTCAAGGCCGTCGATAACAACGAGTGGTTTCAACTCGAATTCAATGGTGAGTCATGGACCGACTCGATTTACGACCCGGTAAGCGAGGCCGACTACGTTGTTTACCGTCGTCCGGACGGTTCCACCGTCACCTTCTGTGATCGCCAGGCATTCCTGAAAGCTGATCTTTCGAACTGCACTATTGAAGAAGCGCCTAAGCCGGGAATGGTGTTCGCTACAGATATCTGGAATCGCATTGTTGCGAGTGCGCACAAGTACGCGGAACCGGGCATCGCTTTCATCGATGAAGTAAATCGTCACAATCACATGATGAAGTCGATGGGTCCGATTTACTCTTGCAACCCCTGTGGCGAACAGTTTTTGCACTTTTCAAACTCGTGCAACCTCGGGTCGATCGACCTGGCCAAGTTCTACGATCCAGAGAAGCGAGTCGATTGGGACCGTCTGCGTGAAGTGACGCACCTCTGCACACGGTTTCTCGACAACGTGATCGACACGTGCGCCTGGCCACTACCGGAGATCAATGACGTCGTTCATCGGACGCGTCCCGTTGGTCTCGGCATCATGGGCTTTGCCGATCTCTGTTTGAGTCTGAACGTCACTTACGGCTCCGCCGAATCAATCGATCTGATGGACGAAGTGATGGGCTTTGTTCGACGTGAAGCGTGGATCGAAAGCAACCGGTTGGGAGCAGAGAAGGGGACGTTTCCGGAGTTTGAGCCGAACCTTGAAGCGTATTCTGACTTTCTCTACAACCAGATCGGTATCCCGAAAGATGTGCCATTAACACCACGCAACTACGAAGTCACGACAATTGCTCCCACCGGAACGATCTCACTGGTAGCCGAAACGTCTTCGGGTATCGAGCCGAATTTCTCCTGGGCCTACGTTCGCAAAGATACTTTGGGAACGCGGACTTATGTCCACACGCTGGCAGCACAAGCGCTTGGAATCGATGTTGATCAATTGGATCAGGAATCGATAGACGCAGCTGCAGCGTACGTCGTGGAGCACGAAAGTGAGTTGCCATCACATTTCATCTCCGCGATGAATATAAGCGCTGAGCAGCACGTTCATGTGCTCGCGGCTGCTCAGCGCAACGTGGACAACAGCGTGTCAAAGACGTGCAATGGCGCCGTTACTGACACGGTTGAATCTGTCGACGCGTTGTATCGCCTGGGTCGACAGCTTGGTTGCAAGGCAGTCAGCTACTATCGCGACGGATCGCGTGAGAACCAGGTATTGACGTCGATGAAGTCGGAAGAGCCGAAGGGTGAAGTGGGGTGCAATCCTGAAGCGACCGTCGAGCCGATGTCGGAAGCAGTCAGTGTTGCTGAAGCCGAAGCTGCCGACTCAGCATCAGCGCGTCAGGAAGCAATCGCTCGCGAGCATTCGGAAATGGTAATCGCGCCGCCGGCGCAGACAGCCATTCGCATCGAGCGTCCACGAGAGCTGCGCGGAGCGACCTGGCAGATTCCCTTCGACGGACAGAACCTCTACGTCACCGTCAATCACGATGGCCAGATGATTCAGGAAGTGTTTGCAACTGGACCAATCAGCGGTGGTGTGGGACTGCTGGCTTCCAAGATGTTACGCGGCGGCTTTGACGCGGCGGAAGTCGCTTACAGTTTGAATAAAGTGACGGGCACGCACGCTGTCTGGTTCAACGAACGTTTGTTAACTTCACCTGAGCAGGCCGTGGCAGAATGCATCATGATCACCAACCGTCGCCTGACCGGCAACCCTGATTCAGCACGTGCGGTTGGTAAACAACACGAAACGGGAACTGCTTCGACGAAGATCACGGGCGCGATCATGTCGAACATGATCGGCGTGTGCCCCGAATGCCATGGTCAATTGGAACACGCGAGTGGCTGTGATTTTTGTAGGGATTGTGGTTTTAGCAAATGTAAGTAGTTAGTAAGAAGACTTAAAGCGAAACCGCCGTGAGCGATCACGGCGGTTTGTTTTTGCGATCTTTATATGGTCGGTATTTTATAAGGTCATATCAGCAACCGGTTTAGAACACTGAGCATTTGCCCTCGTCCAGTTCTTGCGCGGAGTTAGCGGGCAATGCAAAGTTCCATTCGGGTTTTTTCCACACAGTCCCGTCAGCATATTCAATCTTGTTAATGACGACCTCACCGTCTTTCAGCGCATCGGTGCGTGCATTAACATTCACCACTTTGACGGGCGAAAAGGGAGTCCATAGATCGAGTATCTTTTTCTCTTTTGGCTTCACCTTCAACGAGCACAGATACTGTTTCGGCTCATAGCCTTCAGGCGCTTCGGTTGGCTTGAATTCCCAGATCAAGCTCCTGACGATATTTGTACCGGTGTTCTTGAACTCAAGGCGAAGATGGTAAGTCTGCCCGGTGTCAGGTAGTCCACCCGTGCGAGCTGCTCTGTTAGGGAGGGTGCGCATTTCGACCCGTCGCGTGCTGTAATCACGGTCCTCCGTTTGGGGCGTACCGATAGGTCCCCGTCCTCGGATCGCGCTGGAAGGTTGACCTTCCTTAGCCCACGTGAACCTGACGACCGACACGTCGGGATCTTTGCCTGGTTCTTTTTGCTGTTGCAGAAGCGGGAAGAACGCGATCAGTACCAGAAGGAGGATTGATTTCATCTGTACTCCTTGTACGCGAGTCAGTGAAGTTGCTGTTCCGTGCGGGAAGCCGATATTAATATCGACGCTTGCGCCGTAGGTGTCAATGATTCGTGAGCGTCCATCGACTACGAGTATGCAAAGTGTTTTTTATCACGCTCTTCACGCGGCTTTGCCGCCCGATGTGAGGCGATGGCTCTGCCTCGCCGTCAACGCGCAAGATCAGATTGGGCTACGCCCCTAGTTCGGGCTTGGCCCTTCAACAACAACCTAATTCATCGGCGCGATAAAGACAGAGACCGGACCAGGGTATAGCCCATAATGAAAGTCGCACGTTACGGCGAGGCAGAGCCGTCGCCTCACATCAGGCGGCACAGCCGTATCGCAAGGGGATTGTCAATGACTACGGACAACAGTCTATCTTCCAGCTAACAGTTTGTAGTAACCCGTAATCCCGTTCAAAACATATTGCACCGCGAGTGCTGCGAGTACGATGCCCATGACTCGCGTCGCGATGTGCACACCACCCTCACCGAGGAGCCGGATAAGTCGCGCGCCCAGGTGAAGAGACACGAACGACACGAGGAATACGATCGCTGTGGCAACGCCGATAGCGATCATTCGACTCATGTCGCCACCTGCTTGCGACGTCAACAAGAGAATTGTCGCGATTGTTCCGGGACCTGAGAGCAGTGGCATTGCCAGGGGAAACACTGAAATGTCGTGCCCGCCTTTTTCTTTTGGTTCAGGAGCTTGCAGTCCACCGCGTTGGCCGAAGAGCATCGGCATCGCTGCAACGAACAGAAGTATTCCGCCACTGATTGAAAACGCGTGAACTGTGACACCCAGGTACGACAGCACGATACGACCGGCGATCAGGAAGAAGAGTGCAACGCCGAAGGCAATCAAAACTGCACGAATCAGTATCTTCCGGCGTTGTTTCGGCTGCTCATCTTTCGTTAGCGCGACGAAAATTGGCACCACACCGGGAGGATCAACCACCACCAGCAATGTTATGAAGGCTGCGAGTGAGAATCTGAGAAGGTCCTGATCCATTCGATCATCTCTTTGGAGTGCGGTCCCGACAAGTCGGGATCGCCGCTTTTGCATTACCGATTCACAACTTTTAATGGCCGCGACAAGTCGCGACCGGAAAAAAGCGGTGACAGGTCACCGCACTCCAAAGAGTTGACTACAACGTCTTGTCTAGCTTCAAAAGCGTGTGCAGCAGCACATTGGCGCCGTTCGCAATGTCGCCAGGCTTTGAAAACTCCAAAGGTGAATGACTGATTCCGCGAACGCTTGGCACGAAAATCATCCCCACTGGACCAAGTCGCGCCATGTCTTGCGCATCATGGCCTGCGCCACTCGGCATCAACTTCGTACTTAACCCGAGTTCCCTGGCTGACTCCAAAATCACGCTGCGAATACGTTCATCAGTAGGCGCCGGAATGTTCACATTGATCTCGTTGAACGAGAAACGCGTATTGCTGGCTGTGCCAATCTCCTGCGCCGCCTCAAAGATTCGGTCGTAAAGCGTTTTGATCTTTGCTGCATCAAGATCTCGCAGCTCAAGACTCAAAACGACCTTTCCGGGAATGACATTTGGCGCGCCGGGCCATGCCTGGATTCGCCCGACTGTGCCCACCTGTCTTCCAGGAACACTTGTTACGACCTGATTTACCCTTTGAATAAACTTTGCCGCGGCGAGCAGTGCATCTTGCCGGTTATTCATTGCGGTCGTGCCGGCGTGATTTGCAAATCCTTCAATCGTGACGTCCCACCAATTGATTCCAACGATTCCTTCGACAACACCGATATCGATCTTTTCAGCCTCGAGCGTTCCACCTTGCTCGATGTGCAACTCGAGATAGCCGGTAATGTCGCCGCGCTTTCGTCGAACAGAGTCGAGCTTCGTAGGGTCGCCGCCGAGATATGTGATCCCTTCGCGAATTGTTTTTCCGCTGCGGCTGACGAGTTCGAGTTCTCTCTCGGTCAACTGACCATCCATCGCGCGGCTTCCAATCAAGCCGCCCTCTTCGTTTTGAAAGATGACCAGTTCGAGCGGATGACGGGTCGTGGCGTTGTTGTCTTCGAGTGTTTGCGCAACTTCGATCGCGCCAAGTGATCCAACGACGCCGTCGTAGTTTCCACCCTGCGGGACACTGTCAACGTGTGAGCCGAAAAGAAGCGGAGGTAAGTTTTCACTGCCCGCCCGGCGGCCGATGATGTTTGCGGCCGCGTCGATAGACACATCGAGTTTCGCGCGACGCATCAACCGCGTTACGTATTCACGCCCTTTCAGATCGGCTTCGCTGTAGGCGACGCGGCTGACGCCACCCTCCGGATTCTTGCCGAATTCAGACAGTGCCCCGATCGTCGCGCTTAGTCGCTGCCCATTAACCCGCAATTGGGTTTGCGGAAACGCCGGCAGCCATGCAGCAGCTCCCGCCATCAATAGGGACTTATTGAAGCCACGGCGAGTGATGGTCATTTTGATTCGTCCGAGTTTTGAGAAGTGGGAAATCGAGTGCTGAGGGTATCTGAGGTGCCTGTTTTGTGCAAACGATAAGAAGTGCCGGTTGGAAGCGGTTTTCTCTGTGCAACCTCTGTGCTCCTCTGTGTCTCCGTGGTTGATGATTGCGCGAAAATCTCCACCACAAAGACACCGAGAACACTGAGGATTGCACAGAGAAAAGCAAGGGGAGAATTGAGAAAGTTGTCAGTTCCGGGTTGAATTTGAATCTACCGACGCTACCTGGTTTTTTTGTATTTGCATTGCAATTACCGCCGACTCTCCACTCAATCCACCTACTCAAGTCTGTCTCAAGAATTTCTCAACCTCCCTAAATAAAGTGTAGCGGTGCTCTTTTAGTTGAAAAACCAATCGAAATAGCCGTGCCAACGTGTGTTAACCCACAGGAGGATCGCCGGATGAAACGCGCCATCAACCGCAGAAATACTCACAAGTCATTAACACTTCGAGTGTTGGCTTCACCGCCGCTGAATTCTTACGCACTGTTGGCAATTTTGCTTTGCTTACTCGCCGCGGTGTCCGCAGCATTGCTGACTCAGCAGACGGTGCAGGCCTCGAATCCTTCATCCGGGTCTATTAACCTAACTTCTGCATCGATCAGTTGGCAGGGAAGCGCGTTGGCCGGGGGCGCTATCGGAGATCCGGCGGCTGGATTGATAACTTCCGAAGAGATGTGCGTCGAAGGCGTGAGTTGCGACACCTATACGCTCACGATTCAGGGAACACCGCAGGATTGGATAAATGCGAACAAGCTGGTCCATGTTCATTTGGGTTGGACACAGACGGCACAGGACTTCGATCTGTATATTCACAAGGGTGATCTCAATGGACCAGTTGTCGCCAGTTCCGGCAATGGCGTCACGAACGGAATACTCCTCACCGAAGACGCTGATCTCGATCCAGCGCGGTCGTCAGTGGGTACGGGCACTTTTGCCGTTCATATTGTTTACTGGACAGCGACTGCTGCGGAGCAATACACGGGCACCATTAGCGTCGCAAATGTACCGGCGCAACCCGCTCCGACTCCCACTCCGACGCCAGCCAACGAACCTCCTGGAACGCCACGCTTCTACAGCTACATCGCACCGCCGGGAGTGGCAGACGACGCTGGTGAACCATCCATCGGTGTTAACTGGAAATCTGAAAAGACCTTCAATGGCATTCCGAACGGTGGCACAGTCACATACTTCGGTGGCTTCCTGCCGTACATGTTGCGCACGACTTTCAACGACGGCTTCTTTCCCGCAAAGGTCAATTTCGAAAAGGTGCCGCTTGTTGTGGCGACTGCACCGCGGCTGTTCGGCGATCCGATTCTCTTTACTGATCCACGAACAGGGCGCACGTTTGTTTCTCAGGAGATGGGATTAACTCCTGCCGGGTCGACGATGGAATGGTCTGACAACGATGGCACGACATTCCTTCCGAGCGAAGGATCCGGCGCGCCTTCCGGAATCGATCATCAGACAGTAGGCGGTGGACCATACGCACAGCCGGTTCCAACCGGTGTCAATCCACTGTATCCGCACGGCGTTTGGTATTGCTCGCAAGCAATTGTCGACGCCGTTTGTTCACTTTCGATCGACGGCGGCGCAACGTTTGGTCCTGCTGTGCCGATGTATTCACTGGCTGACTGCGGAGGACTGCACGGTCACATCAAGATCGGGCCTGACGGTACCGCCTATGTGCCGAATCGTGCCTGCCATGGTGATCCAACCTCCCTGGTCCATGTGGGCGGAAAGCCGTCATTGATTCTCTCAGAGAACAACGGGCTAAGCTGGAGCATTCGGCCTCTGCCGCAGGCCACGAGTAAACCTGATCGAGATCCATCTGTCGCCGTCGCATCTGACAACACTTTGTATTTCGCATATCAGGCAGCCGATGGTCATTCTCGCGTCGCGGTGTCGACCGATAAGGGACAGACGTGGATCAACGATAAGGACATCGGTGCGCAATTAGGCATCAAGAACAGCCTGTTCCATGCGGCGGTTGCGGGGGACGGTGATCGAGCAGCCGTTGCGTTCTTTGGTACAACGACTGGAGGCGATGATTACGACACTCCAGACTTTCCAGGTGTTTGGTATCTCTACATCGCCACGACTTTCGATCGCGGCAACACGTGGTGGACCCAAAACGCCACGCCAAACGATCCAATTCAACGTGGGGGTATTTGCGGCGACGGTGCGTGCCGCAATCTCTTGGACTTCTTTGGTGCTGAAATCGATAAACAAGGCCGCGTGTTGGTAGGCTACGACGACGGATGCATTAGTCACGCATGCATCACCGGCCAACGATCGTACGGCCTGCCCGGTAAGAACGACTTTACAGCGAAGGCTGCTATCTCTCGTCAAACAGGTGGCAAGCGGATGTTTGCTGCTTACGATCCTCCAGCCGGATCCGTAGCAGAACCCCCGGCACGGCCGTTACCACCTGCCGCTGGTTTCTCTTGCGATGGCAACGTCGCAACAGACTCGACTGGCGATGCGGGTAACCCAGTTCTCAGCGCAGCAGGAAGCGCAGACACACTCGACATAACGAAACTCAATTTCGGTGTGAGTCCGGACGGACAGTCGGTGGTGACTACGATCACGCTGAAGAACTTCTCAACGGTGCCTGCACCGGGATCGTTGGGTGCTTTCTATCGAGCGGTGTGGACGAGCGCAAAACGAAATCCGGACAACACGGTTACGACCAAGGCCTACGCCACCGAAGCTCGCGTGGGTGCCACCGGGATCACTTATCGTTATGGCGAATACAACACCGCCGAAGATGGATTTGTCGGAACGACAGTGTCAGCAACTGGATCAAACACGGCTGGACCAGACGGAACTTTGAAGGTGAATGTTCCACGCGCGTTTCTGGGTAATCCAACTATTCCAGTTACCGACACGAACACTCTTCCAGCAGTAATCGAACCTTATGCGCTCGTGTTTGTGCACGAGGAGGCAGTTAGTTTCACGTCGCCGGTTGAGCGAGCGCCCGATTATGGTTTTGCCGGCGCGAACTGGGGCGTGTGTCAGCCACCAACCATCACAACAATCGAAGATGATCATCCGAGCATCGCTTATTCAGCTGGGTGGCACACCGTTAACACGGGAACAGCGAGCGCTGGACACTTCAGCTTGCACACAGGAAATGCGCAGAGTCACTACGCACGACTGACGTTCAATGTCGAGGCGGGCAAGACCGGCAAGCTTACTTACTATTACGGAACGAGCTCGAAAGGCGGAACAGCCATCGCTTCACTCGACGGAACTGCGGGTACGGTGAACTACAGCGGTGGACCAGGTGGTCTAAAGGATCCTGCATTTGGGCCTAAGATCGAATTTGCAAATCTCTCGCCCGGGCAGCACGTGCTCGAACTGACTAATCTGAGTGACGGAGTCTACATTGATCGCTTTGTACTCGAGAGTTCGGCAACCAGCGGAAGTCCGACGTCGGGTCCGGGAGCGACCAGCACAAATAGTGGGACCATAAACCTTGGACAAGAACTATCGAATCCGATTGTTGTTCCGGCAGGAGCTAGCTCAATCTCGTTAGTAGCTGCTTCGAACAACAATCTTCCGATCAAGTTGCTGTTAATAAGTCCGACTGGATCAATCTTGAATACAGCTGACAGCTCAGGCGGTGTTGCAACCCTGAGCGTGCCGGTTGGCCAATCAGGAACTTATGTCTACAAGGTAGTGAACCTGAGTGTTGGACCAGTGCAGGTTTGGACAGCTGCCACCCCGACCATACAACGTTAGGGTGCCTCGGCCGATTGAAGTCGGCTGAGTTGCATGCCCAGCGACTGCCGTCCGCGGCCCAGAGCGGACGGCAGTGTTGTCAGATACTCTTGGGGCGTGTCCTTCCATGGGTGCAGTCAGGAAGGGGGCAAGCGGTCGATGGATTCAACTCACTTAGCAGCCAACTAGCGCGCCCCCGCTCAATCTGCACCATCGTCAATGTGGTAGAAATATAGGAAGCGGGGGCGCGCTCGTTGTCGCCTTCGCAACTTTGACTCAATCCACCGCTTGCCCCCTTCCTCACTGCGCCTTCGAACGTTGAGCTTAGCCTTCCGGACTGCCTCCATAGGTAACAAACTAGAGCGTATCGGACATATTTGGTGCATTCTTAAATCTCAACTAAAATGCGCCAGTCGTTTTCGTTATCCTGTCATTCGTTCAGGAGTCTCAAGTGAAAAATGTAAAGATGGTGTTCGTCAGTTTTTTGGTAATAGTTTGTGTGTGCGCGACAGCATTGCCACAACGTCCTGGAGTTAGACCGGAACCCCCTGTTGGAAGTGGAACCGTCGTCTTGCGTGCTGCTCGATTGATCGATGGCAACGGTGGCGCCCCAATCAACAATGCAGTAGTTGTAGTTGTTGATAACAAGATCACAGAAGTTGGACCAGCAAGCCAGGTTCATGTGCCCGCGAATGCTCGCACTTTCGACCTCGGTGACGTAACTCTGTTGCCCGGATTGATTGACTCGCACACTCATATCATCGGTCGCATGCTTGGTGATCCGGACAACGACGCATCCGTTGTTAAAGATTTCGAGTCGTTTGGTGCGATCCTCGGAGTGCGCAATGCCCAGAGAACTTTGTTAGCCGGGTTCACCAGCATTCGTAATGTTGGGGCGGAGGGACGCTTCGACGATATGGCTCTTCGCAAGGCGATCAACGAGGGCTGGGTTGACGGGCCGCGAATCCAAAGTGCCGGTCACGCGCTGGGGATTCGCGGAGGACACTGCGACGAAAACGGTTATCGTCCGGGTCTGCTGGATCCAGGTATCGAGGGAGGCATTGCCGATGGACCAGATCAGATTCGGGCGGCGGTGCGATACCAGGTCAAGTACGGCGCTGATGTCATTAAGACGTGCGCGACGGGCGGTGTTCTATCGGAAGGCGATGCAGTTGGAGTGACTCAATATACTTTCGAAGAGTTGAAAGCGCTGGTCGAAGAGGCGCACAAACTCGAGCGAAAGGTTGCTGCACACGCACACGGGACGGAAGGTATCAAGCTTGCCGTACGCGCGGGAGTTTCTTCAATCGAGCATGGATCATTTCTCGACGAAGAAGGCGCGCGATTAATGAAGCAGAATGGAACATTTCTCGTCCCCACGTTGTCAGCCGCTGAAGGCGTGGAGCGTGCAGCAAAGACGGGAGTGTTGAAAGGACTGCGTGCGGAGAAAGCGTTGGCGGCAGCAGCGGCGGTTCGACATGCGATCAAATTAGCAGTTGCGAATCAGGTGCAGATCGCTTTCGGTACTGATGCGGGAGTCATACCTCACGGAACAAATGGTCATGAGTTCGAGTTGTTAGTAACGTGGGGCGGTATGTCGAACATGGACGCCATCCTCGCAGCGACACGCAATGCTTCAAAGCTTTTAGGGTGGGACAAGAACCTCGGAACGCTGACACCCGGCAAGTGGGCGGACATCATCGCCGTCAGGGGCGATCCGCTGAGAGATATCAAGAACATGGAAAGCGTTGTGTTTGTGATGAAGAATGGAGTGATCTACAAGGGGAAGGAGTGACCAGAAAGCGATTTCGGATTTCGGAATGCGGATTTCGGATTTTGATTGTCCAGTAAGTTCGCACTGTAGCTCAAC
>Ga0207701_10006924_pt1 | contig 11302 bp, 7 predicted proteins | sample KBSSwiSSwithPhiX_FD_184294 | JGI IMG/M metagenome (GOLD analysis project Ga0207701, IMG submission 184294) | Switchgrass rhizosphere bulk soil microbial communities from Kellogg Biological Station, Michigan, USA, with PhiX - S5 (SPAdes) (version 2) | ecosystem: Environmental > Terrestrial > Soil...
GCGGCCAGACCGCCAGGAACACCACGGCCAGCACCGCCAGCGCGGCGCCGACCCCACCCATGAAGCGCAGCGCCCAGCCCCAGCGGTCGGACCGCGAAGGCGCCAGCCCCTGCCCCGCCGAGGGCGGCACCGGCGGGATGGTCGAACCGCTCTGGATCAGCTCCTCGACCGCGTCCGACGACGAGCGCTCCTCGGCGTCCTCGCCGAACAAGTTGGCCAGCAGCCGCGGCAGCATCTGCGACTGGTAGCGGCGTTCGCTCAGCACCTGCTCCAGGTCTTCCGCCATCTCGGCGGCGGTCTGGTAGCGCTGCGCGGGATCGCGCTCCAGCGCCTTCATGACGATCCGGTCGATCTCCGCCGACACCGCGGGCCGCTTGATCGACGGCGCCAGGATCGGGCCCACCAGCAGCGCCTGCAGGGTCTGCTGGTCCGACTGCGAGCGGAACAAGCGCTCGCCGACCAGCATCTCCCACAGGATCGTCCCGACCGCGAACAGATCGATGCGCGCGTCCAGCCCGTGCCCCTGCACGTACTCGGGCGCCGCGTACGACAGCTTGCCGCAGAAGGCGGGCTTGGCGCCCGGCCCTTCGGCGCCGACGCCGGTGACGCTGGCCACCCCGAAGTCGAGCAGCTTCACGCCGCCGGTGCGCAGGCACATGATGTTCGACGGGCTGACGTCGCGGTGAATGATCAGCGGGCGATGGCCCTGCACCTTCAGGGTGTGCGCATAGGCCAGGCCCAGCAGCACCTCGTGGGCGATGTGCAGGGCGACCTCGATCGGCATCTTGGCGTGCGCCGCGCGCAGCGCCTTGTTGATCGCGCCGACCTCCCAGCCGTCGAGCAGCTCCATGGCCAGGAAGTAGCTGCCGTCGACCTGACCGAAGTCGAAGACCTGGACGATGTTCGGATGGTGCAGCAGCGCCGAGATGCGCGCCTCCTGCGCGAACATCTCCACGAACGCCGGCGCGCGCGCGTGGCTGGTCAGGATGCGCTTCAGCACCACCTCGCGCCGGAAGCCCTCGGCGCCGGGGACCACCGCGCGAAACACCTCCGCCATGCCGCCCTCGCCCATGCGCTCGAGCAACACGTAGCGTCCGAAGCGCTCGGGCGCGCCGGCGCGCGGGTGGGGCAGATCCTCGATCAGGTTGCGGGGCGGTACCGCGCGAGCCGTGCTCTCGGTAGATCGGTCCCGGCTGGCGGGAACCGGCGGGTTCCCGACCGCGTCGGGTGGGTTCTGGTGTTGCGCGCGGGTCAACAGTCGGTCCTCGGATGCGCGGGTCTCGCGCCGTTTAAATCCCTCAAGGATCTCTTCTAGTTACCGACGACGGCGCCTAAACAACACGCAACGTCGTATCGTACAACACGTTATTCATTGCAAGAGGTGTGTCACCTTCTTACTTGCTCTCACGGGGTTGGGGGCAGCCCCAAGTATCTGAAGGAGGCTGCCATCCCGACGCTGCCGGCCGCGGTCGGCGGCGGGGCTGTTGCGCGGGGGCGCCGATGGCTGTTGACCGGCGGACAACAGGTCGAGCCGCGGCGCGCGATGACCGGCTGGTGGGACCGGCGAAAAGCGGGCATTCTCGCGCGGATCTGGAGGTTTCCGACCATGCCACGCTTCACGCCCGATCAGCTGGCCTTCGCCGCGACCAAGCAACGCTACCTGGAGCGCGCCGAGGCGATCGAATTCCTGCGCGCCATGGACATCAAGTACAGCGTCGGCCACTGGTCGGCCGGCGACTTCTGCGACCGCTTCGCGCCGCCCGGCTACAACTCGAATGACCCGTCGTTTCGCAACGACTTCGAAGGACAGTGCCGGCGCACCAAGGCGGCCGGCGTCGACGCCATCGAGATCCACCAGAGCGTCTTCGAGGTCGGGGGCGCCGCGCAGAACGGCGACATCGACTGGAAAGCGCTGGAGCGGGCGCGCGACGGCTACCTGGCCGAGCTGGGAATGACCGTGACCGCGTGCAACTTCAACACCTGGTCGAATCCCAAGTTCAAGCTGGGTGGCCCCTGCAACCCCGATCCGGGGCTGCGGCGCGCGGCGCTGGAGGAGCTGCGCAAGGGCCTGGAGATCAGCAAGGCGCTCAAGATCCCGGTCATGAGCGTGTGGCCCGGCTCGGACGGCGCCGACTATCACTTCCAGATCGACTACAAGCAGTCGCTGGAGTGGTTCACCGAGGCCCTGGTCACCATCAACAAGGAAGCCATGGCGGCCGGCATCAAGCTGGCGATGGAGTCCAAGCCTTACGAGCCGCGCGAGCTTTACATGATCATCCCCACCGCGGCCTCGGCGGTGCTGGTGGCGTCGCGGGTCAACCAGACCTGTGGCGGAAACAACTGCGGCCTCACCATCGACTACGGCCACCAGAAGATGGAGGCCACCACGGCGTCGACCGCCTGCGATCTGGCCGCCTACGCCGGCGTGCCCGTGCACAAGTTCGACATCAACGACGCGCGCCAGGGGCGCAACGACCAGGATCTGATGTTCGGCACGGTCTCGATCCCCGAGTCGGTCGAGTATCTGTTCACCACCTTCGTGCGCGACTACCAGGGCTATTACAGCCAGGACCAGTTCACCTACCGCGACGATCCGACCCGCGCGATGGAGCGCAGCATGATCAACCTGGCCAACCTGGCGCTGAAGGCGGTGCGCATCTACGCGCGGCGCGCCGCGCTGGACGTGGCGCGCGGCAAGGGTAGCGGCCCCGACGTGCTGGACGTGGTCAGCCCGGTGCTGGTGGGCTAGCGGGCCGGACGCACGGGACCGTCTGGTCTCCTATCACCAACGAAAATAGCTTGGCTGGAGGTCGAAATGTCGTCGAAGCCCTGGATGCGCCTGGCGCTGATACTGGCGCCCGCGCTGCTCGGAACCGTGCCGCTCGGCTGCGCGGGAGATGGCGGGTTGGCCGTGGATGACGGCGGCGGGAGCGGCGGCGCCGGGGTTGCGTCGGGCGGCCGGGGCGGGAGCGCGCTGGGCGGCCGGGGCGCCGGCGGCGGCCCGGGCACGGCTGGCGCCAGCGGCCTCGGCGGCACGAACGGCGGCAACGATGCCAGCGCGGACGGCGGCGGCGACCTGCGTGGAGGCGACGCGCGCGGCAACGACGCGCGCACCGCGGATGGCGGCGGCGCCGGGATGGATGGCGGCGGAAGCGACGCCGCCGACCCGGCGGCGGCCGGCGTGGTGGCGGCCGGGGTGCGCTGGTTCGGCCGCGTCGACGTGGTCACCGACCCGGCGCGCCCCCGCTTCTCCTGGTCGGGCAGCGGCTTCGTCGCCCGCTTCTCGGGCACCGGCCTCGGCGCCAGCCTCAACAACGAGGCCGCCTACATCTTCAAGACGGTCGTCGACGGTCAGCCGCAGCCGGCGTTCACCACCGCCGCGGGCACGGCCAGCTACCCGCTGGCCAGCGGGCTGGCCGCGGGGACCCACACCGTCGAGCTGTACCGCCAGACCGAGGGTCCGCTGGGGGCCTCGCAGCTGTTGAGCCTCACCATCACCGGCGGGGCGCTGGTGGCGCCGCCGGCCGGGCCGGCGCGGCTCATCGAGGTCATCGGCGATTCGATCAGCTGCGGCTACGGCAACCTGGGCACGCTGGCCGATGCCGACTGCTACCTGAGCGAGAGCCACTGGGACGCCTACCCGTCGGTGATGGCGCGCGCGCTGGGCGCCGAGGTCAGCACGGTGGCCGCCTCCGGGCGCGGGGTGGTCCGCAACTACGGCGGCGACACCACCGATACCGTGCCCATGCTCTACGGCCGCATCATCGCCAACCGCGCCGCGCCGGCCTGGGACTTTCGCGTGCAGCCCCAGGCGGTGGTGATCAACCTGGGGACCAACGACATCAGCAACAACAAGGGCGACCCGGGCGGGGCCTTCGAGGACACTTACCGGACCCTGGTCGAGACCATCCGCGCCCGCTACCCGCGCGCGTACATCGTGTGCATCATCGGTCCGCTCACCAGCACGGCCGAAACAGCGACCATCGTCGGCCACCTGCGCAACGTGGTCGCCGCGCGCAACGCCGCCGGCGACACCCAGATCGCGGTCTTCGATCAGATCCTGCCGCAGACCACCGACAAGTTCGCCTGCCAGTATCACCCCAACGTGGCCGAGAACGCCCTGATGGCGGGCCAGCTGGCCGACCATCTGCGCGCCCGATTGGGCTGGTGAGGACGGCGCGGCGGCGAACCCGCCCCCCCGCCCCGAGCGCGCGCGCGTGATCGACGAGACTTTCGCTCGGGAGCGCTTTCGGCTTGAATAGCCCGGGCAGCCACGGAACGAAGCGGCTGGGTTCAGCGAGGAGGCAACGATGTCGAGTCGGAAGAGGCAGGTTTGTTCTTGGGCCATGGGGGCCGTGGTGGCCTTGCTGGCCGCGGGGTGCAAGAGCAGCGACAACCCGGGCGACGGCGGCGTCGACGGGGGGCCCACCAGCTTCAAGGTGGTGCTGCTGCAGACCAACGACATCCACTCGAACCTGGAAGGACACCCGGCGGCGCTGGATTACACGCCGGCCAGCACCGGCGACGACGACACCGTCGGGGGCTTCAGCCGCCTGGCGGCGCGGGTCGCCGCCGCGCGCGCCGCGGCCGGCAGCACGCCGGTCATGCTGCTCGACTCGGGCGACTTCCTGATGGGCACCCCCTTCGAGATGGTGGCCACCCCCGACGCCGCCGAGCTGATGGAGATGGACCGCCTCGGCTACGACGCAATCACGCTGGGCAACCACGAGTTCGACTGGACGCCGGATTTTCTGTACCTGGTGATGGTCGCGGCCGGCACCCACGGGTTCCACGTTCCGATCGTGGCCTCCAACATCAAGCTCGACCCGTCGTCGAGCAGCGTGCCGGCGGTGGCGCTGAAACAGATGGTGCTGCCCAAGGTGGTCAAGACCCTGCCGAACGGCCTCAAGGTCGGCATCTTCGGCCTGCTGGGCAAGAACGCCGTCGACGTCACCCCCACGGTGGCGCCCTTCACCTTCGACCCCATCGCCACCACCGCGGCGGCCATGGTCAGCGAGCTGCGCGATCAGGACCACGTCGACCTGGTCATCGCGCTCTCGCACTCCGGCATCAACCAGGGTGGTCACGGCGAGGACGCGGACCTGGCGGCCGCCGTGCCCGGCATCGACGTGATCCTGAGCGGCCACACCCACGACCAGCTCGACACCGCGGTGATGGTCGGCAAGACCGTGATCACCCAGACCGGACGTTACGGCGAGCACCTGGGCAAGCTGGAGCTCACCGTCCAGCGCGGCAGCGCCGCCAGCGGCGACGGCGGCAGCGGCAACACCGTGACCCTGAACTCGTACAGCTTGATCCCGATCGACGACAGCGTCGCCGGTGACGCCACCACCCAGACCCGGATCGATGGCTACATCGGCCACGTCAACGCCCTGATCTCGCCGCTGATGTACAAGGGACCGATCGCCAAGACCACGTTCGACGTGCTGCAGGGATCGGGCGAGACCGCGATCGGCGATCTGGTCGCCGACGCCTACCGCACCGTGGTCGCTGGCGTCTTCCCCGACGACCCCCCGGTGATCGGCATCGACGCCGCGGGCGCGCTCCGCAGCCGGATCGCCAAGGGCAAGACCGGGGCGATCACCTTCGCCGACGCCTTCAACGTCGTGCCGCTGGGCATCGGCCCCGACACCCGACCCGGCTACCCGCTGGTGACCTTCTACCTGGCGGGGCGCGATCTGCGCGCCGGCCTGGAGCTGGCGGCGGCCGGCGAGGTGGTCGGCAGCGACTTCGTCGTCCAGACCTCGGGACTGGAGGCGCACTACGACGCCACCAGACCCCCGTTCACGCGGGTGACCTCGCTCAAGGTCGGCAACACCACCGTCGACCTGACCGCCACCAGCCCGTGCTTCCGGGTCACCACCACGCTGTACGTCGCCGGCCTGCTGGGCGTGGTCAGCAGCGCCACCGGCGGCCAGCTGTCGGTGGTCCCCAAGCAGAGTGACTGCAGCACGGTGATCACCAACATGCAGACCCGCATCGTGACCACCGGCACCGGCGGCGGCGTCAGCGAGCTCAAGGGCTGGCAAGCCCTGCTGAGCTACCTGTCCAACCAGCCCAAGGACGCCAGCGGAACCCCGACGCTGCCCCCGGTCTACATGGCGCCGCAAGGTCGCGTGGTCACCCCCTAGCGCCAGGGGGCCGGCGCGCGCGGTCACCGCTCGCGCGGAAAGATGTCATCGGTCCTGAGATCCAGCGCGGTCGCCACCCGCGTTCCGTACTCCACGTCAGCGGCCAGGAAATGGTGCATCTGGCGCTGCTGGACCTCGCGCGACGCCCCACGCAGGTGGCCGGCCAGGTTGGCCACCAGGCGCGCGCGCTCATCCTCCCTCATCACCCGGTACAGCAGGCCCGCCTGCTCGAAGTCGCCGGCGCGCCCGGCCTGCGGGTATTCGGTGCGTCCGGTGGTGCCGTGCAGCGCGGCCGGCGCTTCGGCGGCGCGCCGGTCGGCGAGCGGGCCGCCGCGGCCGCTGGGCGAGAAGTTGGCGCGCGAACCGCCGTTGGCGTCGATGCGCATCTGTCCGTCACGCTGGTAGTTGGCGACCTTCTTCGAGAAGGGACAGTTCACCGGGATGAGCGCGTAGTTGGCGCCCAGGCGATGGCGCTGGGTATCGGGATACGAAAACAGCCGGCCCTGCAGCAGCTTGTCGGGTGACGGCTCGACGCCGGGCGCCGGCGTCCGCCGCCCGGCGGCGCCGAACAGGTGCGCGCGGGTGTGGGCGGACATATCGGCGCTGGCCTCGAAGTAGCCGAACGCGCCCGCGCCCTTGGCGTGCACCACCCGTTCGGGGACGCGCTCGCGATCGAAGTGCGCCAGCTTCTCGACCAGGAAGTAGTCGGCGAGCAGCAGCGGGCCGCGCTCGCCCGCCGACAGCGCGTGCTGGTTGTCGGGCACTGGCGCGCCGAAGTTGTTGGTCAGGGTCTTGTCGTTGTCAGCCATCTCGCTCATGCCTCCTCAGGACCGTCGCAGGTTGGTGGGTGAAGCTGAGGCTCAAGATGCGCGGTCCTGCCGATGGGCTCCAACACATCGTTTGCATCGATGTGATAGCCTGACCCTATCAATGACCGTGCCGCCCACCAGCGCCTCGCTCGCGCCCCATCCTTTCACCCTGCGCCAGCTGCAGTACGTGGTCGCGGTCGCCGACGCGCTGTCGTTCCGGCGCGCCGCCGAGCGCTGCCACGTTTCGCAACCCTCGCTGAGCGCGCAGCTGGCGCAGCTGGAGGACGTCCTGGGCGTGCGCCTGTTCGAGCGCGACCGGCGCGCCGTGCTGCTGACGCCCGCCGGGCACGAGCTGGTCGAGCGCGCGCGCCGGGTCTTGCTGGAAGCCTCCGACCTGGCCGCGGCGGCCGCGCGCGCCGGTGACCCGCTGGCCGGCACCCCGCGCCTGGGCGTGATCCCGACCTGCTCGCCCTACCTGCTGCCGGGGGTGACCCCGCGCCTGCGCGCCCGCTTTCCGCGCCTGACCGTGCAGTGGACCGAGGACAAGACCGAGGTGCTGGTGGCCCGCCTGAGCGCCGGCGCGCTCGACGCCGCGCTGGTCGCGCTGGAGGCGCCGCTCGGCGAGGTCGAGCACGAGGTGATCGGGCGCGACCCGTTCGTGCTGGTCGCGCCCGCCGGTCACCCGCTGGCCGCGGCCTCGGCCGCGCTCGGCCGCGCCGACCTGCGCGGGGCCAGCGTGCTGCTGCTGGACGACGGGCATTGCTTTCGCGACCAGGCCCTGGCGCTGTGCAGCGCCGCCAAGGCCCACGAGCTCACCTTCCGCGCCACCAGCCTGCCCACGCTGGTGCAGATGGTGGCCAGCGGCGCGGGCGTTACCCTGCTACCGGCGCTGTCGGTGCCCACCGAGGTCGGCCGCGCCGACCTGCGCGTGCGCGCCTTCCGGGACCCGGTGCCCTTCCGCACCCTGGCGCTGGTCTGGCGCAAGCGCTCGCCGCTGGCCCCGGCGCTGCGCCAGCTGGCCGCGGTGATCCGCGACGCCCACCAGGCCGCGCCCGCGATGCGTCCTAGCGCGCGGGCGCGTCGACGGTGACCGCGGCGGCGGCGGTCTGGCGCGGCAGGGTCACCACGAAGGCGGTGCCCTCTTCCTGCGACGAGCGCACGGCGACGCCCCCTCCGTGCGCCTCGACGATCTGGCGCACGATGTAAAGACCCAGGCCCAGGCCGCGCGAAGGGTGCGGGCGCTTCTGGCGCACCCGGAACGGGTCGAAGAGGTCGGGCAGGATCTCCTCCGGGATGGCGCCCTGATTGTGCACCGACAGCACCACGCGCGCGCAGTCAGTGCCATCGAGCACGATCTCCACCGGCGCCTCGGGCGTGCCGTGCTGAAGGGCGTTGCCCAGCAGGTTCGACAGCACCTGGAACAGCCGGTCCTCGTCCCAGATCCCGCGCAGGTTGCCGTCGTGGCGCAGTCGCAGCCCGCGCGCCGGGTGCGAGACCTCGTGGTCGGCGACGATCTTGCGGCACAGCGTCGCCAGGTCGGCGTCGCGCAGCGACAGCGGGATGCCGCCGGCGATCCGCGCGCGCGCCATGTCCAGCAGCTCGTCGATCATGCGTCCCATGCGCTGGCCGTTGCCCAGGATGCGCGACGCCGGGCGCAGCAGGGCCTCGTCGCTGGCACGGCGGAGCAGGATCTCGGCGCTGGTGGTGATCACGCTCAGCGGGTTGCGCAGGTCGTGGCCCAGCACCGCGACGAACATCTCGGCCAGGCGCAGGCTGTCGGTCAGCTCGCGCACCAGGCGCTCGCGCTCCTGGGCGCTGGCGCTCAGCTCGTCGACCTGCGCGCGCAGCTGCCGGCGCTGCCGGTACAGGCGCAGGAAGACCTCGACCTTGTGGGCCAGGATGCGCGGCTCCAGCGGCTTGAACAAGAAGTCCACCGCGCCCGCCTCGTAGCCCTGGAAGGTGCGGCCCTGGTCCTGCGCGCCCGCGGTCACGAAGATGATCGGCACCTCGCGGGAGCGCGCGCTGCCGCGCATCAGCTCGGCCAGCTCGAAACCGTCCATCTCGGGCATCTGCACGTCGACCAGCGCCAGCGCGACGTCCTCGTGAACCAGCAGCAGCTCCAGCGCGTCACGGCCCGAGCGCGCCTCCAGCACCTGCACGTCGTCGCGCCGCAACAGCGCCTGCAGCGATCGCAGGTTCTGATCCTGGTCGTCGACGATCAGGATCTTGGCCGGCGGGTCCAGCGCGCGGCTCACGCGTCGGTCCTCTGGTAGACGCGCGAGCCGGCGTCCAGCTCGCGGAAGGCGTGGTTGTGCGCGCTGAACAGCAAGCTCTCCTTGCTGCCCAGGCCCAGGAAGCCGCCGTGGCACAGCGACTCGCGGAACAGGTCGATGGCCCGGTCTTGCAGCGCGCGCTCGAAGTAGATGAGGACGTTCCGGCACGACACCAGCTGCACCTCGGCGAAGACGCTGTCCGTCGCCAGGCTGTGGTCGGAGAAGACCACCCGGCGGCGCAGCTCCTTGTCGAAGATGGCGCCGCCATACGCCGCGGTGAAGTAGTCGGACAGCGCGCGCCGCCCGCCCGCGTCCCGGTGATTGCGGCTGAACTGCTCCAGCCGATCGACGTCGTAGATGCCGGCCTCGGCGCGGCGCAAGCTGTCCGGGCTGATGTCGGTGGCATAGATCAAGGCGCGCTCCGACAGCCCCTCTTCGCGCAGCAGGATCGCGAACGAGTACACCTCCTCCCCGGTGCTGCAGCCGGCGATCCAGATCTTCAGCGACGGGTAGGTGCGCAGCACCGGGACCACCTGCTCGCGCAGGAAGCGGAAGTACACCGGATCGCGGAACATGTCGCTGACCGGCACGGTCAGGAACGGCAGCAGGCGCGCGAACGCCTCCTCCTCGTGCAGCACCATCTCTTGCAGCGCCGAGACGGTCTTGCATCCCAGCACGTCCAGCGCGCGGCCGACCCGCCGCTGCAGCGAGCCGACGGCGTAGCCCCGGAAGTCGTAGTGGTAGCGCGCGAAGATCGCCTCCAGCAGCAGGCGCAGCTCCAGCTGCTGGGTCATCGGGCCATCCAGATGCGCGCCAGCGAGAGCAGCTTCTCGAGGTCGAGCGGCTTGGCGAGATAGTCGCTGGCACCGGCGGCCAGGCAGGTCTCCTGATCGTCCTGCATGGCCTTGGCGGTGAGCGCGATGATCGGAAGCTTGCTCCACTCCGCACGCTTGCGGATCTCGCGGATCGCCGTCAGGCCGTCCATCTCCGGCATCATGATGTCCATCAGCACCAGGTCGAAGGCTTGCCCGGCCCGGGTGGTCGTGCCCAGGCGGTCCAGCGCCTCGCGCCCGTTTCGGGCGATCTCGATCTTGGCGCCGCGCGGCTCGAAGATGCTCGACAGCGCGAACACGTTGCGCACGTCGTCCTCGACCACCAGGATCCGGCGCGCCTCGAAGATCTCCTCGCGATCGCGCGCCCGGCGCAGCATCCGCCGGCGATCGGGCGGCAGCTTGGCCTCGACCTGGTGCAAGAACAGGGTCACCTCGTCGAGCAGGCGCTCGGGCGAGCGCGCGCCCTTGATGATGATCGAGCGCGAGTAGCGCCGCAGCCGCTGCTCCTCGTCGGGGTTCAGCGAGCGCCCGGTGTGCACGATCACCGGCGGCACCGCGCAGAGCTCCTGGTCCGTCATGCGCTCCAGCAGCTCGAAGCCGGTGGCGTCGGGCAGCCGCAGATCCATCACCATGCAGTCGAAGGTCGCCTCGCGCAGGCGTTGCAGGGCCTCGGCGGCGGTCTCCACCGCCACGGTCTCGACCTCGTCACCGGCCAGCAGGCGCGCGAGACCCTGGCGCTCGGCGGCGTCGTCCTCGACGATCAGCACCCGGCGCACCTTTTGATCCAGGCGCGCCTCCAGGTGGCGCAGCGCGCCGGCCAGCTCCTCGCGCGCGACCGGCTTCAGCAGATAGCCGGCGGCGCCCATGGTCAGCGCGGTGCGTGAAAAGTCCGAGGCCGACACCACGTGGACCGGGATGTGGCGGGTCTCGGGCAGGCGCTTCAGCTGGTCCAGCACCGACAGCCCCGAGTGGTCGGGCAGGGTCATGTCCAGCACCACGGCGCTGGGCCGGTAGGCCTTGGCCAGCGCCATCCCTTCGTCGGCGGTGGCTGCCAGCAGGCACTGGAAGTGCCGCTCGCGCGCCAGGTCGGCCACCAGGTGGGCGAAGGCGGGGTCGTCCTCGACGATCAAGATGGCACGCCCGCCCGGCGTCAGGCGATCGCGATCATCGAATGGGGTGCCGCCGCCATCGCCGGCGCCGTCCGCCGCCAGCGAGCGCGCGCCCGCCGAGACCAC
>Ga0207701_10006928_pt1 | contig 11298 bp, 10 predicted proteins | sample KBSSwiSSwithPhiX_FD_184294 | JGI IMG/M metagenome (GOLD analysis project Ga0207701, IMG submission 184294) | Switchgrass rhizosphere bulk soil microbial communities from Kellogg Biological Station, Michigan, USA, with PhiX - S5 (SPAdes) (version 2) | ecosystem: Environmental > Terrestrial >...
CTTTATCGGCATCGTCTTCCACCCCCACCTGCTGGACGATCCGGATCCGCTCGTGTCATGGGGTGCGAGCTTCGGACCGCGAACCGCCAACGGCGAGTGGTGGCGCCTGATCACCACCTTGTTCGTTCACGTCAGCGTGGTCGATTTGCTCGTGAATCTCCTGGCGCTGGTGCCCCTCGGCCTGCTGCTGGAACGAATCGTCGGCCCTCTCGCGTTCGGTGCGGTCTATCTGACGTCAGGGCTGTTTGCGAGCCTGTTCAGCCTGTCCGTCTATCCCATCGCCGTCAGCGTCGGCCCAGCGGGTGCCGTCGCCGGGGTGTACGCGTTCATGCTCGCCGTTTCTCTCTGGGGAATCAGCCAGCGCCCGCGCCTCATCCTGCCGCTCATCACGGTAAAAGGTCTCGGTATCTGTAGTGGGCTGTTCCTGGCCTATGCCTGGCTAACCGGCGCAGCCGCCGTGGTAGTCGTCGGCTCTGCCGCAGGACTCTTCGCAGGCCTGATTGTCGCGCGCGGCGTCAACACGCGCCGCACGCCGGCCGTCCGCATGGCTGCAACGGTTGCCACGCTGTCGTGCGTAGCCGTCGTCACCGCGGTTCCGCTGCGGGGCATTACCGACGCCAGGCGCGATATCGCGGCAGTGATCGAGACAGAAACACACACAGCCGCGGCGTTCAAAACCGCTCTCGAGGATTACACCGAGGGCCGGATGACCGAGCAGGCGCTTGCCACCGTTATCGATCGGATCATCGTCCCGGAAATCCGTTACATGACCGAAAGGCTCGCACTCGTTGACCAGACGATGGTGCCTCAGGAGCAGCAGCCTCCTCTGGCTGCCGCGGAGGAGTACCTGCGGCTGCGCGACGAAAGCTGGACGCTTCGCGCCAACGCGCTGCGCAGCGGAAAGATGTCGATTCTGTGGGTCGCCGACCGGAAAGAGGCCTTATCCTTAGAGGCATTCCGGCGGATCAAGCGCGGAACATCACCCGCCGGCCGTCCGTAACTAACGGCAAAACTTGAGGGTTTTCCGGGGTGTGGCCTGCCCGGCCGACTCTACGCGGGTTGTCTCGCGTGAGTGGAGGTTGGTGGGCGCGGGTGGAATCGAACCACCGACCCCCCGCGTGTGAAGCGGATGCTCTACCGCTGAGCCACGCGCCCGACCGAGTTTGTAGTGCCCGTGCCGCCGAAAGGCAGACCGGAAACTGAGTGTAACTCGACAACCACAATCAACGAAACCAACGCTGCACCAAGGAGACCACATGACGCCCCACGCCAGATTCTTCACCCGCGCGCTCGTGCTCGCTCTGCTGCTCTGGGCGGCTCCGGCCATGGCCGGGGACGTCGACGGAAAGTGGGCAGGCACCGTATCGACCCCCGGTGGCGACCTCATGGTGGCTTACGAGTTCAAGTCGGAGGGCGGCAAGCTCACGGGCACGACGACAAGCCCCGACGGGGCGACCGTCGCCATCAAGGACGGCAAAATCGACGGCAACAAGATCGCCTTCAACGTCTCGCTGGATCTCGGCGGTATGGCCTTCGACATTGCCTACACGGGCGTCGTCACGCCGGAAGAGATCAAGCTGACGGCCGATTTCGCCGGAATGCCCTTCGAGTACTCGGTCAAAAAGTCCAAGTAACTCTCCGCAGGGCCGACGCCACAGTACGCCTCAGCGTGAATCGCGCTTACCGGATCGCCAGCGGATTGCCTGGCGATCCCGTCGCGCCTTTCAAGCGCAGCGGCGCGAAGATGAACGCGAACTCGTAGACGTTGTCGCGCGCGAGGTCTTCGGTCAGCAGGTTCTCGAAGATATAGATTCCGTTTTTCGCGATGAACAGCTGGTGCAGGGGAAAGGCCAGCGACGCGTCCGGATTCGGCACGACTTCGACGCTCCACGTGTCCGCTCCCGCCATCACGATTTCACGATCCACCAGGTACTGAGCTGCCTCGAGGCCGATACCCGGGGCATTGGCGTTGAACTTCGCGTTGTCCTTGATCCAGAGCGAGCCCCAGCCGGTGTGAAAGATCACCACGTCGCCCGACCCGATGACGACGTTCTGCCGCTTCAGTGCTCCTTCGACGTCGGCGCGCGTGATCTCATACCCTCCGGCGAGCATCGGCTGGCCCTTGTATGCGGCGACGTCGATCAGAACGCCGCGGGTGACGATCGCGCCCACGTTCTCGATCCCGAGCTTCGTCAGCCCCTCCGCTTTCGCGAACTCGCTGCCCTTGTTGCCGTTGTAGAACAGGTCGCCGATGCCCGCATGGCCAAGCCCGTCGAACTGCGTGCCAATCTGTCCCAGCTCGCCGCTGATGATTTCGTCGTGGTAATACATCTGGTTCGTGCCGTTCGGCCCGAACACTTTCGGAATGCGCAGGCTGTAGTGCCGTGTGCCAAAGAGCGGCATCGCCGACTCATAGACGTGTCCGAGCTGATAGGTCTGCCCGCGCATGATCAGGTTTCTGGCTTCGAGCACTTTGGCGGGCGTGATGCGATTTGCGGCGCCACGCTGATCGTCCGCGCCCCATTTCGAGGGATACCACTTGTCCTGCGCGACGCTCGCGCAGGCGACGAACATCACCACCAATAGGGCCACGCTCGTTCGACGCATCGATGCCTCCAGATTCGGTTCGACGTACACACAAAGAGGGCAGCCGTGAGGCTGCCCCCTTTTGCCTCGTACGGTGGCGCCAAGGCGCCGGCTACGAGGGCTTCTTCAACTGCGCAATGAGAGCCTGCAGCATCTGTGCATATTCCTCATCGATCTGCGCAAAGATCTTCCGATACTCCTCTTCCGTGATCTTGGCCTTGCCGCCCCATTCGCCATCGAACTTATAGCTCTTCGGTCCGACGTCCACCGTATCGAACGGCTGGTGGTCTTCGCGCTTGAATCGCAGGCCGTTCGCCCCGAGGTCCATGACGAACTGGCGCGACTGCTGATCGGACGCGCCGCTCAGGTCCATATAGACCTCTTTGAACTCCCGTTTGGTGAGCAGATCGTCCATTCGCGAGAAGCTGGGGAACTTGCCTTTGACGACCAGCAGCTGCGAGCCGGAGAAATACAGCGCGCCGACATACTGATCGCCGGCTTGGCGCGCGGCGATGCTGTCCAGTTTCTGCGCGTCCAGGAGCCTGCACAATTCTGCAGCCAGCGGTGCCGACTTCGATTCCTGAGCGAGCGAGGGTCGAGGCGCCAGGAGAAGGCTGCCAAGCACAAGAGCGCCGATGCTGCGAACTGCGGAAATCATGACCCCTCCTAGCCTCGAAGAGGAGCGACTTGTATCACCGCCCGCGCACGGCGTCAATCATCCGTTCACCCGATAAAGAGCGAGTCCTCTTCCTCATTGGTCGACGGGCGCCGGGCAGGCCCCTGGGCGCCCTGCCGGAAGGCCGAGAGCGCCGCGAGCAGCCCCTGCACCACCGCATAGGCTTCACGCGCTGGCGCGACGACCGTCTCCTCGACTACCGCGACGGTGTTATTGACACGCGTCGTCAGGTCGCCGATCAACTGCTCTGCCTTTTGCGCCTGTGCGGACGCGATGCTCGCGGTGCGGGCGGCGTCGACCGACATCGACTTCAGGTTGGCTACGATCGGCTTCAGGTCGCCTTCCAAGCGCGTGACCGTATCGGCAACACGCCGCGAGGCGCGCATGGCTGCGACAACCGCTGCGACCTGAATCAGCGCCATCACCGCGACGGCAACGGCGATGACGCCGAGGTACACGTCGTTCACGCTTCCTGCTCTCCTTCGTCGGCGTGACGCTGTGCCTGACGGGCACGATCGAATGCCGTGGTGATGTTTTCGCGCTGCCGGTTGAATACTTCCCGACCGTGCTCGGCCGCCTGGGCGGCGCGATCCCGAGCCTCCTTGGCGCGGCGGTTCACGTACGCGCGAGTCTCGATCCCGGCTGCCGGCGCAAACAGCAGCGCCACGGCCGCTCCCACTGCCGCGCCGGCGATAAAGGCGAGCAGGACGGTCCCGCTTCCGATTCCCTGGTTCTGCTGTGACATAACAACCTCAGAAGATGCTGACCTTCACATTCAGGTACTTCTTCGGATCGGCTGAAATCGCCGCGATCAGCTTCCGCAACTCAGCCATCGTGGCGTTCATGTTCTCATACAACTGTTTGTCGTGGAGCAGTTGCCCGGCCGTCCCTTCGCCTTTCTGTAATGCCGCGGTGACCTGATCCATTCGGTTCACCATCGAATTCATCCGGTCATACAGCTCGCGTTCGGTCAGCAACGCTCCAGCGGTGCCCTGTCCTTTGCTGAGCCGGGTGGTGATCGCATCGACGTTTGCCGACATCGACGTCAGGTTGCGGCTGAGAGTATCGTCGGTGAGAAACTTTCCCAGCGTGCCTTCCCCGGCGCGGATGCGGCCCGTCACATCCTGCAGATTCTGCATGGCTCCTTCGAGGGCCTGCGCGGCGGCCGGATTGGTCGCCAGGCGGCCGATCGTGCCGCGGCCCGCGTTGACGTTTTGCGCCACCTCCTCTGCCGCACCGACCAGCGCGTTCAGTTCGCGATAGAGCGCGTCGTTGGTGAACAGCTGCCCGATGGTGCCCCGGCCGGCACGGACGTCAGACAGGACTGCAGTCAGCTGTTCGATCCCCTCGGTCGCCTGGCTCGCAACGTCTGTGAGCGATCCCGGAGCCTTTGCCGACTTCACATATCCCCCCTCCGGAATCGGCGTGCCGTGACTGGCGGAACTGATATCGACGGCGGCCTCGCCGAGCAGCGATACGGAACCCAGCACCGCCACCGATTCAGTGGTGATCAGTGAACGATACTTTTCGTTCACCTTCATCGACACATCGACGCGATCGCCGTTGAATGTTGTTTCAGTGACGGATCCGACTTCGACACCGGCGACCCGCACCGGCGCCCCCCTCTTCAATCCGGCGATGTTGTCGAACTTGGTCTTCAGGAGGTACTGCTGCCAGGAAAAGCCGCCTTCGCCGCTGAGCAGAAAGACCAGGGCGATCGTCATGCCGATCGCGAAGATCGAGACAAGGCCGATCTTCAACTCGGCCCAGGCTAATGAACGTGTTCGTGGCATAACTGTTTCCCTTTACCTGCGAGGAAGGCGTTCTGCCTCACGACAGAAACTCCCGGATGTACGCATCCTGTGCCGCCCGTAGCTCCGCGGCGTTACCTTCGAATGCCACCACACCCTCTCGCAGCATGATGAACTCGGCCTCATCGGCCTTCGCGGCGCCGGCCCGTTTGATGCGGAACCCGGAGCCCTCTCGGATTGCCTCGTGATCCGCCACGTAAAATGCGTCGCGGAGCTGATGCGTCACGATGATGGAGCTGACCCCTTCGAGATCGCGCAGCTTGACCATCTCTTCGTCGATCGTGGTGGCGGTGATCGGATCGAGGCCGGTCGTGGCTTCGTCGTACAGCAGGATGCCCGGCCTCGCGGCGATCGCGCGGGCAATCGCGACGCGCCGTCGCTGCCCTCCTGAAAGCTCTGACGGACGTCGATCGATGAACTCGTCGAGCCGCACGAACCCGAGCACCTCTTTCACGCGGCTCCCGATCTCGTCGACCGGCAGAGTGGTCTCTTCGTAGAGCTTGTAGCCGACGTTTTCCTCCACCGTGAGCGAGTCGAAGAGGGCCCCCTCCTGAAAGACCATGCCGAGATCCGCACGGACCTTCATCAGTTCGCGTTCGCCCATGGTGTCCACCCGGTCGCCGTTGACGGAGACCGTGCCGCCATCGGGCTTCAAGAGGCCAAGGATCAATTTCAGGATCGTGGACTTCCCCGATCCGCTCGCGCCCAGGATGACCTTGGTGTGGCCTCGCAGCAGTGAGAACGTGACGTCGCGAAGAATCACCTTCTCGTCGAACGCGAGGTGCACGCGGTCGAGAACGATCACCGGTTGCTCGGAGTCGCGACCGGTCGTCGTCGGCGCGTTCAGGGTCTGCACAGCCATCGCTAGTACAGCACCCCGATCAGCAGGCGCGTGACGAAGAAGTCCACGGCAATCACTGCTACTGATGCCGCGACGACGGCCTGCGTCGTCGCCCGGCCGACGCCCTGCGTTCCACCCTTCGTCCTCAGACCTACGTGGCAGCCGATCGTGACGATGGCGTAGCCGAGACAGAACGGCTTCACCAATCCCATGATCGCATCGTCGAAGTACAACCCCTCGATGATCGACGACCAGTACAGGCTCGATGCAACGCGGAGCTGAAAGACGGCGATCAGCCAGCCGCCAAGGATGCCCACCGTGTTTGCGATGACCGTGAGCACCGGAGCCATGAAGAAACCGGCAAGCACCCGAGGCACAACAAGCTTGCGAATCGGATCGGTGCCCAGCGCCCGCAGCGCGTTGATCTGGTCGGTCACCACCATCGACCCGAGTTCAGCCGCGATGCCGGACCCGATGCGTCCGGCCAGCATCAGCCCGGTGAGTACCGGCCCCAGTTCCTTGATCATGGAGGCACTGATCAGCCGTCCTACGAACGGGCGAGCGCCGAACTGGTCCAGCGTAATGCCCGTCTGCAGTGCCAGCACCGCCCCCGTGAAGAAGCCCGTCAGGATGACGACCGTCAACGAACCGATGCCAATCTGTTCGAACTGATCGACCACATCGCGGAAGTAGAACGGGCGCGACACAGCGCCGCGGATCGTCGCCACTTGCAGACGCACGTACTCCTGCACTTCGAGCACGCCCGCTTTCAGCCACTGATTGATCGTGTCGATCACCCGGTCAGCGTCCCTGCGCCAGGCCGGTCAACCCGAGCTCACGACTGCGCAAAGCCTTGAGGGTGTCGCGGATCGACGCGGCACGCTCGAAATCGAGATTCGCCGCGGCAGACTTCATTTCCAGCTCGAGACGCGTGATCTCTGCGTCCAGTTCCGCCTGCGTTCGGAACGGCTCCTTCGTCTCGCGCACGGCCGGCGTCGAATAGTCCCGTTCATAGACGCTCGAGAAGACTTCGTCGATGTGGCGGACAATCGACTCCGGCGTAATGCCGTGCTCGCTGTTGTAGCTCGCCTGCAACGAGCGACGCCGGTCAGTCTCGCTCATCGCCGACTGCATCGACGCCGTAATCGTGTCGGCATACATGATGACGCGGCCGTCGACGTTACGGGCTGCGCGGCCCGACGTCTGGATCAAGGCGCCGGCGGACCGAAGAAAGCCCTCTTTGTCGGCATCGAGGATCGCCACGAGCGAGACCTCGGGCAGATCGAGTCCTTCGCGCAGAAGGTTGATCCCCACGAGCACGTCGAAGACGCCGCGCCGCAAGTCTCGCAGAATCTCGATGCGCTCCAGCGTGTCGACGTCCGAGTGCAGATACCTGACCTTGACCCCAAGCTCCTGGTAATAGGTCGTCAGGTCCTCCGCCATGCGCTTGGTGAGTGTCGTCACGAGCACGCGCTGCTTCAGCTCGGCGCGCTGTCGGATTTCCTGCAGCAGGTCGTCGACCTGACCCCGGACCGGACGAACCTCGATCGGCGGGTCCATCAGTCCGGTCGGCCGAATCACCTGCTCGACGACGACCCCCTTCGACTTGAACAGTTCATACGGGCCCGGCGTTGCCGACACGAACACGACCTGCCGTACCCGCTCTTCCCATTCCACGAAGTTGAGCGGCCGGTTGTCGAGCGCCGATGGCAGGCGGAAGCCGTAGGCCACCAGCACTTCCTTGCGCGACCGGTCCCCGGCGTACATGCCGCGTACCTGCGGAACGCTCTGGTGGCTTTCATCAACGATCACGAGCGCGTCTTCCGGCAGATAGTCGAGCAGTGTCGGCGGCGGTTCGTTGGGCGCACGTCCAGTGAGATGGCGCGAGTAGTTCTCGATGCCGTGGCAGTAGCCGATTTCCCGGATCATCTCCAGATCGAACATCGTTCGCTGATGCAGCCGCTGTGCCTCGAGCAGCTTTCCTTCCGACTCGAGCACGCCGCGATACCACTCCAACTCCTGCTTGATCGTTTCCACCGCCTGTTTCGTGCGGTCCCTGGAGGTGACGAAGTGCGATTTCGGGTAAACGGCGATCTTGTCGAGCCGCTTGAGCACCTTGCCCGTCAGTGGATCGAACCACGCCAGCTCATCCACTTCATCGCCGAAGAGGCCGATCCGCAGCGCATGTTCCTCGTACGACGGCACCACCTCGACGATGTCACCGCGGACGCGGAACGTGCCGCGGCCAAACTCGGTGTCGTTGCGCTCGTACTGGATCTCGACCAGCTTGCGCAGAATCTGATCGCGCTCGATCCGCTGTCCTACTTCGAGCGGCAGCAGCATCCCGTAGTACGCCTCGGGTGACCCGAGGCCGTAGATGCAGGACACGCTCGCAACGATGATCACGTCGCGTCGCTCGAAGAGCGAACGCGTCGCTGACAGTCGCATCCGATCGATCTCGTCGTTGATCGTCGCTTCCTTCTCGATGTACGAATCCGTGGCTGGAACGTACGCCTCCGGCTGGTAGTAGTCGTAGTAGCTGACGAAGTATTCGACGGCGTTATCCGGGAAGAACCGCTTGAACTCCTGGTAGAGCTGGGCGGCCAGGGTCTTGTTATGTGCCATGACCAGCGCGGGACGGTTCACCTGCGCCAGCACCTGTGCCATGGTGAAGGTCTTGCCCGAGCCGGTGACGCCCAGCAGCACCTGGTGCGAATCGCCGCGGTTCAGCCCGTCGACGAGCTCGGGCACCGCGCGGACCTGATCGCCGCGCAGGTCGAAATCGCTGACGAGAGTGAACCGATCGTGAACGGAGGGCACGCAGCAGTTTACCGGGAGGGCTTGTATGGGCCGAAGTACCCCTTCCGTGTCTGAATCTTCGAACCCTTCAAGTCGGGCCGACGCACCTTGATTTCAACCTTTCGCCAGCGTCCGTCCTGTGAGCTGTTCGTGGAGACGTAGCCGACTGTGTACTGGGCGCGCAGCTGCGTCAGAATCCGATCGTACGCAGCCTCAATCTCTTTCATATTCAGCGGGAAGAAAGCCTCGCCGCCGGTTTCCTCCGCGAGTCGGCTGAGCCGCATCTGTTGCTGATTCCGCGTCGAGAGCGACTGGTTCTGCATGAACCCCACCGGGTAGACCGTCACATCCGACCCGCGCAGCAGCGTGAGTACGTCCGTAAACCCGAGCACACTCCGCGTGTCGCCTCCATCCGTGAATACGACCAGTACCTTCCGGCCGTCCACATCATCAGTGCCGGTGACATATTGACCCAGCGCGTCGTACATCGCCGTGTATCCATCGGGCTTCCGGCTCCTGATCCGCTCGACGATGCGCGGGAAGTCCTGCTGGCCGTACTTCGCGAGCCGCACCTCGGTATCGAAATCCACCAGCGTGATGTCTTTCGCCCCAGGCAGCGCGTTCAGAAACTTGATGGCAGCCGTGCGGGCCGTGGAAATGTCGGCAGTCATGCTGCCGCTGGTATCGAACATGATTCCGACATGGAGCCCAGGGGCCGCGTCGGTCTCGTTCCCGCGGATGAAATACTTCAGCGTCTGCGGCTTGCCGTCCTCGAGGAGCTCGAAGTCCTCGGCGGTGAGGTCGGTCAGAAATGTGCCCCGCTTGTCCGTCACCGTGACGCCGAAGCTCACCAGGTCAGTCTCCGCCCTGAACACGACCTGGGCGCTGTCGGCCCGAACGCCTGGACGGCGTTCCTCGAAGGCGCGTCCAAATGACGCCGACAAAACGGTCGCCACAATCAACGCGCGGAGCATGGATGATGATCTTATACGCGTGCGATCTCTGAAGCCATCTGCTTGACCCGGCGGAGGTCGGTCTTTCCGGTGCCCAGCGCCGGGATTGCCTCGATGTAACGCATGTCTTCACGTTTCGGGAGCCACAATCGTGGCATGTCGGTCTCGCACAGACGTTCCCAGAGCAGTTGCGGCGTCACCGCTGGATCCGTGTAAAAGGCGACGAGTCGCTCTCCACGCGACTCATCGGGTGCGGAGGTCACCACGCAGGTGTGCGGCTCTGTCAGCAGGGCGTTCAGCGACTCCTCAATCTTGATATGGGGCACCATCTCGCCGCCCAGCTTACTGAACCGCGAGAGACGGTCGGTGATTCGAATGAACCCGTCCTCATCCATTGCGGCGATGTCGCCGGTCACGTACCAGTCGTCGCGAATCACCTCGGCGGTTCGCGCCGGCTCGCCAAGATATCCCAACATCCGGCTGGGTCCTTTCACCAGCAGCAACCCCTCCTTGTTGAACAACGGCCCCTCGAACGTCTCCGGATCGACAACCTTCGCGGCGATGCCGGGCAGGGTGTGACCCACCGTGCCCGGACGTGATCCGCGCTGCCTGATCGACCCGTCCTGGACGTCCGGAACATTCGCGGCGACAACAGGTGCCATCTCGGTGCAACCGTAACCTTCGAGCAACGTCACGCCGAACTTTTCGCGGAACGCGTCGGCAATCGCCGGCCGCAGCTTCTCGGCGCCCACCACCGCGTAGCGGATGTGCGCGAACTGCTTCGGTTCGCACTTGCGCACGTACGACTGGCAGAACGTCGGAGTGCTCATCAGGATCGTGCCTTTGTACCGTTCCGTCAGGTCGCCAATCGTCTTTGCATCCATCGGATTCGGGTGAAACGCGGTGCCGAACCCGGTGAGAAGGGGGAACCACAGCGTGCCGGTATAGCCGAACGCATGGAAGAGCGGCAGGACGCCGATCATGACGTCGCTCCGCCGCATATCGAACACCTGTGCCACGGCGTGGACATTCGCCAGGACGTTGCGATGCGTGAGCTGAACGCCCTTCGGAGTTCCAGTGCTGCCGCTCGAGAAGATGATGGCGGCAGGCTTCTCGCTGTGTGAGCGTCGTCCGTATTTCAGGACCAGCGCCCGCACTGGCAGCAGCCGCGCGATAAGCAGCATGCGAAGCTTTGCCGTCGTCGTGAACGTTGAAAGAACGTCCTCGAGCATCAGCATGCCAGGCATTTCGGCGATGTCGGCCTTCGCGAGGAAACGCTTCGACGTCAGGATCGTCCGGATGCCGGCGCGCTCGACGGCGTACGCCATGTTCTGCGCGCCCGCGGTGAAATTGAGATTCACCGCAACCTTGCCCGCCACTGCTGTCGCAACGTTCGCCAGCGCACCGCCGGCCGACGCGGGCAGGAGCAGACCAACCGTGTCGCCCGGCGCGTTCTTGCGGAGCCACTGGCCGAGCAGCAGGCTGCTCACCAGGGCGCGGCCGAACGTGAGCGACAGGCCGGAGGAATCGGCGATGCAGAAGGCGCCCCACTGCCGTCTAGCCGTTCGAATGAACGTCGAGGCGAGAGTCTCGTGGGCGCCGTGGCGCTCGCCAGCAGTGTCGGAGCCGAGT
>Ga0207701_10006929_pt1 | contig 11297 bp, 10 predicted proteins | sample KBSSwiSSwithPhiX_FD_184294 | JGI IMG/M metagenome (GOLD analysis project Ga0207701, IMG submission 184294) | Switchgrass rhizosphere bulk soil microbial communities from Kellogg Biological Station, Michigan, USA, with PhiX - S5 (SPAdes) (version 2) | ecosystem: Environmental > Terrestrial >...
CGGTATCCAGATCTTTGGTGGTGATGAAGAAGCGATGGCTTTAAGTGCTAAGATCTGTGAAGCAGTAAATCCTGACCTGGTTGATATAAATTTTGGTTGTCCTGTAAAAAAAGTTGTAAGCAAAGGCGCTGGTGCCGGCGTATTGAGAGATGTTGACCTTATGGTTAAACTGACTGAAGCAGTTGTAAGATCAACTTCGCTGCCTGTTACAATTAAAACAAGGTTGGGTTGGGATGACAACTCTAAAAATATAGAAGAAGTGGCTGAACGGTTGCAGGATGTTGGCATAAAAGCTATCTCCATACATGGAAGAACAAGAGCCCAACTTTATAAAGGCGAAGCTGACTGGACATTGATCGGTAAGGTTAAAGAAAATCCCCGCATTCAAATTCCGGTTTTTGGAAACGGTGATATTGATTCTCCTGAAAAAGCATTAGAATATAAAAATCGTTATGGTATAGATGGAATTATGATCGGCCGTGCCGCTATCGGTTATCCCTGGATCTTTAACGAAATAAAACATTTTTTTAAAACAGGTGAACATCTGCCGGCGCCAACTATTCAGCAACGAATAGATGTGATCCGGAAACATTTATATCGTTCTATTGAATGGAAAAATCCGGTTGTTGGTATAAATGAAATGCGTCGTCATTATGCAAACTATCTAAAAGGAATGCCCAACATAAAAGAATACAGGAATAAATTAGTCACACTCAGGTTAGTTGAAGAGATCGATGAAGTGCTGAATGAAATAATAAATAGTTACTCCGGTTATGAATTTGAAAGATCGGTGATCGAATTACCGAATTATCATGAGAAATGTTCTGCGTAATTGAAGTTTCCGAAGGATTATCTTATTAATACAAAGCTTCCTTTTTTTGACAACTCAGGGCCGTTAAAAAATTTATAGACGCAACGCCATACAAATACACCGGCGTTTTGTTTATTCCCGTTAAGTTTTCCATCCCAACCTTTTTGTATGTTATTGGAATAAAAGATCTGTTGCCCCCAGCGGTTATAAATTCTAAATTCATAATGTTGCAATGGAGCGGTAGCAATTGGGCCAAAGAAATCATTCAGTCTATCATCATTTGGCGTAAACGCTGACGGAACAAAGAAATTAGTAGGACAGTCTTTTACCAATACAAAAACGGTATCAGAAACTGTACAGCCCGGGCCTTTTTCGGCAGTCGCAATGTATTTTGTACTCACTCCGGGTTTCACCCATACCTCTCTTTTATTTGCATCTGTGATGTTATAATTTGGCCGCCATAAATAATTAGTAAAGCCAGTGCTGGCAGCAAGTTGTATACTTTCTTCCTTGCAAATAGTAACAGTATCTTTTCCAACTGAAAAATATAAATTCAACGGATCTATTCTAATAGTGTCAGTAAAAAAATTGCCGCAATTATCAGTTATCCTGACATAAAAAAAGCCGGTATCATGAACAACAATGTTGTTGCCTGTTGAATTATTCTGCCACAGGTATTCATTATATCCCGACGGTGCGGAAAGTGTGATCTGTTGCTGTCCGCATAAGGTAGTATCCTTTCCTAAAGAAAATGGCCGGACAGCCTGATAGATCATAATACTATCAGAATAATTGTTATTGCATCCGTTGGTTGCATTTACATAGTAAAGACCTGGGACAGTAGCGATATATTGTGAATTGTTATTACCATTTTGCCATTGATAATTTTTGAATCCAGGAGCGGCGGTGATCAAAAAAGGAAATTGCTGAGTACATGTATCATTACCGATAAATAAAATTGCTGGAGGAGTTGAAAATCGAATCGTATCAGAAAAAATATTTCCACAAAAATTTCTTGCCTCAACATAATATGTTCCGCCAGAATCGACATTAAAATAACGACCGGACGATCCATCCTGCCATTCATAGCTGGCAAAATTATCTCCCGCATCTAAGACAACAGGATTGCAATAAGTGGTATCTCTTCCTAGTTGTACAGGTAGGCCTGCTGGAATCACTTTAATATATAAAGAATCGGAAAGCCTGTTGCAGGAACTGCTATATGCATATAAATAGCCCTGCCACGACCTTTTGAAAGTTATAGAAACAGTGGTGTCGCTTATTGTTTGAATAGACTGAATTGCGGAAGTATCTATTTTCCATTGCGGCACCTTAAGGCACCCGGGATTTCTATTCGCAGTAAACTGTTGAACAGGATTATTGAGACATATTGTATCACGGCCAATGATCTTCAGTGAATCGCAAATACTTATGCTGCTGCATACTTCTTGTCGCTGAAATGAAAAATCAACTAAATTATAATTGGTGTTATAAACAACGGGGTTTTCGAACCGAATAGTATCCCAATTACGTGGTATCGGAACAATTGCATGTGGTTGCTTGGTGATAAATGAAGTATCCTTACCTGTGCAGTCAGACATTTCAACATTATTACCTTTAAATTCAATAACTCGCAGATATTCCTTGTTGTTTTGTTGCTGATTTACATAGAATAAAAAATCATCCGTTGTTTTAAAAGCAGGCGAAAAAGAACCCTGGGATAAAACGATGTCTGACGGCATCTCCATTTTTCGCTGCATTATTATTGTTCCATCAGATAAAAGTTTAGCGTACAAAAAATTAAGATCGCTAAATCCTCTTGCAAACAATGCAATTTCTCCAAACTGATTAACTACAATATTTCCCAAAGTACTGTATGGAATGATATGATCGTATCTGTAACATTTTGGATTTGAAAAATTATAATCTGTCTCAATCGTAAACAATGGACGGGCATCACAGGTAGATATAAGACCTGAGATAACTATTTTACCATTAGATAAAAACTGTACTGAATTTCGGTAAGAATCAAAGGCTCCGACGCAGCCTGTACCGGAAAAATTAAGACAGTAATATTTTGAAGAAATATATGCGCCAGTAGCCTGGTTAAGCTTTACCAACCCTATTGATTTTTGATTGCTAACATTACAAAATTGTGTTCCTAAATAATGTTGTTGTGTAACAAGCAATACTTCATTATTAACGACCTTTATTGCGTTTATAATACTTCCAATACTCTCATCCTGAATCAAGGTTGCATTCCATGCAATATTTCCATTTGAAGAAATTTTATAAACATTATAATAGCTGGTAATTATAGATTGCTGATAATCTGTTTCAATATCATACGTAAGACCTGTGTAAATATTATTATCAGATGCTTCAGTTATTTCAAAATTGCGGACAGCACCATTTACCGGCGGCATCGTTATGTTTTCCTGTAATGCTTTCTGCCATATAATATTTCCATTTATTGTAAAACGGAAAAGATGGGGAATATTTATCAGCTCGGGGTTGTTTTCCGCAACAGCCATTAATATATCCGTGTTATTACATTGTAATAATTTCCATGTAGCTCCTTTAAAGCCTGTCAGTTTTTTGCTGAATAAAATGTTATTGAATTTATCAAGCCGGGCAATAAAAAGCGAAGTATCTGTGATTGCTTCTTCCCTTATTCTACCCGCTATAAAAACGCCTGAATCAGCAAGAGCAATACTTCTTTGAATTGTTATCTTGGCATTTCCGGCCTGTAATAAAAAGACAGTGCTGCTATCCACACATGCAGTTTGCTGGGCAAATGCTCTGCCAAAACAGCTAATAAAAAAGAGGGTTAAAAACAGCCGGACAGGTAGATACAATGGTTAATGTTTACAGAACAAAAATAATCTGTTATTTCACGGAAACAACCTTAAAAGATCTATTAGTAATTAATTACATGGATTCATGTCGCCACAGCATAGTAAAATATCGTGAGAATGACCGTAAAATTAAGCTGCAGACGGTCTGGCTGTCTTTATTAATCCATATACTGATACAACTGTCCAAATCGCTTCTAATATAACAAATGGCATAAAATCTATTAGTACAGCAGCATAACAACTTAGTGCTCCTCCAAGAACATTCAGTATAAAAAAGAATTTCCCATTTTCCGGAACCCATTTCATCGTGTTCAGAAAGTAGGCAAGCAATACAAGTCCAACACCGATCGTACCGATCCAATCATTATAGGTCATACAATAAATATTGAGTGAAGAATTTATTTTTTGATGGCGTCCATTACTTCTTTACCAGTAGGGGAAATAGATGGATCAAAATAATTAACAAGCACGCCATCTTCGTTTATCAAATACTTTGAGAAATTCCAACTAGGCTTCTTGCTTGTCCATCCATTTTTATTTTTATCTGTCAACCATTGAAATATTGGATTCTGTTCAGGTCCGGGAATGACAGAACTCTTCCTGGCCAATGGAAAGGTAACGCCATAGTTCAATCTGCAAAACTTTTCTATATCCTCATCCGTTCCTTTTTCCTGCTCTTTAAAATCATTGGCAGGAAAACCAATGATCACCAATTTCTCTTTATTTTCCTCATACAATTTTTGCAAGGCATCATACTGATCTGTATAACCGCAATCTGATGCTGTATTTACAAGTAGCAATTTTTTCCCTTTATAATTTGACAATGGAATTGAGTCACCATTATTCAAAGCAATGGATAAATCATATAAAGATTGCGGCGGCGAGGCCGGAGATTCATTGGTAAACACCTTACTGTTCCGCCCAGTTACTCTCCCTAACCACGTAAAAGCGGGATAAACTGCTTTTAAAACTCTTTGTCTTATCGTCATATCTTTTACATTTCGTGTTTCGATCGCAACATAACCGCTGAATGCAATTAAAAATAATAGCAAAGCTATGAACAGCTTTTTAAGAACCCTTAGTATTTTATTGCCCATCTTCATTGCAGAATAGAATTACAGGACGTACAAGTGAGTGACACAACGGAAGTCAAATAGTAGCATAGTTACCGGGAACCAAAAATTATAAACTATAAACTACAAACTATCTTATCACCCATTTAAACAATTTCAATTTTCCCTTGAACGGAGGATACTTGATCGAAGGATCAAACCAGGTGGGTGTTTTCATCACCGCTTTTTTATGACTGAACGTGTCGAATGAATATTTACCGTGATAATTCCCCGTTCCGCTGAAACCACGTCCGCCAAATGGTAAATGATGATTGGTGACATGCCAGCTTGCATTATTCACACATCCTCCGCCGAAGGCAACGCTGTTAAGCCATTCATTCTCTTTTGTGTTGCTTGATGTAAAAACATAAAATGCCAACGGGTTGGGATGTTGTTCGATTATTTTTAAAGCCTCTTCTTTAGTTTTAAATGAAATGAGCGGAAGCACAGGACCAAATATCTCATCTTTCATCACTGCATCATTGATGTTTACATTATCAAGCAAAGTGGGTTCAATAAATAATTGCTGCTTATCCGTTCGTCCGCCAAAAATAATTTTAGCATTGGATAAATAACTTGTTATACGATCAAACTGTTTTTCATTGATGATCTTACTGTAATTATAACTTTGCTCAGGCTTATCACTGAAAAAATCTTTTACCACACCTGTTATTGCTGAAATAAATTTTTCTTTTATTGATTCATGTACCAGCACATAATCCGGAGCTGCACACATTTGCCCCGCATTCGAAAACTTGGCAATAGCAATGCGACGAGCAGCTACTTTAATATTTGCATCGCTTTCAACAACGCAGGGACTTTTACCGCCTAACTCCAACGTAACCGGTACCAGTTTTTCTGCAGCCATCTTATAAATTATTTTACCAACTACGGTGCCGCCTGTGTAAAACACATGATCAAACGCAAAGTTGTTCATCATTTCCGGTACAACGGTGGCTCCATCTCCTTGTACATATAAAATATATTCAGGAGGAAATACATCTTCTATAATCTTTTTCATCACCGCATCCGTTGCAGATGCAAACTCACTTGGCTTAAGTACAACACAATTACCAGCAGCAATAGCGCCAACTAATGGGTTTATTAAAAGTTGGAATGGATAATTCCATGGGCCGATAATTAAAACGACACCAAGCGGCTCTTTTAAAACTTTGCTGCTCGAAGGAAGATTCACCAAATTGGTTTCAACATTTTCCGGTTGCATCCATAGATGAAGATTCTTTAACGTCGCATTTAATTCACTTATCACGAACCCGGTCTCAGTTACCCAGGTTTCTTCCGGACTTTTTTTCAGATCGGCATATAAAGAGTCATATAGATCCTGCTCATGCTTTAATATGGATACTTTAAGTTTTTTTAATTGTTCTTTTCTGAAACTGTAGTCTTTAGTAATACCGGAATTAAAATAGTCACGGAGATGCTGTAAAGAAGATAAGAGCATATAATTAGTTATAAGCCGTAATTTACAATCATTCCTTAATTTACTGCCATGAAAGGAACCAAAATAAGATGGGGTATACTCGGATGCGGACGCATTGCCCGAAAATTTGCAGCAGACCTTCGTTTAGTAGACGATGCAGAATTAACAGCCATTGCAAGTCGTAATAAAGAAACACTGGAACCATTCGCAAAAGATTTCCCTTGCAAACATCATCATAACAGTTACGAAGCTCTCGCTGACAACAATGAAGTAGATGTAATTTATGTTGCTACTCCACATTCTCATCATTATGAGCATACAATTCTTTGCTTAAACCATAATAAAGCGGTTCTGTGTGAAAAAGCTTTTGCTATTAACAGCCGGCAAGCAAAAGAGATGATCAAAACAGCTAAAGAAAGAAAGGTTTTTTTAATGGAAGCTCTCTGGACAAAATTTTTACCACATTATAAAAAATTACTGGAACTGCTGCAACAAAAAACATTAGGTGATATTAAAAGTGTGCTCGTAAATTTTGGATTTAAAACATCTGATAAATCTCCGCAGCGATTATTTGATCCTTCACTTGGTGGAGGGACACTACTTGATATTGGTATTTATAATGTTTTTATTACCCTATCTGTTTTAGGTAAACCGGATTCAATTGAAGCAACTATGATACCGTCGCCAACGGGTATTGACGAACAGATCGCTGTTTTGTTTAAATATAATAACGGCGCAATGGCACAATTGTTCTCGTCATTTGTTACCAACCTCCCAACTCAAGCAGAAATAAACGGGACCGAAGGATGTATCACTCTTACCACCAGGTTTTATGAACCATCAACAATAATTCAATTATCAAAAAAAGTACCTTACGAAAGAGAAGTTATTACCGTTGAAAAAGTAGCCGGCTTTGGTTATCATTACGAGGCAAGACATGTAAATGAATGTTTGAAAAAAGGATTGATAGAAAGTCCAGTGATGACACATGCAGATACATTACTTCTTATGGAAACCTTGGACAGGATAAGAAATAAAGCAAGAATCGAGTACCCCGTGGATCAATAATAATTTATCTTACAACCTGTGTTTTTCCAAATTTATTATCCCTATCTAACATAATATGACTGATGAATATTATATGACCCAGGCATTGAAGGAAGCAAAGAAAGCCTTTGATGAAGATGAGGTGCCAATTGGTGCTGTGGTCGTATTGAATGGAAAAATTATTGCCCGCGGTAATAATATGACTGAAAAATTAAATGACCCTACGGCTCATGCTGAAATGATCGCATTGACATCTGCTTTTAATTTACTTGGGAGTAAATATTTATCGGAAGCAATTCTTTATGTAACCGTAGAGCCCTGTCTAATGTGTGCAGGAGCTATGTATTGGAGTAAGATCGGAAAAATAGTGTGGGGTGCTGATGATGAAAAAAATGGACATAAAAGAATAACCGGAACCAACTGGCCTTTTCATCAAAAATCAGAGATAGTTTATGGTGTGTTGAAAGAAGAATGCGGGCAATTAATGAAAGACTTTTTTAAAAAGAAAAGATAATGGCAAAAGCAATCTCAAAAAAGACCGTGATCACTCATCCCGTGTCACGAAGGGAAACGAAGATCGACTCTTCCATCTATGAACCTTTTAAAGCAGCTATTTTGCAAAGTCTAAAAGGAAGTAGAGGAAAAACTTTTAGTGAGTTGACCGATGATGTTGTAAAAAACATCAAAAAGAAATCACCTTCCTTTATAGGATCGATCCCATGGTATTCTATTTCTATCCTTCGTGATCTTGAAACAAGAGGGATAGTAGAAAATTTTGTTGAGAAAGGAAAGAAATTTAACCGGCTTAAGAAATAATCAAAGTGCTTTTATCTTGATATTCTTAAACCAAACACCACCACCGTGATCCTGCAAAGCAATATGTCCAGTCTTTGACATGCCATAAGTTTTTACATCCTTCCATTTGCTTTTTGCTTTTGTTTGTTCCCATTCAGGTGTCCATAATTGGTAGTCGACCACTTTTGTTCCATTGAGCCAATGTTCTACATGCCCTTTATTGATGACGATCTTTGTATGATTATATTCTCCCACGGGCTTTACTACTTTTGCAGTTGGCGGATTCATGTCATAATTCGCACCCGATAGCTGTACATCCTTTACTTTTTCAGGATAACCATCATCATCGATCAGCTGATACTCTGGACCGGATTCGTACGTGGCGCCATTGTCTTCGGTAACCATGTAAATGATACCGCTGTTTTCCTTTGGAGCTATTTTCCAGTCGATCTGCAATTCAAAATTTTCAAACTTATCTTTTGTGATCAGGTCAGCTCTTTTAGTAACCCCTTCTACTTTACAATACAACTCACCATTCTTTACATCCCAATCATCCACTTTCTGGTTTTGATAAATACGCCAGCCATTCGTGGTCGTGCCGTCAAACAATAATTTCCATCCTTCTTTTTTTTCTTGTTTTGAAAGTGTATTGTCCTTTTGTTTATTGTTTGTCACAAAAGACATTGTTGAAATAACTATGCAAATAAATAATAACGTTTTTCTCATTGTGTGTTTTTTTATGCTAATAATTTTAAATTAACAGGATCCCATTTGATAGCCTTTCCCTGGAAATAACTGTCGTTACAAAGCAATGCTGGCGCCGCGGCACGATAACCAAATAATGCATCTTCAACAGTTGGTTTCCCTTCTCTTATTGAACGCATCCAGTTATAATGATGATCATAGTGTGCTCCTTTATATCCATCCTGCACTTTAAAAACTGTTGTTTCAGGATCTTTTATTTTTTTGCGATCATAATCCGGGGCATATTGTTTTGCCTTCAACACCTGCGCATAATTATCGGGAGGATAAGAAAAATTCTTTGTTAGAGTTACCTGTTCCCACTCAACAGTCATTGACCCTTCATTTCCTACCATTCTGAAATAAGAACCATTAGGATTACTGTCAACAAAATTTACTCTCAATGATAAATTAAATGCAGGATGCTTTTCTGTTTGCGGATAATCAAACATACCAAGCATGATATCCGGAACATCGCGGCCATCTTTCCAATAACGAAGTCCGCCTGTTGACATGATCCTTGTAGGCCCCATTGAACTGATAATATAATGTAAACTGGAGATCAAATGAACGAACAAGTCACCGCAAACACCGGTTCCATAATCTTTAAAACAACGCCAGCGGAAAAAACGTTTGGGATCGTAGGGAACTTGTGGCTTATCTTTTAAAAACCTTTTCCAATCAAGATTTTTCTCTGAAGCATCTTCCGGCAAATTATATTGCCAGGCTCCACCAGGTGTATTGCGGGCCCAGAAACCTTCGACATAATTTAGTTGGCCTATCGCCCCTGCTTCAAACAGCTCTTTTGCCTTTTCATTCCCAACAGAACTCAATCCCTGACTGCCTACCTGCAATACTTTACCACTTTTCTTTTGTGCGTCAACCACAGCCTGTCCTTCAATTATCTGCTGCACCATTGGTTTTTCACAGTAAACATGTTTGCCACTATTGAGTGCATCCACTGCAATTTCTTTATGCCAATGATCGGGAGTACCGATAATAACTGCATCAATATCCTTGCTTGCTAAGATCTCTTTATAATCTCTTGTAGTAAATATATCGGCGCCAAAATTCTTTTTTGCCTCCTCTAATCTTGGATCAAAAAGATCACAGGCTGCAACGATCTTCACTCCCGGAACTGTTTTTGCCGTTTGTGCATCGCCTGTTCCCATACCACCAGCGCCGATCAAAGCAACCTGGATATTATCATTGGCGCTGTAATAATCACGGAGTTTTAATTCTTCGTTTCTCCCAATATCCGATGCTTTGATTATTTGCGGAACTGAAGCGGTAAGAGCCGTACCTGCAATACCTTTAATGAACTTACGGCGAGAATCGTTTCCCATATTTTTTAAGTGGTTAAATAACAGCGAAGAAAGTTACATTAAAAATCAAAAGTCCGTAAAATTTTATTCCATATCTCGAAAAATGAATTTGTTTGGCATCATTGTTTCACTCGTAAATTTGTTATCCGGTAAAACATTAAATCACAAGATAAATTTAATCGTATGGCATTTACATTAGCTCCGCTTCCATATGCACATGATGCATTGGAACCTCATATTGACACAACGACCATGCAGATACATCATGGTAAACACCACCAGGCTTATGTTGACAACCTCAATAAGGCAATTGCTGGTACAGAACATGAAAATAAAAGCCTTGATGAATTAGTCAAAAGTGCAGGCAAAATTTCCCCTGCTGTTCGTAATAACGGCGGCGGTCACTGGAATCATACTTTCTTTTGGGAAAGCCTGGATGAAAATGCGGGTGGTCCGCCATCAGGCGATCTTGCAAAAGCTGTACATGATGCATTTGGAACATTTGAAGCATTTAAAGAAAAATTTGCCAATGCAGGTATGACAAGATTCGGTAGTGGCTGGGCATGGCTGATCATAAAAGATGGTAAGCTTGAAATTACTTCTACTCCTAACCAGGATAATCCATTAATGGATGTAGCCGAGGTAAAAGGAACTCCGATACTTGGCGTGGATGTTTGGGAACATGCTTATTATTTAAAATATCAAAATCGCAGGGCAGAATATCTTGCCGCTTTCTGGAATGTTGTTGATTGGAAAAAAGTGGCTGAAAGGTATGAAGTAGCTATGCCAAAGGCGAAAGCGTAACAACTGTACTAATCTTATTTAACCGCGGAAATGCAGGATAATACATTCTCGTCTCTGCGGTTTTTTATTTTAAATTTGATAGATGTACGACCTCATCCTTAAAAATATTTCCCGCTTCATAACTCTTACTCCTGAAGAAGAACAATATTTTACTTCATTACTTAAAGTAAAAAAACTAAAGAAAAAACAATACCTGTTGCAGGAAGGTGAAATAAACCGCTATGATTATTTTGTAAATAAAGGTTGTCTCCGAACTTACACAATTGATGAAAAAGGTTTAGAGCATATTGTTCAATTTTCAATTGAAGATTGGTGGGTCGGTGACATGTATAGTTTTTTAACACAAACACCTGCACGATTTAC
>Ga0207701_10006931_pt1 | contig 11297 bp, 9 predicted proteins | sample KBSSwiSSwithPhiX_FD_184294 | JGI IMG/M metagenome (GOLD analysis project Ga0207701, IMG submission 184294) | Switchgrass rhizosphere bulk soil microbial communities from Kellogg Biological Station, Michigan, USA, with PhiX - S5 (SPAdes) (version 2) | ecosystem: Environmental > Terrestrial > Soil...
TTCAGCGAGTTCACCGGACAGATAAAGGTGCGGGAACGGCTGGAGCTGATGGTGGAAGCGGCTAAAAAGCGCGGCGACGTGCTCGAGCACATTCTGTTGAGCGGACCGTCGGGGCTCGGCAAAACGACCCTGGCCCACATCATCGCTAACGCGATGGGTGTGAACATCAAGAACACCAGCGGTCCGGTGGTTGAGAAGGCCGGCGAACTCGCAGGACTTCTCACCAGCCTCGAAAAGGGCGATGTGCTCTTCATTGACGAGATCCATCGCTTGCAGCCGGCCATCGAAGAATATCTCTACCCGGCAATGGAAGATTACCGGCTCGACATCATCATCGACCAGGGACCGCAGGCGCGCAGTCTGCGTCTCAATTTGCCGAAGTTCACCTTGGTGGGCGCGACGACGCGCGCGGGAATGGTAAGCGCGCCCCTGCGTTCGCGTTTCGGAATGACGGCGCGGCTCGATTACTATAACGCTGAGGAAATGCAGAAGATCATTGTGCGCAGCTCCCAACTGTTAGGCGTGGAGATCGACCCGGGGGGCGCAGCGGAGATCGCGGCGCGCTCGCGCGGGACCCCGCGCACGGCGAACAATCTGTTGCGTTGGGTGCGCGATTATGTGCAGGTCAAAGCGGAAGGGAAAATCACCGCCGAACTCGCAGATCGCGCGCTCGCCATGCTCGAGATCGATCGCGATGGATTCGATCAATGGGACAAACGCATCATCGAAACCTTGATACATAAATTCAACGGCGGCCCTGTTGGATTGACTTCGCTCGCAGTCGCGGTGGGCGAAGAAGCCGGCACAATTGAGGAAGTCAACGAGCCCTATTTGATCATGGAAGGTTACATCAAACGCACGCCGCAAGGCCGCGTCGCAACAGCAAACGCATATCGCAAGCTCGGACTTAAGCCTCCTACCGGCACACAAACAGAGTTGTTCGGCCAATAAGCTTCCGGGGAGCGATCGCGCCATAGCGATCGCGAACTTTGAAATTTGGTAACTTCATTCGCGTCGAGCCCAATCACGGGCATTTCAGCGATGGCGCCGAAACGTGCACGCGAGGCGCGTGCGCTCCCCAGTCAGAACACTGTCAGGACACCGTTACTATAAGCTGCGACGCGCACCCACGTGTAGTCGCCATTGCGCAGTCGCACGGCCCAAAAATCAAAATCACCATTTAGCCGGTCGCCGGCAGCGTCGAGCTCTGTCGACCCAGTCACGCCTAGATAATGCCCCGCTTCTTCAATGAACGCCGCTTTGAAGTTACCAAAATTCTTTTGCGGTTTCGCATGTACCAACGCCAGATTCACGACGAACAGCGCGTCGTAAGTGGACAATGCGAACGCATCCGGCGTGATGCCGGTGCGCGCTTGGACGGCATCCGCAATCGGCTGCCATCGATTGCGCAGCGCATCGGGCAATCCAAAAATCGGATTTGGATAACCAACGCTTGCTGCAAAACCAGCCGCACTCGAATCGCCCGTCAATGCCGCGGAAAGAGCGACGCCGTCGCTGCCGTACCACGCTGTATTTTCGAGCGTAGGGTTCCCTTGTGCTGAATGAAATACGTCAACGGCCTCGTCGAAAGCAGCCAGATAAACGGCAACCGACGACGGACTGATTCCGCCGGCAATCAAGCTGGTGATCTGGGAGGCCACAGAGTTCGTTGCGGGGGAAAAGTTCGTGGTAGTCGGCTCATAGCGAAACCCCGAAACCACCGTGCCTCCAAGAGCCTGAAACCTTATTTTAACGGAATCGTGCAGACCGTTGTTGCCGGCGTCGTTGCGCCAAAGCGGAACAATGGCGCGAATGCCATCGTGCTGTAGCAACGCCACAAGCGCTTCAGCCTCGCGCCTATCGTTAGGGCAAAACCGAAAGATATTGTCGTTAGGGATGGCGAGCGAAGATGCTGTGCTACCCTGGCTGATCACAAGAATATCATTCGCGTCCGCAAAAGGTTTGATCATAGCTACTTCGGAACTGGTCTGCGGCCCGATGATGATCTTGACGCCGCGCGCATTGAGGTCCCGAATAGCGTCGAGCGCGCGCGATGGATCATGCTGCGTATCGCGAACAAGCAATCGGAATCGGACCGGGCGATACTGGGGACCGATGTTTTTGAGATCTCGTGCTGCAATCTGCAATGCGGCGACGGTGTTCCTGCCAAGCGAGAACCCCGATCCAGTTAACGACGCGAGCACGCCAATCTTGACGAGCGATTTCGGAGTCTTGCCAGCTTCAACTTTTGCTGGGGCAAGCAGAAGGGCCAGAAGCAGCACACAAACAATAACACGAAGAATGACCCGAATTTTCATAGGCGGCGTATTATTTCCGAAGCCGCGTGAGATAGTCAAGAATGATAGCGCTGGGATCCAAGCGTTGAATGATTGAAATGTTGGATCGTGATTTGACGCTCCCCTTCAACGCTTTATCTGATTTACCAATGCAACTGACAGCGGATTTCTTCCAGCAGACGGCCAGAGTTTTTACTGTCTCCGAGCTGACGCGAAGCATCCGCGGCACACTCGAGACAAAGTTCGCGGTAGTCTGGGTCCAGGGAGAAATTTCAAACTACAAATTGCACCCGAGCGGCCATCAGTATTTCACGCTTAAAGATCAACGGGCACAGATTTCATGCGTGATCTGGCGCGATACAATGCTGCCGCGGCGACAACCGCTTGCCGATGGCGGAGAGGTCCAAGTCTATGGCACAGTCACAGTTTTCGAAGCGCGGGGCCAATATCAGCTCAACGTTCAAATCATTCAGCCGCGCGGACTCGGGGTACTCCAGGCGAAGTTTGAAGCGCTGAAGCGCAAACTCGACGCAGAGGGATTATTTGCTCAGGAACGGAAACGTCCATTGCCGAAGTTTCCGCGACGGATCGGAATTGTGACGTCACCAAGCGGCGCAGCGATCCGCGACATCCTGAACGTGCTATGTCGCCGCGCGCCGTGGTTGCAGATCTTGATCAATCCGGTACGTGTGCAGGGAATCGGCGCAGCCCAGGAAATTGCAGTAGCGATTCGCGAGTTGGCCACGTCTAACGAGGCATTTCCGTCAGTCGATCTCATCGTGGTCACGCGGGGCGGAGGGAGCATCGAAGATTTGTGGGAGTTCAACGAAGAAATCGTTGCGCGCGCGATATTCCATTCCGCCGTGCCAATCGTCTCGGCAGTCGGTCACGAAATTGATTTTACTATTTGTGATTTCGTCGCAGACCTGCGCGCGCCCACCCCGAGCGCCGCCGCCGAATTGATTGTCCCTGATGTCATAGATCTCCAGCGCCAGATCGACGGTTGCGCACGCACTCTGCGCCACCAGTTGCTGAATCGCGTTCGTGACGCGCAACAACGCCTCGATCACGCGCGCGATACCTTGCAGCGCTGTCTTGCGCACAAGATTGAGGCTTACAAACGGGGGCTGGGCCATGCTCTTCGTGTGATGCAAGCACGCAGTCCTCTGCGCGAGCTGATGATGCGCCGCAACCATTTTGCTGATCTCCATCGGCGACTACTCGCCTGTCCTGGACGCTTGCTTGAAAACGCAAGACACCGTTTCAGTCGCATCGAAGGAATTCTGCGCGTGCTCGGGCCCGAAGCGACGCTGCGCCGCGGTTACAGCATCAGCATGAACGATCGCGGCCAAATCATTCGCACTACCGCAGTAGTTAGGCCAAAGATGAAAATTCGCACGCGAGTCAGTGACGGTGAATTCGGCTCAGAGGTGCTGTAGTCAGCTTCGTCGATGACAAGGAGCAATTGCTTTCGATTTTACGCCAGCCAGTCCGTGGGAACGGATTAGTTTTGCTGGCGCATCAGTTGATTGCCGCAAAGCTAAATAGCGCCAATGGCGCTGATGCAAGCTGCATCGAGCAAACGTTATCAGACGCCCGATGCCTTGATCGGAGACCTTCGTGTCCCGCCAGTCGGCGACGGATACCTGCGGCCTGGAGACGTGTCGGGTCTTGCGGACATTCTCGACGGTTACAACGAGAGGCGCCCTGTGCGCTCCAACCTGCAATCACTAGTTGCGTACAGCACGACCGCGTCCGGTGGCAGCCGCGCGGCCAAAATCGGACCCGAATTGCGCCGCGGCGCGCACGTTTGCTAAGGTTTTATCACCACCACAGTGCCGAGGTGGGCGACGTCATAAAACTGGCGCGCTTTCCAATACGGCATCCTGATGCATCCATGTGACGCGGGCACGCCGGGCAGGTAACCCTGGTGTAATCCATACCCCGGCGAGAATTCAAGAAAGTAAGGCATCGGGGCGCCAACGAAGTACGAATGCGCCGGTTTCGAGTCACGCCTGCTGTCGACGTTCGCCTTCACGACCCGACCTGAGTCATCAACATAGTCGCCATAAACACTGGAACGATGATCTACGTCCTTACGGATGACTTGAAAGCTACCAACCGGAGTGCGGTACCCTTCGCGGCCACTGGATATGCGCGACGACGCGGTTCTATGCCCTGCACGGTAGAGGTAGGCTTCCTGTGCCCGTAAGCTCACGACGATCGACGGACGGCCGGAATGACTCTCGGGTATGTGCGACGTGACCATATCGGTCATAGTGCTACAGCCACTCAAAATCATGAGAGTCACGCAGAGAGCAGAAAATTGTGAGAGTCGATTCATGCAATCCACGTCTGACGATTATCGAGCAATGACGCTTACCTCGTTTCGCCTTAACCGTTCAGTGACCTTCACGTCCTTTTTGCGACTGTTGATAACGAACGTGTTGTTTTCTCCCAAAGTCGACCACGGCCCATGCGGCACTTCGCTAAAGTCCACAAAACGCCAGTCGGTGACGTCTGTTTGTTTCAGCCCGAGATAGTCTCGCACCGCAGGGGAGACATCGAGGCCGGCGCCCTTATTTAGATTGGGTTTCGGACGTTCATTGCCAAATACGTATTGCCAATGGTCCGTTCGGAACGGTCCCGCGTCTTCCCACTGCGCATAAGCGATTCGATCGCCTTTGCGAATCGCCACCCATCGATCTTTGCAAGTGGAAACAGCCGGACCGCGGTACGCCTCTTGAAACCATGGAACAACACGAGGCGCTTCCAGCCGGTGGCCGGTGTGTGCTTTGTCATTGTAGGGGAGTGCACAGTAAAATGGATTCTGCCGCGGTGTGAATTTTACCGGCAGACAACTGCGCCGATTGGCAGGATTTGGATCATCAAAACCGCCATAGCTCTTGGCCCATTGCTTGTCCCACGCGCTTGTGTGATTTGGGACGAGATTATTTCCGTGTGGCGGTTCACCGATCCAAAAGAGTGTCGTTACAATATTTGTTTTCCACGGGTACCGTCGTACACGCCAAGAGGCGGACGATCTTGTAATGACGGGTTTGTCCTTTTCAATGACCGCTTCGATTTCAACGGCAAACGCCGAATCAAACGCGATGAGGAGAGCGAAGCAAAAAAAGCCAGGTGAACAGCGTTTCCCCATTACTTACCCATCGGTTCCCGTTCAAACACTGCGTGCAGCCACGCGGGCTTGTGTCGCATTCCGCCCTCTAGATTATCACTTCAGAGAGAATGACAAATTCATTTTTCAAGATTCAACCAGAAGGCGATGCAATCACGGGAGCGCAAATAGCTCACCGGAGTCTGCGGATTGCTTTTCCGCTGCGTTGTGCCGCCCTTAGGGCGTAAACTTGTAAACGCAGCCGTCGTCATCCGTGCCGCCGTGCACCGTGGCGCCGTAGAAATTTCCAAATCGATCGACGACCATGCCGTTATAGGAAAAGCCCCCATCTGGCGGCCCCGCGAAGGGATGAACAACACTCTCAGTCCACTGTCCGCCGCCGATAGGAGTTAGTTTGAAGATCGTGCCACTCCCTAAACCGCCTTCACTCGTCGTACCATAAAGATTGCCGGCGGCGTCGCGAACAAGATTGCTGATGGGACTGTTGCCGTCATTTTCGGGTTGAAAGCTATAAATCACTCTCCCGTCCCATTCCCCAACAGGCCGGGGCGACAATTCGTAAACAGAGCCGATACCGTTATTACCACCATAATAGGTCGTCCCGTAGATTTTACCTGAACCAGCGCGAAGCAAGGCGCCGTAAGGAAAACTCCCGTCGGGTTGGCCGTGAAAAGAATAGAGCGTTCTGAAATCCCATTCCCCAACCGCTGTTGGACTGAGCTCGAATACAACTCCGCTGCCATATATACCGCCTGCAGTAGCCGCACCGTAAAGCCGACGATGCTTCAGAAGCATCCTTCCGGCCGAACCTGTCGCGCCGTCGTTGCCGCCAGTGAACGTGTGTATCACCTGAAACGTATAACTCCCGGCGTGCGGATGGAGTTTGTAAATGGTGCCTACACCGTACGTGCCGCCTGTCGGCGTCATGCCGTAGACATTTCCGCTCCGATCAACGGTGACCCTCGCTCCGGGGCCGGATCCATCGTCACCGCCTGTAAACGCATAGATGACTGTCTGGTCCCATGTTCCATTGGACTTGGTGAGCTTGTACACCACTCCGCAGCCGCCTTCACAGCTACCTGAGCCGCCAGTTACCGCAGTGCCATACAAGCTACCGCGGCGATCGATTGTGACGCCCTTGTACGGCTCGCCTCCGTCGACGCCACCGGTGAAACTATAAAGCACATCGTGCTCCCATCCGTTAGGTTTGGGGCTGAGTTGGAAAACCGTACCGCCCCCAAATTCTCCTCCAAGCACAGTCGTGCCGTAGATGTTCCCGGCGCTGTCCGTCTCCAAATCGGTGTCGGCGTATTCGCCTTCCTCCTCTTCGAAGCTAAGGATCACCTCAGTGGTCGTTGCAGTAGCCGAGACGAGCGACAACGCGATCACGAAAAGTGGCGCTACGTTTTTGATGCGAATCAGTACATTCATTGGTTTCCTTTCCTTCCGCGCTTGAGTTAATTTTCGAACTCGCGGGTCCGGAGGAGGCAAAGAACCCGGCGGTCCCTTCGCCTGATTCAGATCCGCTTTAGTGCCGCGAAGTATGTGAGAATTGCTTTGCCCTTGTCAAAACAATTCGTCGCCCCTTGGATCATGGAATCGACGCATCCAAAACAGTTTGCTCTGATTGCCCCCGTACGTTCAGAAGTGATGTTGGCTGTATCCCCTCAGGCACATTAAGGCGATGGAACAAATCATTGGAGCGTTTCCCTTCATAAGATTGACGAGAGACGTTTAGACTGCCCAGCGAAGCGCGCACGACCAGTAAGCTGAACATTGCTATGAAATCGCAAACATCCGGTCAGCTTCGACGTGTCTTAGGCGTTGGCTTTGGTTTAGCGGTAAGCATTGGCGGTACTATCGGTGTAGGCATTCTTCGCACACCGGGTCTGGTCGCCGAGCAGCTGCATGCGCCATTAGCGATTGTTCTGCTGTGGATTGCGGGAGGCATATATACGTTACTCGGCGCGAGTTGTTTCACGGAGTTGGGCGTCATGCTCCCACGAGCCGGCGGGTTTTATGTCTACGCGCGCCACGCTTTTGGCAACACAGCGGGATTTGCCGTCGGCTGGACTGACTGGCTCATGTACTGTTCGGTCCTCGGATACTTGTCGATCGCCATCGCGGAGTTCATAGCAGCCTTGGGTCTAGTATCCGGTGGCGCCATTCGATTTGTCGCAGTTTTAATCCTTCTTGCCATTGTAGCGTTGCAATGGTTGGGAATTCGCATCAGCAGCCAATTTCAAGAGGTAACCACATCACTCAAATGCATTGCGTTCTTAGTTCTTGTTGCAGCATGTCTGCTCGTACCGGCACGCGGTTACGCACTCGAAAAGATGCCACCATTGGTGACGTTCAGCGGGTTAACAATCGCCTTGCAAGCGATCATCATTACATATGCCGGCTGGCAAAGTCCCTTATACTTCGTAGAGGAAGATCATGATCCGGCGCGCAATCTTCCACGCGCGATGATCGGCGGTGTGTTGTCAGTGATCGGGATTTACCTGCTTGTTAATATCGCATTGCTCAAGGTACTGCCGATATCGGAGCTCTCTGGCTCAACGCTCCCCGCGGCAGACGCGGCACGCGTCATTGCCGGCGGACATGGGCGTACGCTTATCATACTGTTGTCGGTGATCTCGCTTGTGCCACTCTTAAACGCGGTCATGATGATGGGCACTCGCGTCATTTTCGGCTTGGGACGTGACCGGTTGTTCTGGTCTCGCACATCGAGCGTGAACCCCAGCGGCACGCCGGATACGGCAACACTAATAACGGCTGCGGTCGCTGTCGGTCTTATCGCAACTGGCACATTTCAGCGCCTGATAGCAATGACATCTTTCTTCTTGGCGGCTAATTATACCCTCTGCTGTCTCGCGTTAATCGTATTAAGACGTGAAGAACCTGACTTACCGCGACCGTATCAGGCTTGGGGTTACCCTTGGTCGGTTTGGTTGGTGACGGCTGGCAGCGTGATTTTCGTAGTTGGAATGCTGGCGGGAGATGTGCTTAACGGACTCGCGGCTCTTGGGTTGCTTGCGATCGGTCTCATCGGGCGCGTACTGCTTGGACGAACTGCTATTTCATAAGGCTATACGCACTACCGGAAACGCCGAATTCTAGAAAAGCCCAAGGAGTTTGAGGACGATCACTATAACGACAATCACTCCAATTATGTAAAAGATGTTTCTGTTCATGCCGGCAACTCATAACAGTTCGCGCGAGCGATTGTCAACATTTACCCGAACTTACCAGACAATCCGGCCAAATTCGCCTAACGAATTGACCAGTTGACGACAGGCCGGCACGAGAACTGAAACCGCCTTCGGCACCAACTTAATTTCTGCGCTCCTGTCCAGGTTTATCGTTTCTCCATCAACTATGGCAGAGATATCTTTACGCGATCGCACACGCACACTTCTTGTTCTGGTGAGAAGTATATTTCGGTGATCGCGCCATTTACCAAACGCAGCGGTACTGATAAGCCCTATCACTTCAGTGGCGCTTTCGACATCAATGACGGCGGCTTCGAGCGCTTGCTCTGAGTCGGACATTTGTTCCGATATCAGAGGGCAGATAAGCGCAACGGCTTCAGCTTCCCCCTTTATTTCGCCCGAGATAAGATACTGAATCTTCGTTTCAAACATTTTTCGGAAGGCGACACTCCCCTTCTCGATAGCATCAACTATATCTCCCTCGCGCATAGATTCGCGGGGTTCTGCCAAAAGCGCAGGCGCTCCCACAATGGCGGCGATAAGAAACTGCTTGCCCGCGATCCGACCTCCAGAAAGCACTTTTATTGAGGGAGCAGCGAGCTATTAGTGTTGATTCAGGTGCTAAATGGCGTCTTGCTGCCGATCTTCCTGGTATTCATTCTCCTGCCTTGTGGGGAGTTAAGCTTTTCGAGGCCTAGCACCGGATTCTTGCCTCTCCGGGCGCTCAAATTCCGAAGACGCTAACCTCGCTCCTTCTTTCCCCTGTAGATGGAAGCCGTAGTTAAAACAATGTTCCTTATGACATTATCACGACGGCCGCGTCGTAATTGAAGCTATCGGCTGCTACTTCCAGTATGTGAAAACCGCCCGCGGGAGTAGCGCCGATTTAAGGGTAATGTTCGCATTCTTCTCCAACCGCCTCGGGTGCATCGGTTCCTTGATCGTTTCCGTGGTAGGCTCACTCGTCCTGATTCTCGTTCTACGCGCTTGTGGAGCTCTTTAAATCGCCATTATGCTCGCATCCCACGCCTCTCGCGCCTCCGACGCGCATATCCTTGACGCCATCATCATCGGAGGCGGACCGGCTGGACTGAGCGCGGCGCTCGTACTCGGCCGATGTCTGCGCCGCGTGGTTGTCTGCGATGCAGGGCATCCGCGCAATGAATCGGCCCGCATCTTCAACGGATTTCTTTCCCGGGACGGCTCGACGCCCGCGGAGTTCCTCCAAATTTGCCGCGATCAGTTGCAGCGCTACGAGACAATCGAACTTCGCACAGTGAAAGTCGTAGATGTCGAACGTGAAGATTGCCAGTTTACCGCGATCCTGGAGACCGGCGAGCGCATTGCTGGGCGGATGCTTCTGCTCGCGACTGGACTGGTCGATGAGTTGCCGCAGATCGAAAACTTGCGGCAGTTTTACGGCAGCACCGTGCATAACTGTCCATATTGCGATGGCTGGGAGTGTCGTGATCAGCCGATTGCAGTGACGGGTGGCAACCAGGATTCAGTGGACCTCGCGATTGAGCTGTTGCTTTGGAGCAAGGACCTGGTGCTCTGCACGAATGGTCCTCTCACGTGTAATCGCAAAACGATGGAAACTATCAGGCGACTCGACATTCGGGTCATTGAGACGCCTATCTCTCGGCTGGAGGGTGATAATGACAAGCTGGAAGGGATCCGGTTTACCGACGGCGACTTCCTGCCGCGGAGCGCGCTGTTTTTCTCACCGGGGCAGTACCAGCGCTCGCATCTCGCGGAACAACTTGGATGCGAATTTTGCCAGGATACTAATTGTATTCAGTGCGGAGAAGACACCGCAACGAACATCCCAGGCGTCTATGCCGCTGGGAATGCCAGCCGCGGCGTGCAGCTAGTCATTGCGGCTGCGGCCGAAGGTATGCAGGCAGCCTTTGCGATCAATAGCGCGCTCCTCGACGCGGATGCTGCGAGCAACGCGCTGCGCGATCACGAGCCCGGCCAACCCACGCCTTCGGATCGTATTAAGCCGGGCAACGAGGCCATTGACTAAGTGCAGTTGCGAGCGGCTCGCTCGCGTTTATGCAACCTCGCAGCAGAAAGTCGACTTAGGATAACGGGAGCCGACGGATTCACAGAAGTGCCGTTTTGTCTGACCGCCCAGGTCTCGACCCTGTTTACGACAAACGGGACTGAGATCACCGTCTATGTCTTTTCAGATGGGTGAGTGTTTGGTGTTTCGGCGACGCGGCGGCGCTTTATCTGTTCCATCACGTCTCCGGCGATCATCTTGAGGAGGTCCTGCTCCTGCCTTGTTATCTCCCGTGGTTTTGTGTCGAGAATAGTGAGCGTCCCAATCGGAAAGCCATTAGGTCCGCGCAAGGGAACGCCAGCGTAAAACCGCAGGCCACGCTCTTTCACAAACGGGTTGTTTGCGAAGCGGGGATCCCGCGCCAGGTCGCGCACGATCAACACTTCATCATTGGCAATAACGTGAGCGCAAAGGGAAACGTCGCGTGAAGTGCAACGAGCCTCGGCAAGATCGGCCGGCAAACCGATTTGCGATTTGAACCACTGGCGATCCTTGTCGATCAGAGTTAAAAGCGCCATCGGCACTTTGAACAGTTTCGTTAAACGCTCGGTAACTTGATCGAAATCTGATTCCATTGG
>Ga0207701_10006932_pt1 | contig 11295 bp, 11 predicted proteins | sample KBSSwiSSwithPhiX_FD_184294 | JGI IMG/M metagenome (GOLD analysis project Ga0207701, IMG submission 184294) | Switchgrass rhizosphere bulk soil microbial communities from Kellogg Biological Station, Michigan, USA, with PhiX - S5 (SPAdes) (version 2) | ecosystem: Environmental > Terrestrial >...
GGAAGCCGGCGGCCACGTCGGTTGGATGGCGTCGTTGCCGCTCGTGCCCATGATGGTCAAAGCCCTCGCGCCCTTGCCGGTGCTTTGCGCCGGCGGCATTGCCGACGGCCGCGGCCTCGCGGGGGCGCTTGCGCTTGGCGCCGAGGGCGTGTTGCTTGGCACGCGCTTCCTCGCCACCCACGAATCACCGCTCCATGCGAATTTTAAACAAGCGATCGTCGATAGCGACGGCCACGACACCGTGCTGACCGAGATTCCGGATCTGGCCAGCCAACGGGTCTGGCCCGGCGCCATGTCACGCGCCAAGCGCAATGGATTTATCGAACGCTGGGCCGGACGGGAGTGGGCCGTCCGTCAAAACGCCGCCGAAATCGGCAAAGAGTTAGCCCAAGCGCGCGCCGCCGGCGATATCGACAACGCCTCGCTCTCTTTCGGTCAAGACGCGGGCTTGATCGATTCGATCAAAAGTGTGAAAGAGGTAATCGAAGAGATCATCGCCGAAGCCGAGGCGATCATGAGAGGCCGACTGCAAACGCTTTTGCGATAACGCCCGCTTCAGCGCATCGACGGCCGGCACTGCAACAGGGCTTACCTCGAACCTTCGAATCGCGTTCGTTTTTAGTGAACGAGCGCAAGGACGATGCATGATCAGACCCCGCACAAACGTTTGAGCGAAGCGTCTTGAGTTCCTTCAACCCGCACGGGCTGGGTCTACGAATTCCGCGGCGGAATCGGCTCCTTATAAACCATATCGACGTCCATCTTTTGATACGCCGCGACGAAACCGCTTTTATATTCGTGGCCGCAATAATGCGCCGGCTTGAGCTTGTCCCATATCAGGTAGCCGTTGGCATCGGTGCAGCCCTTGTCGACCGACGCGGCGACGACTCTGCCAACGATCATGACGCGGTGCAGCCACTGCTTGGTCCATTCGACTTGGCACTCGAAATGACTGTGGCACTCGGCGATGCGCGGCGGTTTGACGGCTTTGGAAGCAATCGCCGTCAGCCCGGCTTTTTCCAATTCGTTGACGCGCGGCGGGAATTCCAAGCCCACGACTCGGACCTTTTCTAGAATCTCGCGCTCGAAGGGCGGCACGTTAACGACGAACTCGCCGGTGGCCAGAACGTTGTTGCAAGTATCCTTGGTCGCGCCGACGGTGAACGCAATAAACACCGGATCGTGGCACACACGGACGCAAGTGCCGAAGGACGCCGCGTTGATCCGACCCTCGCGGTCCGCCGTGGTGATCATGACCAGGCACGCGCTCGGCGCAAAAAGCCGGTCCCAATGCTCGCTCGGCACGTCGATTTTATTAGCGGAATCTAACTCGCTCATTTCGTCGCCTCCTTCCTGTTCTCAATGGCATAGCCGAAACGAATCCGTTCCGTCAACGGGAGCGCTCCTGATTTGAAAACTCAAGAAGCGAGGGGCCGATATAAATATTTCTCAACATCCAGTTCGGACTTGAATTCCCGTTGGTTGACTGGATCGCCTCTGATACGTTCCCGCGGATATTTCGGGTCACGTAATGTAATTGGATCATCTAAAGAGTAGCGATCAGGGACCGCAACTGAAATCTGCTGGCGTGGAAAAAAAGCAGGCGAGAAATTTGCCTAACAGCAAGCTACGGCTGGCGAGTAATCACGGATCGCCGGTGGTGGGGCATGCTGGAGCGGCAATTTCTTTGAGGAAACCTACGGTTCGTTCCCTGACATTTGCCCTCGGTAGGAAATGGCCGTGATCCGGGTACAGCACGAGGCGGTGATCCGTTCCGCCCGCCTTTAGCCAATCCCTAAGCAAAATGGCTTGGCTCACCGGTATTAAATTATCCTGCTCGCCATGCAGGATAAGCGTTGGCGCGCGCCATCTCGATCCCTGACCAAGAAGGCTGAAGAGCTTGGGATTGGCGTCATGGTTCGGGTTGAGTATCTGCCGCACCCAGAAGCTCGGCGTCTCCCGGTAGAGCTTGTCAAGATCATACGCGCCGGAGTAAAGGACCGCTCCGCTTACCCCTTCCACATCGTTTAACATCGCGGCCGCAACAATCGCCCCGCGCGAAACTCCGTAAAAAAATACGCGGCGTTTATCGACCCATCGAAGTTGCGTGGCGAACGCGAGACCGTCCTTCACGGCCTGGCGGGTGATTTCCTCAATCGATCCTTCAGCAACATCAGTCGAACCGTACCCCGGCAGCGAAATCGCCACGCTCGCGAAGCAAATCTCACTTGCGAGAGCTTCCGCGGTTGACAGAACCTGTTCGGCGCCTCGACCTCTGATGCTGTGGCCATGCAGCAGAATGACCAAAGGAAACGGCCCAGCCCCGCGCGGCCGGGCGACATAAGCTTCGATATTGCCCCGAGCGCTTGGGTAAAAGAAGCGGACGGTTTGCTCAGCTTCGAGTGCGCCTACCTGCTCATAGGGGACCATTCGAACGCTGTTACAGGCGAAGAGAAACAGCAGGGATATCGCGATGAGTCCGCTTTTATATCGCATCCCTGGGGATTAACATTCCCGCCGTGAAATTCAAGCCGCTCGAATCGTCCGGCGTTATGTCGGCGCTTCTGATTTTAGGCATTCCCTTGCAGACTCGACTTTAAGGGAATCACTCTCGCCGAACGTCGATGTGACTTTTGGGCGATGTTATGAATTTGCGATGAGAAAGTGCAATGGCGTCGCACGAAAAGCGAAGCGCGGTAAATAGTCACCCGTGTCGTCGCTATTTTGCTTTGAGAGATGACGATACTTCTTTTATAAGCGACCAATCGACGATTTTTTCCAGAGGGACACCAGGGGGAACTTCAGCCATGCTCACAACATTTTTTAGGCCCCTCTCGGTCGGCAGTCCACTATCGGGCCAGATGTCCCTTAATCTATCATAGGCTTTTTGCGCCATTTCCAAATTTTCCAGCCCGATGAAATCTTTCAGCAGCGGAACCACCTCGTCGCGGCGCGATTTAGTAAAGGCAATTCCTTTGAGAGCGCCGGCAAGAACTTTTTTTACTTGATCGGGTTTTTCGCGCAGCAGGTCATTGTTAACGATAATACCAAGGAGCGGGAATTCCAAAATATCTTTAAGATAAACAAGCGGCCTAAAGCCGTCCTTCTCGAGGTATATTTCAAGAGGAGTCATCAACATCGCGGCGTCGACATTGCCCGCTTTGAGGCCCGCCAGGCTGGTTCGCGCGTCTCCTAGACTGGCGGTCCTCACCTCATTCGGATCAATTTTGAACTTGTCCAGGATCATCAGCAATTCGCGATGGACTGTCCCTCCCGGCTGGCTGATCGCCACCACGCGGCCGCGTAGCTGCCCCGGCGAGGTTATCTCAGGTTTGACGACCAGAACATGATGAGTTTTATCGGTAAATACCATAACGAGTCGCGCCGGCAGGCCGCGCGCGATCGCCGTCAGCGAAGATCCTGTTTGCGTGATGTAGCCGATCTGCTTGGACGCCAGAGCGGCAAGAGACGTGCGCGCTTGCATATAAACAGGCAACAACTCGAGACCTTGCTCGCGGAACAGTCCCTTTTTCCAGGCGACGTATAATGGGAACCAAGTTGCTGAGTTTGTCGAAACGCCAATGTGGATAGGCGTCAATGTCTGGGCGAGGCCGCCGTGGTTGCCGAGTGAAAAAACCACCACGATGAAGCAACAGATAATATGTTTAGCGTGGCGCATGGTGCCGCCGTTTCGACGCAATTCTAAAAACTCGATCCGTGCCAATTGACCCGCGGTGTGAACAGGGTCCAACTCAACTACGCAGTACGCGTGGAAAGATCCAAGAGCAAGCCGTCGGGATCAGCGACCGCGTATTCGCCGACCTTGCAGCTGTCGATGTCTTCTTGTGTGATATGTCCGAACACGCCGCCGGCCAATTCTTTTGGCGCGGAGCCGGGATTGGCGCGGCCGAATTCATCGAGGTCCTTCTTTACCTCTTCGATGCTCTCCACCGCGTAACCGAAGTGGTCGATGCCTTCCCGCATGCTCATATACGAGTGATTGCTCGTGCGTCGGATCGCCAGATCGACCGTGCCGTCGGTCACGCTGAACGCGTCTTCATCGTAGAAATTTTTTCCTTCCTTGAGATCGAACACTTCGTGATAAAACTCGGCGACGCGTTCGGGCTCCGCAGATCGGATCGCGATATGATTGATCTGCCGCGGCTGCTTCCAGCCGTCGTCCTTGTAGCCTTCCTGCACCTTCGGATGCTGCTTCCATGAAATATCGAATTGCGTTCCCGCCGGGTCGTGACTTCGAAACACCGCAAAGGCCACTTGCTCCAAACCTTTGGTGACCAAAACCTTTGGATATTTCTCTTTGAGTCTTTCAAGAATGACGCCGACGTCGTCCACTTCGAAGCCGAAGTGATCGAGGGCGGAATGAAAACCAGGGCGTCTGCGCAAAACCGCGAGACCGATCACGCCGTCGCTGATATGCCCGTGATTGGGTTGGTTAAAGCTCTCCGTGATTCGTTTCATGCCGAACACGGTTTTGTAGAAATTCGCCATTCCGTTCTGATTCTCGGTATAGAGCGCCAGATGTCTGATTCGTGCGGACATGCTTCCTCCCTTCGGTTAGAACACGTGGGTCGTCGCAACTCCACATAGCAAAACCAGTCAAGTCGCGTCAACGGGTTTCCTGCAAAGCCGTCATTCACTCTTGCCACATTTTTCCTGTCGCATCTTCATCCGCCTACGGATCGTGTGATATAGAGTCGTTCGCTAAACAATGCAGGTCGCGAACCCGTGAATGGAATCAAGGAGAACATGAAAAACAAAGTCTGGATGCCACTGGTCGTTCTGGTGGTGCTGCTTTCATTAAGCTGGATCGCGAGCTCGCAGGAAGCAAAAACCAACATGACTTTTTTCATCACCAGCGTCGGCTCCGGCAAAGGCGCGGACCTCGGCGGCCTGGCGGGCGCAGACAAACATTGTCAAGCGCTCGCGCAAGCGGTTGGCGCCGGCAATCATACATGGCATGCGTACTTGAGCACCAGCGCGGCCGACGGCAAGCCGGCCGTCAATGCCCGCGATCGCATCGGCAAAGGTCCGTGGCAAAACGCCAAAGGCGTGGTCATCGCGAAAGACGTCGACGATCTGCACAGCAACAACAATAAGATCAACAAAGAAACCGGGCTCAGCGAGAAAGGCGAGACCATCAACGCAAGCGGCGACAAACCGAATATGCACGACATCCTCACCGGCTCTCAGGCCGACGGCCGCGCGTTTTCGGGAAACGAAGACATGACCTGCCACAACTGGACCAGCAGCACTACCGGCACCGCCATGCTCGGGCATCACAACCGTCAAGGATTGCGGGACGACGAATCCTCCAGATCATGGAACTCATCCCATCCATCCCGCGGCACCGGTAGCAGCGGCGGATGCAGCCAAGAAGGTCTACGCAGCTCGGGCGGCAACGGTTTGTTTTACTGCTTTGCAGTGAATTAGGCGATGATTACAGATCGAACCGTTAGTGCCATGGATGCGCGCGGAAGATGCTTCAGAATGAAACCGCGCTTGATCATTATTCTCTCCTTATTCTTCTTGAGCTACCCACCGGCTCACGCCGCAACCCCGCTGACGAAAGTGATCATGACCAGCGGATCGGTCAGTGAAAGAGAAGGAGCGATTTACGTTGCACAGGAGCATGGCTTTTTTCGCAAGTACGGTGTCGATGTATCGTTCGTGCAAGTGCGCAACGGGCCGGTAGGCATGGCCGCGCTGAGCTCCGGCGAGACGCAGTTCCATTGGGGATCAGTTTCCGGCGCCAATCTCGGCGCGATCTCGGAGGGAGCCGACCTGGTTTTTGTCGCCGGTTTCATCAACCGACTCACCGGCATGTTCGTTGCCAATCCGAAAATCACCAGCCCCGCTGAACTGAAGGGCAAATATATCGGCGTCAACAGCCTGAGCGGCGGCGGCTGGATTTTTACCATGCTCACGCTCGACCATTGGGGACTTGTGCCGGAACGGGACAAAATACAATTCAGATCCCTCGGCGACCAATCCGTCATGGTGCAAGGCTTCATGGCCGGCACCGTAGACGCTGTGGTCGTTGGCTACGCGCACGGCAGGAACTTACAGAACAAAGGCTATCGTGTCTTGGCCGATATCGAAAAACTACCTATTCCGTATCAAGGATCGGGACTTCTAGCGCGCCGTGCTTTTATGATTTCGTCGCCAGCGACGGCCGAAAGTGTATTGAGAAGTCTGCTCGATGCAGTGGCGTTCATTCGCAACCCGGCGAACAAAGCCGATGTGATGAAGGCCGTCGCCAAAGGCATGCGTCTGCCACGCGTCGAAGATGCCGAAGAGGGCTATCACAGCATGGCCGGACTTTACGAGAAAAAGATTTATCCCAGCGTCGACGGCATCCGCAACGTCATTCGTTTGCTGGGCATAAACAACGAAAAAATCCGCCGTCTTAAAGCCGAGGACTTGGTCGACGACAGCGTCGTGAGGAAATTGGAGAAAGACGGACGGTTCTAACCTGACAAAGGCGGAGCAGCAAAATTAGCCGCGCACCATATCAGCCCCCGCGATTCGAATTGGGTGATCTGAAATCTGTTTCTTTTACCGCGCAAGCGGCGCGTTCCAAATCATAAACGCTGGAGACTCGCGGTAGTAACCGAGGACGTTCAGCGTCGCGGTGTCGAGCAAGAAATTCTCGCCATAGTTTGCCGATAAGTTGATCCAGCGCGCCGCGAGAACACGGGTAAAATGTCCGTGGCCGAACAAGGCGACGTTTCCCGCTGCGGCGCGAACCTTGGTGATAACGCGATCGGCGCGCGCGCCGACCTGTTCCGGCGACTCGCCGCCCGGACAGCCGTCGCGAAAAACCGACCAACCGGGGCTCGTCAGGCGGATTTGGTCTGTCTTGAGTCCCTCGTACTCGCCATAGTTCCACTCGATCAAGTCGGGCTCGACATTGGCAAATTGACCAAGGCCGGCGAGTTCGCAGGTTTCGCGGGCACGCTGGAGCGGACTCGTGAGGACCAATGTAAAGGTGACCTTGGCCAGAATCGGTTTGAGAAGCCGCGCGGCTACTCGTCCGTTTTCGGTCAGTGGAATATCGGTGACGCCCGTATGTCGGCCATTGAGACTCCACTCGGTTTCACCGTGGCGCAGTAGGTAAACTTTTTGTTCCTCTGTAGACACAGGTCGATCCCGCTTGATTGCCCTTCACTCCGTTAGAAAAGCCATAGCATAATAATGCCAACTTCCGCCAAGACAGAGCATTGGCAGCAACCCGCCTCAGTCAATGCGGATCGCCCACAGAGACGGCGCTTGCCTCTGCCGGACGAGCAAAATGATTTCGGCGATCATCATCGGCGTTTTCCCGCGATTGACTTTGTTAGCGGGTTTATAATACCCCAGTTAAAAATTGTGAAGAGGCACAAGAAAAATGTCGACGAAAAATCCATCGGTTACGATCGCGCGCATCGATCATGGCGTTTTGCCGTCCAACGATCTCGGCCGCGCTTTTCGTTTTTGGTCGGGCTTCATGGGCGCTCGCCTCGAGTTTCTGACGAATATGAACGCGCGCGGTCTCAATCGCGAGGTGCCGCTGATCGTCTTCTTTGCGGTCGCCAATCATCCCGGCTTCGGCATCGCCCTGCAGGATTTCCGCTTGGCGAAGCCGGTGCGAGCGCTCGAAGGCGTGGTGTGGGCTTTCGAAGTCGCCGCCGCCGATCTCTCGGCGGCGAACCAAGCAGCCGAAAAGCAAAAATTGGCTTGCCAACGCATCGATTATCCCGCATCGAGCCCGCTCCAAGCATCGCTCTTCGTCCTTGACCCGGACGGCAACACCGTCGAGCTGTGCGTGAGAAAAGATCCGTCGGAGCTCGCGCCGCAAGGCAGCGTAGTGCTGCTTCGGCGCATCAGTCACGTGCGGATCGAGGTCACCGATCTCGATCTGGCCCGCTCGTGGTATGGCGAGACTTTCGGCTTGATCGAAGTCGATCAGGTGCCGGGCGAAGCTCAGCTAACTTTGACGGTGCCTCAATCCGGGCAGTTTTTGATTTTGCGCAAAGTGGACAAGGTAGCGGAGCGTAGCACTCAGTGCTTCAAAGGACCGCACATCGACTTTCGCACCGGCGCGGATTGTTACGCGGAGATCTTTAAACGATTCGACCGTCGGGAAACTTACTGGGGGCCCAATCCAAATCAAATCCCGTGGCACGAGCCCGATAGCAATACCGCCTACGGCTATGATCCGTTCGGCAATCGCATTCAGATCGGCGTCCTCGCCCAGCGCCCGATGACCTTCGGCAACGTGAGTCATGCTGCAAACCCGACTTAACATCGATGAGATTTCACCCATGACCTTTGTCATTTCAAAGTTGTTCGCTGTTCTTTTTCTAATAAGTATCGGGCAAGCTTTTCTTTTGGACGCGAGCCGCGCGGCGTCAGCCGAAGAGAAAGTCCGTCTTTCAGTAGCTGCCGTGACCGGCAGCTACATGGATGAATTCGTCGCCATCGAGAAGGGCTACCATCGCGACGAAGGCCTGGCGGTGGAAATGATTCGGGCCGGTGGCGGCGTGGCAACGCAAGCGCTGATCGCCGGCGATCTTCACTTCAGCACTTCGGCGGGCTCGGCTCTCGGCGCGATGCTGCGTGGCGCCGATATCAAAGTCATCTATACGAACATCGACCGGCCCGGCTACCAATTGTGGTCAGGCCAACCCGAGATCAAGACGCTAAAAGATTTGATCGGCAAACGGGTCGGCGTCACCAGCCGTGGCGACACTCAGGAGCTCTCGGTCCGGCTGCTTCTACGAAAGCACGGCCTTGACGCTAACTCGGTCGCCTATGTTGCCGTCGGCTTCGGCGCGACTCGGCTCGCCGCGCTGCAGACCGGCACGGTCGATGCCGTGCCTCTCGGCGCCGGGGATTTCGCCCAGTTGAAACAACCGAAGGGCCATATGCTCGGGGACACGGAAAAAGAAATCCGTTTCGCCTACGTCGGTCTGGCCGTGTCGAGCCGACTGTTGGCGCGCAATCCAAACCTGGTCGAGCGTTTTCTCCGCGGCGTAATCAAAGGGCGGGAATACGCGCGCCGCTATCGCGAACAGACCATTCCGATCATCGGCAAGTACACCCAAAGAAAACGTGAGTTCAATGAACTCGATTATGACACGACGCTGCCGGTGCTGACCGCCGAAGGCTGGGTCGGAGAAGACGCCTTGAAAGAAGACGTCGCCATGCGCGCCGAACTGGTCAACGTCGCAGCGCCGGCCGATTACGCCAAGTTCTTCGATTACAGCATCGTCAAAAAAATCTACCGGGAGCTTAAGGCCTCCGGATGGAAGCCCGCGCCGTAATCGGCTCAGCCTGTGCCGGATCGCTCAAAGGGTGGAATTTTCCCATCACCTCGGCGTCGATCCAAGCTGTTGCCATTTCCACCGCGTAAACTTCGGCTTGATCGATGACTTTGAAACGGTCGGATGGACCTGACAATAATTGAATGCGCTTTATACCTTCTTCCTCCCAGCTCACCTCGGCATAAGGGATCCAACAGTCGGTGTCCAAATTCAACCGAGGCATCGTGCGAATACGGCGAGCCTTATATATTTCTTCCAAGTTCGTTGGCCCTCCGCCCCAGCGCTTCCGTCCACGGATTATCAATTCCGCGGCGACAAGAAGGACAGGAGTTGCAGATTATCGGGATTGACGAACTCGCCTTCGACCCTCACCGGATCGCCGCGCCGCAACGCGCGAAAATTATCCACATCGGTTGCTCGCGCATTGTACGGCACCGATACGGTAACCATTCTGCCGTTGCTTGGCCGGACCTCGAAGACGCCCAAATTGTAATCGACTCGGTCTACCGTTCCTTCGACGACATCGGTTCTCGGGCGAGGTGGTGTTGTAGTGCGGCGCGCGACACTTGGCCCGCTGCGAGCCTGAACCGGCTCTTGAACGCGTATAGTTTCAACCAGCGCGCCATTGCGCGGCGGCGTTCCATAGGCGATACGATCACCCGCTTCTAGATCATCTACAATATAATCTCGACCGTGATAGATCACTCGCGTGCGATTGATATCGTAGCGCAGAACATCCCTTCGACCATCATCCGCGACGACCCGGAGCTCGCGTCGGGCTGGATCAATTTGATCGATCTCAGCCGATATTTCACCCGGTTGTAGGCGTGTGTCTTCGGCTAATGAACCTCGAACTTTGCCCGAACGCACTTCGTTCAAACTGGGTCGCTGGACGGTTTCCACTGGAACGCAACCGGACAACGAGATTATTCCCGTCAACAACACGGATGAAAAAACAGATGCAACCAATCGGTTTGACAGCTTCATAGAACTGCCCCCTTTCTTCTAAAAGAGAACTGTATCAAAGAATGTGCCAGAGACAGGCAATGAAACGCAGCACTGACAATCCGATGCTCCGCGGCGAATTTGACATTTTGCAACGCCGGCGGCGGATTAAATTCCCGGGTGAATTTTCTATTACACTAACGAATGTTGGGCGATTATCGGCGCCAGATTGGATCATGAAAACGAAGACCGCTTGTGTAGGAATGCGGCGATCTTCAAGCTTACCCAGTCAGATATTCCCGAAATGAATATCGGGAAAATGCCCACACGCTAGAAGGCAAAATTCCTTCAATTCACGAGGCGGCCACGGCCGCGCCCACTGTATTTAATTTAATTTGAGCCTGCAGAGGCGGGGCTTTTGTTCCCTATCTACCGGCGATTTTTTGTTCGAGAAATTCGCGCCAATCGCCGGCGACTTTGTCTTTCAGCAAGCGGCTGGCGCCGCTGACCTTGGGAAACTTTTCTTGCCACTCGTAGGGCCGGGTGGCGTCGATTATCGCGCGCGAGCTGTGGCCGACCCGATCGCGCGCGATGCGCGGGTCGAGCGGGCCGCTCCACGCGCGGCGCAGGATCTCGATCGACTCGGCCGGATCGGAGCGGCTGCTGAGCGCCCACAAAAATTCTTCGGAATTGGTGATGTCGACGTCGTCGTCGACTACGACCACGTAGCGGCCGAGATACGCGCCCGAGCGGCATTGGCTCGCGATCATGCCCGCCTGGCGCGCATGACCGGGGTACCGCTGCTTGATCGAAACAACGGTTAGAAATCTGCCGCCGGCCGGATGGCACCACACGCCTTTGACATCGGGCACGCCGGCTTCGTCCATGGCGTTCCAGATCAACGACGAGCGCATGAGCGAGAAATGCACATTGTCGCCGCTCGATGGTTTCAATAAGGGGAAGCCACAGAGAATCGGATCGTTGCGATAGTAAATCGCTTTGATTTGGATCACCGGCACGGCCG
>Ga0207701_10006934_pt1 | contig 11291 bp, 9 predicted proteins | sample KBSSwiSSwithPhiX_FD_184294 | JGI IMG/M metagenome (GOLD analysis project Ga0207701, IMG submission 184294) | Switchgrass rhizosphere bulk soil microbial communities from Kellogg Biological Station, Michigan, USA, with PhiX - S5 (SPAdes) (version 2) | ecosystem: Environmental > Terrestrial > Soil...
TCCACCCGAAAGCAGCACGTCTTTGTCGCCGATCGACTGCACGGTCTGCCCCAGGTGGAACTTCACCCCGTGCTCCTGGTGCAGCGCGCGCAGGAAGTCTCCGATCTCCGGGCCCAGCACGCGCGCGAACGGCGTGGTGTCGGGGGCCACGACCGCGACCTCGATGTTGCGCGCGCGCAGCGCGGCCGCCGCCTCCAGCGCGATGAAGCTTGCGCCCACCACCACCGCGCGGCGCGCGCCGGTTGCGCGCGCGATGATCGCGCGGCAGTCGGCCATGGTGCGCAGCGTGTGCACCTGCGCCCGATCGGTGCCCGGCACGCCGAGCGCGATCGGCTCGGCGCCCGTGGCCAGCAGCAAGGCCTCCCAGGACAACTTTTTGCCATCGTGCAGGGTCGCGGTCCGCGCCCGGGTATCGATCGCGGTCACCCGCGCGCCGACCTGCAGGTCGATGCGGTGCTCGCGGTAGAACTCGGGTGGTCGCAGCGGCATCCACTCCTCGGGCGCGGTGCCGGCCAGGTAGTCCTTGGACAGATTGGGGCGGTCGTAGGGCGCATCGGGGTCGGCGCCCACCAGCGCGATCGATCCCTGGTGCCCCTCGCGGCGCAGCATCTCGGCGGCGGCGTGACCCGCGGCGCCGGCGCCCACGATGACCACCGCCCCCGGGGCCCCCGGCGCCGCGGCCGGCGCGCGGGCCGCCTCTCGCTTGGCGCCGACGCGGACCAGGTCGCCGCTACGCACGACGTCGTAGCAGGCGATGGGGTTCAGCGCGGGCGCGCGCTCGGGCACCCCGGTGCGCAGGTCGAAACAGGCATGGTGCCAGGGGCAACGCACCTGGCCGCCCTGCACCACGCCTTCGCCCAGAGGTCCGCTGTAATGGGTGCAGGTCGCGCCCACCGCGAAGACCTCCTGTCCCTGCCGCACCAGCAAGACCGCTTCGTCGCCGGCGTGACCGACAAGGGGTTTGCCCTCGACCAGCTCCGCGAACGCGACACCCGCGGACAGATCCGGACCGCTTGGCTTGCCTTGATCTCCACCCATGGGCGATAGAGTAATGGCGAGCGGTTCGGTTACACAACCCGGCGAGCAGCGAAAAGCGGCGGCGACTCAGTGACTCTGCGGATGTCGCTGGGGGCGGCGGCTGCCGTTGCCCTTGCGGGCGGGCGCGCCCGACGACCCCAGGGACGATGTCGACGAGGTCGCCCGCCCGGCGTCGGAGCCCCCCTCGGGGCTGCCGTCCAGACCGTTCCCGATGTCAGCGATGGGGACGCCTTCCGTGCGCGCGGTCAGCTCGGCTTCGGCCTGCAGCCAGTCCTCGATCTCATGGCCGGGCTCGCCCCCGCGCTGTTGATAAAGCTCGTAGGCGCGGCGCGCGATCGCCTCGGGGTCGGCCTGATGGGCCGCGGGTCCCGGCAACGAAAAGGTGCCCTGGTCCGCTCTCGGCATAGTGAACCTCCTTTGGGCGTGGAACGTAATCACCCCCACCAGCAGGGGAACCCCCTCGACTTTACTCGGGACCCTCAGAGGGTCCCGCCCCCCCGCGACGGGCTCCGGCGGGGTACCCGCCTACGCCCGACGCGAACTTCCAGGCTGGTTTTCCCCGCTTTTTGGGCTCTGCCGCGCATCTACCATCCCGCGTGGTTCCATGTAATATGCGCCCCATGATTTCACCGACCTCACCGAAGTTTCGCGCGCGAAATTTTTCGACGAAGTCCAGCTTCACGATGGGTGTGGTGGTCATGGGCGTTGCGGCGATCTTGCTGTCCTCTTCCGGCGCGCGCGCCGCGGAGCCGGGCGGCGAGCAGAGTGGCGAGCTCGGCGGCGCCGAGGGCGAAAAGGCCAAGCCGCAGTACACCCTGCAGGCTGCCGACCCTGACAACCCGACCGACCCAGCGGCGGTGGCCGCCAAGAAGAAGGCCGCCATGGAGGCCGAGCTGGCCAAGAAGAACAAACCGGTCGACGAAGGGCCGCCCTACTATCAGAAGTGGCAGTTCTGGGCCATCGCCGGCGGCGTGCTGGTGGCTCTGGCCGGCGCGATCTATGCGACCACCAAGATCGTGCACTCGGTGAACGGCGGCGACGTCGCGCCCTGCCCCATGGGGACCAAGTGCTTCGGAGAAGGCCGATGAGGGCTCTCCTGACCAGGTCGCTGTTGCTGTCGTTGCTGCCGCTGGCGCTGGCCTCGCAAGGCTGCAACACCTACAGCTACGTCGACCTCGATCTCAAGACCTCACCGTTGTTCAATACCGCGCAATACGGGCGGGTGAACACCTGCCAGGTGTTCGTGACCGGCGGGGCCACTGACGACTTCACGCTCGACTTCGCGACCTGCAAGGGACGCGACCCCGCCACCGGCCGGATCGCCAAGGTCCAGTACTCCACCTTCGCCGATTCGGGCAGCAGCCTGACCTTCACCCTGCACCTGTTCGGCAGCGTGAAGGACGCGTCGTGCGACATGGGCCATGCGGCCACGACCGTGACGGTGGACGGCGGCAAGACGGTGGCGGGCGCGATCACCGTCGACTACGCCAATCCGCCCTCGGACCCCAACTGCCCCTGAGCGTCCAGGCCGCGGCCCCATCGGGCCCGCGGCCTGGTACCTCATCGCCCAGCCTGGTGGTCTATCAGGCCTAGTCAGCCTGGTCGGTGATCTCGACGGCGTCGCCGAGCTCGCCTTCCAGGTACTGGCGCAGCCGCTTCTTGAGGCGCTCCTCGATCTGGCGCACCCGCTCGCGGGTCACGCCGAACTTCTCGGCGATCTGCACCAGCGTGGCCGGCTCGTCGTTCAGCAGGCGGTCGCGGAAGATCTCCAGATCCCGGTCGCGCAAGCTGGCGCCGAAGATGTGCAGCTTCTCGCGCAGGATCTCGCTGAACTCCCCCGACTCGACCTGGTTGTCGGGGCGCAGCTGCGACGACGCCTTCACGAAGTCGCCCTGCGAGCGCTCGCCCTGCTCGTCGGAGCGCATGGGAGCGTCCAGCGAGGTCTCCGAGGCGTTGAGCCGGCGCTCCATGTCGATGACCTCTTGCTCGCTGACGTCCAGCGCCGCCGCCAGGTGCCGGGCCTCGACCTCGAAGCCCTGCTTCTCCAGCTTCTCCCGCTCCTTGCGCAGGTTGAAGAACAGCTTGCGCTGAGCCTGGGTGGTGCCGACCTTGACCAGCCGCCAGTTGGCCAGGATGAACTTCAGGATGTACGCGCGGATCCACCAGGACGCGTAGGACGACAGCTTGACGCCGCGGTACGGGTCGTACTTCTGGACGGCGTGGATGAGCCCGATGTTGCCCTCCTGGATCAGGTCCAGGACGTTGCGGTGCGCGCGCCGGTATTCCTGCGCGATCTTGACCACCAGCCGCAGGTTGGCGGTGATGAGCCGCGCCGCCAGCCGCGAATCGGCGGTGGTGCAGAACTTCACGGCGGTGTCGTGCTCTTCCTCGCGGGTCATCAGCGGGTAGCGCCGAAGCTCGTGCAGGTAGGCGCCGATGGTCGAGTGGTCGGCGAGACCGGTGTCAGCCGCGGCCCGGGCTCGGGTGTGGACGTCGATGACCGGGGGCGACACGCTGTCGGCCACCTCTTCGGCGTCGCCGTCGCCATCGCCAGCCAGACCCACCACGTCGGCCAGCTGGACCTCGGGCGCCCCGGGTTCCTTGTCCTGGGCCGCCTCATCTATGACGAAGCCATCGCCCATCTCTGGCGCGGTCTCGACCTCTGGCCCTTCGGGCTCGGTCTCTTCCGCGGGGGCGGCTTCCGCCGGGCTGACCGAGCGGAGGACGGTTGTATGTTTACTGGTGGCCCGCCGGGAGCGGCCGCCGAGGGCTTTTCCAGATTGCTGAACCTGGTTTCTTTGGATTCTTGCAGTGCTGAGCATGCCCGGTCTATTGGCAAGCCCCATGCCACGCGAGCCGTACGGACCCCCCTTGCTACTCAGCCACTTACGATGGCCACGAACCGGGCAGGTTACCAGAGGGTAGCGATCCGCACTTGCGCTTGGGCGGATGGTAACTAGCGGGACCCGCCGGGCCGGCCCGATCCCGACCGCAGGAGGTCCTAGGGCGCCTCGTCGTACTTCTCGGTGCGCCCGAAAATATCGTCGTTGTAACGTAAGAAGTGATACAGCGATACCAAGCCCAGGAGTGCGCCGGTGCCAAATGCGATGTTGGCGGCGCGCGCGAAGTCGCTCTTCTGGCGCTCGTCCTGCTGGGCCTCGGCCCGGTTGATCCCGGTCGGCTGCAGCTGCGACAGCACGCCCAGGAAACCCCCGGCTGCCAGCGCGACCAGCGAGGCGGTGGCCGAGGCGTAGGCCACGGTGGCGGGCCAGCGCCGCCGCTCGGGCAGGTTGTCGGGGGTCAGTCGGATCTGCAGCTCCTGGGCGGGCAGGACCTCGACCTTCGATAGCCAGGGGAAGCGCCCGTCGGCCTCGACCCGCACGTTGTGCTTGCCCGACAGCAGAGTGCCCGAGATCAGCGGGGTCACGCCCAGGTAGGCGTTGTCGATCGACACCCGCGCTCCCGGCGGCGTGGAAGCCACCTGGATCTTCCCCGGCTCGACGCGCGGGCGGAACAGCTCGTCGGTCCCTTCCTGAACGGCGCGGATCAGATCCTCGACGCCGCCCTCGACCAGGCGGAAGACCCGGTTCTCGACCTTGCCGGTCTCGACGTTGTCCAGGTTCAAGTTGAACAGGAACTGCTTGCCCCTGGTCCCGATGCTGCCGGCGACGATGCGGCGCACCCCCAGCGACACCGCGGCCCGGCCCAGGCAGGCGATGTCGTCCAGGCAGGCCTGGGCCCGCCGCTCGTTCTCGACGCCCAGGCGCGCGCGGAACTCTTCCTTCCCCGCGATCTCGGCGCCTCCCTTCTGGGCGACGCGGGCGATGATCAGCTCGGTGAGGTTGTCGGCCAGCTCGGCGTCCTTCTCGGCGGTCCCCAGCACCAGCACCGCCTGCTTCTCGCCGGCGCGCGCCGGCAGCGCGGCCAGGGCGCCGGCGGCGACCAGGCCCAGGGTGACCAGGCGGCGGTTCCACCGCCCGGCGAGGACCGGCGCTGGCAGCTGGCTCATGCTCCCCCCACGGGCACGCACTGGTGATCGACCGGACCGCAGACACCGGAGGCGCAGATGGCGTCCCTATCGCACGGGCCCTCGGGCAGCGGCGGATAGCAGATCTTGGCGCCGGCGGCCTCGTTCGGGCCGCACCAGCCACCGCCGATCCAGCGGTTCCTGGCGCACTCCTGGTCATCGGCGCACAGCATGGTGCACAGCCCGGGCTCGGGCGCCTGCCCGCTCAGCTTGGCGCCCCGGCAGGTGAGGTAGCCGGTGCAGCTGTCGTCGCTGAAGCAGGGGAAGGCGAAGTTGCCAGGGAAGCAGACCGGGAGCTCTTCACCCTTGCCCAGCAAAGGGATGCAGGTGTGGTTGATCCCGCCGCGCGGCCGGCAGGCGCCGTCGTCGGCGCACGGGTGCAGGCAGACCCCCTGCTTGTCGATGGCCTGGACCCGCACGCACCGGGAGCCGGCGTCGCGCACGCAGTCGGTGTCGTCGTCGCAGGAAGCGCCTCGGTAGGCCAGCGGCGTGGTGCATTTCTTCCGCACCGGGTCGCACAGGAACGTCCCCTGCGGGCCGTCGTACCTGGCGCAGTCGGCGTCGTTGGAGCAACCGGTGGTGCACAGGTTCAGGTGGTCGTCCTGGTCGGGGCCGGTGCCGCCGTCGTCCTCGCACTTGCCGGCCAGGCAGTCGATGTCGGTCTGGCACACGAAGCCGAGCAGGCCGGGGATGCAGACCGCCGGGTTGGCGGGCCCGGAGATCGCCCGCAGGCAGAAGTGATTGGGCGGGCAGCGCCCTTGCGAGTCGCAGTTGGGCACGCAGATGTCGGGCGGGTTGGCATCGGGGGGAATCACCGTGCGCAGGCAGGTCTCGCCCGGCGAGCAGGACGCGTGGTTGGCGTCGCAGCCCTCTTGCAAGCAATAGAGGTTGTCGGCGTGCAGGGCGGCCTCGCCGGCGTTGGCGTACAGCTGCTTGAAGAAGGTCGCCGCGCAGGTCGAGCGCACCGGATCCCGGCAGTCAACGTCGGTGCTGCAGGTCCGCATGGTCAGGCACACGCCCTCGTCCTTCTTGCCCATGTCCGGTGGCATCACATCGGTGCGCAGGCAACCGAGCTCGGGCCGATCGCAGGCGCCGCCCGGGTGGCCGGCCTTGTCCAGGTCGTCGCGCGGGTCGCAGGCCTTGAGCTTGGCGTTGCCCTGGACGCAGACCATCCCCTCGTCGGGCAGCGACATCGGCGTGTCGCCGCAGTGCTGGGCGCAAAAATCGGTGGCGCCGATCTGGCGCGCGGCGAAGCACTGCATCGGATCGCCGTTGGCGTCGGTGCCGCACAGCGGGTCGGCGGCGCTGGTGTCGCAGCGAAAGATGCGGCTCTGGAAAGCCTGGTCGTCGACCTTGCAGGCACCCGCCCACGCGGCCAGCAGCCAGGTGCTGGCTGCCAGGACCTGCGTCCTACGCACGCGCGCGCGGGTCACTTCAGGATGCTCTTGATGAACATCGCGTCCGAGGCGTTGGGCGCGAGCTCCAGGTACTTCTTGTAGTTGTCGTTGGCCTGACCGGCATCGCCGGCGCGGTTGTAACACTTTCCCAGGAACTTGTAGATGGCGGGCAGCTTGGGGTTCATGCGCTTGGCCTCTTCGCCGTGCGCGCAAGCGTCGCGCACCTCGCCCTGGCCCAGCAACTTTTCACCTTCGGTCAGCACCTCGCGGGCGCCGCGCTGGGGCGGTCCGGCTGCCTTGTCCTCGCCGGCCAGGGTGGGCGCCGGCGGGGTGGCCGCGGCCACCACCGGCGCCGGGGGCGTCACGCGGGCGGTGGCGCTGGCCAGCGCGGGTTCGGCGGCCGGGGTCTTGTCGGGGCTCTTGTGCTTGTGGGACGTCGACGTGGGCGCCTTGAGCTTGCCCGGCTTGTCGGCGGTCTCCGGCTGCTGCTGCGGGGCCGGGGGCGCCAGCGCGGGCTCGGCGGCCGGGGCCGGTTCGGCGACCGCCGGAGGGCCTCCGGCGCCCGAGGGCAGCGACGGCTCGGCGGCGGCCGCGGGGACCGCCGCGGCCACCGTCGCCGTCGGGCTGGCGGTCGGGTTCGCCGTCGCGCTCCCCGTGGCAAGCCCCCTCGGCTGTCTGGCCGGCTCGCCGGCCGGGGCGATGAGCCCCGCCTCCGTCGCCCCGGGCGTCTCCTGTTCCAGCTTCTGTCCGCGCAGGATCAGCGCCGCGCCGCCCGCCACCACCAGCGCGAAGGCCGCCACCACCGGCGCGCGCCGCGACCGCCGCGGCAGCTGGGTGGTGACCCCGAAGTGGTTGGCGGGATCCGAGCTCGGCACCATGGCGGTGGCGCCGGTGCCGCCGATCTGGGTCGGCATCTGCGCCCGCTGGTGCGCGGTGCCCGAGGTTCGGCCCATGTTCAAGAGGCTGGGATCGATCGCCTCCAGCGCTTCCCGGAAGGCGTCCGCGGTCGGGAAGCGCAGCTCGCGGTTCTTCTCCATGCCCTTGAGGATCAGCGCGTCCAGGGCCGCCGGGATCGGCACGTCGCTGCGGCGCCGGCTGGGCAGCACCGGCTGCTCGACCAGGTGGCGGCTGACGATGGCCATCGGCGTGTCGCCCTTGAAGGGGATGTCGCCGGTCACCATCTGGAACAGGATCACCGCCGCCGCGTACAGGTCGGCGCGGCCGTCCAGCGGCTCGCCGCGCGCCTGCTCGGGCGCCATGTACTCGGGCGTGCCGCACACCAGACCCTGGACCGTGAGCATGTTCTCGCGGTCCTCCTTCTCGCTGGACGCCGCCTTGGCGATGCCGAAGTCACACACCTTGACGAAGTCGGACTCGCCGCGCCGCTCGATCAGCATGATGTTGCTGGGCTTGAGGTCGCGGTGGATCACCCCCTGGGTGTGCGCCTCGTCGAGCGCCGACAGCACCTGCGACATGATGCGCACGATGCGCGGCACCGACAGCGGGAAGTCGTCGCGAATGACGTGCGCCAGGTCGCGCCCGGCCAGCAGCTCCATGGCGATGTACAGCGTGCCGTCGCGGTCCTGCCCCGAATCGATGATCTGGATCGAGTTCGGGTGATTGAGCAGCGAAGCGTTCTTGGCCTCGCGCTTGAAACGCAGCACCAGCTTCTCGTCGCCCATCAGGTGCGGGTGCAGCACCTTGATGGCGACCGCCTTGCCCAGGGACAGCTGCTCGGCGCGATACACGTTCCCCATGGCGCCGCTGCCCAGCAGCTTGTGGACGCGAAAGTTGCCGGCAACCACTCGATCGAGGAGCGGATCGAGTTTGCCGGCGCCGGGTTCCGAAGGCGAGCTCATGGGTCGTGGTCGCGAAAAATCACGACGATGATAACCCAAATGCGATTGCGCCGCGCCCATGGGTGCCCACCTGGTGCTCTCGAGATCCTCTCCTTGGCCAACGGAGAGCGCGGCGCTTATTCCCGGGATGTCCGGGAGGTTTCTTACCTGGTTTCTTGCCTGGTCTTGCCTGGTTTCTTGCCTGCGGGGGGCTAGCGGTTGGGCTGCGGGGTCATCCGCAGGTAGGGGCGTACGGCGTTCCAGCCCTTGGGGAACTTCTGCTTCAAGACCTCCGGGTCCTGGAGGGAGGGCACGATCACGCAATCGCCGCCGTCCTTCCAGTTGGCAGGGGTGGCCACCGAGAAGTTGTCGGTCAGCTGCAGGGAGTCGATGGTGCGCAGGATCTCATCGAAGTTGCGTCCGGTGCTGGCCGGATAGGTGAGCATCAGGCGCACCTTCTTCTTGGGATCGATCACGAACACCGAGCGGACGGTCAGGGTGTCGTTGGCCTCCGGGTGGATCATGTCGTACAGCTTCGAGACCTTGCGGTCGGCGTCGCCCAGGATGGGGAAGTTCATCTTGGTCTTCTGGGTATCCTCGATGTCGCCGATCCATCGCCGATGTGAGTCGACGTCGTCGACGCTGACCGCGATGACCTTGACGTTGCGCTTGTCGAACTCGCCCTTGAGCTTGGCCACCGTGCCGAGCTCGGTGGTGCACACCGGCGTGAAGTCCTTGGGGTGCGAGAAAAGGATCGCCCACTTGTCGCCGATCCACTGGTGAAAGCTGATGGTCCCCTCGGTCGACTCCTGGGTGAAATCGGGGGCGATGCTGCCAAGCTGGATGCTCATGGGGTGTCCTCCTTGGGGGCGGGGGGTGTCTTGGATAGCGGAGATATATCTCCCCAAACGCCCAACCGCCACCCGCGCGAAGGCGCCAGGAGGAACGTCAGTCGCCCAGGCAGATGCCGAGGTCGCGGGCGGTCTGGACGGTGTCGGAGTCGAGGGGGACGGTCTTCATGACCCGGATGGCGTCCTCGATCAGGACCGGGACCATGTGAGGGGGGTGGTAGGCCACGATGTGGCCGAACTTGCCTTGCTCGACCATGCGCACGGCCGCGGCGCCGAAGCGCAGGGCCAGCAGGCGGTCGCGGTGGGTCGGGCTGCCGCCGCGCTGGATGTGGCCCAGGACCAGCGAGCGGACCTCGAACCCGGTGCGGGCGCCCAGGTAGTTGCCGATCTTCTCGGCGATGCCGCCCAGGCGAACCTCGCGTCCCAGCTCGGTGCCCAGGATGCTGATGTCACCGTCCTTGGGCTTGGCGCCCTCGGCGACCACCACGATGCAGTAGCGCCGGCCAAACCCGTAGCGCGCCTTGATGTGCTCGACGACCTTGTCGATCTCGTAGGGGATCTCGGGCATCAGGATCACGTGCGCGTTGCCGGCGACGCCGGCGTGCATGGCGATCCAGCCGGCATAGCGGCCCATGACCTCGACCACCATGATGCGCTCGTGCGACTCGGCGGTGGTGTGTAGCCGGTCGATGGCCTCGGTGGCCACGGTCACCGCGGTGTCGAAGCCGAAAGTGGCCTGGGTACAGCTGAGATCGTTGTCGATGGTCTTGGGCACGCCGACGATCGGAATGCCCTTCTTGCCGAAGCGGCTGGCGATGCGCAGGCCGCCGTCGCCGCCGATGGCGATCAACGCGTCGGCCTTCAGCTCGTGGAAGCGGCGCACGATGTCATCGGAGATATCAGTGGTCACGGTCTTGCCGTCGCGGGTGACCAGAAACTCGAAGGGGTGGCCCTTGTTGACCGTGCCCAGGATGGTCCCGCCCAGGTGGGCGATGCCGCGCACGGTATCGCGGGTCAGGTTGACCAGTCCGTCCTTGTCCTCGGCCAGCAGGCCGTGATAGCCGCGCCGGATCCCGGTCACTTTCCAGCCCCGCCGGAGGGCCGACAGCGTGACCGCGCGAATCACCGCGTTCAACCCGGGAGCGTCACCGCCGCCGGTATTCACGAGGATATGCATTGCCCCTAAGGCAATATCCCGGCTTGGCGGTTACTGCAACTGGTGTCTCTCCGCCGCCACCTGTCGCCGCTGGCGGCGAGCGGCGCCCAGGTTTCCGCCCGGTCAAGGCGCGCGTGGAAGGCCGGGCTCGTCCTCGGTGCCCGCGATGCCCCAGGCGCGCGCCAGGCCCAGGGTCCGGGCGTGGTCGGGAAGCTTGGTCAGGAAGCTACGGCGCCAGTCGAGGCGGCCGATCTGGGCGGCGCGCTCACGCAGGCGGGAGGTGGCCGCGGTCAGCGCGGCGCGCGCCGCGGCGTGGTCGCCGCTGGCCTCCAGGGTCTCGGCCAGCATCAAGTGGATCAGCGACTCGTACTCCTCGACGTGGCCCACCGCGGCCAGCTCGGCGGCCGCGGCGCGCGCCTGCTCCAGCGCCTCGCTGCGCCGGTCCTGGGCCAGCAGGGCGCGGGCGATGGCCGCCAGGGCGCTGGGGCGCAAGGGCGCCGAGGCGATGTCGGCGGCGTGGCGCGCGCGCTGCTCGGATCCGGGGTATTCTCCGGCCACGAAGCTGATGGTCGACAGGTAGAGCTGCGCGGCCCCCTCCCAGCGCACGTCACCCTGCTTGCGCGCGAAGTTGAGGGCCTGCATGGTCAGGCGGCGCGCCTCGCCCAGGCGGCCGGCGTGGGTCAACACCGGCCCCAGGTTGATCAGCGCGGCGGTCGCGATGTAGTGCAGCTCGATGGTCTGCGCCTCTTGCAAGGTCTGGCGCAGCAGGGTCTCCGCCGGTTCTAGCTGGCCCATGTCGGCCCAGACCGAGGCCAGGTTGACCCGCATCTCGCACATCGTCCGGGCATCTCCGGTCGCGGCGGCCAGCGCCAGCGCCTCCTCCATCAGGCCGATCGCCCCCGCCTGGTCGCCCGAGTGCAGCCGGCGGATCGCCTGCACCGTCTTGACCTTGGCCAGCTGCGCCGGCTCCAGGCGGGCGAAGCC
>Ga0207701_10006935_pt1 | contig 11291 bp, 4 predicted proteins | sample KBSSwiSSwithPhiX_FD_184294 | JGI IMG/M metagenome (GOLD analysis project Ga0207701, IMG submission 184294) | Switchgrass rhizosphere bulk soil microbial communities from Kellogg Biological Station, Michigan, USA, with PhiX - S5 (SPAdes) (version 2) | ecosystem: Environmental > Terrestrial > Soil...
AGGCGGTCGAAGCGCGCGGGTGGCGCGCCGGCCGCGTCGATCACTCGCTCGACGCGCTGCGGGCGAGCATCCACGACGGCCAGCCGGTCATCGTGCTGGTGCCGGAGGGCGGCAATCGCTATCACTACGTGGTGGTGACCGGCGCGAGCGGAGACGAAGTCCTCGTCCACGATCCGTCGTGGGGACCGTCGCGCGCGATGCGCGCGGCCGACTTCGAGCAGTCGTGGCGTGCAGCCGGGTTCTGGTCGCTCGTGATCCTGCCGCCGGCGGCGGTCACGCTCCCCACGCCGGATTCCCCAAAAGCAACCAATGTCGACGCGCCGGTGGTCCGCGCGAACGCGTGTGACGCGAAGCTCGCGCAGGCGGTGGCCGATGTTCGCGCGCGCGGATTCGAGCACGCCGGCGAGCTGCTCGGCCGCGTTCACGAGGAGTGCCCGGACGCCGCCGGGCCGTTGAGCGAGTTGAGCGGCGTCCGCTTCGCCGAGCGGCGCTGGCAAGACGCCGAGGCGCTGGCGCGATCGGCGCTCGATCGCGATCCGGCTGATGCGTACGCGCTCGAAATTCTCGGCTCGAGCCTGTTCATGCGCGACGACGAGGTTGGCGCGCTGCGGGCGTGGAACCGCATCGACAAGCCGCGGGTGGATCTGCTGCGCATCGAAGGAGCTCGCCGCACGCGGCAGCAGACGATTGCAGAGATCGCCGGGATTCACGCGAACATGCTGCTCGACGCGGACACCTTCGATCGCGCGCGGCGCAGGGTGAGCGAGCTGCCAGGCCAATCGGGCTCTGTGCTCAAGCTTCGACCGGAAGCCGACGGGTTCGCGACCGTCGATCTCGTCGTCGCCGAGCGGCAGGGGATTCCAAGCGGCGCGGCGGCGTGGATCGGCACGGGCGTGCGGGCGGCAATCGACCGCGAAGTCGCCGTCGACGTGCCGGGCACGACCGGCCAGGGTGAAGTCTGGTCGGCGAGCTGGCGCTGGTGGGAGCATCGGCCCCGCGTCGCGTTTGGCTTCGCCGCGCCGGGCACCGGCTGGTTGCCGGGAGTCTGGCGTGTCGACGGATCGTGGGAGGCTGAGACCTACGCGAGCGGCGATTCCCAGAGCGCGGCGCTGATCCGGCAGACGCGCAGCCGCGGCGGGCTCACAGTGAGCGACTGGCTCTCGGGCAACGTCCGTTTTGCGCTCAGCGCCGGGCTCGATTCCTGGAGTGATGCGGGGACAACGCTTGCTCTGCCCTCCGCGCGAAAATCCGCGTCGATCGGCGGTTCGATCGAGCGCCGGTTCTGGCGCGATCGCCTCGCGCTCGCGGCGGACGGCTCGCGATGGATGTCGATTGGTGCCGGGAGCGGGTTCGGTGCGGCCGGTGTTCAAGCACTTGCGCGATCCTCGAACGAGACTCGCGGGTGGATCTATTCAGGCATGGCCGGCGCCGAGCGCGTGAGCGATAACGCGCCGCTCGGATTGTGGCCAGGCGCAGGCGATGGCCGCGCGAGGCCGCCGCTCGCACGCGCGCACCCGCTGCTCGACGACGGCGTGATCTCGACCGCGGGATCGTCGATCTTCGGCCGAACGCTGGCGTATGGAAGCGTCGAAGCACGGCGCTGGCTGGAACGGCCGGCGTTGATTCGGATCGCGCCAGCCGGATTCGTCGACATCGCGAGAGCATCGCGGCGCGGCGCTGGCGGCGTCGAAGCGGCGCAGGTCGATGTTGGCGCCGGTGTGCGGATCAAGGTTCCGGGCGCGGCCGGTGTGCTCCGCGTCGACGTCGCGCGCGGGCTGCGCGACGGCGCGACCGCCGTCACCCTTGGGTGGCTCTTCGATCGTTGATGTAGTGTCCGGCGTCAGCCGGACCGTGACACGCTTCAGCCGACCGTGACACGGTCCGCCTGAAGGCGGACACTACATTCAGATCGCCTGATCCTCGACCGCGATCCGACCGACCTTCCGCTCGAACCCGTTCTCGGTCGCCCCGCCAAAGCGGCTGCCCACCATCATCGAGGTGACGATCCGCACCGCATCGCTCCACGCCAGCGGCTGGCTCTCGACGACGACGCGCCCGGCCGCGATCGCGTCGCAGATGGCGTCGACGTCGGGCGGCGCGTCGACCAGCGAATAAGTCGAGCCCAGTTGAACGAGGCGGTGCACGTCGCAGTTGCCGACCAGCGGCTTGCCGTGGCGGCGCGCCCAGCGCTCCGCGCGCTGGTTGAAGTCGAGCGTGCGCGTGAACATCGCGTTCATCTCGACCGCGTCGAAAAGGTCGGCGTGACGGTCGAGGTCGCCTCGCAGGCAGACCGACGCCGGAAAGTACGGGTGCGGCGCGACGACCAGGCCGGGGCGCTGCGCCTTGAGGCGCGCGAGATCGCTGAAGCTGCAAACCTCCTCGGCCCCGGCCGAGAAGTTGAGGAGCAGGACATGCTTGCCTTCGATGGTCCGCTCGACGCCGGGGATCAGCACCAGGCCGCGGTCGGCCGCGTACGGGACGAACCGGGCGAGATCGAGCTGCCGCTCGTGGAGCGTGATCGCGAGCGCGTCGTAGCCCAGCGCCACCGCGCGGTCGATGAGCTCGAGGGTCGAATACGGGATGCGGTCGATCGGGTCGTCCGCGGTGTGGGAGTGGAGCTCGACCTTCAACATGTCGTCCCGCTTCAGTTCAGGAATCGGGCCGAATGGTCCAGATCCAGCTATGACCGGTTAAATCGATGATTTATTGGAACTTCCGCCTAATTTTCACCATTCAAAGCAGCGAAAAGTCTTCCTCCACGGAACCTATTTTCTCTTTGAGTGGAGCCGGAACAGCCCAGGGAAATCGGGTACTCGTCGGGGAATCGGGTGATTGGATTGCGGATTGGGAGATCTCGCAATCTCCAATCAATTACCCGATTACCCAATCACCCGATTTCCCGCTCTCCTCCGCCGTAATGAAAGCGTATTGACACCCGGTCGGCCCGACGGTAGCGTCAGCTGCATTTGTCGAACCGAATGGAGGCATTCATGCGCGTACGAGTTCTGGGGTGCTTGTCGGCCGGGTTGCTGCTGGCCGGCGCGGCGTTCTTCACCACCGAGCAGGCCGCCGCCCAAACCGGCGAGCCTTACAAGCTGGGCACGTTCTCAATCGACGGCCGCACGAGCGTCGGCGTCGTCCTGCGCGATTCGATCGTCGTCGACCTGGCGGCGGCCAATCGTGACTACGAAACCAAGAACGCGTCGGCGGCCAAGGTGCAGGCGCCGGCCGACATGAAGGATTTGATCAACCGCTACGACAGCGGCGTCTCGCAGCGCATCAAGCAGATCGTCGCCGGCCTCGTCACCGCCAAGCAGCTGGACGGCACCGCGCGCCCGGCGTTCGTCAAGAACGTCTCGGCGGTGAAGACGCTGCCGCCGATCATCTACCCCGGCAAGAGCCTCAACGCGGCCGCCAACTACTACGGCCACGCCGGCGAAACCGGCACCCCCGAAGAGCAGAAGAAGGAAGCGGACGCGCGACGCAAGGATCGCGGCGCACCATATCTCTTCCTCAAGGCGATGGAGGGCGCGGTCATCGGCGACGGCGACGACATCCTGATGCCGCGCGGCCGCGAGCGCGTCGACTGGGAGTGCGAGCTGGCGATCGTCATCGGCAAGAAGGCGAAGTACGTCACTGCCGCGCAGGCGAAGGACTACATCTTCGGCTACACCATCGAGCTCGACATGTCGGACCGTGGCGGGCGGCCGGAGAAAGAGCCGCGCTTCGGCGGATCCGACTGGTTCATCGGCAAGAGCCACGACACCTTCGCGCCGATGGGGCCGTGGATCGTTCCCAAGGAGTTCTATCGCGATCCGATGAACGTCGGCCAGAAGCTCACCGTCAACGGCAAGGTGATGCAGGACTCGCGGTCGACCGACATGATCCACAACGTCTACGAGCTGATTGAATACAGCACGTCGATCCTGACGATGTTCCCCGGTGATGTCATCGCGTCGGGCAGCCCGGCTGGAACGGGTATGTCGCGCAGCGTCCGGCCGGAGCAGATCTGGCTGAAGGCGGGCGACAAGATCGTCGCGAGCATCGAGGGTATCGGCACGATGACGCACAACGTCAAGGCCGACCCCGGGCCGGAGCCGAAGAAGATCTGGACCGATCCGCCAAAGACGGACGGGCAGCAGAAGAAGTAAGAATTTGGAATTCGGAATTTAGAAGTAGAAGGCAGGATTGATAGACCGGCGCGCCTTCCTGCACCAGGCGTCGGGAACGCTGCTCGCCCTTGGCGGCAGCGCTCTCCCGGCGCCGGCGCAGACGCCCGTCACGCACGTCTTCTACGATCCGGCGACGCTCCGCCATGAGCCGGGCGGCGATCATCCCGAGAACCCGAAGCGCCTCGATGCGGTGATGCAGAGCGTACGCGCGCTCGAAAGCCAGAGGCGCGTCACCGTGTCGGCGCCGCGTGCGGCAACCGAGGACGAGATCCTGCGCGTCCACACGGCGGACTATCTGAAGCTGGTTCGCACGGAAGTCGGTGCGGGACGTCGAATACTGAGCACCGGCGACACCGAGCTCTCGCCAGGATCGCTGGCGGCGGCGATGGCCGCTGCGGGTACAGTCGTGTCCGCGGTGGACGCGGTGATGCGCGGGCGCGCGAGAAACGCGTTCTGCGCCGTGCGCCCGCCCGGGCATCACGCGTCGCAGGCGCGCGGCATGGGCTTCTGCGTCTTCAACAACCTCGCGATCGGCGCACGCCACGCCGCGCGCGCGTTCGGCGCGGAACGCGTGCTCATCGCCGACTGGGACGTGCACCACGGCAACGGCACCCAGGCGATCTTCTGGAGCGACGGCTCGGTCCTCTTCTTCGACACGCACCAGCACCCGTGGTATCCGGGCACCGGCAGCCCCGACGAAACCGGCGAAGACAAGGGGCGCGGCCTGATCGTCAACCGGCCGTTCCCGGCCGGCGCCGGCCGCAACGAGATCCTCAACGCGTTCCGCACCGGCCTCGTGCCGGCGGCCGAACGTTTCAAACCGGATCTGGTGATGATCTCCGCCGGCTTCGACTCGCGCGCCGGCGATCCGCTCGGCCAGTTCACGCTTGGGGACGCCGACTTCGCCGACCTCACCACGCTCGTCCTGGAGATCGCGAAACAGCACGCACGCGGCCGCGTCGTGTCGGTGCTCGAAGGCGGCTACTCGCGCGAGGGACTCGCCCATGCCGTCGCCGCGCATCTCGATCGCCTGAGCGCCTGACGGCCGCCGCGCCCCACGAACACCGCACGTTTCTTCACGTCCCGATTTCGGAACGGCGGCGTCCCACGAGCGGTCAGCGCGCGCGCGATTGCGCCGGTTCCGTGCGTTTTGTGCTGGCATATCGGTTGCTCCGATCGCCCGTTCCATGTCGGATTTCGCCCACGCCGTTCGCGCGCTCAGGAAGAGTCCCGGGTTCTCGCTGGTTGCGGTGCTGACGATTGCCGTCGGCATCGCGGCGAACACGGCCCTCTTCTCTGTCTACGATCGGCTCGTGCTCAACCCGGTGACGATTCCGGACCCTTCGTCGCTGGTCGCGATCTGGACGAACAACCCGCAGCTCAATTTCAACGCGCCGGCGATCTCGTGGCCGCGATACGAGGAGCTTCGCGAGCAGGCGCGCTCGTTCTCGTCGCTGGGCGTGTCGGCATTCGACAATTTCACGCTCACCGGCAACGGCGATCCCGAACAGCTCAATGGGCAGCGAGTCAGCGCGTCGTTCCTGCCAACGCTCGGCGTCGAGCCGGCGGTCGGGCGCAACGTCCGTGCGGACGAAGACCTGCCGAACGGCCCGGCGGTGTGCATCATCAGCCACGAGTTGTGGCAAACGCGCTTCGGCGGACGGGCGTCGCTCGTCGGGGAGACGATCACGCTCAATGGACAGCCGTGGGAGGTGATTGGCATCACGCCGCCGCGGCTCTCGGCGCCGTTCAGCCAGGTGCAGGTGTTCGCACCGCGTGTCTTCGAGGTGAGCGGCTTGACGGCGGAGCAGATCCGCGCCGGCGCGGGCTACGCGCAACCGATCGCGCGGTTGAAGGCCGGCGTGTCGCTGCAGCAGGCAGCGGCGGAGCTGGAAGCCATCGGCCGGGCGTCGAAAGAGCGCTTTGCGACGCGGCTCGACGCGAACAACACGACGGTGCCGCTGATGTTCGTCGCGGCGCTGGTCGGCAATCTCGAGCCGACGTTCTACACGCTCATCGGCGCGGTCAGCTTTGTGCTGCTGATCGCCTGCGCCAACGTCACCTCGCTGTTCCTCGGCCGGCTGACGGCGCGGCAGAAGGAAATCGCCGTGCGCCAGGCGATCGGCGCCACCCGCTCGCGGGTCGTCAGGCAGTTCCTGGTCGAGAGCCTCGTCTTTTCGATGATCGCGGGCGCGCTGGGGCTGCTGCTCGCGATGTGGGCGGTGTCGGCGATTCAATCGATCGTGGCGACACAGCTGCCGCCCAGCACGGTGATCACGCTGAACTGGCGCGCGCTGCTGTTCACCGGCGGTGTGACCATTGTCACGGCGCTGCTCGTCGGGCTGGCGCCGGCGCTCCAGGCGTCGCGGGCGCACCTGGTTGAAGTGCTGAAGGACAGCGCACGCGGCTCCTCAGGCGCGCGGGGGCGTCGCTTCCGCTCCGCGTTGATCGTCGCCGAGGTCGCGCTGTCGGTCGTGCTGCTCGTCGGCAGCACGCTGTTGATGGTGAGCTTCCTGCGGCTGCAGCGGACGCCGCCCGGATTCGAAGCGAAGGGGGCGGCGGCCGCGTTTGTCGGCGTGCCGACAACCAGATATGCGACGTCGGCGCAGCAGGCCGAGTTCTTCGCGCAGGTGATCGAGCAGCTGCGCGGGCAGGCAGGCGTGACCGACGCCGCGGCGGCGATCGGGCTGCCGCTGTCGGGCTTCAACCCGCGGGCGCCTTACAGCATTAGGGGGCGGCCGATCCTGCCGCTGCCGCAGCGGCCGCTCGCGAACCTCGGGATCGTGAGCGAGGACTACTTCCGGCTGATGCGAGTCTCTCTCGTCTCGGGCCGCGCCTTCACCGCCGGCGATCGCGACGGCGCGCCGGGCGTCTGCATCGTCAACGAGTCGCTGGCAAGGCGGTTGTTCCCGGGCGAGCAAGCGCTCGGTCAGGTGCTGCTGCGCGGCCGCGACGCCGAGCTGGGGGCCGAGATTGTCGGCGTGATTCGCGACGTCAAGACCAACGGCCTCAACGCGCCGCCGCCGGACGAGATCTATTACCCGATGCGGCAGCTGGGGCGGCCGGGGATGGCAGTCGTCGGTCGGGTCGGCCCTTCGACAGCTGGTTCTCCGAGCTCGGGGCAAGGCCGTTCGACCGGTTCTTCGCTGAGCTCAGGGCAAGCCCGTTCGACCGGTTCTTCGCTGAGCTCAGGGCAAGCGGATGCGGCGTCTTTGCAGGGCGCCATACGCGCCGCGGTTGCGGCGGTCGACAAGAACCAGCCGATCTCGTTCTTCGCCACGCTCGAGACCAACATCTCGCAAAGCCTCGGCGCGCAGCGCATCGTCGCGTCGTTGACTGCGATCTTTGCCGGTCTCGCGCTCGTGCTCTCCGCAATCGGCCTGTACTCCGTGCTCGCGTACGCGGTCTCTCAACGCCGCGCCGAGATCGGCATCCGGATGGCGCTCGGCGCGAAGCGCGCGCAAGTCGTGCGGCTGGTGATGCAGGGCGGGCTGCAACTCGTGGCGGTCGGTTTGGCGCTCGGCCTCGCCGGCGCGGCCGGCGCCGCGCGGCTGATTCGGACGCTGCTGTTCGAGATCCAGCCGCTCGATCCGATCGTCTACGGCGGCGTCGCGGTGTTGTTCACCGCGGTCGCCGCACTGGCGTGCCTGCTGCCGTCGCTGGTCGCGTCGCGGATCGACCCGCTGGTGGCGCTGCGATCCGAGTAAAGCGCCACTACAGCGCCGCGGACTGAGACGTCAACACTCGCGAATGTTTCGCTGCCGTCGTACGAGTGAGATCCACTCGACGAGCCCGCGGTCACGAGCTACCCACGATCGCGCGATCCCATCCTGATCAGTAAACGACGATAGGCTCTCGCCTGAGTGCACGGAGTCGTGGAAGAGCTGCCGCGTACTTACGCAATCCAAATTACGTTCAGTGTTATGCTCACCGCCCTTCCATGAATCGAATTCAGATCCGAGGTGGTCGTGAACCCGCTCGTCCCGTTGCTCCTTGGTCTGAGCGCAGACCTGCTGGCGTATCCTGGCGTTTCAGCTGACGCGCTCCGCGCGTTGCGCATTGCGCTCGCTGCATCGCTCCTTCGCGACAATCCCGCACTCGCTGACGTCGATGTCTCGGAGCTCGACCCGTGGGTGGCCGAGGCGATCCGCGACGGCCTCGCACGGGCGGAGGAACTGCGCCAGTCCAGCACGACCATCCGCATCGTCCGCGACGAGATTCCACTGGGGTCGCCGTTCGACGTGCCCTCTGAACGGCCGGCGACCATCTACGGCCCGTTCGTCGATCGCAACGGCCTGTTAGTCCGATTCCTCGAGTTCGAATCGGCGGCGTTTCTTCCCGTGCGCTTCGCGATGGCCATCGCGGGCGGTGGAGGACCAGCATGGCTGTTCATTCCCGCCACTTCCGAGGCCAGCGCCGATCGCACGGTGTGGACGCTTCCGCCCGGCAGCGTCTGGCTGCAGGCCGAGCAGCTGGTGGCCGGTGCGGCCGGCTTCGCCGGTCTGCGGATCGCCGGCGGCGAGCTTCGCATCGATCAAGCGCCAACGATCTCGCGGCGCGGCGTCATCCTGCCATTGAACGTGGGGTGGTCGCTGTCGCTCTCGCCCGAGCCTCCCGATCCCGGCGATCCCGGCGCCTCCGATGCCGACGCGTTGTCGATCACGTTGCCGACGCGCATCGAGGTGCGATCGGGCGTCGTCAGCTCGATCGAAGGCACCGTCTCATTCGACGGCTTTGGCTCGCCACTCTCCTTCACGCCGCTCGCCATGGCCCCGCGGATCGATCGCGGGCACGTCTGCTACGGGCTCGACGCGGGCGACCAGCGCTGGACAATTGCCGGCAATCGATCCCGCGCCATTCAGTTCGCCGGTGAGGGTCCCGTCGACCGGCCGTCTTACGCACTCCCGCTGGTGAACCCCCTGCCGGACGCGCCGTCCGAGGCGCTGCACGGCGGATCGGTGGTGGCGCACCTCGAGGCAGACCCGGCTATCGGATTGACCAGCGTGTTGAGCGGGCAGGGCGGCGGCGTCAGCCACTGGTTCGACGCGACGCTGACCGTCAACGCTCGGCAGCTCGAAATCGATGGTGTCCAGGGCGACTCGCTCGCCCGCTACGATCTCGAGCTCTGGTCGCGTGTCACGACCACCTGTCGCTTTGCCCAGCAAATCCTGCAAAGGTTGCTGTTCCGCAGCAATCGTGACGGGCGCGATGCGGCGGCTTTCATCGGCGGCGGGCAGCTGCGTAACCGCTGGGACATCCCGTGCCGCGCCGACGGCGAGCCCTTCGGTTTCACGGGTTCGATCGAGCTGTTTGCCCTGCTCGCCGACGCATCGGGCTTCCACGTGCTGTGCCTCGCGGCGGCGCCGCCGACGAACGACATCGCCGGGTTCGCGCTCGAGAACGTTTACCTCAAGGTGCGACCGCCCGGTCGCCTCGCGCTGCTGGCGCACGGCGACAGCGCGCCGCCCGGCCGCTCCGGTATCGCCGTGCTCTTCTTCGACGTGGCGTGGGCGCTGCCGACGCTGCCCGATCCGTACGCGTGGAACCTGCAGCACACCGATCTCGGCCCGCCGGCCGAGCGCTCGTTGCGAGCGCTGCTCACATGGGAGCCCGACCAGCCCGCCGCCATCGCAGCCCACCTCGACGAACCGATCGCCTTTCCGGAACCGCCGATCGAGCAGCCGCGCGACGACGACGAGGCGCGACTGCAAGGGCGGTTCATCAGCTTCCTGGCGGTCGAGCACGAGTCGCTTCGGCTACTCGATCTGTCGTCGCGGGAACATCTGTTCGGTGTGGCGCTGGAACGGTCGGGAGGCCAGACACCGACGATCGTCGACAACCGGTTGACGATGGCGCTCCGCCAGATGCGGTTGCTGATGCAACCGCAGGTGCAATGGGAGCCGGTGGTCGATCCGCTCGGCCTGCTGAAGTCGACGACCAACGGTGGGCCGACATTGGTGGGCGCGCAGTCGGTGAAGCTGGTGCCGGTGTCGCCCGACGCGATCGCGACCGCGATTCTCGACACGATCGCAGCGAGGCGCCGCGCGGCGGCGCTCTTCTCGCTGCCGTTCGGTCTGCGCGCGATGGTGCGCCTGAGCCCGGCGGAAGGTGCGCCCGGCCAGCCGCCGCGTCACGCGGTCGAGACCACGCTGCACGAGGCTTCGTTCGACTCGCTGCAGTCTGCCCGACAGATCCGACTGCAGGCGACCAGCGCGCCCGACGCGTCGAGGCAGATGCCAGGCACGCTGGTGCAGCTCGCGAACCTGACCCAAGGCGGGCCTGTCGACAGCGTTCTGGCGGGGCTCGCGTCGCGGCTCAATCAGGACTTCGCCGAGTCGGTGCCTCTGCACCACGCCGACCTGTCGGGGTACGGTCTCAGCTCGTTCAGCGAGTGGAGCCAGACCGTCGACGACAGCGGCTTCGTCAAGGCGCACTTCCACGTGCTGAACGGGCGCACCGCGTACGAAGTGATCCAGTTCAAGACGATCTGCTGGCCGAGTCAGGCGCGCTTCGTCCGCACCATCACGCTCGAGCGGCACAACTCCGGCAGCGTGAAGCGGATCGACAGCGGCTGGGTGTCGGTGACCCCCGGCCTCTACAACCAGTGGATCGCGTTCGACAAGGGCGTCGTCAAAGGACTGCACAACATCAGGCGGATCAGGATCACTGGCTCGGAAGCCGGCTCGACGTTCGGTCCTCCAGGCCAGCAGGTCACGGTGCAGTCGGTGCTGTTCGACGCCGACGCCGAATTCGAGGACGTCGTGGCCGGCGGCGGCGGCGGGCGCGTGCCGGTCTACGACCAGGTCGGCTACGTGCAGATCAATCCGCCCAATCCTTTCACCGCGCAAGATCTGCGGCGGCTCTTCGAGAAGGTTGGTCCGATCGGAGGACCGGTGAACTGCCGGATCCGCGCCGGCCGGACGGTCGAGATGCAGTTGCTGCACCTGCTGGCCGACCTCGCCCCCACCGATGCGAATGCGCCAGGCTTCGCGGTCGCCGCGCTGGGATTGCCGAAGCTGCCGCGTGCGGGGCAGTGGAGCGCGGTGCGCATCGATCCGGCATCGTCCGAAGCCATTCCGATCGATGCGCGTCGCGGCGTCCCAATCGCGCGACTCGGCG
>Ga0207701_10006937_pt1 | contig 11289 bp, 6 predicted proteins | sample KBSSwiSSwithPhiX_FD_184294 | JGI IMG/M metagenome (GOLD analysis project Ga0207701, IMG submission 184294) | Switchgrass rhizosphere bulk soil microbial communities from Kellogg Biological Station, Michigan, USA, with PhiX - S5 (SPAdes) (version 2) | ecosystem: Environmental > Terrestrial > Soil...
CGCACCGGCTGGTGCACATGGAGCGGCGCTGGTACCTGGTGGCCTGGGATCAGGCGCGCAAGGACTGGCGCACCTTCCGGGTCGATCGGATCGCCGGCCCGACCCCCACCGGCGCCCGCTTCGCCTCGCGCGCCTCGCCCGACGATGATGTGGGGTCGTACGTCACCCGCTCGGTGTCCTGGTCGCCCTATCGCCACCGCGCCCGGGTGGTGGTGCACGCGCCCATCGAGACGCTGCGCGAGCGCATCTCCGCGGCCAGCGGCCGGCTGGAGCGCATCGACAAGACCCACTGCCGCCTGCACGTGGGCGCGCCCAGCCTGGACGCCCTGGCGGTGATCCTGGGCGCGCTGGGCGCCGACTTCCAGGTCGAGGAGCCGCGCGCGCTGGTGCCGCACCTGCGCGACATGGCCGCCCGTCTCCGCCGCGCCGCCGCCGCGACTTCTGGGTAACATCGACGTGGTGAACACCCTCCGTGACATCGCGCGCGCCCGGTTGAGCAACCAGCGGCTCATCGGCGCCGGGTTCGCCCGCCCCGAAGAGGTGGTGCGCTGGCTGGGCGCGGTCCAGGCGCAGGACTACGCGGGCGCCAAGTGGGCCGTCGGGCAGCGGGTGCAGGGTTGCGCCGACGACGACGTCGAGCAGGCGTTTCGCGACGGGCGCATCCTGCGCACCCACGTGATGCGGCCGACCTGGCATTTCGTGATGCCGGCCGATATTCGCTGGATGCTGGCGCTGACCGCGCCGCGGGTGCGCGCGGCGATGGCCTACTACGATCGAAAGCTGGAGCTGACCGATCGCCTGTGCGGCCGCAGCTATTCGGTGATGGCCAAGGCGCTGGCCGGGGGCAACCACCTGACCCGCGAAGAGCTCGCGGTCGTGCTGGAGCGCGCCGGGATCCAGGCCGCGGGGCAGCGCCTGGGAAACCTCATGCTGCGCGCCGAGCTGGACGCGGTGATCTGCAGCGGCCCGCGCCGGGGCAAGCAGTTCACCTACGCGCTGCTCGATGAGCGGGCGCCCGCCGCCAGGCCGCTGGCGCGCGACGAAGCGCTGGCCGAGCTGACCTCGCGCTACTTTTCCAGCCACGGTCCGGCCCTGCCCCAGGACTTCGCCTGGTGGTCTGGCCTGACCGTGGCCGACGCCAGGCGCGGCATCGAGCTGGCGGGCCGGCGCCTTGCGCCAGCGACCGTGGCGGGCCGGACCTACTGGCACGCGCCGGCCGCGCCGCCACCCAGGCGCCGGGGCAAGCCGGTTCATCTGTTGCCCAACTACGATGAGTACCTGATCGCTTACAAGGAGCGCAGCGCGGTCTCCGAGCGGGATCCATTTCGGGATTTCGGTCGCGGCGACAACCTGTTCGCCAACCACTTCGTGCTGGTGGATGGCCGCCTGGTGGGCGGCTGGCGCCGGCTGTTCGAGAAAAAGACCGCAATCGTCGAGCTGCGCTTGCCGGTCGCGCTGGGCGCCGTCGAGCGCAAGGCGCTGAAGGCGGCGGCCGACCGCTTCGGCGCCTTCCTGGATCTGCCCGCCCGCGTGCGATCCGCCGAGACGCCCGCGCGCTAAAAACGATCACGCGCGCGACGCGGCCGTTGTGTAGGCTGGGCGTCATGGAGTGGTTCGACGCGGAACGCGAGGGCGGGCCTGCGGGGTTGGCGAAGGGCAGCTCTTTCGGCCGCTTCGTGGTGCTGGACCTGGTGGGGCGGGGCGGTATGGGCGAGGTCTACGCGGCTTACGATCCGCAGCTGGACCGCAAGGTCGCGCTGAAGCTGTTGCGGCACCGGGGGGCCCAGTCGCGCGGGGTGTCGGTGACCGCGGCGCGCGCCCGGCTGTTGCGCGAGGCCAAGGCCATCGCCCGCCTGTCGCACCCCAACGTGGTGGTGGTGCACGATGCCGGCGAGCTCGACGGCCAGGCCTTCGTGGCCATGGAATTCGTCGACGGACAGACCCTGGCCGACTGGGAGGCGGCGGCGCCGCGCAGCTGGCGCGAGATCCGCGATCGGTACCTGGCCGCTGGCGAGGGGTTGGCGGCGGCGCACCAGGCGGGGCTGGTCCACCGCGACTTCAAGCCGCACAACGTGATGGTGGGCCGGGATGGCTCGATCCGGGTCATGGACTTCGGGCTGGCCGGCGACGCTGATGATGGGGCGGCGGGCACGACGCAAGAGAACGACGGCCCTCCGCCGGTGATCCGGCCACTCGCGCCGCTGGCCACCAGCACCGCGGCGTTCACCGACAGCGGCGGGCTGCTGGGGACGCCGCTGTACATGGCGCCCGAGCAGTTCCAGGGCCGGCCGACGGACCCGGCGACCGACCAGTTCAGCTTCTGCGTCGCCCTGTATCACGCCCTGTACGGGGAATGGCCTTTCGCCACCGATTCCCTGGCGATGTTGATCGAGGCGGTGGTGAACGGCCGGGTGCGCGAGCCCACCGACAAGGCGCGCGCGCCAAGCTTCTTGCGCAAGCTGGTGATGCGCGGGCTGCGCGGCGCGCCGGAGGAGCGGTTCCCCTCGATGGTGAGCCTGCTGCGCGCCCTGCGGCAGGATCCGGTGCGCAGGCGCCGCCGCAACGGCATCGCGGGCGGCCTGGTGCTGGGCGCGGTGCTGGCCGGTTTTGGCCTGTATCGCGCGGCCACGCGCGCCCAGCACCTGTGTGAGGGTGGGGGCTCGCGCCTGGCCGCCGCCTGGGAGCTGGGCCCGGGCGGCGTCCGGCGCGACGCTGTCCAGCGCGCCTTCCTGGCCACCGGGCGGCCCTTCGCCAGCGACACCTGGCGGCGCGTGTCGCTGTTGCTGGACGAGTGGGGACGCCACTGGGTCCAGACCTATACCGACGCCTGCGAGGCGACCCACGTCCGCGGTGATCAGTCGGCCGAGGTGCTGGACCTGCGCATGGGCTGCCTGGACGACGCGCGCGGCGCGCTGCGCGCCCTCACCGACGTCTACGCGCGCGCCGACGGCGCCGTGTTGATCGAGGCGGTCAATGCGGCGCGCGCCCTGCCACCGCTCGGGCGCTGCGCCGACGTCACCGCCTTGCGCGCGGCCGTCCCCTCACCCGCCGATGCTCAGGTCCGCCGCCGGGTCGACGAGGTGCGCGGGCGGCTGGCGGAGATCAAGGCCTTGATGGACACCGGGCAGCTTCCGGAGGGCCTGCGGCGCCTGCCCGCGCTGGTCGCGGACGCGCGCGCGACCGGCTATCGACCGGTGGTCGCCGAGCTGCTGGAATTGGGCGGCCGGCTTCACGCCATGTCGGGCGACACCCCCGGCGCTCGGAACGATGCGGAGGAGGCGCTGTGGATCGCCATCGCGGTACGGCGCGACGATCTGGCGGTCGCCTGCGCCGGTCTGCTGGTCGCGGTCAGCGGCTACGACCAGGCCCGCTTCGAGGAGGCCGAGCGCTGGTACCACCTGGCTGATTCGTTGCTGGCGCGCGCCGGTCCGGGACAGACGCTGGCCGAGGCCTGGCTGCGGCATGATCGCGGACTGGTGTTGTTGCGGCAGGGTGAGCACCAGCGCGCCCTGGTCGAGATGCGCGCCGCGCTGGCCCTGAAGCAGCAGGTGTTGCCGGCCGAGCACCCCGACATCGCGATCTCGTGGGAAGCGATCGCCAACGAGCTCAACGAGCTGGGCCAGACCGCCGAGGCCGAGCGGGCGATCAACGCCGCGCTCGCCATCTACGAACGGGCCTACGGGCACGACAACCCTTTGCTGGCGCGCTGTCTGGGAAATCGCGGCGAGATCCTGGCCAAGCTGGGGCTACTGCACGAGGCCGAGGCCGACCAGCGCGCGGCGGTCGAGCGCTGGTCGGGGTACGTCGGCCGGAACCACCAGTGGGTGGCCTACCCGCTGACCGCGCTCGGCGACACCCTGATCGCCGAGCATCGCCCGCGCGAGGCGGTGACGGTGCTGGAGCGCGCGCTCAGCATTCGTGAAGAGGCCGAACCGGCTTCCGAGATGGTGGCCGAAACCCGCCTGGACCTGGCGCGCGCACTCTGGGAGGCCGGCCTCGATCCTGGCCGGGCGCGCGCGCTGGCGGCTCAGGCGCGGGCTGCCTACGGCAACACCCCGGGCTTCGCCGAACGCGCCCGCCGGGCCGACGAGCTGGTGGCGACCATCGACCGGGCGGCGCTGGCCCGCGCGGGCAGCACGCCGCCGCGGGTGACCGATCGCCGCGCCGCAGGGAGACGGTGACCAGCGACGCGCCACGCCCCTCAGAAAATTGATGCCGGCGTTGAAAAAGAGATCGCCCTGTCCCGGCCAGGGACCGTTTTCTCCCGCGAACTCCCGAGTTTTGCGGCAGCCTCAGCCTGGTACGGGTAATGCTTTGACGGAGCGCATGATGCCACAGCCGATGACGCGCAGGTCCGAGGTGGTCCTTCGAAGGGTGGTGCTGGGGATGATGCTGGTCGCCGCACCGGCGCTGGCGCTCCTCCTCTCGAGCTGTGACTTGACCCCGCTGGGCGGCAGCGACACCTGCAGCGCGGGCGGCACCGTATATCCGGACGGCGCCACCGGGATCCCGGCCAGCGACGGCTGTAACACCTGCCAGTGCCATCACGGGCAGCTGCAGTGCACCCTCCTCGGCTGTCCTCCCGGCGGTCAGGTCTGCGGCGGGCTGGCGGGTTTGACCTGCGCCAAGGGGAGCTATTGCAACTTTCCTTCGAGCGCGCGCTGCGGTGCCGCCGACGCCACCGGGGTGTGCGCGCCCATTCCGCAGGCCTGCACCCTTCAGTACGACCCGGTCTGCGGCTGCGACGGCAAGACCTACGGCAACGCCTGTAGCGCGGCGTCGGCCGGCATCAGCGTCGCCAGCAATGGAGCTTGCCCGCCCGCGCCCGGTTCCTGCGTGGTCGACGGAGTCACCTATCCCGATGGTTCGGGCAGCATCCCCGCTCCGGATGGGTGCAACATCTGCTCGTGCGTCGGCGGGACGCTTCGCTGCACCTTGCGCGCCTGCCCCGTGCCCAAGGCCTGCGGCGCCCGCGCCGGCAACACCTGCACCTCGAACGAATACTGCGCCTACACCGAGGGATTGTTCTGCGGCGCCGCCGACGCCGAGGCGGTTTGCAAGCCGCGACCCAGCGTCTGCGACACCATCTATCAGCCGGTGTGCGGGTGCGACGGTCATACCTACGCCAACGCCTGCGCGGCGTCGCTGGCGGGCAGCGGGGTCCTCAACGCGGGGCCGTGCGCGGGGGCCGGTCGCAGCTGCGTGGTCGGCGGAGTCACCTACCCCGATGGTTCGAGCAACATCCCGGCTGGGGACGGTTGCAACACCTGCGGCTGCTCGGACGGCGTGCTCGGCTGCACGAAGAAGGCCTGCCCGGTGCCCAAGATCTGCGGCGGCTTCGCCGGGTTCACCTGCGCCGCCACCGAGTATTGCGCCTACGTCGAGGGCCAGCTGTGCGGCGCCGCCGACGCCAGCGCCACCTGCCAGCCCCGCCCGGGCGGCTGCACCCTCAACATCGATACCGTGTGCGGTTGCGACGGCAAGACCTATGCGAACCCCTGCGCGGCAGCTCAGGCCGGGGTCGGCTACCTCAAGAAGGGCAACTGCCCGATCCCGCCCCCGCTCTGATCTCTGCGCCCGCGCCCGGCCCGGCGGGGCCGGCGCCGCCGATGCAGACTTTCGGCGCGCTTCGCGTAATCTCGTGACCACCACCGATGTTCGAGTCAGCCGAGGTCGGTCACGCCGTCGACAAGAAGATCTTCCGCAGGGACCAGGAGCTGCTGCGCGCGCGCCTCCTGGACGCGCAGCGCGAGCTGCGCACCCAGGCCCGCTTTCCGGTGCTGCTGATCATCTCGGGGGTCGACGGCGCCGGTAAGAGCGAGACCCTGGCCAAGCTGTACGAGTGGATGGACGCGCGCTACCTGAGCACGCTGGCCTTCACCACGCCCACCGATGAAGAGCGCGAGCGGCCGTACATGTGGCGCTACTGGCGCGCGTTGCCGCCGCGCGGGCGAATGGGCGCCTTCGCCGGCTCCTGGTACTCGACGCCGATCGCCCAGCGCATCGAGGGAAAGATCTCGCGCGTCGAGCTCGACAAGCGTCTGGACGAGATCAACCGCTTCGAGGCGATGCTGGTCAACGAAGGCGCCTTGCTGCTCAAGTTCTGGCTGCACCTGACCCGCTCGGGCCAGAAGCGCCGCCTGCGCCAGCTGGAGTCGGATCCCCGCACCGCCTGGCGGGTGACCAAGCATTCGTGGGAGCGCACCCGCACGTACGACGCGCTTCAGGACGTCGCCGGTCACGCGCTGCGCCTGACCAACACCACCTGGGCGCCCTGGAGCATCGTCGACGGGACCGACGACAACTACCGCTATCTGCGCGTCGGCAAGGAGCTGCTGTCGGCGCTGGAGAAGCGGCTGGCCGGCAAGGGCGCCAAGAAGCGCGCCAGCGCCCCGCGCGTCGTGCGCTCTCCCGATGAGCGCAACGTGCTGTCCGCGCTGGACCTCGACCGGAAATTGCCCGAGAAGAAGTATCAGCTGCAGCTGGCCAAGTGGCAGGGACGCCTGGCCGAGCTCGCGCGCCACAAGGCCTTTGCCCGCCGCTCGCTGGTGCTGGCCTTCGAGGGCATGGACGCCGCGGGCAAGGGGGGCGCGATCCGCCGCCTCACCAACGCGCTGGACCCGCGCCAGTTCCAGGTGGTGCCGATCGCGTCGCCCAGCGAGGCCGAGCGCGCGCAACCCTACCTCTGGCGGTTCTGGCGCCAGCTGCCACGCCAGGGTCGCCTGACCATCTTCGATCGCTCGTGGTACGGGCGGGTGCTGGTCGAGCGCATCGAAGGCTACTGCAGCGAGGCCGACTGGCTGCGCGCCTACGCCGAGATCAACGACTTCGAGCACGAGCTGGTGGACTCGGGGATCATCGTGCTGAAGTTCTGGCTGCAGATCGATCAGGAAGAGCAGCTGCGCCGGTTCAAGGGGCGCGAGAAGATCCAGCACAAGCGCTTCAAGATCACGCCTGACGACTGGCGCAACCGGGACAAGTGGAAAGACTACCAGCTCGCCGCCGTCGACATGATCGACCGCACCAGCACCGGCCGCGCGCCCTGGATCGTCGTGCCCGCGAACGACAAGAACTTCGCGCGGGTCAAGATCGCCCGCAGCGTGGTCAAGCACCTGGAACAGGCGCTGGAGATTTGACACTCGGGTCAGCTACCCATTCTGGGTGTTTCATCTCGCGGCCGGGAGTGTGAACGCGCGCGCCACCTGGGTTGTGGTGGAGTAGTCTACGGCGCCACAGCCGGCGCAGGGTCCGGCGCGGCGATCTGCACAGACATCGCGGTGAACGGCCATCTGGCGCGGGCGGCACGCGCCTTGCCAGTCGGACGCTCGCGTAGGGAAGGGGCCGGCGGTCGGCCATCTGCCAATTTCCGAAGGAGGGGGTCTGCCATGAGTCCAGTCAAGGGTTTGGGAGTCGCAGTGATCGCAGGTACCGCGGTGGGTTTCCTGGCCTGTTCCGGGATCGAACCGCGGGCCCACGAGACCGGCAGCGGTGAGCCGCTGGTGGTCACGACCAGCGCGCTGGTGGTGAGTCAAGCCAACGTCTTCGGCTTCGAGGATGCCACCCAGTGGACGTCCACAGTAGCGCTGTCATCCAGCACCACCCACACCCAGGGCGCGAGCTCGCTGGGCGTCGCGGCCAGGAACTACGTCGAGGTGAACAGCGCGGCGCTGTCCTCGCTGAGCGGGGTGACCGGGATGCTGGGCCTGGACCTGCGGCTTCCCAGCCCGCAGCCGAACCCGAGCTGGTACGGCTTCGTCCAGCTGCTGATCTCGGTGCCGAGCAAGGGGGTGAACAACGCCTTCGTCGGCCAGGTCGAGCTGACCGGCAAGCCGCTCAACCAGTTCTTCCCGGTCGATTTCAACCTTCCGGCCGGCCTGGTGGCCACGCTGCAGGCGGGTGGCTACTCCGACTTCAAGGCCAAGATCGTCCTCAACGTCCCCTTCAACGCCACCGGGACCTATCTGCTCGACAACCTGCACTTCCTGGCCGGAGCGGTCGGTTCGGCCGATCTGGTCGAGACCAACATCCTCCAGCGCTGGACCTCGGGGTCGGTGGACGGGCCCACCAACACCCAGCTCTCGGTTCTGACCGGCAGCCAGGCGTTCTTTGGAGCCGCGGCCCTGCGCGCGGTCACCGACGCGCCCTTCGACTTCTTTCTGCGCTACACCGCGCCGACGCCGATCGACACCGGGACCGACGACTACCTGCGGATCGCCTCGCGCGCGCTCAACACCTCGCCCATCGGCTGGCAGATCGCGGCGCCGGTGATCGTCATCGAGGACGCGTCCGGCGCGCGCCTGACCCTGACCAGCAGCTCGAACAAGTTGCCGGTCGACGGCGTCAGCTGGGTCGACTTCCGGGCCCCGCTGGCCGGCGGCGTGGGCTGGACCCGGACCGGAACCGCCGATCTGCACAGCGTTCGCGCGATCGAGCTGCACACCGACACCTGGGACGCCGGGTTCACCTGGGACCTGGACGCGGTGATGTTCACCAAGCAGTTCGACACCTGCTCTGGATCGCCGGCCTCCATCAGCGCGTCGGCGACGGCGCGCGCCACCACCGCCACGGTGACCTATTCGTCGGTGGCGGGAGCGGTCGGATATGACATCTACCGCTCGGTGAGCGGCGGCGCCCGGGCGTTCCTGACCCGCGCGCGCGGGACCGCCTTCGAGGACTCGGGCCTGGCTCTGGGCACCGCCTACAGCTACGAGGTGCGGCCGTTCCTGTCGTCGAGCTGCGAGAGCGGGTCCGCGATCGCCAACGTCACCACCCGGACCAGCGCCGGTGGGCTCAGCCGGGTTCCGACGCTGAAAGTGCTGTTGCCGTTCTACGTCGGGACCATCAATCCCTACTCGGCGGCCGAGATCGCCCAGGTCAAGGCCGGCATCGAGCTGGCCCGCCAGTGGTACTTCCGCAACAGCTCGGGCCGCCTCAACCTGACGCTCGACTACCTCCAGATCAACGGCGAGGCCCCCAGCACCGACGGGGGAACCATGGCCAACATTGAAGCCGACCTGCGCGCGCGCGGCATCATCGACAACCAGTACGAGGCCGTCTTCCCCATCGCCCGCAACCTGGCCGGCTGCCTGGGCGGATTCGTCTTGCTCGGCCAGACCGTGGGCGCCTTCGCCAACGGTTGCGGTGTTCCCTATCCCAGCAACGACCCCAACCTGAACACCGACATGATCTGGGGCTTCACCCACGAGTTCCAGCACGCCTTCGACGCGGCCGTCGACCTCGGTGGCAGCGGCGCCGATCTGATCTTCGGTCACCCCGACGCCGTGTACGGCGACGCGCCGTACTTCGGCCCGATCATCGACGCGGGCGAGCACTTCGACTGGGAGTCGGCGACCCTGCGCCTGTTCACCGGCTACGACACCCTGGGGACGCCCTTCAACGACTACCTGGAGGTCGACGATCCCGACGGTGACCGGCTGGCGAGCAACGACGCGCGCGTCCCCATGGACGAGCAGCGCTTTGGTTCCAGCGCCACCCTGGCGGACAGCGACGGCGACGGCCTCGACGACCGGGCCGAGTACGCGGCCGGCCGGTTCGCCTCCTCGAACCCGCTGTCGATGGACAGCGACGGCGACGGGCTGCGCGACAACGTCGACCCCACGCCCCGGCAGGCGATCGCGGCCAGCGTCACCGCGCTGACCCCGGCCATCGACGGTGTGCGCGAGGCGGGCTACACCCTGTTCCGCAACGGCGTCGAGTTCAGCAACGTCGCGGGCTTCACCGCGGCGACCTACATCGCCTACGACGCCAGCAATGTCTACGTCCTGGCCGAGGAGTCGCAGAGCGCCAGCCTGAACATCATCGTCGACGGCAGCGGCGCCAACGGGTTCTGGCAGGGCGACGACAGCTACGCCTTCTCGATGACGCCCGGGCAGCCGCAGCCGCTCAACCACACCGCCCGGCACGACACCCAGGCCACCGGGGTCGCGCCGGCCGGCTCCGCCCTGGCGACCCGGACCGTGGGGACCACCACCATCATCGAGGCCCGGATCCCGCGCGCCAACCTGGGGCAGGGGTACGGCTGGACCGGCTCCAGCACCACCGGCTTCTCGACCAGCGCCGGCAGCGTGCTGGGACTGCGGATCTGGTTCACCCGTTTCGGTGGCGTGGGTGATCTCTTCGGACCGCCCTGGGCAACCCAGAACGAGTACTACCACTTCGACGACGTGACCCTGCGCTAGCATGGTCGAAACCCCCGAGCTCGAATCGGACCTGTCCTTCGAGCTCGGGTAGAAGCCGCGCCAGCGCCTGGTCGATCGACGCGCGGTCCACGCTGATCGGGTGCGGGGGCGGGTCGGCCGCCCAGTAGGCGGGATAGTTCAAAGGCAGCGAGGCGTCGGCGACCGGATAGGGCATCCGCGCGACGCGCAGGTGATAGCGCTGGCGCATGAACAGCTCTTGCGGGCGCCGGATTGTGCACAGCCAGATCCGGCAGTCGTGGCGCTGCGAGGCATACAGCAGCGCCCCGGCAACCAGGGCCTTGCCCGCCACCGAGGCGGCGCCGCGGGCCACGGCGAATCGCGTGCCCTCGAAGATCACGGCGCGCGACAAGCCGAACACCTGGTCGGCGCGAAAGCCGAACGCTCGCTCGGTGGGTAGCGGGGCGGCGTCCGCGGACTCTACCCCGAGGCTGCCGATCACCTCGGCGCCCCGGACCGCGATCAGCAGGGCCCTGGCCTGGCTCAAGGCGGTTCCGGCGCCGACATAGCCGGCTTGACGATAGCGCTCGCTGGTCAAGGCGCAGGCGCGGACGTACTCCCCGGGCGAGCTCGGCGCGCGGATGACCACCAGGCCGTCGGGCTGTTTCATCGCGACCTCGGGGCGACGGCGCCCTTGCGCGCGCAGGCGAACCAGTTCTGTCCGGCGTAGGCGGCATCGACCCGATCGACTCCCAGCAGCTGGCGCGCCCGCGCTTCACCGACGAAATGGTACTGCCGCCTGCGCCCCCGGCTCAGGATGACCAGGTTGAGGCTCAACAGCGCGGTCAGCCGCAGCAGCAGGGGCAGGGTGCGCGCCCATCCGGCCGCCTGCGCGTGCTCGCGCACCAGCGCCGCCAGCCGGGGCGACGCGGCGGGGCTGGAGGCGATCAGCACGCCGCCGGGCCGGATCACCCGCAGCAGCTCCGCCAGCGTCGCCTCCAGATTCGTCACCGCGTAAAGCACGTTGATGCAGGTCACCGCGCCGAAGCTCGCGTCGGGCCAGGGCAGCGGGCGATCGAGATCGCCTTCGATCAGCGTCGCGCCGGGAACGCGCCGGCGCGCCCGCGCCAGC
>Ga0207701_10006941_pt1 | contig 11286 bp, 9 predicted proteins | sample KBSSwiSSwithPhiX_FD_184294 | JGI IMG/M metagenome (GOLD analysis project Ga0207701, IMG submission 184294) | Switchgrass rhizosphere bulk soil microbial communities from Kellogg Biological Station, Michigan, USA, with PhiX - S5 (SPAdes) (version 2) | ecosystem: Environmental > Terrestrial > Soil...
CGGCAGGGTCCATATCTTCGACATTGTCCTCGACCTTCGGCCCACCCATCCCGTGCCCCACAATGTTCAGGAACGCCAGAACGCGGGTCTTGGATTTATCGATGATGGTGGCCTTGAAGTCCTCGAAGGTTCTCCAACCCGAGATGCCCGCATCGCAGACCGTAGTAGTTCCGGCAGTGAGAGCGCTGTCGTCGGGAAACAAAGCGCTCGGACGGCCACCGACATACACGTGTCCATGAAGGTCGACGAGTCCGGGCGTGACATAGAGTCCGGTTGCGTCGACGGATTTTTTGGCTTCTTTCGCGGGTATCCCCGGCGCGATGCGCGCGATCCGGTTCCCGGAAATGGCCACATCCATTACGCCGTCGATATTGGTGGCGGGGTCGAGCACGTGGCCGCCCTTGAGCAGCAGATCATAGGTCTGACCGCACAGAAGCTGCGCCACAACAGCTGCGGCGAGGCAGGCTCTCCCACTGAGCCTGCTTCGCCGCAGCCCGTCAGGTTCAACGGGGCGAAAGCGGGTCCCTAACGACCGTGAACTGGCCTCGGGCGTCTAACATCCGATAGAATCATGGCTTGGCCAAAGTCCGGACGGGCCGTCCGTGGCAGTGGCCCGGCCCCGCACCAATGAACCGCTGGGGCCGCGACCCTGTGCTTCTCTCCGACCTATGCGATTGTTCGTAGTTTGTCTCGCGGTCATCCTGGCCGCGGTCGAGGCGCGTGCGCAGACCCCGCCCGCGGACTCGGGCCAGACGGCGGTCTCGCTCCCGGCCACCATGTGCAACCTGCAGGTGCCGGCACCCGCAAAGCTGCCTCCCGCCGGGACGGGACCTTACACCTACATCATCATTCCCTGCTTCGAGAAACAGGGCGGCATCCCGGTCGTCGACGCGCAGACCTATCTCTTCTACATGGAGACGGTCAACCGGCGCAGCCGGCCCAGCGAGAACGTCTGGGTGCCCTACAACGACGAGACCGAGCAGGGCATCGTCGCCGACTTCAAGCGGCTCTGGGCCACCAACTTCCTCGACGACCTCAGCATCGAAGTCCATGACGTCCGGTTCGAGAACGGGGTCATCGGCAAGGTCATCCTCTACAACATGGAGGAGCGGCAGCGGGTCAAGATCGTCGACTACATCGGTTCCGACAAGGTCGATCAGTCGAAAATCGAAGAAGAACTCCGCGACAAGGGCATCCAGATCCGGCTGGACTCGTTCATCGACCCGGGCCTCATCCGACGCGTGGCCGGGATCGTCCGCGAGGTGTATGCCTCCAAGGGCTACATGTTCGCGGAGGTCAAGCCGGAGATTAAGCCGGTCGAGGGGGCCACGAAGACCGTCCACGTGACCTTCAACATCTCCGAAGGGCCCAAGGTCAAGATCCGCGATCTCGAGTTCATCGGCAACCAGAAGATCACCGATCACGCGCTGTCCAAGCAGATGAAGGAGAACAAGGGCCCGGGCATGTTCTCGTTCATCCTGCCGAAGGGCACCTACAAGGAAGACAAGTTCGGCGCGGACGCCGACAAGATCGTCGAGTACTACCGCGATAACGGCTATATCACGGCGCAGGTCGGCCAGCCCGATTTGCGGGTGCTCGAGGACGAGGAAGACGGCAAGACCCGCTGGGTGCAGCTCCGGGTGCCGGTCACCGAGGGTGATCGCTACAAGATCGGCGAGTTCAGCTTCGAGGGCAACACCGTCGTCAAGGAAGAGGCGCTGAAGGCGCTCTTCAAGTTCGACCAGGGGGAGTACTACAGCGAGAAGAAGATCAAGAAGAGCCTCGACAAGGCGCGCGAAGTGTACGGCGCAGGAGGCTATTACGAGTTCGTCGCGTTCCCGGATCTGAAGCCGCGGAATGTCGCAAACGGCAACGGCTCCGCCGGTCCGGCCGCGCCCGCTGACGCGAAGGCCGACGCGCCGGCCGTGGTCGACGTGACCATGAAGGTGACCGAAGGCAAGCAGTACTTCGTCAACCGGATCACCTTCACGGGCAACACGACGACGCGCGACAACGTCATCCGTCGTGAGATCCGCCTGCTCGAGGCGGGCGTGTTCAACACGGAGGCCTTGAAGTACAGCATCAAGCGGCTCAATCAGCTCGGGTACTTCAAGGCGCTCGAAGGGGATGCGATCCAGGTCGAGAAGACCCCGGGCGCCGACAACAAGGTCGATCTCTCGCTCAAGCTCGAGGAACAGAACCGGAACCAGCTGACGTTCGGCGCCGGCGTGTCGCAGTTCGACGGGTTCTTCGGGCAGCTCGCGTTCCAGACCTCGAACTTCCTCGGACGCGGTGAGACGTTCACGATCTCGGCGCAGGCCGGCAACCGCGCCAAGAACTACCAGCTGGCGTTCACCGAGCCGTTCCTGTTCGACAAGCCGATGACGGCCGGGGTCGATCTGTTCATCCGCGAGGTCCGGTGGCCTGGCCAGTTCACGCAGGCGTCGGCCGGGGGCAACCTGGTCTACGGGTTCCAGACCGGCGACTTCTCGCGGATGTATCTGAACTACAGCCTCGAGCAGGTGAAGGTGAAGGACCTGAACCCGCTCTACCTCGATCCGCTGGTGATCGGCCGGAATCCGTTCCTGCAGGACTCGCTGCTGATCGGCCAGGGCGGCCGCCGCACCATCAGCAAGATCTCGCCGAGCTGGGTCTTCAACACGGTCGATCAGCCGATCTTCCCGACGAGCGGCACGCGCTACACCTTCTCCTTCGACTACGCGGGCATCGGCGGCAACACCAATTTCATCAACCCGAAGGTGGAAGGCATCTGGTACCACCCGTTCAACCGCCGGACGTCAGTGGGCTTCCGGGCGCAGGCCGAATACATCCGGCCCTATGGCAGCACGCGCGAGCTGCCCATCTACGAGCGGTTGTATCTCGGCGGCGAATACAGCATCCGGGGCTTCGACATCCGCACCGTCGGCCCGCGCGATCCCGACACCGCGGTCGTGCTCGGCGGCAACAAGAGCCTGCTGTTCAACGCCGAATACCTGATTCACATCGCCGGTCCGGTGCGCCTCGTGCTCTTCGCCGATGCCGGCCAGGTCCGTGACACCGGCGAGAACTTCGCCTGGAAAGAGCCGATCACCCAGCGGAACGTGCAGGGGGTCCTGATCGCGGACAGCATCCTGGATCCGTTCTACATCTTCAACCCGATCAACTACACGCCACGCGTCACGACCGAGGAGGTTGGCGAGGCGGCGGCGTTCAAGACCTCGATCGGCGCGGAAATCCGGTTCTTCATGCCGGTGCTGAACGTGCCGTTCCGGTTGATCTTTGCGATGAATCCGAGCCGCTACGGCGTGCTCGACAACAACCTGCAGCCGGAGAAGAAGTACAAGTTCCGGTTTGCGGTGGGAACGACGTTCTAGGGAAGCTTCCAGCTCCCAGCTTCCAGCTTCCAGCGCTGCGAATCAGGGACTCAGGTTTGCTGGAAGCTGGCAGCTGGAAGCTGGCAGCTTAAAAGAGAGAGGGCCTATTTACATGAGACCGTTGCAGAAAATGATGTTCGCGATCGCGGTGGTGGCGCTCGCCGCCGGATCGGCCTGGGCCCAGACGCCCACGACTCCGGCTCCGCCGGCGACGCAGAAGCCGGAGCCGCCCGTGACGACTCCGCCGGCGGGCACCGCCCCGCGCCCGTTCCCGGAGGGCGCCAAGGTTGCCTACATTGATCTGCAGTACATCGCTTCCAACTCGGTCGAAGGCAAGGCGGCGACGGCCAAGATTCAGGAGTACGCCAAGAAGAAGACCGCCGAGCTCGAAGGGAAGCAGAAATCGCTCGAGGCGGCCCGCCAGAAGCTGTTGCAGGGCGGCACGGTCCTGAGCGACTCGGCCCGCAGCCAGATGGAGAAGGACATCGAAAAGCAGGCCCGCGAGCTCCAGTACGCGCAGCAGGAGGCGCAGTCGGAGCAGCAGTCGCTGACGCAGGATCTCCAGAACGATTTCCAGACCCGGCTGAATCCGATCATCGATCAGGTGGCCAATGAGAAGGGCCTGCACCTGGTGCTCAGCATCGCGGATTCCGGCGCAGTCTGGGTGAACACCGGGTTGAATATTTCGGCCGAGGTCATGAAGCGGCTGGACTCCGCGAAGCCGGCAGCCGCTCCGGCTCCGGTGAAGAAGTAACGAACGCGCGATCCGAAACCCGTGCGACTCAACATCCCGCAGGTGATCGAGCGCCTGTGTTACCGCTATCCGTCCCCGCTGGTGGATGCGGTCACCGAGCTCGAGCCGGGGCACCGCATCGTGGCGGTCAAGAACGTCACGGTGAACGAGGACTTCTTTCAGGGGCACTTCCCCGGCGATCCGCTGATGCCGGGCGTGCTCATGATCGAGACGCTGGCCCAGGTGGCTACCGTGCTGCTCCTGAACGGGGTGGCCCCGAACTCCGGCGCGCGCGCGTTTCTCCGCGGCGTCGACAACGCCAAGTTCCGGCTGAAAGTCGTGCCCGGCGATCGGCTGCGGCTCGAAGTGACGCTGGGCAAGCGGCGGACGAACATGGCGCGAGCGCACGGCACCGCCTATCTGGGCGACCGGGTGGTCGCGGAGGCTGAACTGGTGCTCGGCCTCGCCAACGTCGCCGTCGGCAATCGAGCTGGCGTGACGATTCACCCGACCGCCATCGTCGATCCGGACGCGACGATCGGCGAGGGCACCTCGATCGGGCCGTACGCGACGATTGGCGGGGATGTTCGCATCGGCCGCGACTGCCGGATCGGTGCGTCGGCCGTGATCGACGGTTGGACGGAAATCGGCAACGCCAACGAGATCTTCCCGATGGCGTCGGTCGGCCTGATTCCGCAGGACCTGAAGTTCGGCGGGGAGAAGACCCGGCTGGTGATCGGCAATCGCAATGTCATCCGCGAGTTCGCGACCATTCATCGCGGCACCGCGGGCGGTGGCGGCCTCACGAAGATTGGCGACCACAACCTGTTCATGGCCTACGCGCACGTGGCGCACGACTGCATCATCGGGAACGAGACGATCTTCGGCAACGGCGCGACGCTGGCCGGTCACGTGATCGTCGAGGATTTCGCCAACGTCGGGGCCTATTCCGGCGTGCACCAGTTCTGCCGGGTGGGTAGCCACGCGTTCATCGGCGGCTACTCGGTGGTGACCAAGGACGCGCTGCCGTTTGCCAAAACGGTCGGCAACCGGGCGCGGATTTACGGGTTGAACACCATCGGGCTCGTCCGGCGGAAGTTTTCGCAGGACGCGATTGCCAAGCTGCGTCGCGCGTATCGCTACCTGCTGCACTCGAACACGAGCCGGGCGCTCGCGCAGATCGAGCAGGACCCGACGCTGCAGTGCCCCGAAGTGCAGTACGTGGTGAATTTCATCCGCACGTCGAAGCGCGGCGTGGGCCTTCGCCGGCCCAGTCGGCGCCTCGAAGAGCTCGTCGAGGAGTAAGCACGGTCCTGAAAGTGCTGGACGAACAGGGACAAAAGGAACGATAGATGGTTCGAGGACTCTACGGACGGATCTTCGCGATCCTGCTCGTGGCCTGCGCGGCTGCCGGCTGCGACGACAACACTCCGACGATACCGACCACGCCGACCGTGCCGGTCACCGAGACCTTCACCGGTCAGGTCACGCAGAGCGGATCGTCGATGCACAACTTCAACACGTCGAGGGGGGGCGCGATTGTTGCCACGCTGAAGGCGATCGGCACCGACAATACCCTCGTGGTGAGCTTCGCGCTGGGGACCTGGACCGGGACGGCGTGCAGCTTGGTGCTGGAGAACCCCGCCGCGACCGGCGGCGCCATCCTGACCGGAACGATGACCGGGGCCGGGACGCTGTGCGTGCGGGTCGGCGATCAGGGGAATATCACGGCCGGCCAGCCGGCTTCGTACACCATCGAGGTCACGCACCCGGAGTAGGGTGCTTTCCTCAGTGGCACGCATCGGCATCATCGCCGGCAACGGCAAATTTCCTTTCCTCGCATTGCAGGGCGCCCGTGACCTCGGCCACGAGGTCACGGTGATTGCCATCAAGGAAGAAGCGTTTCCCGATCTCGAGGCGTCGGCGCGGAAGGTCGACGCCGTCCTTCACTGGGTCTCCCTGGGACAGCTGGGCAAGTGCATCAAGCTGCTGAAGGCCGCAGGTGTCTCGCAAGCGGTCATGGCGGGCCAGGTGCGCCATGTCAAGATCTTCTCCGGCATCATCCCGGATCTGACGCTGCTGTCGGTGCTCAGGCGCCTCAAGGCACGGAACACCGACGCGCTGATCTCCGCGGTGGCGGATGTCATGAAGGACGAAGGCATCGACCTGCTCGACTCGACGCTGTTCCTGGCCCCCCTGCTCGCGACCGAGGGCGTCCTGGGTGAACGGATGCCCGACGAGCGGGAACGCGCCGATATCGAGTTCGGGTACAGAATGGCGGACGCGATCGCCGCGCTCGACATCGGCCAGACCATCGCCGTCAAGCACAAGGCGGTCGTGGCCGTCGAGGCGATGGAAGGCACCGACGAGGTGATTGGCCGTGCCGGTCATCTGGCCGGACCCGGCGTCTGCGTGATCAAAGTGGCGAAGCCGAACCAGGACATGCGCTTCGACGTGCCGGTCATCGGCATCGCGACCATCCAGGCGATGCGCGTCGCCGGCGCGACGGCGCTGTCGATCGACGCCGGAAAGACGCTCGTTCTCGAGGGTGAACATGTGCTGGCTTCGGCCAACGAAGCCTCAATCGCGATCGTCGGCCGGCGCGCCCCGAAGCCCCATGCCTCCTGAGCCCCTTCGTCTCGCCGTCATTGGCGTCGGCCATCTCGGACGCCACCATGCCCGAATTCTCGCGGCCATGCCCGAGGTGCGGCTGACCGCCGTCGTCGATACCAACGAGGAGCGGGCTGCGGAGATTGCTGCCGCATCGAGCACCGCCGCGCTGACCGACTATCGCGGGCTCCTCGGAGAAGTCGACGGGGTAGTCGTCGCGGTACCGACCGAGCTCCACGCCGAGATCGCGGTGCCGTTCCTCGAGCGGGGAACGCCGGTGCTGGTGGAAAAGCCGATGTCGCGCACGATTGCCGACGCCGATCGGATGATCGCTGCTGCCGCCGCCGGCAAGGCCGCGCTGGCGGTGGGGCATACCGAGCGGCACAATCCGGCCGTCGCGATCGCGCTCCGGCTGGTGACCGCCCCGCGCTTCATCGAAGTGCACCGGCTCAGCGCGTTCCCCGATCGCAGTCTCGACATCGACGTCGTGTTCGATCTCATGATTCACGATCTCGACGTCATCCTGGCGATCGTCGGTCCGGACGTGGTGTCAATCGAGGCCGTGGGTGTGCCGGTGCTGACCGGAAAATACGACATCGCGAACGTGCGGCTGCGCTTTGCGTCGGGCTGCATCGCGAATATCACTGCGAGCCGGATCAGCAAGGATCGGGTCAGAAAGATCAGGTTCTTCCAGCCCGATGCGTATCTCTCGGTCGATTACGCGTCGCAGGAAGTCGAGGGATACCGGCTGATCCGGAAGGAACCGCGTCCGGACATCCAGGGCGGCACCATTCCGGTCGAGCGCGACGAGCCGCTCCGGCGCGAGCTGATGGATTTCGTCAACGCGATCCGGGGAGGGGGCGCGCCCCTGGTGGATGGCGTCGCCGGGCTGCGGGCGTTGACGCTCGCCTCGCAGATCGCGGAACGGATGGAAACTGTAGGGTGATGTTCAAGGATCTCAACGACTTCATCGCGGCGCTCGACCGGGGACGAGAGCTCGCCCGCATTACCGATCCCGTCAGCCCGGATCTCGAGATCAGCGCGGTCACCGATCGGGTGTCGAAGTCGCCTGGCGGAGGCCCCGGATTGCTGTTCGAGCGGCCCACCGGGTTCGACATGCCGGTCGCGGTGAACCTGTTCGGCTCGATGACGCGCGTCTGCATGGCGCTCGGCGTGCAGACGCTCGACGATCTCGCGACGGAGATCGACGAGCTCGCGACGCCGAAGATTCCTGCCGGCATGCTCGACGCGCTGAAGCTCCTGCCGACGGTGAATCGTCTTCGCGATCTGCTCCCGAAGACGGTGAAGGACGGAGCGTGCCAGGAGGTCGTGCAGAAGAACGGGACGCTCGACGACATCCCGATCCTGACGTGCTGGCCGGAAGATGGCGGTCCCTACATCACGTTTCCGCTCGTGTTCACGAAGGACCCGGAGACCGGGATGCGGAACATCGGCACCTATCGCATGCAGGTGTTCGACGGCCGCACCACCGGGATGCACTGGCAGCGTCACAAGGGAGGCGCGCAGCACTATCGTGTGGCCGAGCGCCTCGGAAAGCGGATGCCCGTGGCCGTTGCCCTGGGGCCGGATCCTGCGCTGGCGTATTCCGCGACAGCGCCGATGCCGGAGGGGCTCGACGAGCTGATGCTCGCAGGGTTTCTGCGGCGCGAGCGCGTCGAGCTCGTCAAGTGCGTGACGGTCGATCTCGAGGTCCCGGCGAACGCGCAGATCGTGCTCGAGGGGTATGTCGAGCCTGGAGAACGGCGCAGGGAAGGTCCCTTCGGCGATCACACCGGCGTCTACTCGCATCCGGACGACTATCCGGTCTTCCACCTGACCTGCGTCACCCGTCGCAAGCGTCCGACCTATCTCACAACCGTCGTCGGGATTCCGCCGATGGAGGATTACTACCTCGGCAAGGCGAGTGAGCGAATCTTTCTTCCCCTGATTCGGAAGACCGTGCCCGAGATCGTCGACATGCATTTCCCGGCCGAGGGGATCTTTCACAACCTCGTGATTCTCTCGATCGACAAGCGGTATCCCGGGCACGCGCGGAAGATCATGAATGCCTGCTGGGGGCTCGGCCAGCTGATGTTCTCGAAGACCATCATCGTCGTCGACAAGGACGTCGACGTGCAGAATCTGTCCGAGGTCGCGTGGATTGTCGGGACGCACTACGATCCAGAGCGGGACATCCAGTTCACACGCGGTCCGGTGGACGACCTCGAGGACGCCAGCGACCTGCCCGCCTATGGCAGCAAGATGGGAATCGACGCGACTCGAAAATGGCCCAGCGAAGGATTCAAGCGGTCGTGGCCGAAGAAGATTTCGACGACCCCGGAGGCGGCGGCGCTGGCTGACGCCCTCTGGATCGAGATCCGGAAAGGATGGCGTCCATGACCACGCTCGCGGGGGTGGCGGAACGGCTGGCGCAGGGAGAGAAACTGCAGGCCGGCGACGCCGAAATCGTGATGGTGAGCCATGACCTGGTCACCATCGGCGTGATCGCAGACGAGATCAGGCGGCAGCGTCACGGCCGCGAGACGACGTTCGTCCGTGTGTTCGAAGCCCACGTCGATGCCGTGCCGGCCACGCTTCCGGTCAATACGACGGCGGGCGAGTTCCGGCTGATCGGTCGCCCCGAAACCGTTGAGATAGCGGTCACCGCCGCGGCCGCCATGCGGCGGCTTGCGGGCACGGCGCCGGTGTTCGGGTATTCGCTGGCGGATCTCGAAGAGCTGGGCACGACAGATGTTTATGCGCAGCTGAGCGCCACAGGCCTGGACGGAATCGCCGAAGTGCCGATCGATCTCCTGACGGACCCGGGCCCGGTTCGCGCGGCGCGAACTGCCGGGCTGCTCGTGCTGCGATTGACCGTGGACTCGGCGCCGGCGGATCTCCTGGAGTTGTTCGCGGCAGCGAAGGGGCTCAGCGGCGAGGTCGGCGGATTTCACGCGTTCGCGCCGCTGCCCCGCCAGCTGTCGGTCACGGCGCCGACGACGGGATACGACGACGTCAAGGAAATCGCGCTGGCCAGGATGATGTTGGATGTACCGTCCATCCAGGTCGATTGGCGCTTGTACGGACCGAAGCTGGCGCAGGTAGGGCTCATCGTCGGGGCAGACGACATCGACGGGGTCGTGGCGGCGGAGCCGGGCACGCTCGGGCCGAGACGCACCGCGCTCGAAGAGGTCCGCGGCAACATCCGCGCGGCGGGCCTGGAGCCGGTGGAGCGCGATGGACGGTTCGTCCGGCTGGCGGACGATGCACAGGCACGCGCATGAGACCCGTCCGGCTCGGCGCGGTTGACTACCTGAATGCGAGGCCGCTCGTCTACGGGCTGGAGCTGCGGCACGGATTTGCGCTGCGGTTCGATCCGCCTTCGAAGTGTGCGGCGCTGCTTCACGAGGGGTCGATCGACGTCGGGATGATCCCGAGCATCGAGTACCTGCGCCGCCCCGACTATTGCGCGGTGCCGGACCTGGCGATCGTGTCGGAAGGGCCGGTGGAATCGGTGGCGATGTTCACGGCCAAGCCGGTCCAGGACATCCGGACGATCGCGGCCGACACCAGCTCCCGCACGTCGAACGCCCTGCTGCGAGTCCTCTGCCGCGAGCGGTTCGCGATCGATCCCGAGTTCATCCCGATGGCGCCGAAGCCGATCGACATGCTGCGCCGGTGCGACGCGGCGCTGGTCATCGGCGACGCCGCGCTCTTTTTCGATCACGAACGCATGGGGGTCCAGAAGCTGGATCTCGGCGAGCATTGGACGGCGATGAGCGGGCTCCCGTTCGTCTGGGCGTTCTGGGCGGGCCGCCCCACGGCGCTGGCCAACGAGCACCTGGAACATCTGATCCAGGCGCGAGACGCCGGGGTCGCCTCCTCGGATGCGATCGCGTCGGCATATTGCGGGCCGGGTCGCGAAGAGATTGGAAGGCGGTATCTAAGGGAGAATATCCGGTACGACTGGGGGCCGCGCGAGCTCGAAGGCCTGCGCGCGTACTACGAGCTGGCGTTTCGAAACGGCATCGTGCAGCGGGCGGGCACGCCGGTGTTCTATCGGCGGGAAGCATAGATGAACGTAAACACGATCGCGAACAAGGTCGCGGCGGGCGGGCGGATCGATGCCGCTGAAGCGCTCACGCTGTACTCGAGCGCGCCGACCGCGCTTCTCGGCCGCCTGGCTGACGACATCCGCGCCCGCCGGCATCCCGAGCGCGTCGTCACCTACATCATCGACAGAAACGTCAACTACACGAACATCTGTGTGGCGCGCTGCAATTTCTGCGCGTTCTATCGGCCGGTCGGTTCCGGTGAAGGGTACGTGCTCGGGTTCGAGGAGATCTTCCGGAAGATCGACGAGACCATCGCGCTTGGCGGGGGCCAGCTGCTGCTGCAGGGAGGCCATAACCCGGACTTGCCGCTGGAGTGGTACGTCGATCTGTTCCAGGCGGTGAAGTCACGCTATCCGGTGTTTCGCCTGCACGCGCTCTCGCCTCCCGAAGTGGTGCACATTTCGCGGCTCTCGCGGCTGCCGGTCCCCGAAGTCATCGATCGCCTGATCGGTGC
>Ga0207701_10006944_pt1 | contig 11283 bp, 21 predicted proteins | sample KBSSwiSSwithPhiX_FD_184294 | JGI IMG/M metagenome (GOLD analysis project Ga0207701, IMG submission 184294) | Switchgrass rhizosphere bulk soil microbial communities from Kellogg Biological Station, Michigan, USA, with PhiX - S5 (SPAdes) (version 2) | ecosystem: Environmental > Terrestrial >...
TTCATGCAGGGATGTTTACTCCACGTCCGAGTTCTATGAAGGGAGGGTCGAATGTTGTACTACGCACTAGTGTTTCTGGTGCTGGGAGTGATTGCCGGGGTTCTGCAGTGGACTGGGGTGGCCGCAGTCACGGCCCCCATGTCCGGGTTCTATTCGTGAGCGCCCCGCTCGGGTGTGACGGGGGTTGACGCGACGCCATCAAGAGGAAAGAGCTGACTGACTATGTCACATTCAGTAAGGAGATGAATCATGAGCACACTTTTACGTTGGGACCCTATCAGCAGAACGCAGTGGAATCCTTTCAAGGATCGGAGTGATTTGGAAAACCGGTTGGCGACGATGTTGGCGAGTCGGGCGGCGACGGGTGACGGAGGCAAGGAAGCCATGACGGTGGCAGAGTGGTCGCCCCTGGTGGACATTATAGAGGATGAGAAGCAATTCCTTATCAGGGCTGAATTACCGGACATGAAGAAGGAACAGGTCAAGCTCACGGTAGAAAACGATGTCCTGACGATTTCCGGTGAACGAAAATACGAGCAAGAAACCACCGAGCACAAACATCATCGGATCGAACGTGCCTACGGCAGCTTCATGCGCAGCTTCTCGCTTCCGGAGAACACGGACGGGAACGAGCTGTCAGCCGATTACAAGGACGGCATGCTCACCGTGCGTCTTCCGAAATCCGAGAAGGCGAAGTCGAGGGCCATCGAAGTCAAGGTGGCCTAGGATCCTTGCATGATTTGGGGGTGGGAAGCGTCAGGGAGGTTTTCATACGCCGACGCGATGATGCTTGCCTGACGTTCCACTCTCGCTACCTGATAGAACAACAGACGAGATCAACATGAATTTTAAGGCTTGGATCAAGACCATCACCTTCTATGAAATTGCCGTGGGCATGAAGGTGACCTTGTCGCACCTGTTGCACTACCGGCCGGTTACCCTGCAGTACCCGCATGAAAAGCGGACGCTGCCGGACAACTATCGCGGGATGCTAGCGTTGTTGCGCTACGACGATGGGACAGACAAATGTGTCGGCTGCGATCTGTGCGAGGCGGCCTGCCCGTCGCGAGTGATCAGTGTGGTGAGCGCGGAGGTCCCGGGCGAGCCGACCAAACGCTATGCCAAAGAATATTCCATGGACATGACCCGCTGTCTCTTTTGCGGGATGTGCGTTGATGCGTGTCCGGTGGATGCCCTCGGAATGACACGCGAATACGAGTGGTCGGTCTATAACAAACGAGACTTGCTCCTCAATAAGGCCCAATTGCTCGCGATAGGCGACCGATCCTTCCCTCGGAGAGAAAAGCGCATCGAATTCCAGCATCCCAACGTCGCCATGTTTAATGTTGCCAATCATAACCATGTCCCGAAAGACTTTCCGCTGCCGGCAGCCGAAGCAGTCAAAGAGGCCGCAATGCTGAGTCATCAGAAAGATTATGGCCCAGGAAAGGCTTCGGACAAAGCGGCATGAAAGATTTCCGAAGCTTCAAGAGTTCATAGTTGCTGCGGCCCACGATCTGACGAGCGCCGTCGTGGTGAGCAGGACCTGTTTATTCACCATGTCAGGAAGGAGTGTCGGATGAATCAAGAGCAATTCAAAGCGTTTTGGACTCAACTCAAGACACCACTCAAAGCAAAGTGGGACAAGATCACGGAGGCTGATCTTATAGAGATCGAGGGCAATCTGACCACATTTACCGCGGTGCTGGCGAAACGCTATGGCACAACTCAAAATGGCGAGGTCAACACCTGGGCCAACCGACGCTATTCCCATTGGTCCGGGAACTACACGAATGCGTATGCGGACCCGGTGGAAGCGTCCTGAGGAATCGTGCGGAGTGACCAACGCCTTGACGCCTCGATTCCATGGTTGGGTGAGGCGCGGTCTACATCTCTAACAGAGGAAAGTGGAGGATGTCATGCTTACAATGACGACGGCGGCTGAGGGGAAGATTCGGGAACTCATGCAGGAAGAGCAGGATACCATCGGTCTGCGAGTCTACGTAAAAGGCGGCGGCTGCCACGGTTACCAGTACGGCATGTCGTTCGAATCCAAGATGAGCGACGACGACACGGTCATCGAGAAGGGTGATGTGAAAGTAATCATGGATTCACAAAGTGCTCCCCTGTTGATCGGTTGCGAAGTTGACTATGTAGACGCGCTGCAAGGCTCCGGCTTTGCGATCAAGAACCCGCAAGCGAAGACGACATGCGGGTGCGGAAGTTCCTTCAGCGCATAACGCATCACGGAGTGTCGTCAGTTCCCTGAACGGCAAAGTAGATAGAGAGGAGACTGGGGCTCCTAAAGAGTTAAGCGTTTAACTTTTCAATCTGCGTCATGCCGGAGTAGGGTAGGACAACGCTTTCCCAAACCGCTGGCGTAGGGTGGGGTGAGGCGCCCCTATTGTGTATGTCTTGGGTATGTCAGGTTGTAGGTCGAGAAGCATATGCCGCAAGAGTTGATTTGACCCTCTCTGGTCAGTTCCTTTGAGTAAGTATCCGATCCACTGAATTTCTTCACGGTCATATTCGCTCCCGGCGACACGCCGGCAAAAATGAGGGCGCTCGCAGGAACGCGAGTACTCGTTGATCTCTTGGCGATGCGGCAACATATCCCTGCGGGACCGTATCCATCGAATGACGAAGTGGGCGAGGTGATCGCATTTTTGAACCGCCGAAGGACTGGAATTAACGGGACGGTACGTGGTGATTGCGCGGTAGAAACACGAAGGCCCGGTGCCATTCGGCATCGGGCCTTCACGGTGATTCCGGGATGGTTCCAGACGAAGCGGCCAACATGGAGTAGGCCATAGTTCCATCGCGGTTTCTAATAACGTCTCAGCATCAGAATTCCCATGGCGTTCACAGCCCATTCACCACACGTTGGCAGTGTTCCCATCGCGTTTTCTGATGTGAGAGTAGAACTATATGTCTCCTGCGCTAATGCTAGTACTGGGATAAACCCTAGCGCGCAACCCCTTGAATATCAATAAATAGCGCATCGGTTAATGATGGTTGAAACGCCTGCCCTCCACCACCATCGTTGGTAAAGGCGCTTTCCTTTAAAATCGAGGGAATGGCGTTCGCTGCTTAACCACCTCAATTTGCCGCTATCGCTTCCCCTGCTATTTGTGGTGTCCCAACGGACGAAAGCCCAACAAGCACAAGCCTGCCAGGAAGTCCAAGTCAAACGATTAGCCATAATTGGGTTCCCTTCCGCCACTCCCACCGGCTGAGGACTGGCTCACAAGCCTTTCCACCCCCGTCCAACGTGGTTGGAGGACACTCACCCACGGTAAGTTAAGCCGCTAGTGAACACCCTAGTGCTGGGCCATGAGAGCGGGCAGTACATTAAAAACATGATTGACCCTCCTGCCATTGAATCCCAAGGGCTGATCGCGCGATTTATGGCTGCCAGTACTCCGGTCGAAGTATACGTGCAACAGCACGGTCCACTCTCACCGCTTGAGTTGGACTCCCTGACGCAGACAGTGAAGAGCCTGCAAACATTCCTCGATATGTGGAAGCGGAGGGAAGGTCCAAGGGGCAACTAAGGTAGAAGATCCTTACCCGGACGTCCATATCAAGATCTGTTCAGAGGGAGAATAATGGTCGTGTTCGTGAATGAAGATTTCACTGGCTCGAAGGAAATTCTAAATGCTGATCCGTTCTTTAGGCATGTCCACCAATCTTTCTAAGGATATCGGCGGATAGACCGCCCTCCAGAGACTGTCGGCAGGGTTGAATCTAAGCAGCGGCGACACCGTGTTGCGCTTGAGCTTTCTTAAAAGCGATATATTCATCGGCCAACTGCTCTGCGAGTGGGCCAGAAAATGCTACGAGATACAACTCCCCCTTCCCCTCTTCCTCCTCCCAAACTTCCACTACCCATTCGCAACTATAGAACGAGGGCCTGATCTTGTATTCCATGGCGGATCTCCGCTTTGATGCGTCTCACTATATTGGCCCTTGCAGGGGCCTTCAGCCTCAAAGATGTTCATGTGAGCATATGGAATTTTTATCTCCCGACCTTCCCTTCCTCCATCGTCCATCTACTCAATCTAGAACAAGATGCCGATGTTTGTTAGTAACCGGTTCACCGCAGTCAAGGCAGCAAAAATCCCCAGTGAAAGTTCCCACATCACTACGCTCCAAGTTCAGGGTGAGATGCGCACAGGGTGTTCGACCTTCCTGCTGATTCTCTGGCACACGGATCTCAGGCCTGCCGTTCATGCTGTCTCCACCCCACCGCCTGTTTACTCGGTCTTAGCTTTCAGTTCTTTCGCTTCCCCTTTGATTCGCTCTCCCGCCGCTTTGGTTTGTCCTTTCGCCCGTTCCATCTCGGCGCTCACGTTGTTCCCTTGGGCCTCTTCTCTCAGGGCTTTCGCTTCCCCCTTGGCCTTCTGAGCGTTCGCGTTCGCTTTTCCCTTCGCGTCTTCAACAGCGGCCTTGGTTTGATCGGCTTGAGCACTCTGCTGCATGCCAACCAGCCCGAATAGAAATACCATTGTGACAATCATGAATTTTCTCATCTGACCCTCCGTGTTAAAAAATGAACCACCCCCCGTTGCTACGGCGTTTTGCGAGTTGTCTGATCGAGGTAACATAATTAAGCGACCGCATCGCTCTTTCCAGGATTCAACGTCTCTCGTTTTCTGATCGTTCACGGTCGCTTCTATACGACCTCTGACGGATATTTCCGGTCTTCTGGGTGGTTTCATCAATAGGCAAACCCACTTCCTTACGTTCCTGCCCTTTAACAAAAGAGTGAGCGTCATCAATATGCAACGATTGGCCCTGGACGGTCTCGCGAGGTTCGACGATGGCACCCTTTAATTGCCCTGCCTCACGTTCCAGACCAGGTTGGCCACCGAGCCTCTCATTAGATGGGTCCACGTCCGCACCCGTCGCCCAATTAGCCGGTAACCCAACACTCAAAACCATCCCACAGGCTAAGACACTGGCTTTGAGACTTGAGGCCATGGACGCCTCCTCGGTTAGAGGTATAAGAACAATAATTCGCGTTCCGGAGTCTCGTCTCCTCCACCGTTACTGTGATTTCTGCCGAGCATAGCCCGATGCTTCACGGCACCGCCCCTCTTTATCGCCTGCTTAGGCGGCTTGGGACCGTACAGCGGCACCGCACAAATTGCAGACATAGCCCGTCCCGTGACCCTGTTCATTACACGCCATTTCCAGGACCACATGCATACATTTTTGATCTGCTCTTTTCCATTCGGCCCGTCGAGTCGCGATTTGACTAGGTGTCATCATGATGGATTCCTCCTGAAACATGAAGATTAGTCATTTTCTCCATTGACTTCCTCATCCTTCTTATATCAATTGTCATACGGACTGTATCAGGCAGATCATTAGAAAGGTGCTGGTGAAAACCCGAGCGGCAACTACCTAGGTGCACGATCCTTGAGGGGTCTGGATGATACGAGAATTGAATGTGACGTAGGCCTTCACGGAAGATTGGGCCAGAGGTTCACCGAGGTCCCGCATCACGAACGAAATCTGAGGAGGATATATGCCACAAACACAGCCTCGACATCGCGGTGGCTGACGAAGAAGGCCTCAGGCATTTCCCCACTCGATCACCTCCTGAACATCAGGCGGTCCCTGATATATGTATGTTGATGTGCGCTCTCGCGCATAAAAGCAGCGCGCTCAGGTGATCCTAAACCGCTGGCCGTACATTGGCGACTCGGGTTTTTCCTCGTGGGCATACCATCGTGAGTGACATAGGATAAAGATGCTTCAGAATACGGTGGAACAGCTGTCACCCTACAGTGGAACATCGGAGTGAGCAGTGATGCATCGCAAAGTCTGAAGTAACAGGCCCGACTCAGAAAGGTGCCGGGCCTTTCAGTTCAGGCAACATAGAAAGACTGAAGAAGAGGATCGGGTATTAGCGAAAAACCACCATCAAATGGCACGACATGGAATGGGGCCACCCACTATGTCATTAGAATTCCCCAAAGAATCTGCAAACTGATTGCACCAGGACATTATTTCAGCCATGCAGACCAAAGAATCATGAGGCATCACTATTCAGGGAGAGATACGCCCACAACACAATCACAACAAAAGAGGTTCCCTCATGAATAAGCTCATCGGTCTGATCATGTTCGCACTGGTCCTCAGTATCGGGATGGTACCCCTGTTATAGCCAAGGCGGAAGCAGGAGGACGAATCCTCGAGCTATGTTTGGCTTGGTACTTCTTCCGAATCGTCGTGGAACCTGCATAGGCATTGCGATCATCATCGCGATCAGCGGTCTTGTGTGCTCGCCTGCGGACAGCGCGCCTGTTGCGGTGCGGTTTCCGGAGGGCATTGCCCATGGCTTTCTGCTCCTGCGGTCGCTTGCCGGAGAGATTATTGGCCATGGTGAGATGACTCAGGTTGTCAAAGAGGGAGATCAGGTCGAAGGCCGCTTGGTGTTCACTTTCAAGGACGGCTCTCTGCACGATGAGAAAGTGATCTTCTCACAACAGCGCGTGTTTACGATGCTCCGCTATCAGCTGGTCCAGCGCGGCCCGTCGTTTCCGGATCAGATCGAGGTCTCGATAGACCGCAGCACGGCCGAATACAAGGTGCGCTCAAAAGCGGGAGCGGATGGGAAGGAGGAGTTGCTGGCTGGAGCGTTTACTCTGCCCCAGGATGTGTACAACGGCATCTTTGTCACCATGCTGTTGAACCTGCCGAGAGGGGCCAGCGGAACGGTAAACTTTCTTGCCTTCACGCCCAAACCAGAGATCATCAAACTTGAGCTGACTCTCAAGGGTGAGCAGACCGTCCGTATCGGCGATCTGTCACGTAAGGCGATACAATACGCCTTTCAACCGGACATCGGAATGATTCGGGAGTTGCTCGGCAAGGCTACCGGCAAGATCCCGGACCACTTTCACTATGATTGTTGGATCCTGGACGATGAGGTGCCGAGTTTCGTGCAATTCGAAGGGCCCTTGCAACTCATGGGGCAGATCATGCGAATAGAACTGGTGAGTCCCCACTTGCTGACAAAGTCCGAGGACAAGAAGATTCCTGCACACTGACGCTGGCTAAGGCGTTTCTCACTAGGTGACTGAAAGCTGAGCTCATTACGCAGGGAGATCAAGACTCTAACGACGGAGAATTGTACACCCGCAGCCTTCTATCTGCGGCCTTCTCAATTCTGAAATGTCCAAAAACCTTGCTGATCTGTCACTTTAAATCCAATAAATTGCATATACTTACATGGCACCGTCTGGTGACTTAGAAACAACTGTTTTTGGACCATTTCAAGATTTAATTGAGCCTTGAAGATTGTAGGGTCCTAGAATTGTGGCGCCCCGGATGGAAGGACTAGGCCCAACTTCTTTGAGAGAGTACCAATGCTGCCGCGGGAGCGAGGTGGTCAACACCCTTTCTTTCCTTTGGCGTGGGAGTACGGCGATCTCGAAAGTAAGTACCGAAGGTGCCACGCACCGCTCCTTCGGGAGATTTTATTGGCATGCTCCAGCCTCCAACAAATCCTAGTGCGAGGGGTAGGTGACGAAGTTCCGCCCATTTATCGTCTGCACAGAAATCCGGTGTAATGACCACGCACCCCGTCGCCGCCGCAGCGGCACACGTGCCCACACGAGCGTTAGGCTTTAGACGATGATCAATGGCTTGGAGATAATCGGAAGGAAGGCTGGGTGAAGCGCCATTCCTTAGGAAACCCTCTTCATCGAGAACAAGGATGGAGGCCGACGCGCCGGTACCAGTCAGGACTTCCGCTGCTGTTGCCAAACGAGCAAGGATTTCACGCGGCGGCACGTTTTCCTTCAGCATATATTTGACTTGGTCGTAAGCTTGCTCGATGAATTCATCATTGTTCAAATGTGCATTCGAATAAAGTACGTCCTGTGGCATGTGGACCTTTCTTAAAGAAGCCTACGATTGCCGAAGAATCTTTATAGCACACATAAGGAAGGTGGTTGCCCTGGCAAATAAGACGGCCTTAGCCACCGCGCCGAGGCTACAGGAAAACGACAATTTGGCCAGCAATTTGATTATTGGAGACTATATTTGAACAGGCAAAGGATAGTCCAATTCGTTCAGGAAATCGAACCCACATTCCACACGATTCAAGGGAGATTTTTGAACTAGGTTACTTGGAATTTTCGCGAGGGGGGGAACTTGGAACTCTCTAGCGGCGAAGGAAAATGGTGGAGGGCAGGGGATCCCACAACGTTGCCGCAGTTGATTCGTGTTCGTTTACACGGGGTTGTGTTTGCGGCTTAGTCCCCGCTGCCGCGGCCCGATCCAATGGAATATGAAGCAACCTTGGTTGCTCAAATGGATGCTGACAATCTCAGCTGCGTATACTCATGTATGCGGGAGCGAATGGGATTCCGACCAAAACGGATTGGGCCGACCTTCTGGTCTGGCCTAATCCGTAGTAGTAGGTTTTACCTTGGCATCACGGAACCTACATGTATCATCGAAAGAGCGTGGCTCTTATCCGTCACTTGGGCCTCGACCTTGTCACCGGTTTTTAAGGCCGCTTCCAGCTTTGTGGTCTTATCTACATGCAGCCGGAATTCCTTGCCGGTAATGTCCTGCACCGTATAAAACTCGCCCTCAATCTTCAGCACGTTTCCTGTGACCGTCTGGGGGCCAAGCGCTGCCATCCCACCACTAGCTACATTTACGTGTTTTATATCAAAGGCGTGGCCCTTATCCGTCACTTGGACCTCAATCTTGTCGCCCGTCTTAAAGCCGCCATCCAGCTTCGTCGTCTTGTCGACATGTACGCGCACTTCGTGGCCGGCCGTGTCGTGCACCGTATAAAACTCTCCCTCAATCTTCAGCAGGTCCCCTTTGAAAGACTGGGGACCAGGCGCTGTCATCTCATCAGCCGCGTACGTCAGGGTTGTCATCCCAAAGCTTAGGGTCACTGCAAACATTATCAGACCGATAAGATTTCTCATGACAGAACCTCCTTAAAAGTGGTGTGTAACATGCGTTAGGCCTGACTCAGTAGCCTCAAGGCAAAATGAGCCATGACTTTTGTTTGAGTTCGCCTTTGAACTGCATCCATTCCCCCTTGAGTTGGTCAGGGGTCATTGGATTGTCCTCCTGTAAACCGATGTAGGTTGGGGCCAGATCATCAGGCCGGACCGGCCGGACAACCCGACAGGTCCAGTCATGACAACCGAGCGGTGCGTCCTGTAACTAAATGGATTGCGACCAACACGATCCCAATCAGAAATAGGACCCAGGAAATCTGGACCGCGACCTCAGACACGCCGGCGAGATTTAGGGCGCCCGCAATCAAGCCGACCAACAGAAACACGAATGCATAATAGAGCATGGTTCACTCCTCTCTATGGAATGGGCCGTGAGTCGAAGAGGCCTCTGGAGCAAGGCTGGCGTCCTGTCCGCCTCCATCAGCAGACCACAACACACGCCATGCAGGAGATCAGAGAAACTCTGGTATCGGAGCGGCGGAGACTGAGGAATCGGTCACGCTGAGAAGAAGCAGGAAGCGCAAGAGATAGGACAGCCAACGGGGCTTCACACCGAATAGCACCACTCTGGGCGCAATGCATACGAAAGTCAATCACTATAATGTGGGCGTCCTCCTAGGCCAGCACATCCCGCAAACGCGTCAGGTCTTGCGCAAGCTGATTTCCGACCGAATCATAGATGGAAAGGAGTTGCACGGCGGACCGTCTGCACGCCGTTCGATGATGCGCATGGGAAAAGGGGTACACCTTCATGGCGCGGGGGAGCCACAGCCGGTTATTGGGCGCTGGTATCGCGATTAACGACGGTGGTGGAGGGCACCCGATACCGGATTTATTTTGCCCTACAATTCGGGTGCCTCTTCGATTGATGGTAGGCGTTGCAACTGTCGTCACTCGACGAGATTCTCATAGATATTCAAGGGATTGTAGGGGTGGCCTAGACGCCTGACAAACGGTTTGGGAAAGCGTTCGATGCCCCGCTTCCAGGTGCAGCTACTGAAGATAAAATGAACGCCCAGCGAAAGGAAACATCAATAACGTGCGACTGGTCTTCCCCTGATTTTGTGGACACCTTCCAGGCATAATTGCCAGAGGGAGGTGCGTGATGGGCAAACCGCGACGGAGTTTCACCCCAGAGTTTAAGCAGGACGCGGTGGATCTGTGCCGACGGAGTGGAAAAAGTGAATGTCAGGTCGCCCGGGAGATCGGGATTCCCCAATCCACCTTGAATCGCTGGATGCGACAAGCCGCGGGTCAGCCCGCAGGAGCCAAGAGCTTCTTAGTCGCGGAGGAACTGAAGCTGCTGCGCCGGGAACTGGATCAGGTCCGCATGGAGCGCGATATTTTAAAAAAAGCCGTGGCCTTCTTTGCCAAGGAGTCGGCATGAGATATCGCTTCATCCAGGCAGAGAAGGCCATCTATCCCGTAGAGGTGCTCTGTCGGGTCCTCGGGGTGGCCCGCAGTGGATTCTACGCGTGGGGCCGTCGTCCGCTCGGGATACGCGCGCAGCAGAATCAGGGGCTGGTGACGCAGATTCGGACCTGCTATCAGGCAGCACGCGGCCGGTATGGGAGTCCGCGGATCCATCAGGATCTGCAGGCTCGTGGGATCCGGGTGGGCCGTCATCGCGTCGCGCGATTGATGCGACTGCAGGGCCTGCGCAGTATCCGTCGCCGTCGCGCCTGGCGAGCACACGGCATGCCGGCCTCTGGCGTCGTCGTCGCAAACGTCTTACGACGGGAATTTGCCGCCACGCGGCCGAATGAGAAGTGGGCGAGCGATATCACCTACGTGCCCACCCGTGAGGGCTGGCTCTACCTCGCGGTGGTCATCGATTTGTACTCGCGTCGGGTGGTCGGCTGGGCCATGGATGCACAGCCGACGACCGCACTGACGGTGACGGCCTTAGAGATGGCGCTGCGCCAACGGCCTGTGCTGGCTGGGCTCCTGCACCATTCGGATCGCGGCAGCCAATACGGCGCCATAGCGTATCAGCAACAGCTAGCGATTCACGGCATCCGATGCTCGATGAGCCGTCCCGGTAATTGTTGGGATAATGCGGTGGTGGAAAGCTTCTTTGCGACACTGAAAACGGAATTGCGTGTAACCGAGGGCTGGAATGCGACTCGGCAGCACGCGCGCACGGCGATCTTTGAATATGTGGAGGGATTTTACAATCGGGCCCGTCGGCATTCCACGTTGGGTTACCTCAGCCCCGTGGAGTTCGAAGAGCGGGCCGCTCACTCAATCAGCGGTGTCCACTAAACCGGGGGAAGTCCAA
>Ga0207701_10006948_pt1 | contig 11281 bp, 10 predicted proteins | sample KBSSwiSSwithPhiX_FD_184294 | JGI IMG/M metagenome (GOLD analysis project Ga0207701, IMG submission 184294) | Switchgrass rhizosphere bulk soil microbial communities from Kellogg Biological Station, Michigan, USA, with PhiX - S5 (SPAdes) (version 2) | ecosystem: Environmental > Terrestrial >...
CGTGCGCGCAAGGTGCGCCGCCGATTCGCGGTCTTCGTTGGCGTAGCTTATGAAAATATCCGCCATCAGATAAACTCTCCGACCGAGACTCACATGGGAATAAGCACAGCAGCGATGTCTGAACGGCGTGATTTTAGCAAATCCTGGGCAAATTGTAATTGGAAAATCACGGCCGGATAGGCTCCTTTCGAGCGAATCGCTCGGAGCAAGCGCCATCGCATGATAATTATCCGCGCGCCGACAATTGACGCTAGCGATAATTTGACCCGATGCCGAGAACGGTGATAAGCCTCAGTCATCGATCACCTTCCAAGGAGATTTCGATGGCAAATTCAAGTTTGCAAACCGATGTGGTCATCATTGGCGGCGGCGGCGCGGGCATACCCGCGGCGATCGAAGTCGATAAGATCGGCGGCAAGGCCATCGTCCTAGAGGCGGCGGCGGAGTGCGGTGGCACCGCGGCGATTTCCGGCGGCGGCTGCTGTATCGTCGGCACGCCTTTGCAAAAATCTCAGGGAATCGAAGACACGCCGGATCTCGCCTTCGAAGATTGGGTCAAGTGGGGCGGCGGCGCTGCCGACGAAATTTGGGCGCGCTTTTATCTCGAACATACATTGCATGATCTTTATCACTGGGCCGAGAGCTGCGGCGCGAAATGGGTCGATATGAAATTTCAGGAAGGCAATCGCGTGCTGCGCTGGCACCGGCCGGATAACAACGGTCTTGGCTTGATGACCGCGCTGATCAAAACCGCGCAGGCGCTGCCGAATGTCACGATCCTGACCTCGACCAAAGCAGGCAAACTACTGACGCAGGATGGCCGTGTCTGCGGCGTCACTGCGATGAGGAACGGCGAATCTTTTGAAATCCACGGTAAAGCCGTGGTCGTCGCGACCGGGGGATTCAACTCGAACCTCGACATGGTCTTGGAACATCGTCCCGAATTTAAAAAATTTAAAGTGATGGAAGGATCGGGATTCGGCGCCAAGGGCGAAGGCCACCAGATGGTCAAAGAGCTCGGCGGCTACTTCACCCACATGGACAACATCTGGTTTTACGTCTATGCCACGCCGGATTATCGTGATCCGCAACAAAGACGCGGCTTGGTTTTCCGCATGGTGCCTGGCTATATTTGGTTTAATCAGCAGGGCCGCCGCTTTCATAACGAAGCGCTCACCGGCGGCGCTTCGGCGACGCCGGCATTGTTACGACAAAGTCCGCCCCACGCCTGGGCGCTCGCCGACACGCCGATGTTGGCGAAGATCGACGTTGCTGATCCCTATTACCGTCGCGGCGATGTGATCGATCGGAGCAAAGTCGAGGAGCTGTTGAACAATTCGCCGTTCATCAAGAAAGCCGATAGCCTCGAAGAGCTCGGCAAGAAAACAGGTGTTGAGGACGTAAATAATTTTCTTGCCGAAGTCGAGGACTACAATAAGTGCTTCGACGCCGGGCTGGAAAAGGAGCCAAGATTCGGCAAGTCGCTGAAGCTCTCGAAGAAATTCGACACATCCCCGTACTACGCGATCCAAATCTTTCCGTTGGCGCGAAAAAATTTCGGCGGAGTTAAAACCGATTTGCATTGCCGCGTGCTCAATAAATATTTCGAGCCGATTCCCGGCTTATATGCGGCCGGAGAAGTCGCGGGCATGGCCGGCGGCCACATCAACGGCAAAGCGGGTCTGGAGGGCACGATGCTCGGTCCGTCGATCTTCAGCGGCCGAGTCGCCGGCGCTTGGGCCGCCAACGAAGCCGGCTTCGGTACGGGGTTTATCGGCAAACCGAATCGGCCCGAGCTGGATTGAAAAATACTTCCGTCGTCATCATCGGCCACTGGATTGAACGATTTGAACGAATGGAACTACTGGACGCGAAGTTTCAAAAACATTGAATGCTTGAACCTTGAACTTTTGAACGAGTCAGCGGGCGAGCAGGCCGGCTCCTTCGCCCGGAATTGACCCTCTTCTCTACTTCTACGTGCCGTCTGAGACTTACGATATCAAACGCGCGCACAGGGCGGACGAAGCCTTTTAGATGCAGTTCTTCCAACGGCTCGACCTGCACCAAGTTATCGATCCGAGTCAGCGTCTTCTGATCGGTAAGAATCTGTCCGCCTTTGGCCGCTCCGCAGAGACGAGAGGCAAGGTTGGTGACGTTGCCCACCGCGCTGTAGTCCAGTTGACCCTCAAACCCGATATTACCCACGGCCGCATACCCAGCCGCCAATCCTATACCTAAATCCAGGTCGTATCCTTTTTGGAGCCATCCCGTGCGCAGTTCCTTTACTCGATCGCGCATTCCCATACTCAAACGCACGGCCTTCTCTGTATGGTCCTGGCAGGGTACGGGGTCATTGAAAAAAACCATCAGTCCGTCCGCAACAAAGTGCTCGACGGTTCCCCCGAATTTAAAGATCAGCTTGCCCATTTCCGCGTGGTAGCTTCTCAATAGTGCTATAACCTCTTCGGGTTCAGCGCTGTCTGAAAAGGCTGTGAAGCCACGTAAGTCCAGGAAAATAGCCGTGATCTCTCGCCGATGGCTTTTGAAAGGGTCAGGGTCGTCGCTCTTCAGAATATAATCGGCCAACTGGGGAGAAAGATAACGCTTGAGTCGGCTCATGCGCTCAATCAAATCCGTCTGCTGGCTGACTTTCTTAATCAAGCTCCGATTTAACTCCTGCAGGGCCTCGAAGGGTTTAATTGCCTGCACATCGATCTCTGCGGTTGAGCCTTTCATCTTATCCTCCTGCTTTTTCAGCTGTAATCGGCACGGCGAGATGTTTGTTACCCAACGCTAACGCAGGTGTTGTGCCAACCGACAAAACGCTGACGGATGTCAAGTAAGATGCTAATTCGACGGGCGAATTTGGACGGGCGAATCTAGATCAAGCCCTCGGGAAGGGACCGAATATATCTTTAAGGATACTATACGTGAAAAAAAGTATTCAGTTGATGCGCAGCGTCTTGATCAGCCTGGATAGATAGGTTCGCTGAAGACCCAAGGCCTTGGCCGCAGCGGCACGGTTTCCTTGGGCTTCGGCGAGCGCCTTCAGAATCAAGTGTCGTCTGTAAGCCCCAACGTTCTCGTTGTACGATGAGGCAACTGAAGGTGCAGTTGAATGCGTGGAAGCAATTGTGGCGGGAAGCTCGTCTAGGGTTATCTTTGGACCGCGACCCAAGACAACCGCCCGCTCAATTACATTGGCGAGCTCGCGCACGTTGCCCGGCCAATCATGGGCGATCAATTTGTCCAGAGCAACTTGGTTGATCCCGTTAAAATTCTTCTTCGTTTCCAGAGAAAACCGCGTCATGAAAAAATCGACAAGGTCAGGCACATCTTCCCGTCTCTCCCTCAACGAAGGAAGCGAAATGGGAATTACGTTGAGACGGTAATAAAGATCCGAGCGGAAGCGTCCCTCTTTAATCGCTTCATCCAGGTCGCGATTCGTCGCCGCGATGACTTTCACGTCGACCTGGACGGGTTTCATCCCTCCCACGCGCTCAAACTCTCGCTCCTGGAGAAACCTCAGGAGCTTGGTCTGAATTTCGGCGGAAATATCGCCGATCTCATCGAGGAAGATCGTTCCACCATGAGATAACTCGATTTTTCCTTTCTTGAGTTGATGAGCGCCAGTAAAGGCGCCTTTTTCGTGTCCGAACAGTTCACTCTCGAGGAGTTCTCTCGATAGACCGACACAATTGATGGCCACAAACGGCTCAGCTTTCCTGTCGCTCCAATTGTGAATGGCATGAGCAAAAATCTCCTTGCCAGTTCCGCTTTCACCAAGGAGTAAGACGGTGGACTTGCTGCTCGCTGCCTTCTTTGCCAAATCTATGGCCTCATTCATCCTGGCACTCTTGCCGGCGATCAAGCGGTAGCGCTCTCCCATTTGTCCGGATAGAATCTCTACCCCTCGTTTTAGCTTTTCGCGCTCCAACGCTTTCTGCACAATGAGGGCAACATGATCGGGCTCAAAAGGTTTAGGTATGAAATCGTAGGCACCTTCTTTCATCGCCTCAACCGCGCGTTCGATCGTGCCGTAGGCCGTAATCATAACAACGGTGATATCTAGTTCTCTTTTCCGAATTTCCTTGAGAACTTCGAGCCCGCTCATCGCAGGCATCTCGATGTCCAACAAAACGACCTGCGGGTTTTGTTTTTCCAGAAGTTCTAAGCCTTCTGCGCCGGCAGCGGCTAGCAGCACTCGGTAACCAAGGGATTCCAGACGGTCTTTTAGAATCTCGCGGATATCCGGGTCATCATCCACTACAAGGATGTTCTCATTAAAGGACTTCATACGAATCACGCTAGGGCGATGTTATAGACTTTCTCGATTTTGGCCTTGAGTTCTTCCCACGCAAAGGGCTTTAGAACGTATTCATTGGCGCCTTTGGCAATAGCCTCAATGGCGGCATCTCGAGTGGAAGATGCAGTGATAATTATGACCGGGATCTGCTTATCCGTTTTACGAATTTCCTCCAGTGCTTCAATCCCGCCCATCCCAGGCATCTTGACATCCAGAAAAATCCCATCGAACTTCTCTACGGAAAGTTTTTTGAGCGCTTCAAGCCCCGTCCCGGCGGTAGTCACCGTGAAGCCATACGCTTCCAGTCGGTCCTGAATCACCTCGACAATGTCTTCCTCGTCGTCGACGAGAAGAACCCTGAGTGCCATGCACACCTCTCCGTCAATGGGAGGATAAGTTAAATCTCAACGGCTGCTCCGCCGCCGGAAGTATAAAAGAGAAGATGCTCCCTCTGCCGGCTTCACTCTCCAGCCAGATTTTTCCTCCGTGCATTTCCACGAGGGCTTTAGTAATGGATAAACCAAGGCCTGTTCCCATCGCCTTTTGCTTTTCCGGCTGCGTAACTTGGTAGAACTTATCGAAGATCCTATTTGCTTCATCGGAAGGAATACCAGGACCAGTGTCCGCCACGGAGATCTTCACCCATTCATTGCCACTTCCCTGAAGGAACAGAGTTACTTCGCCATTTGTTGGGGTAAATTTGATCGCGTTGCCAAGAAGATTCATCAAAATCTCTGATATTCTATCTGGATCCGCCCACGCAATGACGGTATCGTCAGGAGATTCCATTGTGAGAGTGATCAGCTTATCTGCCGCCACAGGTCTGAGGGATTCGGTAACTTCCTTCGCTATGGTCACCAAATCTAAATTTCTTGGTTTGAGCTTGATTCCGGCTTCGATCCTGGAGAGATCGAGGAGGTCGTTGATCAGCCGCGCCAAACGATCCGCATTCGATTTGATGCGCGCAAGATAACGGGTTTGTTTCTCGCTCAAGTCGCCTACCAAGCCATCCAGCATGTTATCCGCCGATGCTTTGATCGCGGTCAGTGGTGTCCTTAACTCGTGGGACACATTCGAGACAAAGTCCGACTTCAACTTGTCGAGATCTCTTAGTCTCCGTTCATAGTGGATCTTCTCAGTGATATCTTTCGCTAAATGAAGAAAACCCGTTACGCTTCCTGTCGCATCCTTGATAGGCGAAACCGCGAGGGCAGCCTCAATGATCACTCCATCCTTCCTTTTCCTGCGTACCTCTAAGTTCCGGATCACACCCGTGTGCCGGACCTTGCTCCGAATCTCTTCCAGATCGTTCGCTTGCTCTGGAGGAAGCAGTATAGCCAAGCTTTGTCCTCTAGCTTCATCTTTACTATGCCCAAACATGACTTCAGCCGCGCGGTTCCATGTTAAAATCTGATCCGCCACGTCCGTGGACACAATCGCGTCGCCGGCATTCTCGACAAGGTTTTCGATATACGTTTTTCCTTTGCTGACCTCGTCATAAAGCTGAGCATTTTCTAGAGCGGCGCCGAGTTGAGAACCAAAAGCTTGAAGAAGACTGATGTCCCGTTTGGAAAACTTATGGGACCTAGGGCTCCCTACCATCATAAGTCCCGTAACGCGGTTCTTGGACATGACGGGCACAAAGGCTGCTGAAGTCAGCCCTTCTTGCGCCATAAACCCATGTCGAAATCGTGGATCATTCTGAAGATCGGAAGAAATAATTGGCTCCCGAGTTTCAAAGATAATGTCTCCCACACTGCGGTGAGAGGAACCCAAAGGAACGATGTTGGTCATGAATTGAGTAGAGCTAAGGCCCCGAGCAACGCGAACAACTAGACCGCCAGCTTCGACATCCAAAATACGGATGTAGCCAATCTTGAAGCCAAGACTCTCTAATGACTTGTCGAGAGTATCGTTTAGAATTGTTTGAGTGTTGAGAGATTGAGTGGCGACTTCAGCAAAGTCGAGTAATGCGGAGAGTTCTCTGGTCCGCTGCAGCAACTCTCTCCTATGTGGCGCCCCAACAAGGGAGCGTGTTCTACGAGACTTCTGGTGTTTCATTCATGGGTTTTTTCGACTCAAATTCTTAGCTGAGCCTGGGCCCTCCCAAGATGAGGTGTGTTTCAATATATTGGCAGAAATCACTTTTACTTTTCCACGATGCCCACCGTCGTAACGTGCCTTCGACATTTTCGAGATTTGACCCGCTTGGTTTTTCAGCGAAACCTACTGTGATTGTACCTACGCGACATTCGTCATGATTCTTATCGCAGGCAACGATACCAATAAATTTTTGGTAGACTGCTCCGGCCTTCGGTGCGAGCAATTTTGAATTCGCGTTCTTCTCCTTGAGTGTCTTTGCATTGCGCCAATCCCGTTCAATACTATTGCTGCCGACGGCCTTTATTGCCTCTACGTATACTTTAGACGGGATTCCGTCACCAAATCGAGAGCGTCCTGGATCGTCCTTAAGAAGGTTTTGTTGATTCAGAGCTTTGAGCACCTGCGAAGTTCCAACCCAATCGATAAAAACAGGCGAAAGCTCAAATGTCTCTGACTCATTTAGACGCAAATTCACCTGCAATGCGCTTTCAGAATTTAACTCATCCAAGAGTTGCTGCATGTAATATCTGATACCGTCAGAGAAAAGTCCTACGCCGCTGCCGATTTGGAAAGTTTCTGGAACATTTGACAATTTCCCTCGAGCACTAATCTTATTTTTTCTGTTCTTGACCATCGCCTTTTGCTCCCTTCCGGTGTAGCAGTAAGCGCAAAACCCCAAGCAGTCTAACGTTACAACAATTTCGCTAGTCAATACAAGGTTTGGCTTCCGCAAGCCTTACCTTTTACTCACCTCCGATAGTGCCCGGTTTAAAAAGCTTCTTTCCACATATTCCTTTGGATCTTTTGTCGGTTTCGTTCCGGACGAACTGGAAACGATAGAAGCCAAATTGTTTAGGCCACCATCGGTGAGAATCGGAGAAAATGATCGCCGCAGCAATCGATAAGTCTCGGTCGCTTCATCCGGCGTCATTTTCAGATAATCCTGCATTGCTCCGACGGCCAGATCCGGATTATCACGGACGAGAGAAGTCGCCCGCGCGATCGCTCTCACCATTTTTTCAACGGTTTGAGGGTTCTCTTTGACGTATTTGCTCGTCGTAGCGAGCCCCGTAAAAGAAATATCGCGAATGACATCACCAAAAAATACGAGCCGCTTAAAACCCGCGCGGATCGCTTTAAAATCTCCTGGCGGAGCAAGTGGCGCTGCCGCAATCAGACCGTTCTCTAACGCTGCCACTTTTGGCATAGCGCCGGGGATATTGACATACTGGACACCTTTCTCAGGGTCGATGCCATTGGTCTTTAATAGTTCATGAACAAAAGCAAAAGGCGCTCCCCCGATACTTACTCCGATCTTTTTGCCGGCGAGATCCGCAACCCGTTGAATTTCCGGGCGCACAATCAGAGAAAAGGTTGGCATGCCCACCATTTGAGCCAAAATCTTAAGCTCTGCTCCACTCCAGACTGCGGAAAGAACAGGGCCGATTGGCAGAACGAACTGAACATCGCCGCTTATGAGCGCTTGAATTCCCGATCTTGCGCCACGTATGACGATGAGTTCCACGTCTAAGCCCTCAGCTTTAAAAATGCCTTTGGCTTGGGCGACGTGAGCGGGAAGGTACTGCACGTCGACCGACGGATAAGCGATTCTGACGGATCTTAATTGAGCTCCCAGTCTTTGAACGGGAAACAAAATAATCGTTAAGCCGACGATTGATAAACCGGCAAACCAAGCTCTCATGTAAAACTCACCTCCCTTGGGCCTTGGAAACCTCTTCTTGTAGCACTTATACGCTGATGAATACTTGAAAAAAAGATTCAACCGGCGAGTATTCATCGACAACGCTTGCAAAAGCCGTCTGCCACTTGGTGCAAACGGCCCCCGTTTTTAGTGGCGGGCCGTGAGACTTGACAAGATTTGAGGTAACAGACTATTCCTTCCTTTGATAGGACTTCTTCGCGAGATTTCAAAACAACTCGAGATGGAAGAAGATGGGCAAAACTCTCGCGAAAATTGGGTTACTGTTGGCAAGGGCCAGGCTGGTCATGCTGCAAGTGGTTTTTACAGATCTAATCATCGGGCTGATCTTTGTGTGTTCGAGTATCTCGCTTGCAGCAGGCGGCGAGCCGACGGAGTTTAGCGTCGGTATTTCCGGAAACGGAGTGACGATCTTTAGTCTGTGGATGGCCCAAGCAGGAGGCTTTTACAAAAAGGAGGGACTGAACGTTGAAGTGATCGACATGGAAGGCTCGACCCGAGGCATCCAGGTACTCCTTTCAGGAAAAATCCACGTAATGCACGCCGGACTTGGACCCGTGTTACAAGCAAACAGGCAAGGCGCAGATCTTCGCATCGTCGCGGCAACCAGTAACAGTATCCCTTTTACTTTTTTTGCCGCTACAGATGTGAAAACCGCAACAGACCTAAAGGGCGGAATCGTAGCCATCGGCACCTTCGGCTCAGAGGGGGACATCGCTGTTACTCTCGCTCTAAAGCAGTTGGGGCTGAGCCGAAGGGACGTGATCATTGTGCAGGTAGGCGAATTCTCGAAGCGCTTCACAGCACTTGTCTCAGGCCAGGTAAAAGCGACACCCTTAGTCGAACCCGCGTCTACCATCGCTCGCGACCGGGGACTCAATCCGCTGGTAGATCTCGCTGCCGCTAAAATTCCCTGGGTCTTTACCGGCGTTACGGTGAATAGAAGCTCACTGAAAAACTATCGTGATCTTCTCGCACGGTTCATCCGAGCTGAGATCGAGGGTGCCTATTTTGCTTTGGCAAATCCGACGCGATCCAAAGAGGTGATAGCACTAAAGTTCAAAACTAACGATCCGAAGGCAATTGAAGCTACGTACAATGACTTTAAGAGAATAATACAATTGGATTTTGAGCCGTCGCAGGCAGGGGCCGAAAACGTTGTGAGGCAACTGGAGGCGATAGGAATAAATGTGGGCAGCAAGAATATGGAAGACCACATCGACAACAGTATAATTCAGAGCCTGAAAAAAGAGGGCTTCTTCACGTCGATGAAACAAAGATATAACGTGCAATAATTCATAAACTTTCCTAAAGGAACGATACCTATGGCCTGGAACGGCATGCGAGTAGTCGATGGTGATGGGCACGTCATGGAGGACTGGCGTTCACTCCTAGACTACATGCCGGACCCGTACAAAAACATTGGTCGGTTTCGGGGGCGAATCTTTCCGCCTTTGGACCACCTTCATTCCGGAACATTGTACCGAGTAGTGCCAGGCGCATTCCGGCAAGTCGACGTGAACGGGTGGTTGGAATTTATGGACGATGTAGGAATCGAAAGGGCAGTGCTTTATACGACCGAAGGCCTCGCGTTTGGCAAGGTCATCGATGGTGAGTTCGCCGTCGATGTCGCAAGGGCATACAATACCTGGTTGTATCATAATTACCTCCAAAAGAGTCCCCGATTTCATGGCCTAGGACTGATTCCCTTGCAGGAGCCGGAGGAGGCCGTTAAAGAGTTACGTCGGATTGTAACTGAGCTAGGCGCTTGCGGAGCCGTGATTCCATCGACGGGCTTTAAAGGCCATCTAGGCTCTAAAGAATATTGGCCGATCTATGCCGAAGCCCATCGGTTGGGCTGCTGTTTAGGAATTCACGGCGGCGCTCATGAGAATTTAGGAATGGACTACCTCACGCCTTTCGCGCCAATCAACGCTCTGGGTCATCCATTCGGCCTCATGATCGCTTTCGCCGGTATTATTTTTGCCGGCATCTTCGATAAGTTTCCTAATTTGCGTATAGGCTTTATGGAAGGGGGCGTTTCATGGTTGCAAATGTGTATCGAAAGGTTCGAGCGCAGCTGGGAGACCCACATCCAATACGACGGACGCCAAGAATATATACAGCTTGAACCTGGCGACTCTGTAAGTGCTTACATCGGGCGGCATATCGACGCGGGCAGGATATTTGTCGGTTGCGAAGGGACTGAGTCCACGCTTGATCAGGCAATTACAGCGATCGGCAACAAGCCCTTCATATTCTCAAGCGATTTTCCACATGAAGTAAATAACGAACGCTGCAAGCACGAATTAAAGGAAATTATCGAGAACAAGCATCTCACCGATGACGATAAGCATGCCCTTCTGCACGGTAACGCGGAGCACTTGTATGGTCTTCGACCGGCAGGCTAGTGACGGTTTCCTTATCTTCTTCTATCGAACGACAAAAGATCACGAACCCCACCGAATCGATCGATCGCAGTTCAGACGGCCACGGCAATGCGATTGTCGACGATTTGATCGAAAGCGGTATCGGGCCGGATAAGACCCCAGCTCAACATCCACTGATAGGCCCGCTTGAATTCGTCGATTGGATAAGGAACCGGATCTACATAGCGAAGGCGCGACAGATGGAAGTCCTCGGCAGTTAGACAGCCGCTCTCGGGCGGCACGTCAGCGATGAAGTAGTGAAGATACTTTTTCTTGTCCATGTTGATAAGGCGTACCGCCGCTTTAATAGCGCGATCGACAGCCGCGTAGGTGGCGGCATCAATATCCGGGGAAGCGACTTCAGAGCCTATGCAGTAGGCTTCGGCGATGAGCTTGCATTTTTGTTTTTCAGCCAAAGAGATCCACGGCTCCGCGACCGTAATCGCGTCGACCATTCCATCCAAAAGGGCCTTGTGGCGATGGGAATTGACGGGGATATGAAGCACCTTAATTTCATCCCTGGAAAGAAACCCCTCTAGCATTTGGAGGGTCAAATAGTGAGAACCGGCGTGAAAGTGAACCGCAACCGGAACGTTCGACAGGTCTTGAGGACGAATATAAGGAGAGTCGGCACGGACAAGTATGGCTTGACTAACGATCGAAGCTCGCTTGCTGACAATCAGGCCACCACAAATGCTATCAGATGCGCGTCTGATTTGACCC
>Ga0207701_10006949_pt1 | contig 11281 bp, 11 predicted proteins | sample KBSSwiSSwithPhiX_FD_184294 | JGI IMG/M metagenome (GOLD analysis project Ga0207701, IMG submission 184294) | Switchgrass rhizosphere bulk soil microbial communities from Kellogg Biological Station, Michigan, USA, with PhiX - S5 (SPAdes) (version 2) | ecosystem: Environmental > Terrestrial >...
TCCCGCAGCCGGGCCAAGGTCAACAAGGCGACAAGGGCGAGGGCGATCCGCTCGGCCGCGCCGGCGAGGCGATGGGCGACGCACAAGGCTCGCTCGGCGAGGGCGATGCCGACAGCGCAGTCGACTCGCAGGGCCGTGCGCTCGAGGCGATGCGCAAGGGTGCGCAGGGCATGGCGCAGTCGATGCAGCAGCAGATGGGGCAGGGCCCAGGCCCCGGCAATCCGGGCCGCACCGGGCAGGCGCGCGCCAACCAGGATACTGATCCGCTCGGCCGTCCGTTGCGCGGGCGCGACTACGGCGACGACACCACGGTCAAGGTGCCGGGCGAGATCGACGTGCAGCGGGCACGCCGCATTCTCGAGGAGCTGCGCAAGCGCTTCGGCGAAAACTTCCGCCCGCAGCTTGAGCTCGATTACATCGAGCGGCTGCTGAAAGATTATTGATCGCGCCCTCGCGCGCGCTATGCCGACTTAAAGAACTTTGCCGGCTCGCGTTGCATGTTTGCGCAGCACCGCCATGGCGCGAAGAAATCCGCGGCCGGGCAACGCGGGATAGCCGAACCACTTCTCGCCTGCCGGCACGTTCGACACCACGCCGCTTTTGGCCCCGATCATCGCGCCGTCGCCGATCACGATATGATCGGCAATGCCGACCTGACCGCCGAGCATCACGCGATCGCCCAGGGTCACGCTGCCGGCGAGACCGCACTGGCCGGCGATGATGCAGTGGCGGCCGATGGCGACGTTGTGTGCAATGTGGACGAGGTTGTCGATCTTGGTGCCTTCGCCGATGACGGTGTCGCCGCTGCCACCGCGGTCGATCGTCGTGCCGGCGCCGATCTCCACGTTGTCTCCGATAATGACGCGGCCGAGCTGTGGCACCTTGGTGTGCCCGTTCGCGCCGGCGAGGTAGCGGAATCCGTCCTGGCCGATCCGGCAGCCCGGATGGCAGATCACGCTGTCGCCGACGATGGCATGAATGATCGATGCGCCCGGTCCAATCGAGCAATCGCGGCCGATCCGCACGTCGGCGCCGATGACGGCATTGGCGCCGATCACCGTTCCGGCCCCGATGAAAGCGCGTGGCCCGATCACGGCGCCCGGATCGATGGTTACCCCGATTGCGACCTGGGCAGACGGATGGATGGCCGCTGTTGATGGCACGCCCTCGGCTTCGAACAGCGAAGATGGCCGCAAGGAATCTTCGAACAGCCGCCGCGCCACGATGACGAAGGCGCGATAGGGCTCTTTCGCCCGCAGCACATTCATGCCGCTCGGGGCCTGGCTTTCGAACCGTTCGGTCATCAGGCAGGCGCCGGCCCGGGTCGACGTCAGGACGTCGGCGTATTTGGCGGTGTCGAGAAACGCGAGATCGGAGGAGCCCGCCCGATTGAGCGGCGCGACGTTGGTAATGAGGTCATCGAGGCGGGCACCGGTGCGAAGCTTGGCTCCGGTCAGCGTCGCGATTTCGCCAACCGTCAAGCCCACGGGGTGCTTGAAGAAAACAGGCAGCGTCAATGCATCGGCTTCGCGCATGTCTCTCCGATTTCTGACTGATGACGCACCTGCTCCGCTCGCCGATCGCGAGTCGCGCGCGCCAAGAAGTAGTCCTACACTTTATCGGGCGCTTTTGCCATGCGCTCTATCGGAATACCCACTTTTGCAGGCATGCGGGGCGCGGGAATCGGCGCGAACGGTGCTCGCACCGCGGGGCAATCATGTTTTTAAGATGGCTATCTTTGAAATCTGCCGCAGGCGGGCGCGAAATGCGGCGTATTATGGCAAAATCTCCCGCCGGTCGCGCAATTGTGCGTCGAGCTTGGCCCTCAATTCGTCAAGCAGACCTGATTCCGCCGCGGTGACCACGTCGATCAGCTCGTTGGCCTGATCGATCCGCGCGATGGTCACGTAGTCGGCACCGGCGGCATAGAGCATCTGGGTTTCCGCGAATTCCTCCGCGGTGGCGATGATCTTCGTGGTCGGATTGACCATCCGCACCTGGCGAACGAGCTTCTCGTTGGTGGTGCCCTTCAGAAGCGAATCCGGGACGCTGGAGATGACGATCTCGGCGTCGGCGATGCCGGCATGCACCAGCGAATCGGCATTGGCAATGTCGTTGTACTGGACCCGCACACCGCGCTGCTGCAACGCGCGATAGACGTTCGGATTGAAATCGACGACGACCACCTGCTCCAGCAAGGCGGAATTCCGCCGCTCCAACTCGGCGAGGAATGAGCTGGCGATCCGGTAGAAGCCCAACACCAGAATGCGCCGCTTGCGCTCGGTGATGGTTTCCTCGTCGTCGGCGCGGCTGTGATTGAGATCGCGGAATCCAAGCCGCTTGAGAATCGGGATGGCGCGTCGGGTTGCGGCATCGCTCCGCATCATCAGGAACGTGTTGAATACTGCGAGCACGACGAAGGCGGTGGATGCCGCGCCGGCGACGCCGGGCGTGGTGTGACCGGATTGCACGCCGATCTGAACCAGCACCAGCGAGAACTCGCTCATCTGCGCGAGGTTGATGGCCGGGAGCAGGCTCGCACGCAGACCCTGCCGCATGGCGTAGAGCGGCGGGAACACGGTGATGAACCGGCTCGCCCAGGTCAAAACCACGAGAATGAGCGCAAGCGTGAGCACCGACGGCGTCGGCACCGGGATGGTCATGCCGAGCGCCACGAAGAACAGGGTGATGAAGAAATCGCGAAGCGACGTGACCTTCGCGGTCACGTCGATGGCGTAGGGGAAGGTTGAAAGCGAAACGCCGGCGATGAGCGCGCCCATGACCCGCGAAAGGCCGAGAAACTCCGCGAACTCAGCGACCGCGAAGCACCAGGCGATCGCGCCGACCAGCACCAGTTCGGGCAGATGCGCGATGAGCTGGAACAGGTGCGGCAGCGTATAGCGGCTGATCAAAAGGGCCGTAGCGAGCAAGGCGCTGACGCGCACCACCGAAAGGAACAGCACATCGACCTGAAGGTCGTTCAAGCTCGGCTGGATCGCGAGGAACAGGATGGCGGTGAGGTCCTGCACCACCAACACGCCGAGCGTGATGCGCCCCGGCAATGTGTCGAGCTCGAACTTGTCGTAGAGCACCTTGACGATGATGACGGTCGAGCTCAGCGAGACGGCTGCGGCGAGATAGACCGCGTCGAAGCGGCGGTCGCCGAACGGGATGCCGATCAGCAGGAACAGACCAAGGCCGAGCGCAAAGCAGCCGACAATCTGCGCGGCGGACGTAACCAGGATCACATTGCCGGCGCGGATGATCTTTTTCAGGTCGATCTCCAGCCCGATCATGAACAGCATGAAGATCAGACCGAGCTCGGCGATGGTGTTGATTGATTGTTGCGATTGGACCCATTTCAGCCCGGAAGGGCCGATCACGAAGCCGGCCACCAGATAAGCCAGGATCAACGGTTGGCGCGCCAGATGGGCGGCAACGCCAAGGATCCACGCCATAACGATAGATAGCGCTAGATCGTGGATCAGCTCGGACATTCATTCCCCCGCGCCCGGCATGACGCGCCGCGGCCAGGCCGCATTCCTCTATAGGTCATCCGGCTGGCAATAACACGCCGCCCACGTTGCGGCACCACACTAGCGCGGTTATCGCTTGCCTTTCGCCAACGCCGAGGCGACGGCGAACTTGATCTCCGCTACCGCGAACGGCTTGGAGATGACGTCGCAGATCAGCGCCTCCAATCCGGACACCCGCTCGCGCTGGTCGGCGTAGCCGGTCATCAGCAGGATCGGCAGTTTGGGAAAGTCGCGCGCCACCGCGAGCGCAAGCGCGATGCCATCCATCACCGGCATCTTGATGTCGGTCAGCAGCAGGTCGAAGCCGCTGCCCTCGCTCTGGAGCACGTCGAGCGCCTCGCTGCCGTCGGCGGTCGCGACCACAAGATGGCCTTCCTCGGCGAGCGCGCGCTTGATCAGCGTGCGCAGCGGTTCCTCGTCCTCAGCGATCAGGATGCGTGCCATGTCCCGTCAGCCATGTCCCGTCAGCCATGTCAGCGTCAGCCATGGCCCCTCAGCGGAGACCTGCGACCGCGTCGCGGCGCGTGAAAAACCGCACCTGAATGTCATGGCCCTCCGCGGGCGGCGAGGCAAGCCGGCTGCGGAACGGCAGCGTTTCAAACGCCCCCAGCATCGGCTGCGATGGCTGCGCCGTCCAGGAATAGACCTCGGCACCGGTCGCGTTGCGAAGCGCGAAGCGGATCCGCGGTATCTCGACCGGCGTCGACACCATGCTCACGATCAAGCCCTCGACCACCAGCACTGGAACGCCGTCATGAATCTCGTTGCCGATTTTCAGATCGGTGAAGGCAAGCCCCCGCAGGTTCACCGGCATCCCGATCGCACTGTAGAACGATGCGAGCTGCGGAACATACCGCACGACGTCTTTGCGCCAGCTGAGCAGCCCGCCGCTGATCACGATCAGCGCAACGATCGCGACCGGAAGCGGGATTCTTCGCCAGCGGTTTCGGCGCTTGCGGGCCGCAGCGCGGGCGCGGCGGGCGGCGACGCTTTCGATATCCGGCGGACCGTTGTCTATCTCCGCGGACGGGACGGGCGGCGCCTCGCCGTCGGCCGCTGGCACGAGCGGCGGGGCGTCATCGACCGGAATGGGAATATCCGACAGTGCCACCGGTGGAGCCTCGGCCGGCGCACTGGCGGCGGCTTCGGGCAGGCCGACCAGGTCGTCGTGCGATGGTTCCGGGGGAGTCTCGTTCGCGGCCGTTGGCGGCGCTGTTGGAATATCGGCTGGAGGGGCAGGGAGCGCCGGCGGCTCCGCGCCAAGCTCGGAGCTGAATGCGGCCACGGCGGCTGTCTCATCCGCGGCCGGCGCCGGGATCGTCGACGGCATGGCGCGCCACAGGGTCCGGCAGCGCACGCAACGCACCGAACGCCCGTTCGCCCCGATCGCCGTATCGGCGAGCTGGTAGGAGGTTTTGCAGTTTGGACAGACAAGCTGCATCGGGCTGTTGACGGTTCTTCTCTGGCGATTCGGAGCGGTCGGGCTTTGGCCGCGACCCTAGCAGCGGTCCGTTAACGGACCGGAAACCATGGAAATCCAGGCTTGACCTGGGAATTGACCGGCGGCCGGATGCCCGAAATCCGTCGTGGCGCCGCCCGGTTAATGCCGGGTTAATGCGGCTTGCATCATGGCTGTCCGCTATCCTGTGCCGCAGGGGCGAATCGCTGGAGCATGATTCCGAAAAGTGGGAACCGGTTTTCGGACCAGATCATGCTCAAGAGGAAGCATGATCCCGAAAAGTGGGAACCGGTTTTCGGACCAGATCATGCTCAACAACGGGTGCGGGCCCGAAGGGGAAACGGTTTGGTCCGATTCGAGAATGTGGGATTGCGGTACGGGCTCGGGCCCGAGGTCCTGCGCGACCTCAACTTCGCGATCGAGCCGCAGTCGTTTCAATTCCTGACCGGGCCGTCCGGCGCCGGCAAGACGTCGCTGCTGCGGCTGCTGTTCCTGTCGCTGCGGCCGACCCGCGGGCTTCTCACCGTTTTCAACCACGACACTTCGACCCTAAGCAAGGATTCACTTGCCACCTTGCGGCGGCGCATCGGTATCGTGTTCCAGGACTTCCGGCTGCTCGACCACATGACGACCTACGAGAACGTGGCATTGCCGTTCCGGGTGATGGGCAAAGACGAGGCGAGCTATCGCAACGAGGTGGTGGAACTGCTGCACTGGGTCGGTCTCGGTGACCGGATGGGCGCGTTGCCGCCGGTGCTGTCGGGCGGCGAGAAGCAGCGCGCGGCGATCGCGCGCGCGGTGATCGCGCGGCCGCAGCTGCTGCTGGCCGATGAGCCGACGGGCAACGTCGATCCCAATCTCGGCCAGCGCCTGCTGCGGTTGTTCATCGAGCTCAACAAGTCGGGCACCACCGTATTGATCGCGACCCACGACATCAGCCTGATGGACCAGTACGACTGCCGCCGCCTCGTGCTGCACGAGGGCCGGCTGCATGCGTATGATTGAGGCACTTAAACCGGTTGAACCATGACCGAACCCCGCACCGATCTGCAAATCGACCAAGAGTTGATGACGCCGCGGGCGATGGCCGGATATATGCCGATCGGCGACACGCCGATCGTGCCGAAGCGCTCGATCGCCGGCCGGGCACTGGTGGCTGTCGTCGCCATCATGACATTCCTTGCCTCGCTCACCACCGGCGCGGTGATGCTGGTGCGAAGCTCCGCGGTCGAATGGCAGTCCGACGTCGCGCGTGAGGTCACCATCCAGGTCCGGCCGTTGGAGGGCAAGAACCTCGACGCCGAAGTGGTTCGCGCGGTCGAACTCGCCCGCGCGGTTCCCGGTGTCGGCGAAGTCCGCGCCTACAGCAAAGAGGAGTCGGCGCGCCTGCTCGAGCCTTGGCTCGGCAGCGGCCTATCGTTCGAAGACCTGCCGGTGCCGCGGATGATTGTGGTGAAGCTTCCCTCCGGCGGGGTCGATCTCGCGCCGCTGAAGAAGATGCTGGCCGAGAAGGTCGCGGGCGCGAGCCTCGACGATCACCGGGCCTGGATCGACCGCATGCGCACCATGGCGCAGACCACCATCGCCGGCGGCATCGGCCTTCTTGTCCTGATGCTCGTTGCGACGGTGCTGTCGGTGATCTTCGCCACCCGCGGCGCGATGGCGACCAACCGCCCGATTGTCGAGGTGTTGCATTTCATCGGCGCCAAAAGCGGTTTCATCGCCGGCCAGTTTCAGCGCCATTTCCTCATGCTGGGACTGGAAGGCGGCGTGATCGGCGGCGGGCTCGCGATGCTGCTGTTCGGCGTGGCCGGCATCGCGTCAAGCTGGGGCGTGGGTACTGCGAGCGGCGAACAGGTTGCGACGCTGTTCGGCAGCTTTGCGCTCGGCTGGGGCGGTTACCTCGCAATCGTCGCGCAGATCGTGCTGGTTGCGGTGGTCACGGCGATCGCGTCGCGGCGGACGGTGAACCGTACCCTGGAAACGGTCGAGTAGCGCCGTGCCATCCACAGGCCGGATTTTGCGTTATCATTCGCCGGGAGATCGGGACTGATGGCCGCCGTCGGCTCACGACCAGGGGCGGAAGACGCCCAAACGCGGGCCGCGCCGCCGGCGCCCCGGCGCCGCGGGTGGCGTATCCTGTTGATGGTCCTGGGTCTCGGCGTGGCGCTGCTCGCCGCGGATTTTTTTTCGTTCATTCACCAGATGCCGGTGACTGAGGCCACGCCCACTCGCAATGCCGACGGCATTGTGGCGCTGACCGGCGGACCCTTCCGCATCAACGATGCTCTGGACCTGCTTGCCGCCGGCCGCGGCAAGCGCCTTCTGATCAGCGGGGTCAACCCGGTCACGCGTCCGGGTGAAATCTCGCGGCTGGTGCCGGAGCACCAGCGCTGGTTTGCCTGCTGCGTCGATATCGACCATTCCGCCACCAACACCATCGGCAACGCGGTCGAGACGCGGCGCTGGGTGAAAGCGCGCGGATTTCAGTCGCTGATCGTTGTCACCGCCAACTTCCATATGCCGCGCGCCATGTTTGAGCTCGCGCACGAGCTTCCGGACGTGGCGCTGGTGCCTTATGGGGTGGTCTCGGACAAGGTGAATGTCGAGGCCTGGTGGGAAAATCCCGAGACCGCACGGCTGCTGATTTTGGAGTATTTGAAGTATATCGTCGCCCGGGTTCGTTTGTGGCTTCCCTTGTCATTCGAATAGGGCGGCGAAACACCTCATCGCAGTGGTTCGAAACGTGGTCATTGTCCGTTCCATCCTCTTCAACATCCTGTTTTATCTGAACCTGGTCGTGCTGCTCTTTGTGGCGCTGATCACGCTGGCGCTCCCGCGCCGCGCCGTCCTCAAGATGGCCGAGCTGTGGGGACGCGTGAGCGTGTGGCTGTTGCGTGTCGTCTGCGGCACCAAGGTCGAGCTTCGCGGCCTGGAGAATCTGCCGAAGGGTGCGCTGATTGTCGCGGCCAAGCACCAGTCCGCCTGGGAGACGTTTGCGCTGCTCAAGCTGTTCGACGACTTCACCTTCATCGTCAAACGCGAACTGATGTGGATCCCGATTTTCGGCTGGTGCATGTGGAAGGGCGGCATGGTTCCGGTGGATCGCGGCGCCGGCTCGCAGGCGCTGAACGACATGACGGCGCGTGCCCAGAAGGAAATCCGCAGTGGCCGCCAGCTCATCATCTTCCCCGAAGGCACCCGCCGCGCGCCTGGAGCCGCGCCGCGCTACAAGTTCGGCGTCGCCCATCTCTATGCCGAGGTCGGTGTGCCCTGCGTTCCGGTCGCACTGAACTCCGGCCTGTTCTGGCCGCGCCGCGCGTTCCGCCGGTTGCCCGGCACAATCGTCGCCGAGTTCCTGCCGCCGATCCTGCCGGGACTCGGGAAGGACGCGTTTTTGCAGCGTCTGCAGAGCGACATCGAAACCGCAACCGCGCGGCTGATCGTGGAGGGCGAGGCCGAGCTTAAGAGCCTGGGCCTGCGTCCGCTCCACCAAGAACGATAATCCTGTTCGCTGGTGGTTGTTCCGGGCAACAGCACGGAACTTCGCATCTCAAGCTTAAAAAAGAAAAATCATGCGCCCGCGTGCAGTTCCAGGAACGAACGCGGCTGACGCGCGTTCGTGAGTGTCCCGTACCCACCAACCTGGAGATTTTCTATGTGCTCAAAACTCTTGATCGGTGGATTGCTCGCCTCCGTGATGATTATCCCGGCGCTCGCGCAGTCCAATCCGCCGGCCTCGGCCGCCAATCCCGCTCCCGCTTCCACCGTCACCACCACCGCTCCGCGGGCGCAGTCCAATCTATGGCGTTCTTCCAAGCTCATCGGGCTCAATGTCTATAACGACAAGAACGAGAAGCTCGGCGACATCAACGAAATTCTGCTCGACAAGTCCGGCAAGGTCGAAGGCGTCGTGATCGGCGTCGGCGGGTTCCTCGGCATGGGCGAGCACGACATCAAGGTCGACATGGCCAAGCTGAAGTTCGTTGACGAGCCGGTCCGCACTTCGGCGACAACGAGCACCACCACCACCACGACCACCGGTGAGGCCACTCGTCCGGCCACGACCACGACCACCCGCTCGACCGAGAAGCAGTGGTATCCGAACCATGCGGTGCTGAGCGGCGCCAGCAAGGAACAGCTCAAGAGCATGCCGCAGTTCAAGTACAACTAACCGGCATCACAGCGAGGAAAAAGCCCCGGCCTGCCGGGGCTTTTTCTTTTCGATCGTTTCGCGCAATCAGTACGTCATCGGGCGATATCGCTGTTTGCGAGAAAATTGGTCCCGTTCAAGCGCGTGCGTCCGCCGAGCCCTTCAGGCGTTCCGCCAGGACGTGAAGGTCGTGATCGATGATGTTGAGTCCCTCGAGCGCCTTCGCGGTCTCGATCACATAATCGCGGTTGTTGCCGGATCGGCCGTGGCCCTGGCGTACGATATGCAGTTGCCGGTCGTGGGAGAGCCGGCCGGCGTATTGCGGATGGCCGCGATCGACCGCATAGCACAGCGCCTCGACGCGGCGGTCCGGCTGGCCTTCTAGCCAGACGCCGCGAACAAGCTCCCGGTATACCGCCGTGGTCTGTTCGCGGCCGCGTAGATAGACGAGCGTGGCCGCGCGCTGCTTCGCCGCCACGCGATAGGCGATGCCGCGGCAGGCGCCGCCGAAATCGAGGCCGAGGACGAGGCCGGGGCGTTCCGGCGTGCCGCGATGATCGAACGAATAAACGCACAGCGAACGTTGCATGCCGATGATGTTGGCCGGCACCCGTTCGACGTAGTCGAAGCCGGGCCGCCAGATCAGCGAGCCGTAGCCAAACACCCAGAGATCCTCGGCGGCCTGGTCGAAACTGGCGTCCATCACGGATCATTCCACATGGAGCGCTCGCGTATCAGGCCATCTCCTGCGCCGCAACCGTCTGGACAGCGCGGACGAAGGCGGGGAAAACTGCGCAACCTTTGAAACGCCGCATTCGGCGGGCTTCACATCGCGCATGGCTCAAACCACTTCCATTCGGCGCCGGCGTTCCTGGCCGGGCATCCTCATCGTCCTGCTGATTGTTCTGGCCGGCCTCTGGGGCGGGGCCTGGTACTACGGGTCCGGCGTTCTCGAACGCACCATCGACGGCTGGAAGGCGCGCGAGGCGCGGGCCGGGCGCGTCTACACCTGCGCGACGCAGACGATCGGCGGCTTTCCCTTCGGCATCGAGCTGCGCTGCGCCGATGCCGCCGCCGAATTCAAATCGAACCGGCCGCCGCTCGCGCTCAAAGCCAAGGACATGCTGGTCTCGGCTCATGTCTGGCAGCCGACCGTTCTGACCACCGAATTCGCAAGCCCCCTGACGATCGCCGAGCCGGGCCAGCCGGTGACGATCCAGGCAAACTGGCGCCACGCCCAGACCAAGGTGCACGGCCTGCCGACCTCGCCGGAAAGCGTCTCGATCGCGGTCGAGCAGCCGGTGGTCGACCGTGCCGCCGGCGAAAATCTGTTCAAGGCGGACCGTCTCGATCTTAATGGCCGCCTCGTCTCCGGCACGGTGCAGGCCAATCCGGTGATCGAGATGGCGCTCAAGCTTGCCGCCGCCTCCGCGCCGTCCTGGCATCCCGCCGCGGCCACTCCGGCGGACGCCGACATCACCGCGGTGCTGCGCGGCCTGAAGGATTTTTCGCCGAAACCCTGGCCGGCGCGCTTTCGCGAATTGCAGGAGGCCAACGGCCGCATCGACATCACCAGCGCGCGCGTGCAGCAGCGCGATACTATCGCGGTGGCGACCGGCTCGCTTGGACTGTCGCCCGCTGGCCGTCTCAACGGCGAGCTGCGCTTGACCGTCGCCAATCTGGAGGCATTTTTGCCGACGCTCGGTCTCGACCAGATGCTGTCGCAGGAGAAAGCGCCGTCGCAGCTCAACAACGCGTTCGGCGCGCTCGACCGCATCATGCCGGGGTTGGGCAATGTGGCGCGCAAGAATGCCGCGCCGATGATTGCGGCAAGCGTGAACCTGATGGGGCAGGCGACCGAGCTCGAGGGCAAGCGCGCGGTGATGTTGCCGCTCCGCTTCGACGACGGTTTGGTGTCGCTCGGCCCGCTCAAGCTCGGCGCGACCCCGCCGCTGTTCTGAGGGACGGATCGATGGGCAAAATACTTGCGGCCTGCGCGGTCTTGTTGCTCGGCGCTGCGCCGCTTGCCGCCGAGGAGTTCCCGTGGTGCGTCAAGCTCGACGCGTTCACGCAGAACTGCGCATTCGCCAACTATAACGACTGCGCCGCAACGGCAGCCAACGCCACCAGCCC
>Ga0207701_10006950_pt1 | contig 11279 bp, 8 predicted proteins | sample KBSSwiSSwithPhiX_FD_184294 | JGI IMG/M metagenome (GOLD analysis project Ga0207701, IMG submission 184294) | Switchgrass rhizosphere bulk soil microbial communities from Kellogg Biological Station, Michigan, USA, with PhiX - S5 (SPAdes) (version 2) | ecosystem: Environmental > Terrestrial > Soil...
CGACGCGATGATGCGCCGCGCGGCATGGCGGGCGCTCGCGCGCCGCTTTGGCGACGGCGTGCAGATTGGTCGCGGTGTGCTTTGCCGGCATCCGGAGACGTTCGAAATCGGGTCGGGTGTGTTTCTGGGTGATCAGGCCGTCCTTCAGGGTCGCTTCGATGGCCGCTGCGTCATCGCCGACCACGTCTGGATTGGCCCGCAGAGCTACTTTGACGCGCGCGATCTGGTGATCGAGGAGTATGTCGGCTGGGGGCCCGGTGCCAAGGTGCTCGGCTCGATGCACACGGGGATGCCCGCGGACGTGCCGATTATTCAGACCGATCTGGCGATACGGCCAGTGCGAATCGGCGCGTGGTCCGACATCGGCGTCAACGCGGTGGTCCTGCCCGGTGTCACGATCGGCAAAGGCGCCATCGTCGGCGCCGGTGCGGTGGTCACGCGCGATGTGCCGGCATTCGCCATCGTCGCGGGCGTTCCCGCTCGATTCGTCCGCTGGCGGCCAGGGCATGAGCAAAATGGAGTTTGATGCGCGTGAATAGCCGTTCAACCGTACTCGTGACTGGTGGCGCCGGGTTCATCGGGTCTGAGCTCGTGCGTCAGCTCGCCGCTCGCGGCGAACACGTGCTGATCGTCGACAACCTGGTGAATGGCACGCGCGCAAACGTCGAAGAGGTGCTGTCGGATCGGGTCAAGCTCCTGGTGGCCGACATCCGCGAGCCGGATCGCTTTGCGCGGGATCTGGCGGACGTGCGCGTGGTGTATCACCTGGCGTGCCTTGGCGTCCGGCATTCCGTCCATTCACCGCTGGAAAATCACGACGTCAACGCCACCGCCACGCTCAAGCTGCTTTTTGCGTGTCGGGACGCCGGCGTGCCGCGATTCGTCTATGTGTCGAGCTCCGAGGTGTACGGAACGGCGAAGTGGGTGCCGATGACGGAAGACCATCCGGCGTTCCCCGGCACGGTCTACGGCGCATCAAAGCTCGCAGGGGAGTGCTTCACGCGCGCCTACTACCGGACGTATGGCTACCCCACGGTCGTGGTCCGCCCCTTCAACACCTACGGCCCGCGGTCGCATCACGAGGGCGACAGTGGTGAGGTCATCCCCAAGTTCATGCTGCGCTGTCTCGCCGGTCTGCCGATGGTGCTGTTCGGCGATGGCACCCAGACGAGAGATTTCACCTATGTGTCCGATACGGCGTCGGGAATTCTCCTCGCCGGCGACAGTGAGAAGGCGGTCGGGGACACGATCAACCTTGGCAGCGGCAGCGAGGTCACGATCAACGATCTTGCCCGGCAGATCGCCGAGATAACCGGGCGGCCCTCGGCGGCCATGCGGCACGATCGCCCGCGGCCCGGCGACGTGTTGCGGCTGTACGCAGACATGTCGCACGCGCGTGACACCCTGGGATTTGCTCCCGTCGTCTCACTGTCCGACGGGCTGAAAAAACTTCTCGCGTGGTATCAGCGGCAGAACGCGTCGCCACAGGAGCTCCTGGAGCGGGAGATCGTGCACAACTGGGGGGGCACGGTCGCGGAGAGCACCGCCACCCAATGAAGACGCTGACCCGCATTCCGATCGCGCGGCCGGTCATGGGCGAGCCCGAGGCCGAAGCGGCGAGGCGGGCAATCCTGTCCGGCTGGATCACGCAAGGGCCGGAGGTTGCTGCGTTCGAGCAGGAATTCGCCGCCGCCGTCGGCGCACCCCATGCGTGCGCCGTGTCGAGCTGTACGACCGCGCTGCACATGGCGCTCGTCGCGTGCGGTGTCGGACCTGGAGACGAAGTCGTCACGGTCAGCCATTCGTTCGTCGCGACCGCAAATGCGATTCGATACTGCGGGGCGATGCCGGTCTTCGTCGACGTCGATCTCGACACGTTCAACATGGAGCCGTCGCAGCTCGGAGCGGCCATCGGCCCGCGAACGAAGGCCATCCTTGCTGTCCACCAGCTGGGGATGCCCTGCGACCTTGCGGCGATCACGAAGATCGCCCGCCACCATCACCTGCCGGTCGTCGAAGACGCGGCATGCGCGATTGGCAGCCAGATTCGCTGGAGCGACGCATGGGAGCCGATCGGACGCCCGCACGGTGACGTCGCCTGCTTTTCGTTCCACCCGCGCAAGCTCCTCTCCACCGGCGATGGCGGAATGCTGACGACGAAGAACCCCGATCTCGATCGACGCTTCCGCCTGCTGCGCCACCACGGAATGAGCGTGCCGGATACCGTTCGCCACCAGGCATCGGAGGTGACGTTCGAGGAATATCCGATTGTCGGCTTCAACTACCGTCTGACCGACATTCAGGCAGCAATCGGACGCGAGCAGGTCAAGCGCCTGCCCGGGCTCGTGGCGCGACGGCGTGAACTGGCGGAGCGCTATCAATCGGCTTTTCGCGTCCGTGCGGTGGTGAAGACGCCGCTCGAGCCAGCGTGGGCCCGGAGCAACTGGCAGAGCTACACCATTCGTGTGGCGCCAGGTCGTCAGCGCGCGGTGATGCAGGCGCTGCTCGACGAAGGCATTTCGACGCGCCGCGGCGTCATGAACGCACATCGCGAAGCGGCCTATCCATCTGGCACGTGGCGCCTTCCGCCAGGCCAGCATCTCGCGAGGAGCGAAGAAGCGCAGGATACCGCGATCATGTTGCCGCTCTATCACGACCTGCACGACGCCGATCAGGATCGCGTGATCGACGCCGTCCTCAAAGCGGCCCCCGGACCCGCGTGATCTCAATCATCACCCCCGCGTTCAACGAAGCCGCGAACCTGCGGAGCCTGCACACGCGCATCGTCGATGCCATGACGACGCTTGGCGTGACGTGGGAATGGATTGTGATTGATGACCATTCCCGCGACGAGACGTTTGCGGTTCTCCAGCAGCTGTCCGCAGGCGATCCACGCGTCCGCGGGGTGCGCCTCGCCCGGAATTCGGGTTCGCATGTGGCCATCGCCTGTGGCATGCACCTCGCCGCCGGCGATGCGGTGATCATGATGGCGGGCGACCTGCAGGATCCTCCGGAAACCATCGGCGAGATGCTCGATCGATGGAGCCGTGGCGCGCAGGTCGTGTGGGCCGTCCGGCGATCGCGGCCCGGCGACCGATCGCATGCCAGCCTCGCCGCGATCTACTACTGGATCGTCCGCAGGGTCGTGGGTCTTCGCGACATGCCAGCCACGGGGGCGGATTTCTTCCTTGCCGATCGTCGCGTCGTCGACGCGTTCCGCGCGTTTCCGGAGCGCACCACCAGTGTGTTCAACCAGCTCACCTGGATCGGCTTCCGCCAGGAGTATGTCGAATACGACAAGCAGCCGCGTGCGGCCGGTGCGTCAGGGTGGACGCTCGCGCGAAAGATCCGCCTGGTGATCGATTCCGTGACCGCGTTCTCCAACGCACCGCTGCGATGGTGCGCGTACATCGGCGCTGGCATGCTCGTGCTGGCGCTGGCGTTGGCCGTCGCCGGCGTGGCGCTGCTGCCGGAACTTGGTGGCGGTATTCTGCTCGTGCTGGCGGTATTGTTCGGTGTTTCAGGAGTACAGATGCTGGCTCTTGCGACCGTGGGTGAATACGTGTGGAGCGCGCTCGCTGAAGCTCGTCGCCGTCCGCAGTACGTCATCGAAGTCTCGACGGCGGAAACCGGACACCTCGCAGGCACCGTGAACACCGTTAAATAGCCATGTCTCTCAGGACCCAATCATTTCCATGATCGATTGCATCGCCGGATACCACCTGAATCCCTGGACCTGCGGGATCGCGAAGTTCAATGCGATCCTTGCGAAGGAACTCGATGTGCCGGTCGTGGGGCTGGCGTCACCTGACCTCCGCCAGTACTCGCGGCCGCTGCTGTCGATTAAGATGTCGGAGTTCACGGACGATGACGCGAAGGCGCTCGCGTTGTGGGTGGACGCGAATGTCGGACGTTTCGACATCTTCCTGCATGCGTTTGATGGAACATCGTTCGAGCATCGGCTGCTGAACGCCGCAGCGCACGTCTACTGCGGGAACCGTGAGCTGACACATCAACTGGCGCCGTCCCGTTCCGACATCATTGAGCTGTTCTGTCCGGGCACGCTGCTGAACCCGCAACGGTTCCAGGACACGGATCTGAAGGTGTTTACCTTCGGCATGGCCCACAAGATCCGCGTACCGCTCTATCGCCGGCTGCGCGATCTGCTCGACGCCACCGGACGGAGCTATTCGGTCTATGTGTCCACGGCGCTGCACGAAAACACCAGTTTCGATGGCTCGTTTGTCGTTCGCTTCGAGGAGTTGCAGTCGATCTTCAGCGGTCAGGTCTACTTCATGGGTTACCTGTCCGACACGGCGGTCTTCAATCACCTGATGGACTGCGACTTCCTCGCTGCGTTTTTCGAGAAAGGCCTCCGCGCCAACAACACCACCGTCAACGCGGCGATGGAATGTGGCTGCGCCGTCATCACCAACATCGACGAGCACTCGCCAGTCGGCCTGACGCACATGAAGAACGTGATCGACATCAATCTCTGCGATCGGCTTCCCGATCTGGAGGATGCGCAGCGGATCGGTCGTGCGGCGCGAGAGATTGCGCACGCGCAGTACGGCTGGGACCGGCTCGTTTCACAGCTTCGCTCGGTGGTCCAGACATAGACCGTCATGATCGTCACGAAAGAGACACAGGGCCGCGGCGTCGACTTGTCGTCGATTCCGGCCGTCGTTCCAAATCTGGTCGGCGGCGCTGACGCGCTCGCGGCCGACGGTGGAACGTTCGCCAAGATCGATCCCGCCACCGGGCGAGAACTCTGCCGCGTCGCTCGATCGACGGCGTCGGATGTCCAGCTGGCCGTCGAGGCGGCGAGACAGGCGCAACCGGCGTGGGCGGCGATGACTCCGGTCAAGCGTGGCGACATCCTGCGGCAGATCGCCCTGCTCATGCGCGAGCGCCGCGATGTGATTGCCGAGCTTGTCGCACGGGAAACCGGTAAGTCGAAGAAGGACGCGCTGGGCGAGACCGACGCGGCCATCGAGATGGGCTTCTTCGTCGCCGGTGAGGGGCGCCGTTTCTACGGGCAGACCACCACGAGCGCCGTTCCCAACAAATCGGCGATGGTGGTTCGTCAGCCGCTCGGAGTGGCCGGCTTGATCATTGCCGCCAACACGCCGATCGCCAACGTGGCGTGGAAGGCGTTTCCGGCGCTGCTGTGTGGCAACGCGGCGATCCTCAAGGCCGCGGAGGACACCCCGCTCTCCGCCTGGGCGTTTGGCGTCCTGGCCCGCGAAGCGGGTGTGCCCGACGGCGTCTACGCCACAATCCATGGATTGGGACCGGAAGCGGGCGCTCCCCTGGTCGAGCATCCGGACGTCGCGGTGGTCAGCTTCACCGGATCGTGCGAAGTCGGGCGGTGGATTGCCGAGACGGCGGGGCGGCGGCTCGCGAAGACGTGTCTCGAGCTGGGCGGCAAGAATCCCTTGATCGTGTGTGACGACGCGGATCTGAAGAATGCCGTGACCTGGGCGATTGGATCGGCGTTCAGCAACGCCGGGCAGCGATGCGCCGCCGGCAGCCGGCTGATTGTGTTCGACGAGGTGTACGACCGCTTCAAGGGCATGCTCATGGAGGCGGCCGGACGGTTGACGGTTGGCACGAGCGACACGGACGATTACGGTCCGGTGATCAACGAAGAGCAGATGACGAACATGCTCGCCGCCGTTGGCCGGGCGAAAGCCGCTGGCGCGGCGGTGCTGACCGGTGGACATCGGCTGTCGGGCGCGTCGTACGGGAATGGATATTTCGTCGCGCCGACGATCCTCGAGCACGTCGGTCCGAACGACGAGATCTCCCGCAGCGAGTTGTTCGGTCCGATCACGTGCATGTATCGCGTGCACTCGTTCGACGAGGCGATCGCGTTGGCGAACGACTCGCCGTTCGGCCTGACGGCGTCCATCCACACCCAGAACATCAATCGGGCGATGACCTTTCTCGGTCGGATTCAGGCGGGTGTGGCCGTGGTGAACGGCGGCACGTACGGCAGCGAGCCGCACCTGCCATTCGGCGGCCTGCGTCAGTCGGGCAACGGCTGGCGCGAGGCGGGCACGCAGGCGCTCGACGTCTATTCGGATCTGAAGACCATCTACATCAACCACAATCCCGAATCCGTTTGAAGAACCCGTCCGCCGTAGCACTGATACCCGCGCGACACGGCTCGAAGCGCGTGCCTGGTAAGAACGTCAGGATCCTTGCCGGCCATCCGACGATTGCTTACACGATCGCGCCGGCCGTCGAGAGCGGCGTGTTCCAGTCCGTGATTGTCTCGACCGATTCCGAAGATGTCGCTGCAGTCGCCAGACATTACGGGGCCGAAGTCCCATTCCTGCGGCCAGCCGCGTTCGCCAGCGATACGTCTCCCGACATTGAGTGGGTCGAGTACACGCTGGCCGAGCTGCGCAAGCAGGGGCGGAGCTGGGATTGTTTCAGCCTGCTGCGTCCGACGAGTCCGTTTCGATCGGCGGACACCATCCGGCGCGCCTGGAGCCGGTTTCGAGCGCAGGAGGACGTGGATTCGCTGCGCGCGATCGAGAAATGCGCACAGCACCCAGGCAAGATGTGGGTCGTCCGCGGTCAGCGGATGTTTCCCCTGCTGCCGTTCGGCAACGGCGAGCAGCCATGGCACAGCACGCCGTATCAGGCGCTGCCGCCGGTCTACGTGCAGAATGCGTCGCTGGAGATCGCCTGGACCCGGCTGGTGTTTGAACGCCACGCGATCGCAGGCGACGTCATGGTTCCGTTCATCACTGAAGGATATGAAGGATTCGACATCAACGATCCACTGGACTGGATGGTTGCCGAGCGGCTCGTCGCCGACGGCGCTGTGCAGTTACCGCACATCCGACAGGCGCCCTTTGCTTCGGTTGTCGCTTGAGATGGATGACGTCATTCGCGATCTTCGTGGTCTTCGCGGTTAGGTATTCATGGGTGACCTGCAAACAGATCAAGGCGAGTCGTTAGACCTTCAGTACGTCCCCCTCGGGGAGTTCCAGCGGCTGCTCCGCGCTGACGTCGACGCGGTTCAACGCGCTCGGGCGTTTGCCGCGCTTGCGCGCGTCAACACGCTCTACATGATTGCCGGCGCCTGGTCCGGCCACATCGGCACCAGCTTCAGCTCGCTCGAGATCATGAGCTGGCTGTTTCTCAACGAGCTGCGCGATCTCGACAAGGGGCCCGAGGCGTGTGACGTGTTTTTCTCCTCCAAGGGGCACGACGCGCCGGCGCTCTACAACGTGCTCATCGGCCTGGGCCTGCTGCCCGCCGACATGCTTCACCAGCTGCGTCGTCTGCACGGGCTGCCTGGACACCCGCACGTCGAGACGCCCTTCATCCAGGCAAACACCGGCTCGCTTGGCATGGGAATCTCCAAAGCCAAGGGAATGGCGCTGGCCAATCGCCTGAAGGGCGCGCCACGACGCATCTTCGTGCTGACCGGCGACGGCGAGCTCCAGGAAGGACAGCTCTGGGAGTCGCTCGGGTCGGCCGCGAACCTGGGTCTCGGAGAGATCGTGGCGATCGTCGATCACAACAAGATTCAGTCGGACACCTGGGTGGCGTCGGTCAGTAATCTCGGTGACGTCGAAGCCAAGTTCCGCGCGTTCGGCTGGCACGTCGTCCGTTGCGACGGTCACGACGTCGCCTCGTTGCAGCGAACCTTCCGCACATTGGGCAGCATCTCCGACAAGCCAAAGGTCATCGTTGCCGACACGGTGAAGGGGAAAGGCGTCAGTTTCATGGAAGGGCCGGCGACGAAAGCCGGAGAGCTGTACGGCTTCCACTCAGGCGCGCCGAACGAACACAGCTACACCGCCGGGGTGTCGGAGCTGCTCGCTGCCGCGAACACGCTCTTCGCTGAGCTCGGTCTGGGCGCCGTCGCGACCGACACGCGGATACGGAATCCGCGTCGTGAGCCGCGCCAGACCGACAACCTGATCGCCGCCTACGAACGGGCGCTCGTGGCACAGGCTGAACGGCATCCGCATCTCATCGCGCTCGACGCCGACCTTGTAAAGGACTGCGGCTTGATCGCCTTCGCGAAGCGGTTCCCGGAACGGTTCGTGGAGTGCGGCATCGCCGAGCAGGACATGGCGTCCATGGCGGCGGGCATGGCTCGCCGTGGCGCTCTGCCCATCGTGCACTCGTTCGCCTGCTTCCTGGCCGCCCGGCCGAACGAACAGATCTACAACCAGTGCAGCGAAAGTTCGAGGGTGATCTACGTCGGCTCGCTTGCCGGCCTGCTGCCCGGCGGGCCAGGTCATTCGCATCAGTCTGTGCGCGATATCAGCGCGCTGGGCTCGGTGCCGAAGCTGGTGCTGGCTGAGCCGTGCTGCGAAGCCGAGGTCGGTGCGCTCGTTGACACGCTCGTGAACACGCTGACAGACAGTGCGTACTTGCGGCTCGTGTCCGTGAAGTGGCCCATGCCCTTTACGTATCCGCGTCAGCACACCGTCCGAGTCGGGGCAGGGTGGACGGTCAGGGACGGGTCAGACCTCGTGGTGTTCGGCTACGGCCCATGGATGCTCGCGAACGCATTCGAAGCAGCGAGGCAGCTCGAAGAAGAATCCGGAGTCACGGTGCGCCTCATCAATCTGCCGTGGCTGAACCGGATCGACGCCTCATGGCTGAGCGAGGCCCTTGGAACGTGCCGGGCCGTGGTGACGCTCGACAACCATTACGTCCACGGTGGCCAGGGCGAGATGATCGGTGCAGCGCTCGCCGAGCTCGGCCTCGCCGCGTCGCCACGATTGACGCGCGTCGGTGTGACCGAGCTTCCTGAATGCGGCACGAACGATGAAGTGCTCGCGTACCATCGACTCGACATCACGTCGCTCGTTCAGGCGTTCCGCGGGGCGTTGCCGCAAACGTCCGTCGAGCGCAGGGCCACTCAACTCACATGATCGTCCTCTTCTGGGATATCGACGGAACGCTGCTCACCACAGGGAAGGCTGGCGTTCCTGCATGGGAAGCGGCGGTCCGCGAGGTGACCGGCCGTGACTTCGAGCTCGCCACCATCCGCGTGGCTGGCCTGACCGATTACCAGATTGCCGTCCACACGTTCAGGCTGCTCGGCCTGGAACCGGAAGAGGCGGCAGTGCGGCGCATGGTCCGCCGGTACGAAGAGCTCTTGCCATCGTTCCTGCCGCTGAAGCGCGGAAACGTGCTCCCGAATGTGCGCGAGATTCTCGAACAGCTCGAGAGCCGCGGGGACGTCCGCTCATACCTGCTGACTGGCAATACGCGCGGTGGCGCGCGAGCCAAGCTCACACATTACAAACTGATGCCGTTCTTCCCGGACGGGGCATTTGCCGAAGATGCGGGCGATCGCTCGACAGTGGCCACGCGCGCGCTCGAGCTGGCAAGACGCTCCGGCCCGGTGTCAGACGAAGCGGTCTTCGTCATCGGCGATACTCCGCACGACATCCACGGCGCCAACGCGATTGCGGCGCGAACGATTGCTGTTGGCACCGGTGGCTACACGGTAGAGGAGCTGACGGCCCATCACCCGTGGCGGGTGTTTGCCGAACTGCCCCCACCTGACGAGTTCATCCAGCTGATCGAGCGTGGCCGGTCTGAGACGGCGGCGGTGGGCGCACGCGGCGCTGGAGATCGTCAGTGAGAGGCCAGCGGCTTCTTCGGAAATTCCCGGGCGTGTGGCGCCTGACGCGTCTGGCCCGGCGCTGGTATCACGCGCGTCGCGATGCGTATCCGGACTGGCGGGAGATCATTCAGGCGAACAGCGAGCTGTGGAATTCGGCGCGTGCCTCGGCGCACGGCGGTCCGCGCGTCCTGATGGCGACGGCCATCGGCTCGTATGCTCACGCCGTGACTCTGGAAAGCGCGCTCGCAGCCGCACTGACCTTCCGTGGGGCGGAGGTCCACGCCCTGCTGTGCGACGGGTCGATGACCGCCTGCGCCGAGTGTGAAGCGTCGCTCTATCCGAACATCGAGCGTTTCGCGCAGCGCGGCCCCGCGCGTGACCTCTGTCGCGACTGCATGTGGCCGGCGGAGCGCGTCTATCGCCAGCTCGGGATCACGGTTCACAAATACAGCGACTGGCTGACCACTGAGGATCGCGCGGAGGCACGCCGCATCGCTGACGGCGTGGCGGTGCAGGACGTGCGCGGGTTTATCTACGACGGCCTGGCGCTCGGCGAGCACGCGTATGCCGGGGCGCTGCGCTTCTTCGCGACGGGCAGCCTCGACGACGAACCTCAGGCCGGACCGATTGTCGGGCGATATCTCGAGTCAGCGCTGCTGACGGCGTTCGCCACACGCCGGCTGCTGCGCACGATTCAGTTTTCGTCGGCCGTCGTCACGCACGGCATCTATGTGCCGTGGGGCATCATCGCGGAGGTCTCGCGGCAGGAGAAGGTGCACGTGTCGACGTGGAACGTCGCCTACCGAAAGCGCCGCTTCATCTTCAGCCACGACGATACGTATCACCACACACTCCTGTCCGAGCCGAAGGAGCACTGGGAGAATCTCCAGCTGACCGCAGGCCAGGAAACAGAGCTGATGAACTACCTGCGCAGCCGCCGCGAAGGGCTGTTCGACTGGATCGTGTTTCATCGTCCCAATCGGCAGGAGCCGGAAGAGATCGGCCGACGCGTCGGCCTCGATCGCGGAAAGCCGGTGATCGGCCTGCTCACCAACGTCTCCTGGGACGCCCAGCTGCACTATCCAGCGAACGCATTTCCAAGCATGCTCGAATGGCTGGTGCAGACGTGCGAGTACTTCGCCACGCGTCCTGATCTCCAGCTCCTCATCCGTGTGCATCCGGCGGAGATCAGCGGCTTCCCGGTATCGCGACAGCCGATTCTGGCGGAGCTGGAAAAGCGGATTCCGCAGCTCGCCCCGAACATTCATGTGGTGCCGCCGGAGAGCGGTCTGAGCACCTATGGGCTGATGTCACTGTGCAACGCCGCCATCATCTATGGCACGAAAATGGGCGTTGAGTTGAGCAGCGTCGGCATCCCGGTCATCGTGGCGGGCGAGGCCTGGGTGCGCAACAAGGGGATCACCTACGATGCGAGCTCCCGCGAGGAGTACTTCACGCTGCTCGAGCAGCTGCCTTTCGCGGAGGGGCTGAGCCCGGCACAGCTGACGCGGGCACGGCGCTACGCCTACCACTTCTTCTTCAACCGGATGATCCCGCTGCCGTTCATTGAGCCAAATGCGGGATTCCCCGTGTACCGCCTCGAACTGAATCGGCTGCAGCAGCTCCTGCCCGGCGACACCGGTCTGGACACGATTTGTGACGGCAT
>Ga0207701_10006952_pt1 | contig 11278 bp, 12 predicted proteins | sample KBSSwiSSwithPhiX_FD_184294 | JGI IMG/M metagenome (GOLD analysis project Ga0207701, IMG submission 184294) | Switchgrass rhizosphere bulk soil microbial communities from Kellogg Biological Station, Michigan, USA, with PhiX - S5 (SPAdes) (version 2) | ecosystem: Environmental > Terrestrial >...
CGGCCAGTTCGCGGCGAGCATCGGCCACGAGCTCCGCAACCCGCTGGGCGTCGTCGAGTCGTCGCTCTATCTTCTGCGCCAGCACCTGAGGCAAGAGGCGGACGCGCCGTCGGTGAAGAAGCACCTGGATCGCATCGGCTCCGAGGTGCAGCGCGCCAACAAGACGATCCACGACCTCCTGGACCTGGCGCGCAACCGCCCGCCCCAGCGACGGCCGACCTCGCTGCGCGAGCTCGTCGACAGCGCGGGCGAGGCGGCGCTGCTGCCCGCGGCGCTCACGCTGAATTCGTCAGTGCCGGCCGACCTGCTCCTGAATATCGACCCCGATCAGGTCCGCCAGGTGCTCGCGAACCTCTTCACCAACGCGATGCAGGCCTTGAAGGGGCGTGGCCAGATCTGGGTCGAGGTCGAAACCGCGCCCGCCGGGGCCACGGCGGTGCGCGTCCGCGACGACGGCCCCGGCATCCCCATCGAGGAGGGCAACCGGATCTTCGAGGCGCTGTTCACGACGAAGGCCAAGGGCAGCGGGCTGGGCCTGGCGCTCTGCCGCCGCATCATGGAGGCGCACGGCGGCACCATCGAGCTGGAGGCGAGACCCGGCGGCGCCAGCTTTTTGCTGAGCTTTCCGGACGGTCAGGCATGAGCTGCCTCGTCCTCATCGTCGACGACGACGAGGCCCTGTCGGAGAACCTCGCCGAGATCATCCAGGAGCTGGGCGTCCAGACGGTCATCACGCGCGATCGGCAGAGCGCGCTCGCGGAGGCGACGACCCACGACTTCGACGTCGCGCTGATCGACGTGCGCCTCCCCGACGGCGACGGCCTGTCGCTGCTCGCCCCGCTGCGCGAGCGCTCTCCCCATCTGCAGGCGGTGATGGTGACCGGCAACGCGTCGGTCGAGAGCGCGATGGCGGCCGTTCGCGGCGCCGTGTTCGCGTACGTCCTCAAGCCCGTCTCGCCGCCCGATCTCCTGGACACGACCCGCCGCGCCCTGGACCAGGCGGCCCTGTACCGGGAGCGCGAGCGGCTGCGCCGCGAGCTGGAGGGATCCGAACGGATGCACCGCGAGCTGGTCGAGTCCGTCCCCGCGTTCGTGCTGGCGATGAACGAGGCGGGCCGCCTCACGACCTGGAACAGCGAGCTGGAACGCGTCACCGGCTACGGGCGCGCCGAGATGCTGGGGAAGGACGGACGCCACTTCGTCGGCCCCGACGGGCGGCCCACGGACCTGCCGCTGAAGGCGGGCGGCAAGCGGAAGGTCCGGTGGCGGCAGGCCGACGTGAGGGGCCAGGGCGAGCGCACGACGACGTACGCGGTCGGGATCGACGTCACCGACGAGGACGAGATCCTCCGCCGCGTGCTGCGTTCGGAGCGCCTCGCCGCGGTCGGCACGCTGGCGGCGGGTCTGGCGCACGAGGTGCGCAACCCGCTCAACTCCGCCTCGCTGCAGCTCGCGCTGCTGGAACGGCGGCTCGGTCGCGGCGACGAACCGAGCACCGTCCTGCCGATTGCGAAGATCATCAAGAGTGAGATCGACCGTCTCGATCGCCTGGTGCGCGAGTTCCTCGCCTTCGCCCAGCCCCGGCCGCTGGAGCCGCGCCCGGTCGACGTCGCCGAGCTGTTCGCGACCGTCGCCGCGCTGATCGCGCCCGAGGCGGAGTCAGTTCACGTCTCGATCGCGGTGGACGTCGTCGCGGGAACGCCGCCGGTCATGGGCGAGGCGGAGCGCCTCCGGCAGGTGCTGCTGAACCTGACCCGCAACGCCGTCGAGGCGATGGGCGAGACGGGCGGCCAGCTGCAGCTGCGCGCGCGCCGCGCCGGCGCGGAGATCGAGCTTGCCGTCGAGGACGACGGCCCGGGCTTCGGCGAGGATCTCCCGGTGTTCGACGCCTTCTTCACGACCAAGTCGCACGGAACGGGCCTGGGCCTGTCGATCGTTCACCGCATCGTGGCCGACCACGGCGGCACGATCCGCGTCGAGTCCCGCCCGGGGCGGACCTGCTTCACGCTGGCGTTGCCGGCGGCGCCCTGAGGACGTCCGCCAGTGCGCGCAACCCGTCGACGGCCGTGAACACGCCGACGACGTCGTCGCCCTTCACCACCACCGCCGACCCCAGCTTCAGCCGCGCCATGTCCGCGGCGACCGTCGCCAGCGAGGCGTCCTCGGCGATCGTGTAGACGTCCGGCACCATTGCGTCCTCGACCGACAGGTTCTTCGATCCGGGCAGCGCCTCGATGACCTGCAGCTCGCGCTCGGAGATGACGCCCACCAGCTTGCCGCCGTGCAACACCGGCAGGTGCCGCACGTGAATCCGGTTCATCAGCTCCTTGGCGGCCGCCAGCGACTGCTCGCGGCCGATCGTGTGGGGTCCCGCCGACATGTACTTCGCGATCGGAGTCATCGCTCACCTCCATCCACCGGATCCCGCGCCGACTTGGGCGCCCCCTCGTACTCGTGCATCTTGTACTGGATCTTGCGCACGCTGATCCCCAGCAGCTCGGCGGCCCGGCTGGTCGATCCGCCCGTCATCTCCAGCGTCTTCGTGATCGCGTAGCGCTCGATCTCATCCATCGTGGCGCCCGGAATCTGCAGCCCGGCCCGTCCCTTCGCGGGAACGAGGTTCGGCGGCAGCTCCGCCGCCGTGACCTGCGCGGTCTGGGCCAGCACCACCGCGCGCTCGACGACGTTCTCCAGCTCGCGCACGTTGCCCGGCCAGTGATACGCGGCCAGCCGCTCCAGCGCCTCGTCGGAGAAGCCGTCGATCTTCTTGCCGTTCTCGTCGGCGTACTTGCGCAGGAAGTGCCCCGCCAGCAGCGGCACGTCGGAGGCGCGCGACCGCAGCGCCGGCATGTCGACGGTGATGACATTCAACCGATAGAAGAGATCCTCGCGGAACTTCCCCTCCTCCACCATCCGCCGCAGATCGCGGTTGGTCGCCGCGATGACGCGCACGTCGACGGAGATCGTCTCGTTGCCGCCCACCCGCTCGAACTCGCGCTCCTGCAGGAAGCGCAGCAGCTTCACCTGCACCGCCGGCGAGATCTCGCCGATCTCGTCCAGGAACAGCGTGCCGTGGTTGGCCTGCTGGAACCGCCCGTCGCGACGGCCGGCCGCGCCCGTGAACGATCCGCGCTCGTGCCCGAACAGCTCGCTCTCCAGCAGCGTCTCGGCCAGCGCCGCGCAATGCAGCTTCACGAACGGACCGTTGGCGCGCGGGCTGTGCTCGTGGATCGCCGCCGCGATCAGCTCCTTGCCCGTCCCGGACTCGCCGGTGATCAGCACGCTGGCGCGGGAGGCCGCGATCTGCGCGACGGTCTTGAACACCGCCTGCATCGGGGCCGCGTTGCCGATGATGTTGCTGAAGCTGTACTTCTCGGCGATCCGCGCCCGCAGCAGGCCCGCCTCGGCCCGCAGCTTGCGGCCCGCCATCTCTCGCGCCACCACCACGGACAGCTCGCCGACGTTGACCGGCTTCGAGAGGTAGTCCCGCGCCCCGGCCCGCATCGCGCCCACCGCGGTCTCGACCTCGCCGAAGGCGGTCATCATGACCACGGGCAGCTCCGGATCGGTCTCGCGGAGCTTTCCCAGCAGCTGGATGCCGTCCATGCCGGGCATCTTGAGGTCCGTCAGGACCAGGTCGGGCGCAAAGTCGGCGATCTTCCCGAGCGCCTTGAACCCGTCCGCGGCCGCGTCCACCGTGTAGCCCTCGTCGCGCAGCAACTCCGCCAGCGCGGTGCGCGCGTTGACCTCGTCGTCGACAACGAGAACTCTACCCTTGGTCTCTGTCACGCGCGTCGCTCCTTTGGCCCGGGGCCTCGTTTCGGACGCAATGTTAGGCGCACCCGCGGCTGCTGTCTGCATCGCTAGGCCGCCTTCCTGGAGAATGGAACGGTCAGGACCGGGCAGGACGCCCGCCGCACCACGCGTTCCGCGACGCTGCCCATCATCGCGCGGTTCAGCCCGGTGCGCCCGTGCGTCCCGACGACGATCAGGTCGGCGTCGATGCTGCGCGCCCGCTGGGTGATCTCCGCGACCGTGTTGCCTTCGAGGACCTTCGTGCTGCACGACAGCCCGGCGGCCTGCATGCGCTCCGCCCGCTCGGACAGGCGCCGATCGATGGCCGTGTAAAGCGACCCGGGCGCCAGATCGAAGTGGACCGAGTCGTACGCGAACTCTTCCGCCAGGTCGATGACGTGCACCAGCTCGATCGCCGCGCGGGTCGGCGCCGCCATCGCCATCGCCTGCGTCAGCGCCTCGTCGCTTCCTTCGGAGAAGTCGGTCGCGACCAAGATCTTCTGTCGAGTTTCCGTTTCCATGTCGCGACGAGATTGCAATCGTCGCACCAGCGCGCAAGAGCCTCGTTTCCAGCGAGATCTCGCGTCCGCGGCGCAGCGAATGCGCCGGCGTCTGCGCCCCGCGCAAGAAATGCGCGAATTCGGCGACGCCGCTCAGGAGGCCCGGCGCGCGGCGGCGCGGTCCACTCCGGCCGCGTTCAACGCGCGCAGCGCCGCCTCGAGCGCAGCGGAGGCCGTCCCGCCCGTGTCGATGGGAACGTGCGCTCCGGCTTCGCCCGCGGCGAACGGTTCCTGGCGGCGCGCGATCGCGTCCAGCTCGGCGTCGGTGGCGTCGGAGACGGAGGCCTGCGCGCGACGCGCCGCCAGCCGCGCGCGCAGGACCTCCCGATCGGCCGAGGCCTCGACGTACACGAAGCGGGCGCCCGCCGCCTGCGCCAGCGCCGACGCCGCGTCCCGCCACCGCCGCTCCAGAAACGTCGCATCCAGAATCACGCCCCGCCCGGACTCCAGCACCCGCTGGGCGCGCTCGAGCACGTTCCCGTAGTTGCGGGCGATCGCCTCGGGCGTGTACAGGTCCGCGCCGCCGCGGTCGGTCGCGGCCAGCCCAGCGAGCGCTTTCCGCGTCCGGTCCGAGCTGACCACCGGCGCCGCGAGCTCTTGGCCCAGCGCCGAAGCCAGAGTGGTCTTGCCACTGCCCACCATGCCGCCGACCACGATGACGAAGGGCGCGTCGACCGGCGCACCGGAAAACGAACGCGCCAGCGCGAACTGGCGGCGCGCCTCATCCCGCTTGCGCGCGCGCAGCGCGGGATCCTCGGTCGTGTCCGACGCCAGGAACGCCGCGATCTTCCCCCGCACCCACGCCCGGTACGACAGGTAGAAGTCGACGACGCCGTACAGGCCGAAGTCGTCGCTCTCCTCGGCGAAGCGCGCCAGGAACCCCGCCGCCAGATCGGGCCGGCGCGCGGCCTCCAGCTCCATCGCGAGGAACGCTGCCTCGCCGGCGGCGTCGCCGCAGCGGAAGCGATCGTTGAACTCGATGCAGTCGACCGCGACGATGCCGTCGGGCGCGGGCAGAAAGTAGACGTGCTCCAGGCGCAGATCGCCGTGCCCGTCGCGCACGCGCCCCTCGTCGACGCGCGCCACGAAGCGCGGGTGGTGCGACGCCAGCGCGCCCAGCTGGAATGCGCGGACCTCGTCGAACGTCGCGCGGTCGACGAGGTCGCCGACGAACGGCTCGACCTGCGCGAAGTTCTCGTCGAGGTTGCGCCGAAGAACGTCCGGCGCGCCCAGCGCGGGCGTAGGTGTCGCCTCATCCAGGAACGCCGCCACGCGCCGAGCCAGCGCGGCGAGGCGCTCGGGCGTCAACAACCCGCGCCGCAGCAGCGCCGCCGCGGTCGCGTTGTCGGGCAGCCGCCGCATCTGCACGGCCCAGTCGACGACGGCGCCGTCGCCGTCGAAGGAGTGGCCGCCTGCGGATGCGCGGACGGGCTCGACGCCCAGGTAGACGCCCGGCGCCAGACGGCGGTTCAGCCGCACCTCGTCCTCGCAGGCACGGCGGCGCGCTTCCAGCGTGCGGAAATCGAGGAATCCAAAGTCGACCGGGCGCTTGACCTTCCACGCTTCGGTGTCGGTCAGGAAGACCCAGGACGCGTGGGTGGTCCGCAACGACACACGCCGCGTCCGGTCGGCGCCGTAGGCCTCGGGCCGCAGCAGATCGCGGACGATGTCCGGTTCCGGCTTCGGCGCGATCACGGCTCCACGACTCCCTGATTCCAAGGATGGGGACTCTCGAGGCGAATGCCCACCTGCAACGCCAGCCCGGCCCGGAAGCCCCCGACCCGGTACCGCGTGGGCGCCTGATCCATGAGGTCACTCAGGTGCGTCACGGTCGCGCGGTCGAGATCGTAGCGGGCGAACAGCGCGGCGCCGAGCTCGAAGAGGCCGTAGGCGGGAACGGTTCGCGCCGCGGCCAGGCGGACGCCCGCGAACGGCAGCCAGACCTCCGGGCCCGGCTCACGTCCGACCAGCGTGGCGCCGCTCTCGGAGAAGCGGTCGCGTCCGGCTTCCCCGAAAAGCTGGAAGCGCGTGTGGCCAATCTGCTGCTGGTATCCGAGCAGCGCGCTCAGTGAGAGCCGACCGTTGCCGGGAGCACCGGGCATCACGTCGACCGCGCCGCCGATCGCGACGCGTTCCAGGTTGCCGACGCCGGTCGCCCCGACGAAGGCCGCACCGTCGTTCACGCGCCGGCCGGTGTCGGCCGCCCGCACGCTGCCGTCATACGCGCCGCCGGCGGAGACCGAGAGGGAGATGCCACGATCCGCGGGCTCGTCGGCCCGGACCGCATGCGCCGTCGCGGCAACGCCGAGGACGGCGGCGAGTGCGAGTAACCGGCGACGCGGGCCACGAGCCGCGGACACGTGCTCCTCCTTTCTTCAGGCAGCGCGCGGGAGCGCGGGCTCCTCCTCCTTGGGAGGAGTCACCTGGACCGGCGCGCCGACGACGACCTCGACGTACGGTGCGGCGCTGAAGGGACCGATCATGCAGACGAACATGGTCACGCCCCAGGAGACGGTCATGACCTCCTCGATCAGCGTCGACGAGAAGATGAACGGCGACAGCGCCACCCAACCGCCGACGACGGCGGTCGCGACGCGCGCGCGGTCGTCGGCCAGCGCCATGAGCGACAGCAGCGTCGCGAGGATGCCGGCGACCATCGCGTTGACGGTGTGGACCGGACCAACGGGAAGCATCACGGCGAACATCGGCAGCCACGACGCGATCACAATGGCGATAGAGCGTGAGAGCATCTCGAACCTCCTGCCCCACCAGCACAGCAACTTCGGTTCCAAACCGAGAAGGCCGGTCCGCGCGGCGTTCTGAACATCGAACGCGAAAGCTCTGCGTTCGCGTCCCGCCGCCGCGCGCGATATGCGTACTCGCCGGCTGCGCCAGCGGCAGCCATCGATCCCTTGAAGCCGTTTGCCCTCGCCCCGCGTGAGCGGGGAGAGGGTAACGGTGAGGGGCCGGTCGAGCCGCAGCTAGCGAGCGGGCGTCGTGACGTCGACGCTCTTGTCGCGCATGGCGTCGGCCTTCGCCGCGTCCTGCTGCCGCCGGCGCTCGCGCGCCGCCTCGAAGCCCCAGCGCTCGTCGTCGGATTCCAGCTGCACGCCGTGCGGCGCCGCGGCCCGCTGCGCGGCGATCTTCTCGGCCGCTGAGTCCTTCACGCGCGGCGACGACGCCACCGTCTTCGGGGCGGTCGCGCACGCGGCCGCCAGCAGACAGCCGCCCACCAGCACACGCCAGCCAGACATTCGATCGGTGGTCATCACAGCACCTCCAGCGTCGCGGTGATCGTATGTGTGCGGGCGACAAACCGCGCCGCGTCGGGCAGTGGCCGCCCGTGCTCGGACGTCAGGTCCGCGAGCGCGCGATTTACCAGTCGCCGCTGGAGCTCGCCCAGCTCGGGTCCCGCGGCCCTGATCTCCAGACGCAGCAAGCCGACAACCTTCTCCATGGTGAAGAGCCGGCCGCCGATTGTGACGGTGTCGAGATCGCCGAGCAGCTCCTCGACGATGCCGAGGCGCAGGCCACGCGGCGCCTGGTCTAGAGACGCAGGATGATCCTGATCGTTCGTCGCGGTCCTCGTCATCGCCATGTGCCGGTGAGCTTCACGAACTGTGCCACGCGGTGCGACGCGGGCAACCGGTTCAGCCGCGTGCAGATTCTGCATGGCACACGGGGCGCGACGCATCGTCTGCGTCCCGCCGCGACGCGATCGAGCGCGACCGGCCGATCCGCGCGATGGCACGCGGCTCGCAAAACCGATCGTCATGCATCCGATGACGAACGTCGACGCCGCATACGCGGCGCTGCTGAACCGCAACCCGACGATGCCGAGCGAGGAGCAAGCAGAGGTGGCGGCACGCTATGCCCGCACCCATGACCCGCGCGACGCCGAGCGGCTCGTGCTCGGGAACCTGAGGCTTGTCGTCAAGGTTGCGCGCGCGCTCGGACCGCATCGGGCCGATCTGATGGATCTGGTGCAGGAGGGCAACGCGGGGCTGGCTCACGCGGTGAAGCGCTTCGATCCCGGGCGCGGGGTGAAGCTCACGACCTACGCGGTCTTCTGGATCCGCGCCTACATGATGCGCTACCTGATGGCGACCAGCCGGATGGTGAGCTTCGCCTCGACCCGCGATGGGCGGCGGCGCTTCTTTGCGCACAAGTTGCCCGGCCCGGATCGGTCACTGGACGCATCCGCGAGCCACGACGACGGCGACGCGCCTTCGCGCTCGAGATTGCTCGACGTCATGGCGGACGACGAGGGCAACCGACCCGACGTGCTCTGTGAAGGACGCGAGGTCCAGGCTCGACTGGAGCGCGCGATCGACGCGTTTCGCCCGACGCTGGACCGGCGCGCGCGAGAGATCTGCGAGCTGCGGCTGCTGCGCGACGAGCCGGCCCGCCTGGAAGACATCGGCCGCCGCTTCGCGATCAGCGGCGAGCGCGTCCGTCAGCTCGAGGCGCGCGTGCGTTTCGATCTGCGCGAGCACGTCGCCCGCGCGCTCGGAGAACCGGAGCGAGCGGTCGCTTGAGGAACAACGACGGAGGACGAAAGGAGACGGTCATGCGGCACTTCATCATCATCACGGCGCTCCTGCTGGGCGTGGGCGGCGGGACCGCGTTTGTCTCGGCCCAGACCCCGGCCGCGCCCAAGGCGGCCAAGCCGGCGCCCGAGCACACGCACCCCGGCGCCGCCCCCGACGCAGGCGGGAATGGAATGAGCAACATGGGAATGGGTCACATGGGAATGGGTCCAGGGATGGGCATGATGGGGATGGGCGGCGGAATGATGGGCGGCGGAATGATGGGCGGCATGTGCCCCATGGGCATGGGCGGCGCGGACACGAAGGTCGAGGTCAAGAACGTCCCGAAGGGCGTGACCATCACATTCACCTCGACCGACGCCACGCGCGTCGCGCGCCTGCAGAAGATGGCCGAGGCGATGCGCCTGATGCACGAGGCGACCGCGCCCTGACGGCGCGGAGCGTGGGAAGGAAGGAGACACCATGTCGACGACGATGCGCGCTGCGGTCTTCCAGGGAAAAGGAAAGATCGGACTCCGCGAGGTACCCCGTCCCGTGCCCGGGGTGGGCGAGGCGCTGATCCGGGTGACGCTGACGACGATCTGCGGGACCGACGTCCACATCCTGAAGGGCGAATATCCGGTGAAGGAGGGTCTGACCGTCGGCCACGAACCGGTCGGCGTCATCGAGGAGCTGGGCCCGGGCGTCACCGGCTACGCGCCCGGCGATCGCGTGATCGTCGGCGCCATCACCCCGTGCGGCCAGTGCCGCGCTTGCCTGTCGGGCGCCCCGTCGCAGTGCGGCCGCGACGAGGGCTACCTGGGCGCGGGCGGCTGGCGCTTCGGCAACACGATCAACGGCTGCCAGGCGGAATACGTCCTGGTTCCGAACGCACAGGCGAACCTCGCGCTGATCCCCGTCGGGCTGTCGGATGAGGAGGTGCTGATGTGCCCGGACATCATGTCGACGGGCTTCTCGGCCGCGGAGCGCGGCGGCGTGCGCGTCGGTGACGCGGTCGTCGTCTTCGCCGAGGGTCCGATCGGGCTGTGCGCGACCGCGGGCGCGCGGCTGTGTGGCGCGGCCCTGGTCATCGGCGTCGACACCGTTCCGCAGCGGCTGGAGTTCGCGAAGCGGATGGGCGCCGACGTCGTCCTCGACTACAAGCAGCAGGACGTCGTCGCCGAGATCAAGAAGCTGACCGGCGGCGGCGCCGACGTCGCGATCGAGGCGCTGGGAACGCAGGCGACGTTCGAGAACTGCGTGCGCAGCGTGCGGCCGGGCGGCACGGTGTCCAGCCTGGGCGTCTACTCCGGCCACCTGACGGTGCCCCGGGACGCCTTCGTGTCGGGCCTGGGCGATCACACGATCATCACGTCGCTGTGCCCGGGCGGAAAGGAGCGAATGCGGCGGCTCATGAACGTCGTGGCGGCGAAGCGCTTCCCGATCCGGGACCTCGTCACCCACCCGTTCCGTCTCGCCGAGATCGAGGATGCCTACGATCTCTTCGCGCACCAGCGCGACGGGGTCATGAAGGTCGCGATCCGGCCATGAGCCTTGCGGCGACGACCGGCATCGTCTGCGCGACCGACCTCTCCCCCGAGGCGGACGCGGTGGTGCGGGTCGCCGCCGCTCTCGCGCGCCGGCTGCGTGCGCGCCTGGATCTGTTCCACGTCGTTCACGTGCCGCCGGCGCTGCCGCCGGATCTGTTCGACAAGACGTTGATCGGCGATCTGCGCGTCGTCGCCGAGGCCAAGCTCGCAGCGCAGGCGGCGGAGCTCCGGGCGGCGGGGATCGAGACCACGACCTCGCTGCGGCTCGGCTTCATCGACGACGCGATCGCGCAGCACGCCAACGCGACGAAGGCGGAGTTGCTGGTGATCGGGGCGCACGCGCGAACGAGCGCGGCGCGCTTCTTCCTGGGCAGCGTCGCCGAGCGGACGATCCGGTCGACCCCCTGCCCCACCCTCGTCGTCCCACCCGATCCGCTGACGCGCCTCGTGCGTGGCAAGCCGTTCTCCGGTCCGCTGAAGCTGACCGCCGGCGTCGATCTGTCGACGGCGAGCGACAGCGCCCTCGCGTGGTTGCGGACGCTCGAAGGCCGCGTCCCGTGCGAGCTGCGCCTCGTGCACCTTTACTGGCCCCCGCGCGAGCACGAGCTGCTGGGGCTCGGTCCGCCGGTCGCGTTCGAGGACGAGCCCGAGGTCGTCGAGGTCCTGTCGCGCGGCCTGCGCGCGCACCTGCTCGCCGAGCTGGGGCGCGACGATCTGCCGCTGCGGGTCCGTCCGTTCTGGGGCGACGAGGAGAACCCGCTCGCCTGGGAGGCCGAGACCGACGACGCCGACATCCTGGTCGTCGGCACCAGCCAGGGCCGCGCGTCCATGGCGGTTTCGGCCG
>Ga0207701_10006953_pt1 | contig 11276 bp, 9 predicted proteins | sample KBSSwiSSwithPhiX_FD_184294 | JGI IMG/M metagenome (GOLD analysis project Ga0207701, IMG submission 184294) | Switchgrass rhizosphere bulk soil microbial communities from Kellogg Biological Station, Michigan, USA, with PhiX - S5 (SPAdes) (version 2) | ecosystem: Environmental > Terrestrial > Soil...
AGTTGCGGGCCTCTCTCGGCGGTCGGCGGCAGGTAGCCGAACCGCTTTAGGAAGTCGTGGACCACGGTGAACTGCGGGTTCGAATCGCCCTTGGCCAGCGTCGGCACACCTTGGACGGTCGGGGAAACGGGCACGGTCTTCGGCGCCATTGTGCGTACTCCTTCAGAGCTTCGCCGACGGCAGACAGATGCCGGCGCGGGTGACCTCTGGGCGTCCACCGGTCCTTCAGTTGCAATGCCGGCCGCTCGAAGGCATCACAAGCGGCGCGGCGCTTACCGGCACGCTGGAAACAGCGGACATGTGCATCGAAGCCTTTGCGTAACAAGTATCACTTCATCGTAGTCGCGTTCTTATGATCCCGCCGTTCCCGCCGCGTGGCAACGCGACTATTCGCGTTGTAAGGCGCGCCGTGCACGACATCGACTTATACAAGGAAGCCGCGCCGGACAACCTCGAGCGCGTTGCCTCGAGGACAAGCGCATTATCAACGGCGAGGCCGGCGCAACGCAGAACGTGAACGAGCGGCTCCACTTATGTTCGATAGCGTCGCCGAACGACTGCTTTGAGTTCATTCTCCAAACGACCGCTCCTCGCCGTTCAGAGACCATCGAGTCCGAACGCGAGCGTCTTGATCGTCAACTGTCGCAGTTCGACCCAGACCAGCCGGCAAGCCTCACAAAAATGCAGCCGTTCGGCCGCCACTTCAGCGGCCGCGCCGCTATCGGTGAGTCCCTACCACGCGATTATTCCTGGGACAGTCCCCGGTCCGATCGTTCCGTTTGTGCAAAAAGGCATTGGTACTTAGGATGCGGTTCGCGGCGCAAAGGTGCGACCGCGCTCACGAGGAGGGAATCATGCAAGACGTACATGAAGGAGCCGCTCGGCCGGTACGCGGCACGTACAGTCTCATCGCATGGCTTTGCGCATTGGTCGGGTTAGCCGCGGCGGCGTGGCCGATTGCGGCAACGGCGGGGGCGTTTCTGAATCTTACCGGCATTCCTGGTGAATCGACCGCCGAGGGGCACAAGGACGAAGTCGTTGTCCTGTCATATGACTTATCGCTCGTCGTGCCACCTTCGACTGATAATCGCCCGTCGAGCAGGTTGATCTGTCCGCCAGTGGCTGTGCTGAAAAATCTGGACCTGGCGAGTGCGGTGCTCGCAAAGAAATTACTTCAGGGCATCTTCGTACAACGGGCGGTGCTTACCTTGCAACGTGAAGGGGCGAATCCACTCGACTATTTCCTGCTCACCATGGACGAGGTCTTCATCAACGAGTTTTCACAGGTGACTTCGGCAGATCCGAGCCGCGTGGTGGAGAAAGTAGTGTTCACCGCCCAAAGATATGGCTTGGAGTACCGCCTGCAAACCAATACCGGTGGGCAAAGCATCGTCAAGGCCGGATGGGATTGCAAAACGGGCACGGTCTTCTGATTGTTTGCCGGTGCCGCCGCACTCCCTGAATCGGGCAATGCGGCGGCGAACCCAGCGCTGACGCGCAGCGCGGCCAGCCGCTCGTTCCGCGCATATCCGCAGGAAGTCGACGCACCGCGCGTAAGCCGCGATGACGCCTTTCATGCAGCCGGAAGGTCGTATGTCGGCGCGTCGGCTGCAGAGTTGATCCAAGTCGCCCGCTAATTCACCTCCCACCGCGAAGCGTCTTCGCGCAGCCGATCCAGCTTCTGAGCATAGGTCCGCGCTTTAGGGTCGCGGATTCCTTCGGCATCGTGCGTTGAACCACCGAGGTCGACCCGTTGCTGCCGGTGGTGTTCCAAAGAAGCGGACGTTCATGGATTTCGGCCAAGTCACCTTCAATGTTCTGGGGCCACGAACGGGTCGTGTCGCCAACTCCTTCGGCGTTTAGCGCCCGGCCGGCTGCATACGCTGCAGTAGCGCGCCTTGCAAAGGACACTTTGGGGGTTTACGGTCTCTTATAGAAAGCGTGCTGTGGGAGCGTGATCGAGCCTTGCCCAACCTCCTTGAGGGTGACCTGCTGCTCCTTCCAGCGCGCCTGGAAATACCAGTAGGCAAAATTCGAACACGGTCGCCTATCCCATTCGAGCCATTGCCGGAAATTGTTATAGGTTTCTGCTGTTTGCGTTGCAACAGGAAGATCAGGCGCGTCAGTATCATAGAGTTCGTCGTTAATGACGGACGTGAGAACCTGCATTGTTGACAGCGTATCGTCTATCCAGACACCAAACGACTTCTTGTGTTTGTTCGGCGCGCCGTCAACATAATCGTGCGCCGTCAATTCGCGCCGCATACTGAACAGCGTGGGTTTGCTGGCTGCAAGAATGATTCTGCCGACGCCACGGGGGAGCAGTTTCGCAACGGCGATAACCTGCCCGCGGGCATTCTTTCCCATCGAGAATGACTGCACTTCGTAGGCGCCGCATTGATCGGGTCCTGGGAACGGCACACCCTCGCTCCACGGCTTTGCTTGTGGCGGTCGAGCCCCTTTTGTGAGCACGGAGACATCGGCCCACATGGTCCACAGAACGAGCTTTTGGGTACTGGTTGCGATCGATGCGGTGATGGTTGTCGTTCCGGCCGCTTGACGCCTGACCCGTCGTTGATTGGGGTTGGCGGGAATGGGTTCGCCACCGCTCCAGGCAATCTGTGACCATTCAGCCGCGATGTTCCGCGGTGAGGTCTCGGCCCGCACGACACAATCTCCGCGCGGTGACGGATCGGGAATTTCTTGTGGGCCGAATACATCTCTCACGGTTAGCCAATTCGTGGCATCGATCGGCTTCGCATTGGTTACGGTGAGCTTAGAAATCGTGACCATGGTAATCGCCTTTGCTCGGTCAATACTCGGGTCATCGCTGGTGACGCGAATCCAGCGGCTTGATCGTCGACAGTCGTAGTTCGACCCAACTCGGCTGTTGGCTCGCAGAATTGCTCCGATGCTTACTGCTCGGGTTTCACCCCCGCAGTCGAAATCACTTTCGCCCACTTGGCAATTTCTTCGCTGAGGAACTTGCCCGCTTCATCGGGTGTGTTGCCGACAGGTTCGATGCCTATCGTCTCGAAACGACTCTTGATGTCAGCCGACGCGACTGCCTTTGCGGTCTCGGATGCAAACCGGTTCACGATCTCGCGCGGCGTCCCGGCCGGCGCGAGGAACAATACCCAGGTCGAGGCCTCGATCAGCGGACCGCCCGCTTCGGCAATGGTCGGGATCTCCGCGGCGCCGGCAACTCGCTTGGCGGAGAACATGCCGAGCGCCTTGATCTTGCCGCCACGCACCTGTGGCATCAACGTGCTGGGCACGTCAACCAGGATCTGGATGTTCCCGCCCATCAGATCCTGCAGCGCCGGCGCCGTGCCTTTGTACGGGACGTGGACCATGTGAACCCCCACAGTCTGATCGAAGAGCTCCGTGGTCAGGTGCGCCGCCGCACCCACACCGGAGGAACCGTAGGAGAGCTTGCCCGGATTCGCCTTGGCGTAGGCGATCAGTTCCTTGATGTCCTTGACCGGCAGATCGTTGTTCGCGGTCATGATGAGGGGCGCGATCCCAACCAGCGACACGGGCGCAAAGCTCTTCACCACATCGAACGGCAGCTTGCCTGCGTAGAGCGTGGCGTTGGCCGCGTGCGCGGCGATCACCGTCAGGAACGTGTAGCCGTCGGGCGTCGACTTCGCCGCGATGTCGGCGCCGAGAATCGAATTCGCGCCGGGCTTGTTCTCGACTGCGATTGTCCATCCCGTCTGCTCTGCCACCTTCTGCACGACCATACGCGTCGCGTTGTCGGTGATGCCGCCCGGCGGGTACGGGATGATCCAGCGGATCGACTTGGTTGGCCAGATGGGGCCCTGGGCGTGGAGGACAGTAGAAGTGATCAGTGCGAGCGCTGCGAATGCCAGTCTCTGTAGTTGCATGATGACCCCTCCGAATTGCGAGATGCGGAACGCGAATAATCGGGAATGCCCGGTCAGTGAATCAACTCATCTGCGCGCAACAGCAGCGACTGCGGGATGGTGAGATCGAACACTTTGCCGTTTCCACGTCAGCGCATCGACTGAGGCCCGCGCGCCTGTTTTCGCAACCCCTTTTCGCTCCCCACACGCGCAGCATGTCCGTTTGCGTGCCACGCCTCACCCCGCGCGGTTGTCCGCCAGGAAACACGCGCCACCGACGGCGGGGCACTTCACGCGGTAGCTTTTGCGCTGGTCGCAGCCTGCCACGTCGATCGCATACACGAGCATCACATTGCCGCCGGTGGCCCGCGACGGCGTCTCCTGCTGGCGATCGAGCACGGTGGGCGTCACGCTTGCGCACATCGTGTCGAGCTGCGCTCGGCGTACTGCCACGTCCACAGCGTGCGGCTGCACACTATCGAGATTCACACCAGGGGCCTGGCAGCCCACGAGCATGGCTCCGGCCAGCGTGACACCAACCCCGCGAAGATTCATCATCCATCCTCCCCTAGGCGACGTCCTATCGCCCTCGCGGAGCATACCTGACGGTCGCCAAGGCACGCGCTGGCTAACTTGAGTTGAAACACCGCTTTGGGAGATACCACGGAGCCACCGCTCCTGGCCCGAATGCTGCCTTCGCGATCAACTGCCTCGACCGATTCGACACGCACCTACAACATCAACCACGCCCAAGCCTCGAAGACCGCGCTATGCGAAGCGTAGTGGTCGATCTGCCCGACAGCCCCGCAGGTCCGCAGTTTGACCTGATGTGCGCCATCAACCTCTCGGTAGAATGTTCACATTCTGGTGAAACACATTGTCGGGATCGTACTTGTGCTTGATGGCCTGTAAACGCCGCAGGTTCGGACCATACGCGGCGGCAAGCGCGCCGTCGCCTACATCGTCCTGGTCGAGATAGTTCAGATAACGGCTGGACCCCACGAAGGGTGCGAAGCTCGCGTACGACTCTCGTGCCCACGCCTGTCCGCTCGCATCTTCGGCCGCATCCTTCCACTGCGAGAGCACGAGCACATTGAACCCGCTCGAACGCAACGCATAAGCAGTTTCCGTCGGCGGCACCCGCGTGGCGGCACCGTGGAAATGCTCGATGACGATCTGGCCCATCGGCGACGGACAGCGCATGAACGCGTCAACGAGTGCGTCGATAGCACCGTCGTTCAAGTCTTCGCAAAAGTGCGATTTCCAGTAGTTGCGAGCGCCCGACGGATAGGACGCATCGAGCATCGCGTTGAGGTCCGTGTACGGCAGTGGTCCCATCGCGTCCACCACCGGCTGGCCGAACGACTTGATGCGCTGCAGCGCTGTCTCGGCCACTCCTTTGTCCCCGAAGTGGCCCGCCGCAATCGCGGCGAGCTTGGTCGCCGCATCGGGTCCGGTGATGAGTGCCGCGACAAGCATCAGGTCGTCTGTCGCCTCATGGGCCAACTCTCGATAGAGCTGGAGGACGTCGCGCGCGCGATCCACGGGCCAAGCCACGAGACCACCGTTCACGGTCGGCCCGACATCATGCAGGCGAAACTCGAAAGACGACGCGACGCCGAAGTTGCCGCCACCGCCGCGCGCGGCCCAGAATAGATCGGGATGCTCGTCGGCGGTCGCGCGAACGACACTGCCGTCGGCCAGCACGACTTCGACGCCTAGCAAGTTGTCGAGCGCCATGCCGTACTTCGGCATGAGCCATCCAAGTCCGCCGCCGAGCGTCAAGCCGCCCACTCCGGTCGATGACACGACACCGCCGGTCGTTGCAAGGCCGTACACCTGCGTTTCGCGGTTGAATTGCCCCCACAAAGTGCCTCCCGCCGCGCGTGCTTTGCGTGCGGCGGAATCCACGTAGACGTACTGCATGGGCGACAAGTCGATCATGAGACCGTTGTCGATGGTCGACCGCCCGCCAACGTTGTGCCCGCCGCCGCGGACCGCGATCTCGAGGCCTGCATCACGGGCAAAGCGCACCGCTAGCACGACATCTGCCGAGCCGCGACACTGCGCAACGAGCGCCGGACGCTTGTCCACGAAACCATTGTGTACCCGGCGCGCAACGTCCCACGCCGGATTGTCAGGCAAAAGCAGGTGCCCGCTGAAGCGGCTCGAAAGCTCGGCAACTCTTGGAGAAAGATCGGACATTTGCAAACTCCTGGCGATAGGCGACCGAAACACGGCCAGCGTAGTGACGGGACATTGCAACGCTACTTCACCTGCCGCCTCCGTTTGTTTCGTTTGTTTCACGATCGCCGGACGGTAATCGTCTTGGTAGCACGGACCGGCGTCCGGCGGCGCCGGCGATTGCTTCAGGAGGAAAGAACAAGCGGCCATCGCGAACGTGCACGACCGTAGCAGTTGGCGCCGAAGGATCAGCGTTGAGGCTGAAACTTGTCACGCCACCTGTCGCCTCGAACGGCTGCTTTCCGTCTCCGTAGGCAGCGACCGCTCCTGGCCCGCAAACCGACCAGGGCTCACAGCGATGTGGACCCGCAGCTTGGCGTTGCGTATGGCAGTGCCCTAGTATCGCGACGCAAGGCTAGTTTGTCACGAAGTGCTCGAACGCCGTGACGGCAGCCGACGACTCTGGTTTACATCCGAATACATTGCCACAAGACGCGATGACGACGATTCGCGCCCCATCCTTGTCGTCAGGCACTCTAGTAACTCTGAATGCCAATGCCGATCGCGCCAGTGTCGGTCCCTGTGTCTCGATGACAGTATCGGTAACCGTCTGCATGCGATATTCGCTGTTGTTGACCACCCACGCCTGCGCGCGCTGCCAATAGATCTCGCACTGCGCCTTGCCGACGCAGAGCACAGGGTTCCTGGACATGGAAGTGGCGCCGTAGTCGCTCGATATCGTTATCGGAGCGCATCCAGAGAACAGCCCTACGACGATGCACAGTTTCGCAACCGGCGGTGCGTACGTCATCGTTGACTCCGGTTTAGAGCAGATACCGCTAGTTTATTCTTGCTTCCGGCGGTCCCTGGCTAGTTCGTCACTCCCGAACGACAGACGATCGAGCGACCGCCCTTGCGGCAAATCCGCGACCCCGCTTCTGGCCGTTCAGCGACCATAGAGTCGGGCGCGAGCGGCTTGATCGTCGACGGTCGCAGTTCGACCCGAAGTGGTCGTAGCGCGGGACAGAACCGGACATTCCGCCGCAGTCAACGCGAGACGCTTGGCTACTCAATCATCCTGTCCGCGCGGAGCAGCACCGCCTGCGGGATCGTGACGCCGAGCGCCCGAGCGGTCTTCATGTTTATGATGAATTCAAACGTCGTCGGGCGCTCGATCGGAATGTCGGCGGGCTTCGCGCCCTTGAGGATCTTGTCGACGAACGCGGCGGCGCGGCGATAGAGTGCGAGAATGTTCGGGCCATAGCCAAAAAGCCCTCCCGTGTCGGCATACTCAATAAAGCTGATCGAGGGAAGGCGCTGCTTGACCGCGAGCTCCGCGATCCTCTTGTTGCTGGGGATGAGGGCCACGTCCTCGATCACCGTGAGCGCGTCGACGTTCTCCTTCGTCATTGCGGCGAAAGCGCTGTCCAGGGCCGCGTGGCTCCGCGCATCGAACTTCAGCAACGCCACATTCAGCCGCTTGGCCGCCATTTCCATGGCTTGGAGGGACGGTCCCGTTCCGGCGTTGTCCGGATTCGCGAGCACCGCCACCCGGTGCGCGCGCGGTATCGCATCCTTGAGCACCTCCAGTCTTTTCGCCACAAGCTCGGTGACGAAGAACGTGTCACCGGTGATGTTGCCGCCAGGGCGCGCCAGGCTCGCGACGATGCCGGTCCCCACGGCGTCGCCGACGTTGGTCATGACCACCGGTATCCGATTCGTCGCGGTTGCCTGCTTCGCGGCAAGGGCGCCGGGTACTGTATGGGTCACAATGACATCCACCTTGAGCCGGACGAGCTCGGCGGCGAGCTCGGGAAGACGGTCAAACTTGCCTTCGGCAAAGCGGAACTCGATAACTACATTCTTACCCTCGACGTACCCCAAGTCGCGCAGACCTGTCCGGAAGGCATCGACACGGGGTCCCCACGCCGCGGGCGTGGACACCCCAAGAAACCCGATCCGCGCGATCTTTGCTTGCGGCTGTTGGGCGGTTGACGAGAGAGGGGCAGCGAGAAGCGCGCCAGTTGCAAGTAGAAAGCGCCGGCGTTGGGTATGTTGCATCCGAGCCCTCAAGTATTCGCGATGCAACGAAGGCAAGCGCCGGGACGTCGCGAGCTAGGCGAGCAAACCTTAGGGAGAACGTAGTTTACGCTCCCAGTATCCGGGGTCGATAGCGTCTTCCAACGACCGCAAACGGTGGCTTCGCCGTACGGCGGATCTTGGCCGATTATGTTGAAAACACCCCTTGAACGGAGGGCAGATAACAGCCGTTCGCGTGGTTAAAGCGTGGATGGGCCCGCCACCACGCTGTTGGCAACGCATCACTCGATCACCTCATCGGCTCGTGCCACTATCGACGCCGGAAACGAAAGTCCAATCGTCTTCGCCGACTTCGGGTTTACTGTCAGAGCGAATTTGGTCGGCGCCTCAACAGGCATATCGCTCGGCCGGGCACCTTTCAGCAACCGATCCACGTAGTACGCCGATCGCCGATGAATCTCGAGCAGATCGGCGCCGTACGACATCAAGCCGCCGGTCTCGACATAGGCTCGCAACCAGTAGACCGCCGGAAGACGATGCTTCGAGGCAAGTCCGACCACTCTTTGCATGTTCGCCTCGAGCACAAGCGGATCGCCCCATACAAGCAGTCCCTCGATTCGTGCGCGTGCAATATCCGCGAACACCTTGTCAAGGTCGCGCGCCTGCTTTACGTCCAGCAGTTCCAGGCGAAGGCCGACTTTGGCAGCAGCTGCGTCGAGATTCCGACGGTCCGTTTCAGTGGGCATCGTGGAACCGCCGGTCAAGACCCCAACGCGAGAGATGCCCGGCACAACCTCTTTCAGGAGCTCGAGCTGCTTGAGCCGCAGATCTGGAAGGAGAAGAGTCAGCCCCGTGACATTCCCGCCGGGCCGGGCCATGCTGGCGATGACTCCGGTCTGGACGGGATCTTCGCCGCTCGCCGACATGACGATCGGGATTGTCGAGGTGGCCTGTCTTGCCGCCGCAACAGAGCTGGAGGCGCGCGCCACGATGACGTTGGCACCGAGCTGCACGAGCTCACGCGCAAGCCCTTCAAGTCGCTTACGCTCGCCCTCCGCGTAGCGATACTCCAATCGGACATTCTGGCCGTTGACCCATCCGTGCTCCCTGAGTCCGCGCTCGAACGCCTCGCGCGAAACGGCGGCATTCGCGTCGTTGGTACTCCCGGGCGACAGAACCCCGACGATCGGCGAACGTGCGGGAACTTGGCCACCCGCGACAGAGCTGACGCAAAGGAAGCCCAGAAGAAAGATGAAAACTATGCGCCTGATATCCATAGTCAGCCGGCCCTCCACGGGCTGACACTGGAGTCTAGTATGGCTGTAGGGTCCGCCCACCGGAAGGTCAAATAGGTTCGTAGACCGGACTGCAGCTACCCACCCCGCGCGCCAAACACCCTCTTGAGCTCGTAAGGCGTCGTGACTTCGAGCTGGTCGTACCGGCACGCGGACGGCCGCTTGTCCGGGCGCCACCGCACGAAGTGCGTCGCGTGGCGGAACCGGTCCCCTTGCAGGTGATCGTACTTCACCTCGCACACCCGCTCGATACGCAACGGCTCCCACGACAGGTCCTTCCCCGCGGACCAACGGCTCTGACCGCCGGGCATGCGCGTCGCCGCTGGGGCTTCCGTATTCCAAGACCGCCACGGGTGGTCCTCGAGCGCGTTCTTGCGCAGCGGATCTAGCAACGTCGCGAGGCTGCGCCTCGTCGCCATCGTGAAAGCGGAGGCGACGCCTACGTGATGCAGCTCGCCGTTGCCGTCGTACAAGCCGAGCAGGAGCGAGCCGACTGCGTCGTCCGTATCCTTGTACCAGCGAAAGCCGGCGACGACGCAATCGGCGGTTCGCACGTGCTTCACTTTAAGCATCGCGCGCTTGCCCGGCGAATATCGCAAGCCGACGGGCTTCGCAATGACGCCGTCCAATCCCGCGCCTTCGAACGCCGCAAGCCACTGCTCCGCCTGAGCGCGCCGCGATGTGACCGGCGTGAGATGGAGCGGCGGCCTGGGAGAGGCAAGCATCGTTTCCAGCATCGCGCGACGCTCGACCTGCGGAACTGAGGTGACGTCCCGGCCGTTCGTCACCAGAACGTCGAACGCGACGAACGATGCCGGCTGTGCGGCCGACAGCATGGCCACGCGCGACGACGCAGGATGCAGGCGAAGCTGCAGGGCGTCGAAGTCGAGACCCTGCGGCGTAGCGATGACGATCTCGCCGTCCACGACGCAATCGGGCGGAAGCAGCTCGCCCAGCGCCTGATGCAGGTCGGGGAAGTAACGGTCGAACGGCTTGCCGTCGCGGCTTTGGATGTACACGTCGGCGCCGTCGCGAAACACGATGGCGCGAAACCCGTCCCACTTGGGCTCGTACAGGAATTCGCCCTCGGCCGGCAGCGCCTGCGCAATTTGCGCGAGCATCGGTTCTACCGGCGGTGCGATCGGCAGGGTCATGGGTCGAGCTTAGCGCGGCAGCGGTGCGCGCTCCATGCGTGTTTGTCTGATTCCCGAACCTAAGCGCCGGCTTTCTCGCCCCGCTCAAACACGATGTGCGCGCGCCCGACGAGCAGCGGGTCGGCGACGCCGATGCGTCCGGCATCCTTCCCCTCGTACGGGAACGAGTGCAGCAGGAAGCGCAGCGCATTGAGACGCGCGCGCTTCTTGTCGTCCGACTTGATCACCGTCCATGGCGCATCGGCCGTGTCGGTGTGGAAGAACATCGCTTCCTTGGCCTTCGTATAGTCGTTCCACTTGTCCATCGACGCGCTGTCGATCGGCGAGAGTTTCCACTGCTTCAGCGGATGGGACTTGCGCTCTGCGAAACGCCGCCGCTGCTCTTCGCGGCTCACCGAGAACCAGAATTTCACGAGATGGATGCCGCTGTGCACGAGGTTTTGCTCGAACACGGGGCACTGGCGCATGAACTCCGCGTATTCCTTGTCCGAGCAAAAGCCCATCACGCGCTCGACACCGGCGCGGTTGTACCAGGAGCGGTCGAACAGCACGATCTCGCCCTTGCCGGGCAGGTGCTGGACATAGCGCTGGAAATACCATTGGCTGCGTTCGCGCTCGGTCGGCGTGCCCAACGCCACGACGCGGCAGATGCGCGGATTGAGGCTTTCGGTGATGCGTTTGATGACACCGCCCTTGCCGGCCGCGTCGCGGCCTTCGAAGATCACGACGACCTT